>PVBE010713189.1_pt1 | contig 64659 bp, 66 predicted proteins | sample 1631181 | NCBI WGS metagenome assembly PVBE01 (sample SAMN08397723, study PRJNA350692) | Marine metagenome, whole genome shotgun sequencing project. | isolation source: water | place: Pacific Ocean | collected 2012-04
CGAGCCGGATGGCGACTGCCATTAAAGCGATAATTTTGGAGGATTGCCGTTATATTGGAGGATTCAAAAACGGTGATCGTCTGAAACCCTTACCAATAAAGCGCCCCGGTAGCTCAGCTGGATAGAGCGTCCGCCTCCTAAGCGGAAGGTCCCATGTTCGAATCATGGTCGGGGCACAATATTTAGCATTAAATACAAGTATTTATTGCTAATTCCTCGAATAAGAAGTTTCCGCTATCTTGACGTATTTGCATCATTTTGCAACGATTTGATTGCAAATACGATGCAAAAAAGCATCGCCTGAAGACGCGTAAATCACCGGCGCAGTTAGCGGTATTTATAGGTCAAGTTCTGTTTTTATGCCTGCGATCATTGTGACAGTCCAATCTTGGCCTGTAATTTGAATACTTGAACGCTTCAAACTTTGCACCTCAATTGAATACACCGGAGCACCATTTGTTGCAGGGCGGACAAAGATTCCAACTACCTCTCCCCATGTGGCCATACCTGCCCCCTTCTCAGCCCTTAAGTTTCCAGCCTCTTTATTGCTTTCAACTATGGTTAGGCTGCGGGCTGCCGTACTTACCACAGCTTTCCATATTTCATCATAGCTTTTTCCTCTAACCTCGAATGTCGAACCACCAGTCCCTGGCTGTGGGCTACCTGTGGTCGCGCATCCCGAGATTGATAAAACTACAAAGAAGCAAATTATCCAACTTCGCATTGGTTCATTCTCCTCTCGTACTAAGGCATTCACCGAATTTAAGGCAGTTTATACCTTCTTCCTAAACCACCCCAGCAACCCTAGCCCCGATCCAAACAGCCAGACTGCGGCGGGGATGGGAACGGGGACGGCCGTTAATGAGCTAACAGCAGATAAGTGCGCCTGGGAAAAAGTAAAAAAAGTGGCTGGAGAGCATGAACCATTGCATCGTCCTGAGCCAATTCGACCCTGATCGGAAAAGGATGAATCATTATTAAGCACAAAAAATGCGTCGCCAGAGCCAGAATTTAAAACCTCTGACGTTACGAACGAAAAAGCTGAAAAAGAATCGGCTGTTCCATCGAGCGTGCCATCAAAATAAAAGCTCGCTGAACTAGAACTGTCTGTAGAGAACGCGCCAAAAGTAAACGAGAATGACAGTATGTTTATTTCGTCTACATAGCCATTTGCGATTACGGCTGAGTCGTCAAAAGTGATTGTGCCGCTAATCGAATCTAAGTCTGATAAGCCATACAACGAACAATTAGATGCGCAGGCACTCTGATATTGAAATACCGAGGCCGCATTCACGCCTACAGACAGCATGCTCAGAACGAGCGTCAGGATAATTCTTTTCATTATTATTGTTCTAACGTGGCTGAGCTAAGCTTACGCCCGAGAGGCCCGGATTGCATGCCTATTTACTGCCCAGAAGAGGGCTATAATTTATGTCAAATGAGGGCGGCCTTTCTGTTTTAGCCGGAGTTTCAGAAGGTGGCTATATTAAGATAGGGTTGCTTTTTGATGTGTAGAGAATTTCTTGCTTCGTCTTCAATGAGGCACGAGTTAAAGGCTGAGGCATGATAAAAAAATCCATATTTTCCATTGGGGTGTTCTTGCTCCTTGCCTGGCAGTTGATGCCCTTAGGTGAGAAGGGCATCGTCTCAGCGTCAGCTGCATTATCTGATCGAACAGAAGATTTAGGGGCTGGTTTATACGCATATAGATCGAGTGACCGCCGCAGCTTCTTTCTCATTAGTAATGAGGGCGTCATCGTGGTTGATCCGCTGAATGAAGCGACCGCCAGCGCCATGCGTCAGGAAATAATAAAGCTTACGGACCAACCCGTGAAATACGTGGCCTATACGAATTCATTCTATGACCGCAGCTCAGGAGGCAAGATCTTTAAAGATGAGGGCGCCACCTTTATTGCGCATGAAGACTGCGCTGCTGAGCTCGCCGAAACACCAAACCCTGATGTCGTCATGCCCGACATAACCTTCCAGGCGGATTACACCATCACGCTTGGTGAGCAAACATTGGACCTGCATCATTATGGCCCCAGCTATGGACTATGTTTTACCGTGGCTGTTGCAGGTGCCTCCAATATTATGATTTTGTCGGACATCATTGCACCACCCACAGCAAGCTTGCCGAGGGACCCCACTATCGCAAACTATAATCTTTATGCATTGATGGATTTCTTTGATCAGGTCGGAGCGCTTGCAACCAACTCAAACATTGAACAAGTTGCTGCCGGGTATGCGCCTCTTGGCGAGGGCTATGCCCCAACGGCACCTGTATCTCTGATTTCTGAGCAGCGACGTTTTTGGGAAGTGCTTTTGGACGAGGTAGAGATTCAATACAACAAAAAGCTTCCCGCCAGAGTTATACCTAAGCAAATGAACATGTCTCGATTTGAAGGCTTCGCTGGCTTTGAACCGAAATACATCCAGATAATGTCACGGCGGGTATACTCGCTGTATCGGATAGGGCGCAGATAGTGAAACGGACCTCAGTCGCACCATTCACCCTTATACTGCTCTGCAGCCTCATATCCTGGGCAAGTTCTACCTCAGCTCAATTTATACCTGGTCTTGCCCCCACGGAGCTCGAAAACCTTGGCGACGGACTGTATGCATTTCGCGCAGGTGGCTATCGGAACATTTTCCTCGTGACATCAGAGGGTGTCATCGTTACGGACCCTCTCAGCTCCGACAAAGCCAAAATACTGCGTGAGCAGATTTTCACGATCACAGATCAGCCTGTGAAATTTGTTGCCTACTCGCACTCGCATTGGGATCACGTTTCCGGAGGACAGATCTTTAAAGATGAAGGTGCCAAGGTGGTTGCCCAGGAAAGATGTGCGACCAATATAAAAGAAACACCTCACCCTGATGTTGTGCCGCCTGATATTACGTTCAAAGAGAAATACAGCATTAAGCTCGGGGACCATTCTCTCGACATGCACTATTTTGGTCCCAGCCATGACGATTGCATGGTGGTGATGATTGCGAAGCCTGCCAACATGTTGTTTGTGGTTGATATTGGCAGCGTGCCAAAGGGCTGGTTCATGGAATATAACCCGACCATGCCGGATGATAACCTGCACAACATGCCTCAATTCCTAAGAGCAACGGAAGCATTGATGGCGCGTGAAGGGGTCGAGACAGTCGTGAGCGGCCACCTTGCCTTAGATATTGGAGATGACGGCAGCATGACCCCTGCGGCCTCCACCGGGCCTGCCAAAGCCATTGGAGACAAGGCTCTATTTTGGGAAATGCTCTTTGCTTTTGTAAGAGATGAAATGGAGCGGGGGGCAAGCGTTTATGAAGCGCCCGATCGGATCTTAGCTGATAAGCAGTTTCAGAATGAGTTTGTGGACAAGATCAGATCCGGGTTTGAACCTGATGAAATGTGGATTCTTCTCCGCCGGGTGGCCTCCTATATTGAAACAGGACGCTAAGCGCATCCTGCGCAGATTGCACGCTCGGTAAGGCTGCAGACAATTGCAAATACGATGCAAAAGAGTAGGGCAGTTACTGAAACCCTTGCCAGCTAAGCGCATCCTGCGCAGATTGCACGCCTCCTAAGCGGAAGGTCCCATGTTCGAATCATGGTCGGGGCACCAGTTTCCCACCTGTTAAAATAGGCGCCTCAACTATCGTCGGCGACTTCAACGCGATGTTGCGCGTTTCTATTTTGCTGTTGTGTTCCATCCTGACCGCTTGCTCCGGCGCCACGGTCATACGCTTTGGCAAAGCTGCCGAAAAGGACATGGCCGTGATGGACTGGGATCAGGCCTGCATCGTTGCTTCGATCGACGGACGGGATGTAGGCCTGCGCGGTACCGCGGATTTAAAGCACATCAAACCGCTATTGGCCAAGCTCTCGCCGGGGTTACACACGCTTGTAATCTATTTCGAAGTGCACCGGCCGCAGTCCCCGCTGACCGATATAATCCACTACACGCGAACGATTACGGAAGAACACTATTTTCAGGCCGGGTCGTGGGCGGCGGCGAGAAAGATGCAGTTGCACGTTTCCAGTTAATCCGGCTTGGCTCGAGAGAGATCAGCTAAACCTGTCTGCCGGCCTGGTGCCTTGCGACCGCACGCAGGTGTGTCAGGTTGATATGGATTTCGTAGCAGGCAAGTTCACGGTTTTCAGGTCGTTGCCGGATCGCATCCAGCGTGTTCGGCTCGGGCAACGTTTCTCCGGCGATAAGCAGTTCGGAAATACGGCCCTCGATTTTTAGATGCACGCGTGTCAGGGCCGGACCCAGTTCCGCGCCCGTAGCTTCGCAGCCGGGTAAATCGGGCACCGTTCCCCTGAACTGCCCGTCAGCTTCTTTTTGAATAACGACCGGAATCAGCACGGCGCCTAAGGGTCCTCGCCCCGGATCTCTGCCACCTTGCCGGCCAGCGTAGCCATGGGATCCTCTATCAGTCTCGGGTGCACCTTGTAGGCCATTTCGAGGTAGTCGGACGGCATATCCTCTATACGTTCGAGTTTGCGGCCCGCTGCTTTACTCATGAGGTGCCCGCGATGGTCACCCATCTGCATCCACGGCTCCCACTTCAAAACATTCTGAAACGCCAGCGAGCAGGGCGCAGAGACAAGCTCCGGATTCCGTGCATCTTCGAGCGAACCCATCGCGGTGGTGTAGTGACTGATCTTGATCTCCGGCGCCTTCGGTCCCGGGAAAACGATACGCGCCCGGACCGAGGTCGGAATCCACAGCGAGTCACCACTGATGATTGCCGGCCCCAGGGTTGTTGAATAATCGTGCAGGTATTCCTGCATGGCCTGGTCGTCCGGATCGGCGAGTTGCCCGTCAATGGTCTGGTGACGGATCTCCGGCCCCAGGCGCACATGCCGGACTGTATTGGTCTTGCCTGTATACGGGTTGTCGTAGCGCTCCAGCAACCGGCCTGTCGTGAGGTCGGTGTAATAGGTCAGCTCAAACATCGCCAGTTTCCAGTAACCGCCCGGTTGCGGAAAGTAGCGCTGGAACAGGCCGATCTTCATCCCGTAAAGCGTCCGCGAAAAAGAATCGACGACGCCATAGCGCACACCTTCCATCCACCAGATCACCAACCGGTCATCGAGTGCGCCTGCCAGTTTCATCCAGGCCAGCAGTGTCTCCTGACCCGGGGCAAGTGATGCGGGCGGAATTCCACGACTTGCGGCATGCGGCGTTACGGCACCGGCCAGGGGGAGCAGGGCGCCACTTAACATAAATTTTCGCCGGTCCATCGTTTTTGTCGCCTGTTGTCGAAGCCGCTTTGCAGCTTACGGGCAACCGGGTGTGCGTGCCAGATACGCAGAGTTGCACCGGATCGCCAGGCCAAAAAAATTGGAAGCAATGCAAAAAGAATTAACTCGGCAAAAGTTCGCATTCAATTTACGAAAAAAACAGCTTTTTATTACTGACTTGTGGTAGTATATTTTGCTACGGAAAGATAAAGATATTTTATAAACAAGTTTTCAATGGTTTATTAAATATTTTTAATGAGTAATATCAGCAGACAATCATGGAAATTTTTGCGTTATTCAGGTGGGGGAAGTCCAAATGATCCGCACTTACACCGTAAGTGAGCTGGAACAGATGTCCGGGTTCACGAGACGAACCATCAGTGACTACATCGCGAAGGGAATACTCGCGGGCCCCTCACACAGGGGCAGGGGGGCGAGGTATCCGCAGTCTGATGTTGACGTACTGCAGCTGGTACCTCGTATCCGCACGCTGATGAAAAAGGAATTTCCGAACCTCAAGGCCCTGTCGGCCTTCCTGGGGAAATTATCGGCCCGCGACATATATCGCCTGGCGAGGCTGAAAAATGAACAATCCCTGATCGACAAAATCCGGCGCTTACGCGTCTGCATGCAACTCGTTGCGCTGTTTCCGATGGTGGCACCGGAAAGCATCCAGGAGGCGCTCGATAGCCTCAGCCCCGCACAGATTAATGGCGTTGACGTTGGCCGTTACCCGATTGGGGCGGTTCTCGATATCACGGAGCTTGTCAACGAAAACCAACAAATTGCCCGTACGCATTCGAAAACGAACGGCAACGGCCACGCACATACCGATGCCGATGAGTCCAACTCAAGCTGGAACGTCAGCTGGCTTAGCGGAGGCGCTTCGGGCCAGGTACCAGGCCATACGCCGCAACCGGAAGATATTGGTTTGCTTGGAGGGGTACTGCACAAAATGGAGCGCCAAGCGAACGACACAAAAAATGGTGCCAGCGATCACGCGCACAAAACAGACAGACAGCACAAACGGTCGGAGAAGTCGGTCGATGTGAGGCTTACCGATATTGCCGAGCGCCTTGAACGTCTTGAGCGACAGCTCGAGCCAGCTGCAGTACCTCAACAGCAGACTGCGGATACCTCGGCCCCCCTGCCCCTGTGTGAAGAGCCCGCGAGTATTCCCTTCGCACGGATTAGTCAGGATTAAGTAACAGGATTACGCAAGACCAGAAACAGCAAAGCAACAATAGACCAAAGCCGTTAAAGAACGACCGCAGGACGCCAGTAGTAGGGGTGTAAGTACAGTAAGGGAAGGAAAGACGATCTTAAGTTCGCAGCACCGCCGGTTCGGGACGGTGCCGAGCTACAGGGTTTCTCATCTTATCTCCCCGGGCTGTACAGGCGAATGAATAGCGCGTGGCGACCGGAAATCGCCGCTATCTGTTTATAAGCGAAAACTACAGTGGAGAAGCAGGAATGGAGTTTCTTTCAACCAAAGGTATACGTTGTTTCAGTAAAGCACTGGTCTTTAATGTACTGGCCTGTATCGCGCTTGCAATCTCGACGCAAGCCAATGCTTCGAGTGTCAGCGTATTTATGAATCTGTCTAATAACCAGACAGTTTTTCCGGACGGCACCAACTACCTCGAAGTAACCGTCCGTGATGGTAACAACGGCGACATTGATTTCAGCCTGGCGACACTTGGCCCACTGCACAACCTCGTTCCAGACTGGGACAACTTCGGCATCAGTGCATTCAAATTCAACTTTGGTGACTCGGGAGCAACGCTTGCAAACCTGCTCCTTCCGCTCGAATGGGGTGTAAGCCAGGATGATGGCGGCTGGGACGACTGGCTTGAATTCGAACTCTTTGATGCCTTTTTAACAGGCGATTACCTCAAGACCACCCTGAACTTCTCAATATTCGGTGTTGACGGCGATACGCCGGAAGACTACCTGCCGGCGTGTAGCCCTGGGGAGAGCTACCCTGACGGGATATTGGAAAGGCCCTGCGCTCTTTTGATTGCCGAGGTCATGGGCCTGTCCGATAACCCGAATTTCAAGGATATCTGGCCAATGGATCCGTCGACAGCGCCCGTCAGGTTTGCCGACTCCGTCGTGCCTCTGCCGCCTGCGGCATGGTTATTCATTTCGGCGATAGCGATGCTGGGCTGGATGAGGCATCGGAACAACGCAAGGTTCGGGGAGGTATACGGGCTCCCGGGCTAGATACAGACTTTTGACCCCAAAAGGCTTTTGACCCCGCAAAAGCAAAGTCGGGCTTCGGCCCGGCTTTTTTTTGCGCCAACCGTCTGTGGGTCAGCATGCAAATTAGCTGACCACCTGTATGCCTGCATAAGTCATCCGGGGTAGCGGCAGCGGTGGACATAATGCGGGAATTCAATAGCTTAAAGAAGTTCTATAGCCCCTATAATCGACCCGGCATTGATCCAACGCGCTGCAGCGGTGGGCATTCAAGCGGAATAGCCGGGCACAGGACCGGCGCAGTAGCTGCCATTGAGGCGGCCAAAGGGGAAGGTGTGGAGCGAAGAGCCACCACGTACGACAGAAGAATCCAGACAGTCAGATCATTGTTTCACGGAGCCCTGCACCCCAGGCGCCGCTTGAACCGGCGACCTGCCGATGACCAGGTATTCGTGCTCGACTGGCATGATTCGGGGCTTTTCCTGCTGTCCATGAGCATCGTTCTGATGAGCTGCGTGGATGCCTGGTTCACTCTGCACCTGCTCGTGCTGGGCGGGGAAGAAGTTAACTGGTTTATGCAGGCGCTGATTCAGAGCGACAGCGGAACGTTTCTTGCCGTCAAGTATGCCTCTACCGGTTCGGGAGTCATCGTGCTGGCCGCTCTGGCCCGCTTCAGGCTGGCCGGTTTTGTGCCGGTACGACGCATTCTGGAAGGACTGGCCGGAATCTACGCCTGCCTGCTGATCTATGAGGTCTACCTGCTGGTTGAAGTCGCCGGTGCCCGGTTGACCTGACACCCCTTTTCCAGCCATCGCGCCGCAGGACTCGCGACTTACAGCCCGCTCAAAAACTCTCGCATGAGCATTGTGAGCCGGTTCTTAACGCGGGATCGTACCGGCTGTGGGTTTTTCAGCAGACTGCTAGTTGCCGCGGGCTATTGGCGGTATTATGGCCGCGTTGTTGTTCTGGAGTATGCGCATGAAAACCCTCACTGGTCTGCTGGCCACCGTCCTGCTGTGCTCCAATGCCACAGCCGGCGAAATTGACCTCAGTTTTAACGATGATGCGATACGTGCTTTCTATGCACAGGATTTTCGCGACACTGATCTGCAGTCGGAATTCGGCGTGCTAAACAATAGTGACGAAGGCACTATTTTCAGCTTCACTCTCTACCAGGCCGGCTATGCGTCGGACGGCGAGAACCCGCTGCAGGCGGGGCTCGGTGCCCGCACCGGTTACGTTGATGGCGACTCTTCCGGTCAAAACGGCATTCCGCTGGCGGTAGGCGGCTACCTGAAATACACCTTCCCGTACCGCAACCGCTTATCGCTCAGGGCGGATGTTTACTTAGGCCCGGATATTCTGACCACGCTGGACCTGGAGCGCTACGAAGACTACACAGTGCGGCTTGCTTACAACCTGATGAAAACCGGTGATATCTACATTGGCGCGCGTTACGTAAAGGGCGAGTTCGATAACGATTCTGATCGGCTGTTCGACAATGGCATTCATTTTGGCGTGAACCTGCGTTTCTGATACCGGAACTGGACTACATGGCTGGCCATTCCAAATGGGCAAACATTCAGCATCGCAAGGGCGCCCAGGACAAGAAGCGCGGCAAACTGTTTACCAAGCTGATTCGTAATATCACGGTCGCGGCGCGGGCAGGGAACGACCTGGAGGGCAATGCAGCTTTGCGCCTGGCAGTCGATAAGGCGCGGGCACAGAGCCTGCCGAAGGACAAAATCGCATCCGCGATAAAGCGCGGCAGCGGCAACATGGATGGGGTGGACTATGAAGAGATCACCTATGAAGGCTATGGTCCGGGCGGAGTAGCCGTAATGGTTGAATGCATGACCGACAATCGCAACCGTACCGTCGCAGATGTGCGCCATGCTTTCAGCAAGTCTGGCGGAAACCTGGGTGCAGATGGCTCGGTCGCTTACATTTTCACTAAAACCGGGCTTTTTAGTTTCCCGGCAAGCACGGACGAAGACAGGCTCATGGAAGCAGCGATCGAGGCGGGCGCTGAAGATGTGGTCATCGATACGGACGGTTCGATTGATGTACTGACCGCGCCCGCGGACTTCGAGGCCGTGCAGGCGGCCCTGCAGGATGCCGACCTTAAAGCGGAGATTGCTGAAATCACCATGCGCCCGTCGGTGAGCAGCGAACTGGATAGCAACGCCGCCTCGAGCATGGTCAAACTGCTCGAGATGCTCGAAGACCTGGATGATGTGCAGAGTGTGCACTCCAACGCCGAGATCCCCGATGAAATTCTTGCCAGCCTCTGAAGGCCGATACAAGTGAGACCCTGGACGCGCGTACTCGGCATCGACCCGGGCAGTCGGGTGACCGGCTACGGGCTTCTGGATACCAACGGACAGGAAAGCAGGCATGTCGCTTCGGGGGTTATCAAGACGCTGCACGCGGACGAGGGCGCAGCCAGGCTCGAAGTCATATTTGCCGAAACGATGGCATTAATCGAGAACTACCGGCCGGCCGAACTTGCGATCGAGCGGGTGTTCGTAGCCAGGAACGCAGACAGTGCACTTAAGCTTGGCCAGGCGCGTGCCGCGGCAATTTGCGCAACCTTCGGGACGGCAATGCCTGTATTCGAATACGCTGCACGCGAAGTGAAACAAGCCATTGTCGGCAAAGGCAACGCTGAAAAGGAGCAGGTACAGCACATGGTTCGGGTGCTGCTTAACCTGGCTGACGAATTGCCCGTGGACGCATCCGATGCGCTGGGGATAGCGCTGTGTCATGCGCATACCCGCACCACCGGATTGCTGTTGACGGAGGCGATGTCGTGATCGGATTCGTGCGCGGAATTCTGGCGGAAAAAACCCCACCCACGCTGGTCGTTGACGTCAGCGGGATCGGTTACGAAATAGAGGCGCCGATGTCGACCTGTTTCGACTTACCGGAGGTTGGCGAAACAATCCACCTCGTCACGCACCTGGTTGTCCGCGAAGACCAACACACGCTGTACGGTTTTGCGACCGAGGCCGAACGCAAGCTCTTCAGGGACCTGCTCAGGGTCAACCGCGTAGGCGCCAAGCTGGCGTTGGGCATACTGTCGGGAATAAGTGTCGATGGCTTTATTCGCTGTGTGCAGGAAGAAGACCAGGCGGCGCTCTCCAAGCTGCCCGGCGTAGGCCGCAAGACGGCCGAGCGACTCATACTGGATATGCGAGACCGTGTTGATGAGCAGATAAACATACTGAGCATCACGGCGGTCGGCAAAAACGGTGGTGATGTCGAGCCACGACGTGAAGCGTATACAGCTTTAACTGCGCTTGGCTACAAACCTGCCGAGGCGCGTCGTATGCTCGACAGCACTGACACAGGACTGGGTTCAACTGAAGATATTCTTCGGACGGTGCTGCGTTCAGCCGCACCGGCCGGTGAATCCTGAACGACGGTTTTTCTGCGGGTTAGGTAAATGTCTGACGCTATAGAAAACGAACGCCTGGTATCCGCCACTCCTGAACCGGAGGAGGATGTTGCCGAACGCGCGATAAGACCCGACAACCTGGATGACTACATAGGGCAGGTTGCGGTTAAAAAGCAGATGCGTATCTTTATCGCGGCTGCCCGCAAACGCGAAGATGCGCTGGACCATACCCTGATTTTCGGTCCGCCCGGGCTTGGCAAGACAACGCTTGCCCGCATCATTGCACGCGAATTGAATGTGAATCTGCGGCACACCTCTGGTCCGGTGCTGGAGCGTCCCGGGGATCTCGCGGCAATACTCACCAGCCTGGAGCCTGGTGATGTGCTGTTTGTCGATGAGATACACCGACTCAGCCCGGTCGTCGAGGAAGTGCTGTACCCGGCGATGGAGGATTTTCAGCTCGATATCTTAATTGGCGAAGGGCCGGCTGCCCGCTCGATCAAGCTGAACCTGAAACCATTCACGCTGGTGGGCGCAACAACGCGGGCCGGCCTGCTCACGTCACCACTGCGGGATCGGTTCGGGATTGTACAAAGGCTCGAGTTTTACTCCGAAGCCGAATTACAGGCGATTGTGAAGCGCTCGGCAGGAATCGTCGGTATAGGAATGGATGAAAACGGTGAGCAGGAAATCGCGGCACGGTCACGTGGCACTCCGCGAATTGCGAATCGGCTCATGCGCCGCGTGCGGGATTATGCAGAGGTGGAGGCAGATGGTTTTGTGGACAAGGCCGTGGCCGATGCCGCCATGGATTTGCTTGACGTAGATCCGAATGGTTTTGACATGATGGACCGGAAAGTATTGCTCACGATCATCGAAAAATTTTCCGGCGGTCCGGTTGGCGTCGATGCCGTTGCGGCAGCAATAGGCGAAGAGCGCGGCACCATCGAGGATGTAATTGAGCCATTCCTGATCCAGCAGGGTTACCTGATGCGAACACCCAGGGGCAGGGTGGCAACAGCAAATGCGTACCGGCACTTTGGCCTCGCCGAACCTAAAGAAGGCGACGCTACCGAGTTGGCGCTTTTTTGACAACTCGGAATGATAACTAGGGACAGACTATGACTACGGATATGTCATTTATGGGGCTGGTACTGCAGGCAAGCGCTATCGTCCAGTTCGTGATGCTCCTATTGCTGGCAGCATCGGTTGCATCATGGGCAATTATTTTTCGGAAACGGACGATGCTGAAGCAGGCAATCGCCAGTTCTGACGAATTTGAATCAGGTTTCTGGTCGGGCGGTGACCTGATCGGAATTTATCGCGAAATCACCGGTGCCGGTGATTCGGCGGCAAATATGGCGGGTATTTTTGAGGCGGGCTTCCGTGAATTCAAGCGGCTGACAACGCAACCGGGGATAGAGGCAGACCGGGTACTCGATGGCGCACAACGCGCTATGCGGGTTGCCCAGATGCGTGAAACCGACCGGCTGGAGGAAAGTCTCGCGACACTGGCAACCATCGGGTCGACCAGTCCCTACGTCGGGTTGTTCGGAACGGTCTGGGGGATCATGAATTCCTTCCGCGGGCTCGGTAACGTCCAGTCCGCGACACTTGCAATGGTCGCCCCCGGCATCGCTGAAGCACTTATCGCAACCGCGATGGGCCTGTTCGCCGCCATCCCTGCCGTGATCGCCTATAACCGCTATGCCGACCAGGTCAGCCGGCTGGAGGTACGTTACGACACCTTCGCGCAGGAATTCTCAACCATATTGCAGCGCTACGCGCATACCAAGCAAGGGTCGGGAGCCAAGGACTGATGGAAGTCGTACGTAAACGGCGGCTTATGGGCGAGATCAATGTAGTCCCGTACATCGACGTAATGCTGGTGCTGCTTATTATTTTCATGGTGACAGCACCGTTGTTAAGCCAGGGCGTAAAGGTCGAGCTACCCGATGCGGGCGCCGAACCGCTGGACCCCGAAATGCAGAATACAGAGCCCCTGATTTTGTCTGTCGATGCGGCTGGCGAGTTTTACCTGAACGTGGGCGATGACGAGGAAAAACCGCGCGAGGCCGCACAAATAGTGCGACTGGCCGAGGTGGTACTAAAACGCAAACCTGACACCGCGGTGCTCGTGAAGGCAGATGAAAACGTAGCTTACGGGCGGGTAATCTCCGGCATGGTCCTGCTGCAGCGCGCGGGCGCAACCAAGGTAGGCTTCCTGACTGATCCGGCAAAATTCGATCCACTGGACGATTCCTGAGCCCCGGGTCAGACAGGGACGTCACGATAATGACAGCAGGCACGATGACAACATTTGTTTTGACACACAGGTCAGGCCTGACCGTGTCCGCGGCCGGTCATATGTTGATCCTGGTTGCGCTGAGCACGAGCATGGTTCTTGTCCCGAGTAACCAGTTAACCATGCTGGCTATCGAAGCCGTGCTGATCGATACGAGCGCGATACGCGAAGCAGCCGAGGCCGAGCGCCGCCGGGAAGAGCAAGTACGAGAGGCCGAGCAGGAACGTTTACGCAAGGCGGAGATACAGAGAAAACAGGTGGAACGCGAGCGCACGGCGGAGGTGCAGAGAAAACAGGCGGAACGCGAGCGCAAGGAAGCGGAATCTCTCAGGGTTCAGCAGCAACGTGAGGCGGAAGAACGCGCGCGGCAGGAGCAGGAACGTAAAGCCGCAGAAGCCCGCGCGAAAGCAGAAACCGAACGCCGGGCCGCGGAGGCCAGGGCTGCTGAACAGGCACGCCGCCAGGCTGAACTTGTCGCCGCTATGGAGGTCGAGGAAGCGCTGCTCCAGGCGCAAGCATCGGGAGAGGTGAGCCGCTATATTGCCCTGATACAGCAAAAGGTGGAAAGAAACTGGACTCCCCCGGGTAACGTCCGGGAGGGGCTCGAATGCGAAGTGGTTGTACAGCAGCTGCCCAACGGCGATGTCATCGATGCACGCACCGTTTCCTGCAACGGCGATGCAAACGTGCAAAGGACGATAGAGAACGCGGTGCGCCGCGCATCTCCACTGCCGTTACCGGAAAACCGGGCTTTGTTTGACCGAAACTTGCGATTTACGTTCAAACCGCAACAATAGCGAAGTGCGCAGACATGGAGGTGTACCGTTGAGTCGAATCGGGTTAAGGCTCATTTTTCTGGGTTTAGGCTTCTGCCTGTCGCAGGCGGCGCTCGCCGAACTGCGAATCGAGATCACCAAGGGCCAGGGTGAAGCCGTGCCTATCGCGGTCGTCCCCTTCGGCTACCAGGGCTCGGGAGAGGAACCCTATGATCTTGCGGAAGTTGTTGCAGCCGACCTCGCGCGCACGGGACGGTTTGCGCCGGTGCCCGAAAGTGACATGCTCCAGAAACCTACCACGGGCGCAGAAATTGATTTCGGCGACTGGCGAATTATTGATACGGAAGTCGTCATTGTAGGGCGCGTAACCGAGTCATTTTCGAATGATTTCCTGATTGAGTTCCGGGTATTCGATGTATTCCGGGCCGAGCAATTGCTCGGCTTTCGCCTGAAGAGCAACCAGGCGAATATGCGCCGAACCGCGCATCGCATCAGCGACATGATTTACGAAGAACTGACGGGCATCAAAGGAATTGCATCGACGCGCATCGCCTACGTAAATGTAACCGGCAAGGGCAAAACTGAGAAGTTTCGTTTGATCGTCGCAGACGCCGACGGCGAGAATGCCAGCACCATGATGGAATCGAAACAGCCCATCATGTCACCGGCCTGGTCGCCCGATGGGCGCAAACTCGCCTACGTCTCGTTCGAGAACAACCAGTCACAGGTTTGGGTGCAGATTGTGCGCACCGGGGCTCGTACACGGGTATCTGCCCGCAAGGGGGTCAACAGCGCGCCCGCCTGGTCGCCTGACGGACGCCTGCTGGCGCTGACCCTGTCCAAGGGCGACGGCAACCTCGATATCTATACCCTGCGGGTGGCGACCAAGCGGGTCAAAAAGCTCACGACCTGGCCGTCGATCGAGACCGAGCCGAACTGGAGCACCGACGGCAAGCAGATATATTTCACCTCGGACCGCAGCGGCGGTCCCCAGATCTACCGCATATCGGCGGATGGCGGCCGGGCGGACCGGATAACCTTCGAAGGCCCCTACAACGCCAGACCGCGACTGTCGCCGGACGGTAAGCAAATTGGGGTGGTGCATAACGACAGGGGTAACTATAGAATCGCGGTAGTTGATATCGAACGTGCATACACCCGGGTGCTGACCGATGGCAGCCTGGATGAATCGCCCAGTTTCGCACCCAACGGCGAGGTGCTAATTTTTGCATCCCGCAGCGGGGGGAGAGGTTACCTCACCGTGGTGTCGGTAGACGGACGATTCGAACAACGGATTGCAGCAACAGAAGGGGATGTACGCGAACCTGCATGGTCGCCATTTCCCCTGAACTAGTCCGCTGGACTGGTTGATCGTTTTATTGGGTTATTTAGTATTAGTGCGTTTATTTGTAAGGAGCGGGAAATGAATAACTGGAAACTCCTCGCACCACTGTGCGTTTTGCTGGTGGCGGGTTGTACCGCACCATCGGGAACCGAAACAGACGACGGTGTATACGGCGATGATGGATCTGGCGTTGGCACATCAGGTATCGATGGCGGCGCGGACGGTTCGGCTATCCCTATTGGCGATGACCGTGACACCATCGTCATGAACGAACGTATCGTCTACTTTGCGTTTGATTCTTCCGATGTTGACGACGCGTCGATCAACCTGCTCAGGCAGCACGGCGGCTATCTTTCCGACAATCCCGGCGAGAAGGTACGCCTGGAAGGTCATGCCGATGAGCGCGGATCGCGTGAATACAACATAGGTTTGGGCGAGCGTCGTTCTGTTGCCGTGCAGTCAGTGTTGCTCGCGCAGGGTGCAACTGCCAGCCAGCTTTCGACGGTCAGTTTCGGCGAAGAACGGCCCGCTAATTCGGCGAGCAATGAAAACGCCTGGGCACAGAACCGGCGGGTAGAGATAGTATACGAACGGTAGTTAGAGCAGACCGGCCGGCATTGCCGGCCGGTTAAGCAGGAGATGTAGTGGCTGTTTTCAGGACCACACCTGTCATCGTTGCCGTTACCGGCTGCCTCCTTGTATCCGGTGCAATGGCGCAGTCTACGCGCGAGCGACTCACCAACATCGAGGCCCGGCTGGCACGGATTGAGCGTACCGTTAACAACAATGATAGCCAGACCGACATGCTGCGCAAGATCCAGACGCTGCAGGAGGAAAACCAGGCGCTCCGCAACGAAATCGAAACACTGCAGTTCGATACCGTCAGGTCCGCCGACCGGCAACGGCAACTCTACCTGGACCTGGACCAGCGATTGCAGGCATTAGAAGCGGGTACCACCGCGCCACGTGTCGGCCCGGCGCCTTCAGCCCCAACCGGGGGCACGGCACCGGTCGTCACTGGCGGCGGACCGGATCAGCGAGCTTACCAGGCCGCCTTCGATCTTCTGAAACAGGGCCGCTATGCGGAAGCGACCCAGGCCTTTGAAAACTCTCTCGCGACATATCCCACAAGCGACCTGCGCGATAACGCACAATACTGGCTGGCCGAAACGCACTACGTCAGCCAGGACTACAACACGGCCCTCGAAGGTTTCCAGGAAGTAGTCACCGGCTATCCGACGTCCCGCAAAATCCCCGATGCCTGGCTCAAGATTGGTTACTGTAATTACGAGATGGAGCGCTGGAATGATGCCAGGCAGGCACTCAGCGTCGTCACGTCACGTTTTCCGGAAACGACAGCAGCCCGGTTGGCGGGACAGCGACTGGATATGATGCAATCCGAAGGGCGTTAGCAATAACAAGACGGGCATCGAATCCGCGGCAGGCTCTTAGATGACAGAACAAAATGCTACCCGCGACAGCCTTGCGGCCGACGAGAGGCTGCGTATCACCGAAATTTTTCATTCTATCCAGGGTGAATCGCGCCCCAGCGGTTGCCCGACCGTGTTCGTTCGCCTGACGGGGTGCCCGCTGCGCTGCGGGTATTGCGACACCGAGTACGCATTTCACGGCGGTAACTGGTATACGTTCGACCGCATCGTTGAAGAAGTCCGGTCATATGAAGCCAGGTATGTGTGCGTGACCGGTGGCGAACCCCTGGCGCAGGAGAATTGCCGGCGTTTACTGACAGTGCTGTGCGATGCTGGTTTCAAGGTATCACTGGAAACCAGTGGTGCAATCGACATAAGTGGCCTTGATGAGCGCGTTACCGTGGTCATGGATCTGAAAACACCGGGTTCCGGTGAAGAAAGCCGCAACCTCGTGGACAACATCAGCCTTTTGAAAACCGGTGACCAGCTGAAATTCGTGCTGTGTGACCGGGCGGATTACGAGTGGGCAAAATCCGTTTGCGATAAGTACAGTCTTACAAGTATTTGCAGTGTTTTGTTCTCGCCTGGCCAGCCGCAACTCGACGCCAGGGAACTGGCCGAGTGGATACTGGCGGATAAACTAAAGGTCCGTTTCCAGGTCCAGCTACACAAGTACCTGTGGGGCGAGGCTCCCGGCCACTAGGACTATTTATGGCAAGGTGTGTCATTTTGTTATCGGGTGGGATGGATTCAGCGACGGTGCTGGCAATCGCCCGTGCCGAAGGTCATGAATGTTACGCACTTAGTTTCGATTACGGCCAGAAGCACCGGGCGGAACTCTGCGCGGCGAAGTCACTGGCGAAACAACTGGGCGCCGTTGAACACCGGGTAATGACTATCGGTATGGGCCAGCTAGGCGGCTCGGCGCTGACCGATGCGAACATCGAGGTGCCGGAGTCCGGCGGCGAGGGCATTCCCATTACTTACGTGCCCGCCCGCAACACCGTGTTCCTCTCGCTCGGCCTGGGTTGGGCAGAAGTCCTCGGTGCCGACGCGATCTACGCCGGTGTAAACGTGGTGGACTATTCGGGTTACCCGGACTGCCGGCCCGAATACATCGCCGCCTTTCAGGCCATGGCCAACCTCGCAACCAAGTGCACTGTCGAAGGACAACCGCTGGAGATACGCACGCCGCTGATTAATCTAAGCAAGGCCGAAATAGTGGCGGAGGGCGCGCGACTGGGCGTGGATTTCTCTATCACAGTATCCTGCTACAGCGCCGACGAGCAGGGGGCCGCCTGCGGTCACTGCGATGCCTGCGAATTACGCCGGCAGGGTTTTGAATCCACCGGGGTGGATGACCCGACGCGTTACCAGGCCTGAAGTGCCTGAAAGCTTGTCATTTAGCAGTGTTGCGGTAATATGCGCGCGCATCCCGAACGCGTAAATATCCTTGGGGGTATAGCTCAGCGGTAGAGCAGTGGCCTTTTAAGCCATTGGTCCCAGGTTCGATCCCTGGTGCCCCCACCATTCAATGAGAGCAGATTTCCAGGACGAGCGAAGCTCGCTCTGGAAATCTTTTCGCTCGAATTAATGCTGGAAAAGCACAGCTTTTTCAGTATTCAACGAATAGACCACTTCTCTAGGGACCGCTCTGGAAATCTTTTCGCTCGAATTAATGCTGGAAAAGCACAGCTTTTTCAGTATTCAACGAAATGACGGCAGATTAAGCAGTCTCAAAAATTACATCCCCGCCTTGGGCTGACCCCGGTACTCGACGGTAACGGGAAAACCTTCCATCTCCGAGGGGATTTTGGCTTTCGTTTCAGGGTTTTCCTTCGCCATGTAAACCTTCACGCACGGGCCGTCTTCGCACATGCCTTCCGCGACACTCACGACATCGGGCAGGTTCATGAGCATAGGCACGGCCTGGATGATGACCTGGTCGATCGTGGAAGTCCGTGGGTCTGCGGGCACGTCGGGTTCGTCTCCTCGGGTGACACTGTTCACAACTATAGACTGGTGGTTTTCTTCATACGCCGCGCGGGCGGCTTCGTCCACTGTTGGTTCTGTTTTACTGCCTGCTTCGGGTTCAGCGACTGTTGGCGCCGCAACCGGTGAGGGTGCCACCGGTGTGGAACCGGAGTCCGGTTGCATCAGCAGCCGGACCGATAAAAATACAGACAGGCAGGCGAGGCCGGTAACCAGCCATTTCTTCCCCTCCATGCGCGGTCTCCAGCTTGATCAGTCGCCGTCGATAATAACGCCGAGTGCAGTAGTCACCAATGCTATCGGGTTGGCAACGGAAATCCCGGTGCCGGATGCGAACAGCAGGCCGACAGGCCGGCGATCATTGGTACCACCATCTACAACGACCAGCGAACCTGAATCACCCGGCCGGCTGAAATCAGCTCCCGTGTCCGGCTTGATAATGATCTGGTTTACGAAAAGCGCATCATCGGCTGTGTATTCCACCCAGATGCTGGCGTTGATCGCGTCTATATAGCCGTGGGTCATGCTGCTGGTGCGACCGTATTTCATGACGTCCATGCTGACGGCCGCACTGATGGTGGCAGCGCGCGGACGGCCGTAACCATCCGACAATGTCGAATGCCCGACACCCGAAGTCGACACTGCTGCGATGGCCGCATCGACAACGTTGGGACTGGTAAAACTGATCTCAATCGAGTTATCCAGCAGGCCGATCGCATCGTCGGGATCGATGCCGCCGTCATAAGGGCTGGGCTGCAGGATCAGGTCGCTCACCTGGCCGGCATTCTCGTCTGCGAACACGTGTGCGTTACTCAGTGCGTAGGTGTGGCAACCGGAAGTCACCCGGCAACCCAGTGTGCCGGCGGTAATATCCACGTGACCGGCGGATACCCCGATGGGTACGGGGCGGGGCTGCCATTCAGTCGGGCCCGGTTCCGGGTCGGCGCTGGCCACGACCTGCCCGCAGGAACCTTCCTCGCGGTCTTCGCAGGCGACGTACTGCGCATAGATTTTGCCCACGTCTTCGATGACGACGGGTGTACCGTCAAGCGTTTCCGGTAATCCCGCTGCCGACGCCTCGGATGACCTGTAAATCTTGATCACAGCTTCGCCGTCAGGGCCCCAGCCGACGGCTGTACCCTGCACACTGGGGTGCTTCATTAACGCATCGGTGTGACGCTCCTGGACCACGATCGCCGCGCTTACGGAATCGGCAGACGGTGCCTGCCTGGTAACGGGCGCTGCAGGTGCATCCGGCTGGACCGCCTCAACGGCCTCAAGGCCACGCGGCAACAGCGGTTCAGCCGCCGACGGCAGACTGAATATAGCGGCCAGAAGGGCAGCAATGAAAGGGGTGAGGAGTCTGCGCATGGGGCAAGAAATAACACACTAACGCGCGGGCAGCTACACAGCGGGTCACAGGATCGGCCCGCTGCTTTATGTCACAAGGGCGCAGGACAACGCTGCCGCGCTAAGCGGGCAGTTATCTAACACATCAGTTGAGTAAAATAAGCTAAGTATCAGAAAATCTTCGAATCCAGGCGATCATATCCTTGATTTCCTGGTCCGTGAAGAAATCGCCCCAGGGCGACATGACGAAGGAGCGGCCCACGCCTTCGCCGCCGCGGCAGATCGCGAGGTAGAGATAGGCGTCAGGCACGGTCTTCATGAACTCCGGGTCGCTCTGGTCGCGCGGGGTTTCGTCCATGTGCATGACGACCACGTCGGCCTGACCCGTCAGCCCGTGGCAACTGACGCAATGCTCGTAATGGAGCTTCTGGCCGTTTTCCGGATCGCCGCGCAGGTCACCTGTCGGCCCGCAATTGTTCGTGCTAAGCGCATCGGCCCCTGCCGGCGCTCCCCCGAATATTTCATTTTGTGCCGGGGCGAAGCCGGGCAACAGGACGGCTACGCAGAGCAGGGCACACAGCCGCAGTTTTCCTGTCATCGCCCGCACCTAAACCGCAACCCAGCCGTACTGCGTATTGCTGGGTTCCGGACCTTCATTGATGTACGCACTTTTCATGCTGCTCAGGCTGTCGCCGGGAATTTCTGTGCGGGCGGCCTCGATGTCTACGCCGTACAAGCCGGCAATATTCCTGCCGAAGATGAGTTCGCGGTCGGCTGCAGTTAAATCAACGTAACCGTATTTATCCTTCAACTCTTCGGGCATCTGGTACCGTCGGAACGCCTCGATCAGCCACTGTGGCGAGCCCCACCAGATGCAGTCGGTACCCCAGATAATTTTCTCGGGCCCGAAGCCGTCCATAAGCTGCCCCATGAGATGACCGCATATCTCCGGGTGGGTCACAACGGAATGGCCGAACACCGCACCCAGCTCCGCGTAAACGTTCGTGACGTCCGGGTTTTCTTTTTGCATCCGCACGAGGTCGGTCGTCCAGGGCAGGTTGCCGTCCTCGTCGATGCCGCTCTCGCCCGGCGGGATCATGGTCATCATGTGCTTCATACCCGAGTGATAGATGATGAAATTAATATCGGGGAAATCCTTGGCCGCCTGCATGATGTCGTCGACGTTGAAGTAACTTTCGAAGCGTCCGGGCAGCGGCAGTCCCTTGTGGAGGCTGATGTTCTTGATACCCAGTTCGAGCGATTTCTCAAAGAAGGGATAGGCAACGGCCTCATCGTCCATGCGCCAGGCGCCGCTGGGGTTACCCGTGTAACACTTCCAGCCGTCTATACCCAGTTCCTCTACCTGCCAGTCCATGCCTTCCGGCACGAATGACGGTTCTACCGGGTTGGCCAGGCCGTGGCTCAGCATACGTTGCGAGCCGGCTGCTGCATTCACCATGTCGCGGGTCTTGACCATTTCCTCGGCCGGCAATGCGTAATGTTCCGGCGGGCCGAGTGTCGCGCCTGTCATGATGGCCATGACGGTGTCGCTGTCGAAGAAAATTTCCTTGACGAAATTCCCGCGGTGCAGGGTACCCCGACCCAAATCCGCATCAAGCAGTGCAGGATTAAGCCCGGCCTTGGCTGTCAGCTTGCGGAACATCATCGGCCCGGTGATGCTGTCTTTTACATGGTGGGTCTGAGCGTCAAAAATAAACTGGTTTTTCGGGCGGCCCTCGAGGTAAGCGGCTTCATCGAGCGCTTCATCCTCGGTTACCTTGTAGGCGCAGCCGTGTATAGCATTCATCGCCAGGAAGCCGGTGACCATACCGCCGGAGGTTTTCAGAAACTCGCGCCGGGTAATACCAAGCTTGCTCGCAAACTGGTCCGCCAGTTCCCTGATTTTCTGCTCCACTGCCTTCTGGTCCTCCGTCTGCGGCAGGGGAGGAATCTCTTCGTTCGATACGATCTGTGTTGGTATCGGGGTGCCTTCGCCGGCTTGCTTGTCTTTGGCTGTTTTCCTGATCCACATGGTGTCTTGCCTCTCGGGTATGGGTGGAGCTATCCAATGGCGAACTATAACAGATATATATGTAATTACATGCTTATTTTTCAGATTATCCAACAGGGGGTTTCCCATCCTGACGAACAAAAAAACGGCCGGTCCCCACTAGAGCGCCGACCGTTAGTTACTATCTACCAGTAACTTACAGCAGTTTTCACATATATTGCTTGCGATACCAGTCATTAACGTCATCGCCGGTCGTCAGCCAGACATCCCTGTGGCTCGCGATGTACTCGAACGCCCGTCTCAGGTGCTTGAACTTGTTCGGCTGACCTACGTGGAAGGTATGCAGGCAAATCGGCATACAGCGCGCGTTTGTAGCACCTTCCTCGTAGAGCACATCGAACTGGTCGATGATCATGTCGCCGAAGGCTTCCGACGAAACACCCAGGTTCAGGAACGCCGGGATATCGTTGACTTCGACGGTATAAGGCACCGAGATCAGGTTGTTCTTCGGCGTGTTGAACCGGAACGGATGATCATCACACGTATAGTCACACAGGTACTCAACCCCGTATTCCTCGAGCAGGCGAGGTGTGTTGTCAGTATGTGTCAGGAACGGTGACAGCCAACCCTTGGTCTGGCGGCCAAGTGCTTTCTTCATACCGCCCAGGGTTGCCTCCAGGATCTTGCGTTCGTTGGCTTCAGACAATTCACTCAGGCTGCCGTCCGGATTGCGCACGTTACCAATAAAATTCGCCGGCGCATTGTTAACACCGTGGCCAATCCAGGCCCACTTGCGTTTTTCGCCTTCCTCGATAATCCGCGGGTACTCGCGAATGATTTCACCGTTAAGACAGACCGTGCCACGCATGCCGCAGTCATCCATCAGGTCCATCATGCGCCACAACCCGACCCGGTTGCCGTAGTCACGCCAGCCGTAGTTCAGCGGGTCCGGCGAGAAGCCGGCGGTGCCGGGAATCAGGGGTGTGCCCGGAATGGCGGCCGGGAAATGCTCGATGTTGATATAAGGCATGACAGCAACACGCGCGCCCTTGGGCAGCTTGAACGGCTTGCGGTCGATGATCGGCACATAATCATAGTGCTTGCTCTGGGTCAGCTTGGCCCTGGATTTCTTCGGTGCAGCCTTTTTCTTTGCAGCCTTCTTCTTTTTCCTGGTTACTTTCTTTTTGGTTGTTTTCCGCTTTGCGGCTTTCTTTTTCGCTTTTTTCTTGGCTTTCTTTCTGGCGGCCATAACTGTTTACTCCCAGTAGATGGTGTCTGTTCGAGAAATCAGAGACTGTTAATGTACTCAAGGGCTTCGGTTTTGCTAATCACATCGCCGTACTTGGCGTTGATATCAAAGAGGTTCGCTTCGTGTGGATCGTTATGCCGATCGCCTATGCACTCCCGCACACAGATCGGCCGGAACCCGTGCTGCACGGCATCCACGGCGGTGGCCCGTATACAACCGGAAGTCGTGCAACCGGTAATCATCAGTGTGTCGACCCCGGCTGCAGTCAGCGTTGCGGCAAAAGATGTGCCGTGGAACACGCTGGCGTAGTTCTTGGTAATCAGCAACTCTTCCGGCAGCGGTTCAACGCCTTCACAGAACTGCGCGTAGGGGTCGCCTTCGACCAGGCTTTTTAAAACCGGCGCTTTCTTGATCCACACGCCGCCGTCGATAAATGTGTGCGGGTTGTAGCGGACCTGGGTATGGATGATAGGCATGTCGGTGGCGCGGGCTGCTTTGAGTAACTCCGGCATTTCAGCGACGCAGGCCACCACGCCCGGTGCGTACAGGGGAGAACCTTCCGTTGTATAACCCTGCAACAGGTCGATAACGACCAGGGCGGTCTTGTTACCGAAACCCAGGCGACCGTCCCAGACACCTTCGTAGTTGTCGTCGCGTTGATCAGCCATGTTCTTCTCCCCGTGTTTGGTCGGGTGGATTTCCGGCCGACTGCGTAAGCCGCCTGGTGAGGCAGGAAAGACCCGGGTGTCATTGAGACCGATGCGGAAGCCTTTCGCGAGGTCTCGTGGAGAACCCTTTGATGTTGTTGGCGCCTGCAGCGGCTTTATCCACTGATACTAACGCAAGCCGTTCGCGCTTGAACAGTCCGGCCGGAGGGCGGTTCTGCGGTGACCGCAGCATGGTTTAATTGCCTCCGGGAATGTTTTTCCAGGGTACTGGCTAATCGGGGTGGCACGGTTATGATTAGCGGCCCCGCAAAAAATCATAACCAAGGTGCACGCTATATGTCTTTACGGTATTCAGCTGTCGGTATCCAGAACCAGTCACGCATGGCTGTAAGCCGCGACGACTACATGAAAGATATAGAACGACTGGGCACAACGATAGGTTTCGCGGTATGGAACTGCAGCCTGGACCTGCCGGTAAAACTCGTTGCGGTCTCCGAAGGTGGCATCGGCGGCTGGGCGCTGGGTGGGGGCGAGGAGCATCTGCGGGTTTACCGTGACATCGTGCCCGAAATCGACGGGCCGGAGACCCGGGCGTTGGCCGATATCGCGCGGGCAACCAACACCTTCCTGATCGCCCAGATGGTATGTAAAGACCCCGGTTTCATGGAAGACAAGATTTTCAACATCGCCTTTATCATCGACCCGAACGGTGACGTTATTCACAAGCATTACAAGACCGCGTTCTACCAGTACGAACCCAACGTCGCGCCAAGTGATATCTGGAGCCATTACCTCGAGACCGTCGGTGACGACCCGGTGAAGCTGCACGAGGCCATCTGGCCGGTGGCTAAAACCGAGATCGGCAATATCGGCACGCTGATATGCGCCGAAGGCAGTTTCCCGGAAGCGGCAAGGGGGCTCGCCATGAACGGTGCGGAAATCATCTGGCGCACCCAGTACCCGGAGCCGTGGATGGGCAACGACATGTCCGAGATGCAGAACAAGTCGCACGCAATTTTTAATACCTGCTACGTGCTCGCACCGAATATCGGCGCAATTTCTTTACCCGGCGCCTCGGACCACGTGATCTCCTGCGGCAAGAGCCAGATACTCGATTACCGGGGGAACGTGATCTCCCAGTACCTGGGCTCGGGTGAGACCTGGGTCAGCGCGCTGATCGATATCGAGGGCTTGCGCGACTTCCGCCTGCGCGGCCAGTGGCAGAACCTCGTCAAGGATATCCGTGTCGAGGAATACAAGGTGATCTACGACGCGATGATGGCCAAAGGCGGCATCTACCCGAAGAACCTGTGCATGGAAGATCCGCCCTTCGACGAGGCCGACCAGAAAGAACTGGTCAAGCACCAGGTCAACAAGATGGTGGAGTGGGGCGTGTACACGCCGACGGCCGACTGGAAGCCCTACAAGATATCGGAGTCGGTAAAGCTCAGGCTGGACAAGGCCGCAAAGGCTTAAAAGCAGTCCGAATTTAGGCTATCCATTACGGAGATACGCATCAAGGCCATTGGGTTCGCGCCTGAAGGCGCTCCTACGGGTAGTTACGTTCGCCGAGCCTAATATTTTTGCAGGAGCGGCTTTGCTGGGCAGGAGCCTTAGTGTCGCGGAGCGCAGGGACGCGCGGGAGCGACGAGGTCATGGATGGCCAGCCGCGACCAATAGTGCCAACCCGGCCTGAGTTTAGTTGTAGGAGCGGCTTTAGCCGCGAACCCGCCGACCCCTATTTAGGATTTCTTTTTATAGGTACCGCGCTTCTGCAGCCGTTCGACCGCTTCCTTGAACACCACCGCGGCATCTTCGTGTTTCATATTCGGCAGGTTCTTCGGCCAGATGGGCTCGTCGTACATATGGCTGAAGATTTCGCTGCGGATATAGGGGATCCAGTTCTGGAATTTCGCGGTTTCCCGGTAGTGGCGCAATGCTTCAATGTTGATTTCTGCAGTCACGTAGGTGTCGCCCACAATGTCGTTAATCGCAAGAACGTGGCCCTTGTAATCCACAATCGAAGAGCGTCCGCCCAGTGCGCCGTCGACGACCGTCGGTCCGTTCTCGCCCGGCACGATAAGTGAACCGGTGTTCGGTGCCACCATGTAGGCCGTGTTATCCATCGCCCTTGCGCGGTTCTGGGTTTCGTAGATGCCCCGGGTGACCCAAGGTTCGGGCAGGGCGGAGCGATAGAAAATTTCTGCACCGTTCAGCGCGAAGGCACGGAAACTCTCGGGAAACGCGCCTTCCACGCCCACGCTGCCGGCGATGTTACCGATCTCGGTTTCTGCAACCGGGAAAAAGGTATCCAGACCGTCGCCGTGCAGCTTCACCCATTCGTCATACACGTCGTGCGGCGTCGTGGAATGCTCGACGAACAGCACGATGTTCTTATAATGGGTGTAAACAATTTCGCCGCTGGGGTCGATGATAAATATCGCGTTGAAAAAGCGCTCCGGGAATTCCGGCAGCTTCACCTTGAGCTGCCCCATGATAAAGCAGCCTTTTTCCTTCGCCTTCTCACCCAGGAACTCGGTTTCCCAACCCGGTAGCTCGGCCGCCATCGTCTCTGCGTACTCGGGCGGACTCATGTTGGCAATCTCGTCGATGAAACCCTGGATCGCGCCTTCACCGATACAAATCAGCCGCACGGGCAGTTCCAGGGAACAGATATGCGTGACTAGGTCGATCATATTGCCGATATGCTTCAGGTTTCTCTCGCACTCGGCACGCGTGTGTACGGTCTCAACCTTGGTCTGCAGCGCAACGGCGTTATACGGCTCAATCATTGATCGGATCCTTGTTTCAGCATTTTGCAGCCCTAAAGATAATCGTCCAGCTTGATATCGGCCGCGCCGGGGATTACCGGTCTTACGAGTTTATCAAGCTTGTCCATGTCAATGGTTGCATCAATGGCAACGCGCGCCGACGCCTGGTTCTCGTCGGTGCAGCGCTCCATTTCCCAGCTGTGCACATCCGGGATGGCCCGGATTTTGTCGGCACGTGACAGCCGCGACCAAATGGCCCACTCGACGTCTTCAAGGTCGTAAACGTCTATATCGCTGTCCACTATGACTATACGCTTGGTAACCATGCCTACCGGGAACAGTCCGGCATGGGTCGCGAAAGCCGCATCCAGCAACTTGCCCGGCTCATCGTCGTTGCTTTTGTCGATCGATATGAACATGTGCAGCATCGTACCGAGCTTCGGCTCGCAGGCTACATTGATTTCCTTGATATTCGGAAAGTGCTCGCGCAGCGTCGTTTCGACAACATTCTGCATGCCATAAGCCGAAACAGCACCGATCGAATTGTGCTCGGCGTTGCGGCCGGCCATAATCGAATAGTACATCGCGTCCTTACGATGCGTAATCGCGGTTACCGTCGTGATGGGGGCCATTTCGGGGCCATACTGATCGGCAAATTCACCGAGGGTGTTCTCGACCCTGTTCGATGTATCTACCATTCCTTCGATAATTATTTCCGCGTTAGCCGGCACCAGCAGGTCACTGGTCTCGCATTTAACCAGTTCAACGGGCTCCCCCGTCAGACCGCCGGCAATAGCCAGTTCCGACACACCGGGCGGTGTCTTGCCCGATGCGCACATCAGCAGTGCCGGGGGAACGCCAATAGCCAGTGCAATCGGCATCTGTCCGCCGACCTCATCAGCCGCTGCATATATCTGGCGCAAATCACTCATGGAACTCGCGTTGACGACGAGCGTGTCTTTACCCGTTATCCAGCCACGGTAGAAACCCATGTTGATCTGGCCGTGCTCAGGGTCGCGGCTGAGACCGACCGCGCCGGTTATAAACGGCCCGCTGTCGAGTTCGAAAAATGTGGGTACGGGCAGTTTGGACAGGTCTATCTCATCTCCCGTGATCACCACCTCCTTGACGGGCGCCGTTTCCACCACAACCGGCTCCACCCGGGACTGCACACCTTCGGCATAGGTCTTTGCGTGCTCCCGATGCGTATACCCGGCTGAGATGTCCTGACCAATCGACCGTCCGAGCCGCTCGGCGCTCGTCAACACGCCACCGATCAGCGGAAAGGATGCATCGCGCACGTTCTCGAATATGAACGCTTTCCCAATTTTTTCGAGTTGGACGAGCAGGGCGGGCAGCTCGAAACGACGATCTACCGCCTTACTAATGCGGACCAGTTCGCCATTCTTTTCCAGTTCATCAGTAAATGATCTGAGGTCATGCACCGTTGGGTCTCCGTATCGGTATTAAATGATAGGTGATAGTGAGCGCGCGATTCTAACCGGCACACCAAGGCGGTCGCCGCGGGACACCACCCCTGACCAAGCAGCGGAGCGAATGAATCGCTTATCGGAACGACCGGCTGTGCACAGCCGGCCCCGGGATTCGTGTACCCAGCAGCTAACCTCAGTCGGCGTGGCTGACAAGTCTTAATATCGAGGGAATATCAGGCGGGCAGCTTGGCGATCATGGAAGTATCGACTTCCGCGATATCTACCTCGTCGACGATAGTGCTCTCGCCGAGTACGTAACTCAAACGCATAGGTTCGCCTACATGGAATCCCTGCGTCCAGTTCACACCCATCTCGCGAATGGCCTTAAGGGTGCTTTCATCTTCTACGTATTCCGCAACCGTTTCGAGTTCCATCACACGTGCGATTTCCGCAATGGCCGTAACCATGGAGCGGGAAATATCATTTTTGCAGATATCCTGCACGAAGCTGCCGTCTATCTTCAGTTTGTCGACCGGGAACATCTTGAGGTAAGCGAAGGAGCTGAGGCCGGTGCCGAAATCATCCAGGGAGAATCGGCAGCCCTTTTCCTTGAGTGTGCTCATAAAGTTCTGGGCTTTCCGCAGGTTGGCTACTGCAACGGTTTCGGTAATTTCAAAACACAAGCGGTCAGTCGACACGCCGGTACGATCGATCTCTTCACGCAGTATGCTCACCGCCATGATGTTTCAGTTTGCGCGTCGCTGCCAGGAGGTGCATCCGCAAACTCAGTTCCCGGGACAAGCTGCGCAGTGCCGGGCCCAGCAGATCGGCACAGAACTGGTAGGGCATACCGGCCATTTCACGGTCGACAAGAGCAGTCAGCACCCCAAGCATCTTTCCCTTGTCACTCAGGACGCGGACAAGGAAAGCGGTGCAATCTTTTAATGGAATCCTGGCCTGTTCGCCGGGCAGGTCGCCGCGCTCAATCATCTTGTTCAGGGTCGAATGGAACTCCTCGGTCAGCAAGCTCCCGTCGGGCAGGTTATTGCTCCAGAACAACCGGCCGTGACGGTCATGGAACATGAAACCCTGCGCCTGCGGGAGCAACGCATTCAGAAAGGCGCCATAGTCGGCAAACACATCGTTTTGGGTCGGTTTCGTAGTCATTAGCAGTGCATTTGACAGAACACCGCATAGTTTCTGTTAAAGCGGGTCTTGTCGGCATGACCGGAATCCCAAAAGCGCCGCCCGGCCCCCGTGAAACAGGGGGCCACCGCTTTTTAACATAAGCCGGAGAGCCGGGCTCCGCGGCGAACTACAGGAAGCTATTACCGTCCTGGGCCGTGTCCGGATCACCCAGAACAAAGCCGGCGTCCTTGAGCTTCTGGTTGGACAGGCTCTTCGGCCCGGTGCCGGCACCGACCCAGTTAATGGGCTCGGCACCTGCATCCGCAATTATTTTGCCAAAAAATACTTCTTTCTTTTCCGTGATGTCATTGATCAGGTTGTGGATACCCGAAAGCCGGTTATCAATGGCAAATTCGAGCGCCCTGACTACGTCGTCGCGGTGAATAATGGCAGCAGGCGCGTTGCCGTCAAACGGCACGGTTTGTCCCGCCATCGGCAGGGTTGAGGCCTGCAATCCGCGCGGCATAAAGCCAACCTGCGGCCCATAGATCGTACCGGTGCGATAGATACAGACCTTACGCTCCGGCGTTTCTATGCCGAACAGCAGGTTCTCTGTGTCAATGTATACCTGCGCAAAGGGTGATGCGGGTGTGGCCGGCGTATCTTCGTTAACTTCATCTGCACCGCCGGCATTGCCGTATGCGCTCCAGGAGCCGGTAAACACGATCTGGCTGAGTCCGGGTGCCACATCGATAGCCTCAACAACTGATTCGGCCGTGCCGACATAGGCATCCTTGTACAGGTCGAGGTCCATGACGAATTTGCCGTCACGTTCGACCATGCCACCCGCCATCGTCAGCAGTAAAACATCCTGGCCCGCAATCAGCTCGCGCATTTTGTCGCGATCGCTGCCTTTCATCACGACCACGCGGTCTGCCACGGCTTCCAGTTCCGGCACACGCCGCTCGCTGGTGGTGGTTACCGAGACTTCATGGCCCTTGCCCTTTAGATATTCGGCCGCGGCAAAGCCCGTGTAGGCCGCGCCGACGATTGCAATCTTCATATCTTATTCTCCTTATCAATCAATTACTTATTAATTAAATTAAATGTTATTTATTTAGGAAGTGGGGACTGGAACAATGCTTTTACAGCCCGGCCCGTTTCTTCTCCGATTATGCGATACACGCCGTTCCACGCACGCGGATCAAGCTCGTCAGCAAAAAAGCGTTCCATGTGCCGCTGGTCCCGGTCTGCCTGGGCCGCCGGATCCGCAACGTCCCAGCTATCCGCCGCCAGCGCAAGGTAGTGGTCCATGTAGGCAACGATGCTTGGTTCGACCCGGTCGAGTTCGGCGCGATCTGTGTGTGCGCTGCCGATTCCCCACGGCGACATAAATATAGCCAGCGCCGGGTTTGCCGGTGCCTGCGCACAACTATTATCCCGGTTGGAAACGGCTTTCTTGTATGGCCTGCGCAATGCACCGAATACCTTGTCGAACCAGTCGGGATGGTCGACCGGGTCCAGCCGCGGAATCAGGTCGATGTTGTAGACATACCCGTCGGGTGGAAACTGCACCACCTGGGCATGCAAATGCGGCATTGAAGTGTCGGCGCGGCCGAACAGAAACAGGAGCTGAGTCTCCACCGGCCCCGCCTGCAAACGCACATGAACCATACGATCCATCGGGCTATCGGATGCCTTCCAGACCCGCACGTATCCCGCACCCTGATCCGGGTCTTCGGCAAGGGTAAGCGACATATACGGCCCGTCGCCGGAGCCGGATTGCTCTTCCCATTTCAGGGCAACGAGGCTCTTGTCGATCAGCTTCTCGATGAACTCGAAAGAATAGGGTGCGTCACTCATTTGAAACCATGACCTCTGTCTTTCCCGAAAGGGAAGGGCATTCTAGGCAAAGCCTTCATCGACCGGGCCGAGCCTGCCCGCAAACGCCAACAGATGGATGCAGGCCCGCACGAATCGTAACGGCTTGCGCGGATAAGCGATGGTTAACGATCAATAGCAATAAAAAATAATAATGCAACAGGCTATCGCACAACGTCTGGGACCCATCTGGCTCGCACCGGGCATCAGCCGCGGCAACGTAATCACCAAGCTGTACGCCTCGTTTATATCCATCGGGATGCTGTCCGGCATGAGCCTGTTGCAGGGCTATGTGCTCACGGAGCACCTTTTAATACCACGTTCTCAGCAAGGCCAGGTCACAGGAATACTGTCGGTCTGGACGGAAATCGTGATGATCGTCTTGATGCCGCTATGCGGGGTGCTGGCCGACAAAATTGGTCGCCGGCCTATGTTGATCCTGGCGACACTCGCCATCGGTCTCGGCTTTGGTCTGTACCCCTTTGCGACATCATTCAACGAACTATTCATTTACCGGATGATTTATGCGGTCGGAGCTTCCGCGTCCGCCACCATTATCGCAACCCTTACAAATGATTATCCGCAGGGCCGGTCACGCGGCAAGATGATTGGCATCAGCTCGATGATGAACACGTTTGGCGTCATGTTTGTCGGCGGCGCAATTGCGCAGGTGCCCGCGCTGGTCCAGTCCGGTGGTTATGACGCGGTTACCGGTGGCAGGGTCATGTATTTGCTGTGCGCCGGGTTGTGCCTGGTTTCAACACTGGTCTTTCACAAAGGTCTGAAAGGCGGCACGCCTGCGGCCGTCAGGGAGCGCCCGAACTATTCCCGGCTGGCAACAGCAGGTCTTCGCGCCATGCGCAATCCTCGTATCTGCCTGTCGTTTGCCTGCGCTTTCACGGGCCGCTCCGACCTCGTGATCAAGGGCATGTTCCTGTCACTGTGGGCGATACACGATGCTTCCAAATGGGGCATGAGTCCGGGCCAGGCCATGGCACGTTTCGGGCTTATCCTGGTTGCGATGCAGTTTGTCGCCGTGATCTGGCAACCGTCATTCGGCTGGATCATGGACAAGGTTAACCGCGTGACCGCAATGATCATCGCGATGTTCTTCGCGAGTACCGGTTACCTGTCGATGGTGTTCGTAACGAGTCCGCTCGACTACACCATGTTTCCGTTTTTCATCATCCTGACGCTGGGTTCAGGCAGCGCCATCATGGCGTCAATCGGCCTGGTGGGGCAGGAAGCCGAGCGTAAGGAACGCGCGGCCGTCATCGGCGTGAATGGTATGTTCGGCGCGTTGGGAATCCTGGTGTTCAGTTATTTCGGGGGCATCTGGTTCGATGAGTGGAGGCCGGCCGGCCCGTTCATCGTGGTCGGTGCGCTGCAGGGTGTGCTACTGGTTGTTGCTGCAATTGTGCGCATTGTCGCGCCGGGCAAACAGGAAACCGGCTGATTATTCGCTCATATCGGCCATCAGTCGCTCGAGGAAACCGGCAAGCTGGTTTATTTCACCTTCATCAAGTGAACGTAGCATGCGGGCGACAAATTCTTCGGCCTCGGGCAGCAAATTGTCGATGATCTGGCGGCCACGCTTGCTCAGCCAGACCTCGACCGCGCGGCTGTCATCCAGTGACGGACGGCGGCCGACCAGTCCGTCGCGTTCCATCTGGTCGATCACCCGGCTCACGGCAGGTTGCTCGCCACCGCTTAAGTCGGCGATGGTGCCTATGCGGCTGCCGTCATAGCGGGCCAGCACGCTAAGCACATGCCAGCGACCAATAGTCAGCCCGTGTTCACGTAACTGCTTTACCCAGAGTTGATTCGCCCGCGAGGTCAGCCGGTTCAGCATATATGGCAACATATCCGGATCCACCGGCACGCCCTTGGCTGCCGATGCCGATTGGCGAAGTTTCGAGATGTTCGATTCCATAAAAACCGGCCCGGGGCAGGTAGCTATATGTAATTACATATACTATGCTTTCGCGCCCGGAATACCAACCCCTAGTAAGCCCGGGAACAATCCTTATGACCCGAAAAACCTGCCTGATTACCGGAACCGCGAGCGGCATGGGCCAGCTCACGGCGATGGCAGCCGCGCATGCAGGAATGCGGCTTATCTGCGTTGATTTCGACGTACCCAACGGTATCAAGGCGCGTGATGAAATTGTTACATCGACCGGAAACAACGACGTCGAATTCATCGAATGCGATGTAAGTTCATTTGCAGAGGTGCGGCGGCTTGCCGACCGAGTAAACCGTGACTACGAACGTCTGGATATCCTGGTGAACAATGCGGGGATCACGGAATCCATTCGCCGCGAAAGCGCTGACGGTTTCGAGATGACGATGGCTACCAATTTCCTGGGGCCATTTTTGTTAACCAACCTGTTGCTGGACAAGCTCAGGACATCATCACCGGCGCGCGTAATTAACATTGCCTCGGAAGCCCACAAATCGGCGAAAGGCCTCGACTGGGGTGACATCGATAACCGCAGGAAGTGGGGCAAGGTAAACCACAGCTGCGGGTTCCAGGCCTATGCACGTTCAAAGCTCTGCCTGGTTGCATTCTCCCGTGACCTGGCGGAAATGCTGGACGGCACGGGCGTGTCTGTCTACGCCGTTTCGCCTGGTTATTTCATCAGGACCAACATCTACAGGCATATGCGCGGCATCTGGGGGCTGGGCCTGAAACTGGTTCGACCCTTTATACAATCAGCGGAAAGCGGCGCCCGCACGCATATTTATCTTACGACCGACGCGGACATCGACGACCAGACCGGCTTGTACTGGGAAAACTGCAAACCAAAGGAAGCTTCGAAGTTTACAGCCGATGCGGAACTACGGCGCAAGATCTGGGCATACGCGGTCGAAGTAACCGAACTGGCAAAAGCAGGCTGACGCTATCAGATCGCGCCGGCTTCCTTGAGCTTCGCGATTTCTTCAGCCGACATGCCCAGCAGGTTGCCCAGCACTTCCTCGTTGTGGGCACCGAGCGCCGGCGCCGTCGTACGAGTTGCGCCGGGTGTTTTGCTCAGCTTCGGAATCATCGCCGGCACCTTCAGTGGCTTGCCGTTGGACTCAACGGTTTCGAACATACCGCGGGCGTTGTACTGCTCGTCGACCATCATGTCAGCAACGCTGTAGATCGGGCCCGAGGGCACCTGCGCTTCTTCCAGAACTTTGAGCGCCTCGTCGCCGGTCATGGTTTTCATCCAGGCTTCGATTAGCGCATCAATTTCCGGTTCGTGTTCGACCCTGTCGTTGTTGCTTGCAAAGCGGGGATCCTCACCCATATCCGGGCGGCCCATCGCAATGCATAAACGCTTGAAGATGGAATCGCCGTTTGCGCCGATGATCACGTCCTTGCCATCGGCACAGCGGTAGGTATTCGTCGGTACAATGCCGGTCAGCGTAGAGCCCGAACATTCACGAACCACGCCGCCGCGGTCGTATTCCGGCACGACCGACTCGAGCATGCTGTAAACGGCTTCGTAAATCGCGACATCAATAACCTGGCCATGTTTTTCCGGGTCATTCAGTTTGTGCACGCAGGCCATCACGATACCGAGGGCCGTATGGAGTGCTGCCAGCGTGTCGCCCATGCTCAAATTCGGGCGCACGGGAGGGCGATCAGGAAAACCATTCAGGTAGCGGAAGCCGCCGAAGCCCTCGCACACGGAGGCAAAGCCAAGGCGACTGGAGTAAGGGCCGTCCTGGCCGTAGCCGGACACCCGCGCATAAATAAGCCCGGGGTTGTCCTTGCGCAGTTCGTCGGGACCGAGGCCCCATTTTTCCATTGCGCCCGGGCGAAAGTTTTCGATCAGGACGTCACACTCCGCTGCAAGCCTGCGCACGATATCGGAACCTTCCGGGGTCCGCAGATTGGCAGTAATGCTCTTCTTGTTACGCGCAATGCTGGCCCACCAGACCGAGGTGTCGCCATCCATCATGCGCCAGGTGCGTAACGGATCGCCGCAACCCGGTTGCTCGACCTTGATGACTTCGGCGCCGAAGTACCCCAGGAAAGACCCGGTGTAGGGGCCGGCGATAAGCTGCCCCAGTTCCAGTACACGGATGCCGTGGAGAGGACCTTGCGGCCCGTTATTGTTATTCATTCAGACGATTATTTATTCAACACGGTAGATACAAAAGTCTAGCCCATGACGATTGCGGTTGATACATACCCTAGCCGTTATTCTGCAGCACTTTTTACATAGCACTGTCGAAATGTGCAACTACAAAGTCGGCAACGGCCTCGCAGGCCTGCTCGGCTTCCCTGACACCAGGACTGTCGTGCCAGCCGTGCCACATACCATCCCAGACATCCAGCTCAACCTCAACGTCGGCTTTTCGGGCAACCTGGGCAAGCCTGACGGCATCGCTTAGCAGTACTTCTCGTGTTCCCACCTGGATTAACAGCGGGGGAAAGTTTGTGTAGTCACCGTACAGGGGCGAAACCAGCGGATTGGTCAGGCTTGCATCGCCGGCGTAGTGGCGGTATCGATCACTCGACGCCGTGCGCAGGACCGGATCGACGTCTTTGAGTGTAATGCGGGTATCTCCCTGCCCGGTGATATCCGTGAGCGGCGAAATAGCCACAACGGACGAGGGCGGCTCCCAGCCCCGGTCGCGAACAGCCAGTGCGATCGCGAGTACCTGTCCGCCACCCGAGGAATCGCCGTAAATTGCGATGTCTTTCCCCTTGTACCCATTGTCGAGCAACCAGCGATAGGCTTGCAGCGAGTCTTCAAGACCAGCCGGGAAGGGGTGTTCGGGTGCCAGCCTGAATTCGATCGACAGTACCGGGATATTGCTGGCCCACGAGATTCGAATTCCGCTGCCCAGGTTCTCCTGCGCCGACCCCAGGATGTAACCGCCGCCATGAAAATACAGGATCACCTTGCCGGGTTTGTCCGGCACCGGGCTATTGATCCAGTAACCCTTGATGCCGCCCAAATCCTGCTCGGTGGTGTAAACGTCCGGGTCAATCTTCTTCGCGCTGCGCAGGAACATACCCCCGAGCGCTTTGCGCAGGGTCGCCATCATTTTCGGATCGTTCACGTCCACCCTGTTTTCCAGGGCGCCCGTCTTTACCCGGTTGAGATAGGCCTGCGCCTCCGGGCTCAGGCTGGCCGACGCGGGAAAGCGCTCGTCCGCAACTGCGGGGCCAAGGAGCGTTAACAGGACCAACAGGGCCAGTATTCTTGTAATCATGGGTTTCATTCAACTAACGGGTTGTTAACGGAAATTTCGGTACGGATTATGGAATCTTCGCGCACATCAATCTGGAAAAAGCGCAGCGTCTGCTTCGCCGAGATCACGGTGTTGAACTCACGAACATAGTCCTGCCTCAGGCTGTTGGTCTCTTCCTCAAGGTCGAGATACGTGAGTACCATGATTTCGGCCTGCTCGCTCGTCAGCGTTTCGTATCCTTTCCGGTATTCCCGCAGCAGCTCGAAGCGGTTTTTTTCAATTTCGATCGCCTCCTGCCGGTACTCGTCGTAAACCCTCCAGAACCCTTCCGCCTAGCCCGGCCCCAGGTTCATGTTCTCGGCAACAACCAGCCGCCGGTTTTCTTCGAGCTGTTCGCTTACGACTATTACTTCCTGCGAATGGGATCCCGCAACTGCTGCGATTGGGCAGGTCAATACGGCGCACAAGACGATGGCTAACGGCTTAATTAATTTGCAGGCAGACATAGATTTGTCCCTTGTGATTCAGGCAGGGCGCGCCCGACCAATATAGTGATAGGCGAGCAGTTTCGGCCCTTCGAGATAGTTCGTTTCCAGTTCCAGCATATTGAAACCGGCATCCTTTATCAGCGTATCCATCGGCCGGTTCAGGCTGCAGCCCAGCAAACGTGTCGACAATGGCACGAGGCGATCCTGCCAGCCGGCGACACGCGGGTCCGGAGAACGTCCGTGCTCGATAAACACCAGCTTGCCGGCCGGTTTCAAAACCCGCCTTATCTCCTGCAGCGAGGATTCCAGGTCCGGGATCGAGCACAGGGTCCATGAGCTGACGACGGTATCGATCTCGCCCGTGTCCAGCGGTATGGCCTCGGCCGAGGCATCAAGGAAGTCGACGCCGAAGGTAACTTCCGCCGCCGGTTCTTCGGCCACCGCGCGCAGGTGCTCCGAGGGTTCGAGCGCAAACAGATGCTCGACCGCATCGCCGTAGTGCGGAAAATTCAGCCCCGAACCCACGCCGAGTTCAAGTACGCGGCCGGTCGCGAGCGGAGCGGCACGGTAACGGTGCTCCTCCAAAGCTTCTCTGCGCATGCCGCGGTCAATAAGCCGTGGCAAAACTTTATCGTTCCAGATGCCCATTTGCTACCCTGCAGATCATCGTTACGTATTAAAGCCTGTTTGATCAATGATACATTGCCCGCAGGCTGCGGCCATCATCTTTGGGCTGACCGGGGAGGGGCAGCATATGGGCAAAGCGGAAGACTTTGGCTTTTTCCTGACAAAAACCTTTGCAACAACCCGCAAACGCAAACGCCGCTGGCCGTTCGTGCCCGGCAAGTACTTCGTGCACGACCCACAGGCGCCGGTCGCCGTTACGACCCTCGGTTCCGTCGACCTGGCACGCGAGATCAGCGAACTCGAGCCCAAGGGTCTGTGCATCGTTGGCAAGGTTGAGACCGAGAATATCGGTATAGAAAAAATTATCAGGAACATTCTTGGTAACCGCGCTATTCAATACCTGGTACTCGCGGGCGCAGAACCCCCCAAACATCTTACGGGTGCCACCTTTACGGCATTGTTTGCAAACGGCATCGATACCACGAAAAAAATAATCGGCTCACCGGGGATGCGCCCGGTCCTCCCGAACACCAGCCAGGAAGATGTCGATATGTTCAGAGGCCAGGTACAGGCAGTTGACATGATCGGCGAGACCGACCCGCAGAAAATAATGGCGAAAGTTGCCGAGCTGGCAGACCAGGCGGTTGCCACAGAAAGCGAGGCCATCGAAGCCGATGCGGGCGAAACACGGGAGTATCTGCTGGCCCGGACGCACGACCCGAAGCTCATCAAGCTCGACAAGGCCGGTTACTTTGTTATCAATCCGGAATCGGGACGGCTGCTGGTCGAGCATTACGATTACAAGGAACACCTGCTGCGCACAATTGAAGGAACCAGTGCACGCGATCTGTACCTCACCATTATCGAAAACGGCTGGGTAACAAAACTCGACCATGCCGCTTACCTGGGTAAAGAACTCGCCCGGGCAGAAGCTGCGTTAAAAGCGGGTGAGGATTTCGTACAGGACGGCGCGTGAATGTCAGTCGGGCAGTGTCGCGTGCCAGTCGCACAGGGCAGAGCTAATCTCAGCCGCTGAATCCTCCTGGATAAAGTGTATGCCCTTGACCGTGACCTCGGTCTGGTTCCGCCAGCCACGGCAGAACTCCCGTTGCGGTCCGATTAGAATCGCGCCCGGTTCCGCATTTATAAAAAGCTTTGGTATGCCGCTCGCGCTCATCCAGTCAGCATAGGCCTGCATGCGTTCGTAAATATCAGCAGGTTCGCCATCGAAGGGAATCTGGCGAGGCCAGTCGAGCGTGGGGCGTCGGTCTTCGCCGGGCTCTGCGAACGGGCGCCGGTACTCCGCCATTTCCGTATCGCTCAGATCGCGCATGACAGAGCCGGGGAGTATGCGCTCCACAAAAATATTTTTCTCGAGAACCATTGCCTCGCCGGACTCTGATCGCAGATCCGTGAAAAGAGGCTGAATCGCCTCCGGCCATTCCGACCACGCGAGCGGCCGCACGAACGCCTCCATGTAGGCGATACCTGCAACCGCATAGCTGTGCTGGCGCGCCCAGTCAAAACCGAGGCCGGAACCCCAGTCATGTACGACGAGCGTTACCCGCTCGCCGACGTCGAGATGCTCGAGGAGGGCATCGAGAAACTTGCTGTGGGTATGAAAGTCATAGCGACCGGCACGGGAATCCGGCAGCTTGGCCGAGTCACCCATACCGATGAGGTCCGGCGCGATACAGCGCCCGGATGCTTCGAGTCCCGGCATGATATTCCGCCAGAGGTACGATGAGGTCGGGTTGCCGTGCAGAAAAATGATGGGATCACCGGTCCCCATCTCGACCCAGGCCATTTCGTGACCTAGGACTTTGGTGAGGTTTTTTACCCAATCAGCCACGAGGTGATCCTGCAGCTTACTGAAAAAGCCTTAGGCGAGTGCGAGCCAAGACAAGGATCGACAAGGTCGCTCGCGCCCGTCCCTGGGCTCCGCGGCATTCGGACATCCTGTCCAGCACGGGGTGTATACGCCAGTACATGAGCATTGTGAGTCGATTCTAAACGCCGGATCGTGCCGGCTAGGGGTTTTCAGCCCTCGGAACGGCCGATAGCGGTTTCCACGAGTTCAAGGAAATCACTTTCGCTGCCGACCTCCTGCGCCTCACCAGCGCTGATCGTATAGCCGTACTTGTCGGCCAGCGCCTGGTAGAGGGGCCTGCGGTGCTTTACGAGTTCCGGAAAAACCCAGCTACCAAATTTCTCCGGATCAATTTCATCCACACCGGACAATCCTTCGCTTTCGACAAAAGTATCGAGGCTGTTGTGGAGGAACTTCTCGTCGTAATAGAGCGGTTTGGGGCTGCTGGTGGCTCGATCGATGAGCTCCTGCTCCATGTCATCGTCGGCGCGTATATATATAAGGACTGTATTTTCCGCGAGCACGCGCTCAGCTTCCGGACTGTTCAGCTCACAAACACTACCGCCGGTATCGTTCAGAAAGTGCTGGTAACCGTAAATTTCCCTGGCCTTCGCCATGAAGGCCGCTACATCCACCATCGCCTTGTTTTCGGCTTCGCGGTGCAGGCGCTGGCGGCGCAGGAACTCGTCCAGCGGCAATCCACCCAGCTCTTCTGAACCCGGTTTGCCAAGGAAGGACGATATGGGATCGAGGTTATGCACGGTGATGTTGTTGGCAATGTAGATCGAGTCACTGCGCAGCAGGTCACGCAGGAAGCCGATTTTCATGGCCTTCTTCTTGATGTTATCCATGATCGGCTCATCCAGGTACCGGGTGCCGATCCGGTAATCCCCCGAATAATGGAACCAGCTGCTCTGGGGCAGGTGGTTGGCCATGGTGGTTTTGCCCACGCCGGACATGCCCAGCAAGGTCACGGCCTTGTGGTTCCAGTCACGAAATTGTTTGGCACTCATGTGCATGGCGGCATTGTTGCTGGCTGGTGTGCCGCTTGCAAGCGAAATCGGGCGCTGCAAGCGATTCCCCAATAATGGCTCTGACGCACTTTTTTGGTCGCGGATGCGGTTATCATACGCGCCCGTGCGCCGCGGCAGGCGCCCGGAATAGCTGAACGAATACAGGAACATGAACGAGTGAACGCAGGCAGCAGTAAATCAGACTGGGTAGTCCACAAGTTTGGCGGCACCAGTGTTGCCGATGCAGACTGCTTCAGGCGCGTGGCTGAATTGCTGCACGCCCAGGCGGGTGTGCGCCAGGCCGTGGTGGTTTCCGCCATGGGCGGTATGACCAATGCGCTCCTGCAACTGATTTCTGATGCAGAGGCTTCGGCCAGCGAATCGGTCACCGATGGCGTCGATAGCATACGCGAGCGTTACCAGCAAACCGTTGGCGAACTGCTAAGTAATAAAGCCGACCGGGATGAACTGTTGCAACCCTTCGAAGATGAACTCAGCGATGTCGGCGACATACTTGGTGCCGTGGCGTTGGTGCGTTCCGCTGCTCAACGCAGTCGCGATATGGTTGCCGGTTATGGCGAAATCTGGTCAACCCGACTGCTTGCGGCGTTGTTGAGGCAGGATCAGGGCGATGATCCGCTCAAACGCGTCGTTCACTGGGTCGATGCCCGCCAGGTCCTGGTCGTAGAACCGGGTGAACTGGGCCCGGCCGTGTTGTGGGACAGTTCAGCCGGGCGGATCGCGGATCATTTCCCACAGGATCCGGCTGCAATCGCGATTATCACCGGCTTCATCGCGAGCGACCCGGAAGGCCTGCAAACCACCCTTGGCCGCAACGGCAGCGATTACAGTGCATCGATAATCGGGGCGCTGCTCGGCGCGGCTGAAATTACCATCTGGACCGACGTGAGCGGTGTGATGAGTGCCGACCCAAACCGCGTGCCCGAAGCCGCAGTGATACACGAGCTGACTTACAACGAAGCCATGGAGCTCGCGTACTTCGGCGCCAGGGTTATTCACCCGCAAACCATGTCACCGGCCGTGGAGCGGGGCATACCCATTTTTATCAAGAATACTTTTGAACCAGCCGCGGCGGGATCGAAGGTCAGCGCTACTGCCGAAGCCGGGCAGGCTATCAAAGGCATCACCACCGTTGAAAACGTTGCCCTCGTGAACCTGGAAGGCACCGGCATGATCGGCGTGCCCGGCACCGCCGACCGGCTGTTCGGTGCGCTCAGGAGCGCCGACATCTCGGTAATTCTCATTTCGCAGGCGAGTTCGGAGCACTCGATCTGTTTTGCCGTGCCGGGCGATATGGCCGCGAACGTAGAAACTGTCGTGCGCCGCGCCTTTACCGTCGAACTTGAACAGAACCAGATTCAGCGCATCGAGATCCGGCCGAACTGCAGCATCATCGCCGTCGTCGGGGACGGCATGGCAGGCGTCCCCGGTATTGCTTCACGCTTTCTCGGCGCGCTCGGCAATGCCGGTATTAACGTGCGCGCAATCGCGCAGGGTTCATCGGAGCGCAATATCTCAGCAGTGATCGACTCGGAGGTTGCGACCCGGGCGCTGCGTGCCGCCCATGCCGGTTTCTACTTGTCTGCCGAAACCCTTTCGCTCGGACTTGTGGGTCCCGGTAATGTCGGTGCGACCCTGCTGGCCCAGCTCGCCGCCCAGGTTAAAGATCTGCATGATGCATTTAACCTGGACTTCCGGGTGCGCGGTATAGCGAGTTCAACCCGCATGGTGCTGGCTGAACGGAGCATTGAGCTCGACAACTGGCAAGCGCTGCTGGAAGAAGAAAGTGAGCCGCTCGACTGGGCGCGTTTCGACGCGCACATCAATGCCGAGCATCTGCCCCATGCTGTGATGATCGATTGCACTGCCAGCGACGAGGTATCGGGTCGCTACAACAGTTGGTTCAGGCAGGGCATACATGTTGTTACCGCCAACAAGAAAGCCCAGAGCGGCCCGCTTGAGTACTGCGACGAGCTTTACAGCTCACGGCGCTCGAATAATACCCATTTCATGTACGAAACCAGCGTTGGTGCGGGCCTGCCAATTATTCAGACCCTGCGCGACCTGAAAGAAACCGGCGACGAGATACTGTCTATAGAAGGCATTCTTTCGGGCACCCTGGCTTACTTATTTAATGTCTTCGACGGTTCGGCCCCGTTTTCGGCCATCGTGCGTGAAGCGCGTGACAGCGGCTACACCGAGCCGGACCCACGTGACGACCTGTCGGGCATGGATGTGGCGCGCAAGCTGATCATCCTGGCACGCGAGCTCGGCCTGAAGCTGGAACTAAACGATATAGAAGTGGAAAGCCTGGTGCCGCAGAAACTGGCCGGCAGCACTATCGATGAGTTCCTGGAATCGTTGTCGAATTACGACGACGAGATGCTGGAACGTTACGGGAAAGCCGCCGATGCGGGCCAGGTGCTGCGCTACGTGGGAAGTCTCGACAAGGAAGGCAACGCGGCCGTGCGGCTGGAATCACTGCCTGCCGAGCATGCTTTCGCGCACATCAACCTGACCGACAACATCATTCGCTTTGTTTCCGACCGTTATATCGACAACCCGCTGGTCGTGCAGGGGCCCGGTGCCGGACCGGCGGTTACTGCAGCCGGCGTATTTGCAGACCTGTTGCGGCTGGCCCGTTACCTCGGCGCGCCTGGGTCGTAGTCATGAATTACCGAAGCACCCGTGGCGGAGCGCCGGTTGCACTGGAAGATGCCATCATGGCCGGCACCGCGCCCGACGGCGGTCTGTTCGTACCGGTCGAACTGCCGCACTTCGACCCGGCCGACATGCCGACCCATGTTCCGATTCATGAACTCGCGCAGCTCATATTGAAGCCTTTCTTTGACGGTTCCCAACTGTCAGGCGAGTTGGATGAAATTTGTGCCGATGCATTTACTTTTCCGGCCCCGCTTAGAAACATTGAGACCGGCACCGAAAAGCTTTCGTTGCTCGAACTTTTTCGCGGCCCGACTGCGGCCTTCAAGGACTTCGGTGCGCGCTTCCTGGCTGCGACCATGTCGCGCATCATCCGGCAGCGGGGCAACACTCAACCGGCTACGGTAGTTGTCGCCACCTCGGGCGATACCGGCGGGGCCGTTGCGGCGGCTTTCCACAAGCAGCCGGGTACCCGCGTCGTGGTGCTGTTTCCCGAGGGCCGGGTTTCCCCACGCCAGGAGCACCAGCTCACCTGCTGGGGTGACAACATCATCTCGCTCGCGGTCAAAGGTGAATTTGACGACTGCCAGCGACTGGCAAAGGAGCTCTTTGCCGATGAAGCCATCGGCGCCGAACACAATTTGTGCTCGGCCAACAGCATTAACGTCGGGCGCTTGTTGCCCCAATCGGTTTATTACGCACAGTCGAGCCTCGACTACATGGCAGCAAACGGCGAGGCAAGCAATTACATCGTGCCCACCGGCAACCTGGGTAACGCGTTTGCATGCGCGTGGGCGAAGCAGATGGGCTTCCCGGTCGCTGACATGATCCTCGCTACCAATGCGAACCGCACGATTCCGGATTACCTCGAAAGCGGCAACTGGGAACCGCGTAACAGCGTCGCGACCCTTGCATCGGCGATGGACGTCGGTAACCCGAGCAACATGGAACGGCTGCGTCAGCTCTGGGGCGATGCCGATTCCCTGCGCGACCACCTGCGCTCATTCTCCGTCAGTGATGCGGAGATACGCGACCAGATACGCGTTGAATTCGATCGCACAGGATTAGTCTGCTGCCCGCACACCGCGACCGGGTTCCATGTGTATCGAAACCTGCCGGCGGAAGACCGGCAGAAGGCGCACTGGATAATCGTGGCCACCGCGCACGCGGCCAAGTTTGACGAAATCGTCGAGCCGCTGGTGGGCGAAACTATCCCCGTGCCGGATGAACTCGCGCGGATACTGGAGTGGCCGTCTGCTTTCGATACTATAGAAGCGGATATCAGCGAGATTACCGCACGCCTTTAACGCACAATCATGCCCCTGGACCCGACAACAATCGGACTGGCCGTGGCGGCTGTTGTACTCGCCGCTGTCTTGCTTCTGCTGGTCCGCAAACGCAAAGGTGCCGATCCGGCCACCCGTTTCCAGCGTGCCAGCAGGGCTTTTCTGTCGCACTTTCTTATTCCCGACGGCGAAGGTGGGGAAATCCATATCGAATACGCCATGTTGTGCCCGCGCGGCATCGTTATCGTGGATGTTAAGGACGTGGCCGGAAACGTATTCGGCAGCGACACCATGCAGGAATGGGCCGTTATTACCGGCAGAAAGCGTTTCACTTTCAGTAATCCACAGCCGGGGCTCTACGACCGGGCGGCGGCGGTGAAACGCATGGTGCCGGACGTGCCGGTCATCGGTTACCTGGCGTTTACAGAGACGGCAGACTTCAGCAAAGGCAGCCCCACGAACGTGGTCAGCCTGGATGAACTTGTTACCGAGTTAGAAGACGAGCATGAGCAGAAGAACGCAGCGCCCGATGCATACTGGCCGTCGTGGGAGCAGCTGCGTAATGCTGCGGTTGATACGCAGGTCGCCGGACTCGTCGATACCTAGCCGCTTGTAGGAGCGGCTTTAGCCGCGAACCTACCGACCCTAAATCGTATGAACGATTGAAGGGCTGTTTGATCCGGGGTCAGGCAGCTTTTCCGTAACCGGCAATATCGGGCAGACAGGTGGGTTCGCGCCTAAAGGCGCTCCTGCAGGTAATTTGTCTATCCAATATTGCCGGGCTAGTTCAGCCCGAACAGCTTCTCGCTGTTACGGGTCGCAGCGGCGGCAATCTCCGCCTCGTCGCGATCCATAAGCCCTGCGACCGCCTTGAGTATGTGTGGCAGAACACAGGGCTCGTTACGGCGCGCCGATAATTTCTCCGGGAGATCACGCGGCATGAGATAGGGCGCATCAGTCTCCAGAAGAAGGCGCTCCGGCGGCAACTCGCGCACCGCCTCCTGCAAATCATGGCCGCGCCGTTCATCGCATACCCAACCTGTTACACCTATATATAAGCCCAACTCCAGGTAAGTGTGCATTTGCGCGGCGGTGCCCGTGAAGCAATGCGCGACACCGCCGGATATACCGGCGATGTGCGCGTTCAGTATTTTCACGAAATCATCATGCGCATCGCGTTGATGCAAAAAAACGGGCTTGCCTGTTGCCGCCGCGATTTCGAGCTGCGCCCGGAATGCGTCGCGTTGTGCGTCTTGAGGAGAGAATGTGCGGAAGTAGTCCAGGCCGCATTCGCCCACGGCAACGACGTCGGTACGGCCGGCAAGCTCGCGTATCCGGGTACCCGACTCAGCGGTGTAATCGCTCGCGTGGTGCGGATGTACACCGGCGGTCGCGTACAGGACTCCGGGGTGGGTTGCGGCCAGCTCGGCAGCCTTGCGATTGCCATCGTCACTGGCGCCGGTAATGACAAGCCGCTGCACCCCCGCCGCACGGGCCCGGGCCAGCACCTCGTCACGATCCGCATCGAAGCTGTCGTGGGTCAGGTTGGCGCCGATGTCGATAAGATCATGCATGGGTTTGGCAGCGTGTTGTTGACCGTGCGATCATGGTGCAGGCGGCGGCAAGCTTAACAGGACTTTGAGGCGCAGCGGCGAGGCATCGTGCCCGGGAATCAGCCAGGGAAAGGCATGAGCAATTCAAGCAACGAAACACCACCGATCGTGCAATACAGTCTGCTGGATGACAGCAACAGCAATGCGCCGGTTGAACCGCTCGCGTGGCGCGTGCGCACGAGCAAGCGGGTGCGCAATCCCAAGATACAGGTGTTCCCCCACGGCGGCGTCGAAGTCGTGGTGCATCCCCGGACCCGGCCCCGCGAGATTGAGGCCTTTGTCCGCGAAAACAGTGCGTGGATCGAACGCACCCGCCTTGAGTTTCGCGAGTTGCGTCCCGACGAGAAAGCATTGCCCGACCGGATTGAATTACCCGCCATCGGGGAATCCCTGGCGGTGCACTACAGTGGAAAAGGAACCGGTAAAACGCGTGAGGCGCAGGGCGTATTGTTTGTTGATAGCGCTAAGCCCGATCCTGCCGAATGCCGGCCATTGCTGCGCGACTGGCTGAAACGCAAGGCAAGACCAATCCTTAGGGATGCGGTCGCGGTGCAAAGGGATTTCACCGGCCTAAGCCCCAGGCGCGTGCAGGTGAGATTGCAAACTACCCGCTGGGGGAGCTGCTCGACAACCGGCACGCTCAGCCTGAACGCGGCATTGTTGCTGAGATCACCGGAGGAACTGCGTTACGTGGTGATTCACGAGCTCTGCCACCTGGAGCACATGAACCACTCCAAACAATACTGGCGCCTGGTCAGCCGTTTTGAGCCTGATTACCGCCGCTTCGAGCACAGACTGAACCGGGCCTGGCAGACCAGCCCACAATGGCTCATAGGATAGCCTTTAAAAACATATATTTAGCATAATAAGGTTGAATTAACCTTATATATACGTGGCATTCGCTTGGTCAGGCAGCGGCCGCAGTAGCTGAGGCCAGCTGGCGCAGCACGTAGTGCAGGATGCCGCCGTTGTTGTAGTAGTCCCATTCCTTGGGTGTATCGATACGCACCCGGGCCTGGAATTCTTTCTTGCTGCCGTCTTCTGCGCTCGCCACCACGGTGACTGCGGTGGGTGAACCGTCGGCGAGCCCCAGGATGTCGAAGCTTTCCGAGCCCTTCAGGCCAAGGCTTTCTGCGTTGTCGTCGTCGTTGAACTGCAACGGCAACACGCCCATGCCCACGAGGTTCGACCTGTGTATGCGCTCGAAGCTCTCGACCAGCACAGCCTTAACGCCGAGCAGTACCGTTCCTTTTGCCGCCCAGTCGCGCGATGAACCGGTGCCGTATTCCTTGCCGGCGATAACCATCAGCGGTGTCCCGGCCTGCTGGTAGGCCATGGCCGCGTCGTATACAGAGGTCTGCTCGCCATCGGGTTGCATACGCGTCCAGCCACCCTCGGTACCGGGAGCAAGCAGGTTACGCAGACGAATATTCGCAAACGTACCGCGCATCATCACTTCGTGGTTGCCGCGACGGGAACCGTAGGAGTTGAAATCACCCAGGCTCACGCCCTGTTCCTGCAGGTAGGCGCCCGCGGGGCTGTCCGGTGCGATCGATCCGGCCGGTGAAATATGGTCGGTCGTGACCGAATCTCCGAGCAGGGCGAGCAACCGTGCGCCCCTGATCTCGCTGCGTGCGGCCGGCTCTTTCGTCATGTCCTTGAAGTACGGCGGGTTTTTCACGTAGGTTGACGCATCGTCCCAGGCATAGATCTGGCCGCTCGGTGCATCAATCCGGTTCCAGTTGGCGTCACCCGCAAACACTTCCTGGTAGCTCTTGATAAACATCTCACGGTTGATGTTCTGCCGAACCATATCCGCCACTTCGCGCTGCGATGGCCAGATATCTTTCAGGTAGACCGGCTTGCCGTCCTGATCGTTGCCGAGCGGCTCGTTCACGACATCCATGTTCATCGAGCCCGCGAGGGCATATGCGACAACCAGCGGCGGCGATGCAAGGTAATTCATCTTCACGAGTTGATGGATACGGCCTTCGAAGTTACGGTTACCTGACAGTACACTGGTGGCGATCAGGTCATTGTCCCTGATCGCCGTTTCGATTTCGGGACGCAGCGGCCCTGAGTTACCGATGCAGGTCGTACACCCGTAACCCACGACGTTAAAGCCGAGTGCCGCGAGATCGTCGATCAGGTCAGCCTGTGCCAGGTAATTGGTGACGACGCGCGAACCCGGTGCAAGACTGGTCTTCACCCACGGCCTGGTCGTCAAGCCCCTGGCACGTGCTTTACGCGCGACGAGGCCCGCGGCAATCATGACCGAGGGGTTCGAGGTATTCGTGCAGCTCGTGATGGCGGCTATTGTTACTGCGCCGTCTTTCAGTTCGTAAAGCCCATCCGGGCCTTCGACAGTCGCGCTTTTTTCGTCGCTGTTGTCGCGGTCCCTGGTGTAAAAATCGCTGGCGGCCGTCAGCGGTATACGGTCCTGCGGGCGTTTCGGTCCGGCCAGCGAGGGGACTACGGTCGACATGTCGAGCTCCAGCACGTCGGTGTAAACCGGGTCAGGCTGGCCGTCTTCGCGCCACATGCCCTGTGCTTTCGCATAGGCGGTAATCAGCTCGATCTGTTCGGCATTGCGACCGGAAGTCTCAAGGTAGCGGATAGTTTCCCCGTCGATCGGGAAAATGCCACAAGTACTGCCAAATTCCGGCGCCATGTTGCTCAGAGTTGCGCGATCTGACAACGGCAGGTTCGACAAGCCATCGCCGAAGAATTCAACGAACTTACCCACGACACCTTTTTTGCGCAGCATCTCGGTAACGGTGAGTACGAGATCGGTCGCGGTTGTACCTTCCGACAGCTCGCCCGACAGCCTGAAACCGATGACCTGCGGGATCAGCATCGTGACCGGCTGACCCAGCATCGCGGCTTCGGCCTCGATGCCGCCGACACCCCAGCCGAGTACGCCGAGACCATTCACCATCGTGGTGTGCGAATCGGTACCGACGACCGTATCGGGATAGGCGACACGCTCGCCGTCTTTGGTTGAATCGAACACGACGCGGGCGAGGTATTCGACGTTGACCTGGTGAACGATACCCGTATTCGGCGGTACTACCCGGAAGTTATCGAACGCATCCTGGCCCCAGCGGAGGAAAGAATAGCGTTCACGGTTACGCTGGAATTCGATCTTGGTGTTCAGGTCGAGCGCATCGCTCGTGCCGTAGTGGTCGACCTGCACCGAGTGATCGATAACGAGCTCAGCCGGCGAAAGCGGGTTAATGGAATCGGCGTCGCCGCCCAGTTTTACGACCGCATCACGCATTGCCGCCAGGTCAACGACCGCGGGCACGCCCGTGAAGTCCTGCAGTATGACCCGGCTCGGGGTAAAGGAGATTTCCTGGCTCGGGTCGGCATTAGCGTCCCAGTTTGCCAATGCACTGATGTCGGCTGCCTGCACGTCGCCGCCGGCAGCATGCCGCAGCAGGTTTTCAAGCAATACTTTGAGCGAGAAGGGCAGCCGGCTGATATCGCCTTCCGTGACTGTGTCCAGCCTGTAAATCGTGTAATCGATCCCGTTAACGGAAAGGGTTGCTTTGGCATCAATCGGCTGCGCCATTTTTTACTCCGGGTTGTTGGCGTAACCCCTGGTGGCCCGGGGGGCTGAACGAGGCGCGGGATTATAGCTAAACTGGCGCAGGCGCGCAGACGGGCAAACCACTTAGACAGGCTATGCGAAAAGGACCTCGAGAACTTCGGGATGCTTCACACCGACATGGCAACCGATTTCAGTTTGCCGGTAACGCGTGCGAACGCCTTAGTCGATGGAGCCATCCGGCGGCTCAGTGACCAGCCAATTCAATTCCTTTCCAGCAACATGCCATGGCGCGTCCGGATAATCCTTGACACCCGCGGTCTTGTGCCGTCAGCGATGTGCAAGCTCATACAAATTCCGCGCTAGCGTCTAGGCAGAGTCTCAAGGGCCGCCTCAAGCTTATGCCTGGCATCGATGGCATCCTGGCTTGCGCCTTCCCGCTTAAGCTCCCGCTTGAGTTTAGGATCGTCCCTGACGTCGAATAGTTGTCCATTCTCGAATAGTTGCCAGCGCTCGTCCCTGGCCCATCGTTTGGCCTCGGATTCGGGCTTAACCAGTGGCCAGGGATGGTGGTGGAAGGTTACCCAGTCCCGGTGCGTATCACGCTTGCCCTTGAGGCGGTGCCAGAGGCTCCAGCCGTCGAACTTACGATTGCTTGGTAGCTCGACGCCCGCAAGCTCAAGCAGAGTTGCAAAGACGTCCACGGTGGAAACGAGATCCTGCAATCTGCGGCCTCCCTCCAGATAACCCGGAGCCCAAATCACGAATGGTACGTGACCGCCCGTCGCCCAAGGCATCGTCTTGCCGCCCTGAACTACTCGGCCGTTCCTTTGACTGCGAACACCCCTAGGACTGCCATTGTCGCCGATGAACAGAACCACGGTGTTACGGTCCAAATCGAGTTCGCGCAGAAAGCCAACCAAGCTGCCGACCTGGGAGTCCATGTACTTAACCATAGGTGCGAACATGCTCGCCCGGACGCGCCACGGCATATCGCTTGTTGTCTTACGCAGATCATCAGTTCCCGGCGGAGCTACGAAGGGCGAGTGCGGGAGTAGCATGGGCCAGAAGAACAAGAAAGGCTCGTTGCGACTTTCAGCGATCCAGTTCTTGGCATGCTCGAGGGCGATGTCCGGACCGTAGCGATCCGGTTCGAAGGTCTCGGTAACCCCGTCTATGGTCATCCTCGGTTTCCAATAGCGAGATCCGGAGGACTCTACTTGCCAAAGGGCATGGTGATCGAAGCCTGCCTGCCCCGGTAATGAACCCTTGGCCCGGATATTGTCTTCGAATTGTTGCGCACCGTAGAGCTGCCACTTGCCGACCACAAAGGTCCGGTATCCAGCATCCTGCAGCTCATTTGCAAAGGTTCGCTCACTCGGATCGAGCACGCTGAAGGACCTGTAGTTGCGTGCGTTGCTTCGACCGGTGAGAAGTTCAATTCGGGTTGGAGTGCAAAGGGGTTGAGTGTAGGCGTTCTCGAATAGCACCCCCTCCGAAGCAAGCTGGTCTATATGGGGAGTTTCGTAACTCTCACCCCCATAGGAACCGAAAGCCTCGACACCAATATCATCGGCAAGGATAACAATCAGGTTCGGGCGCTCCTCGGCTGCTTGGACGTCCCGTGGCCATGGAAAAATAAAGGCAGAGATGCAAAAGAGGAGAATTCCTGTGCAGTCAAGGCAGGATCTTGTCGGGCTCATGGAACTCACTTATGCCCCATCAGAACCCCAACAAACGTTGCGTCAGCCGAGGTCGGACTCGTGCGACGGAGGCACGAGCGCTAAGAGAGAGTTTGTGTTCAAGGTCAGCTTAGCATGGGATGTTCGGCTAATATAGTACTCGTCACAAGGCGCGGGAATATAACGAAACCTGCCCACGTGCGCAGACGGATATCAGCGCCCGGCGACGCTCGCCAAGACTACACCGGGATCGACAATACCGGTCGAGGATTCGATGGTGCCGCCGCCCAGGCAGACGTCGTCCGAATAAAAAACCGCGTATTGCCCGGGCGTGACTGCCCAGACAGGGTCTGCAAACCGGGCTTCGAGTTCTCTAGGGTTCTTCACCTCGACACGGCAACCGATTTCAGTCTGCCGGTAACGTGTGCGCACGCTGCAGTCGAAAGATCCGGCCGGCGGCTCCGCAGCCAGCCAGTTCAAATCCGTAACGGTCATGCCGGACGACCAGAGCAGGGGGTGTTCCTGCCCCTGCACGACGATCAGTACGTTTCGATCGAGATCCTTGCCGGCGACGTACCAGGGCGCGTCCGGATAATCTTTGACGCCACCGATGCCGAGCCCCTCGCGCTGCCCAAGGGTGTAATGCATCAGGCCGACGTGCTCGCCGATGACCTGACCCCCGGGCGTTTCCATGCTGCCCGGCTGAGCCGGCAGGTAGCTTTGTAGGAATTCCCGAAAAGGCCGCTCGCCGATAAAGCAGATTCCGGTGCTGTCGCGTTTGGCGTAATTGGCCAGCCCGTAGTCGTTCGCAAGCTTGCGAACCTCGGGCTTGGATAGCTCGCCCAAGGGGAACAGTACCCGCGGCAAAACTTCCGGCCGGATCGCATGCAAAAAGTAGGTCTGATCCTTGTTGCTGTCAGTACCCTTTAGCAAACGTGGCTTGTCTCCACTGTTATCCACGCGCGCGTAATGGCCTGTCGCGATACAGTCCGCGCCGAGACGGTCCGCATATTCAAGGAAATCGCCAAACTTGATGTAGCGGTTGCAGGCAACATCGGGGTTCGGGGTGCGGCCCCGCCGGTATTCCTCCAGGAAATCCGCAAATACCTTGTCGCGATACTCGCGGGCAAAGTTAACGTGGTGCAGGGGAATGCCGATATCGGCGCAGACCCGGCGTGCATCCTGGTAGTCTTTGGCCGCCGAGCAATAATCGTCATCCTCATCCCAGTTGGTCATGTGCAGGCCCTGCACACGGTAGCCCTGCTGCTGCAACAGAAGAGCAGCAACAGCGGAATCGACACCGCCGGATATCCCGACGATAACCGTCGTGTCAGGGGGAGAGGCCATAGCGGCTAATTGTAGCAGCGGGGTGTCTTCAGACGACGGCTGCTCGTGCGGCCAGTTCCTCGAGGTCGAGCTGCTGGAACATGTTCACCGGGAAGCGCGCACCGTCACGGTAATCCCGGATCGCGCGCAACACCATCGGGCTGCGCAAATCAGCCGACCGCAATTCGAGTTCATGCTGTGTTAACCAGAGCGTGCGGATGATGCCGGTATCGAGTGCGCGCTGACCATCATGATTGTGGCAGGTACCGCAGTAGACGATGCGCAGGAAGCGCTCGCCGGAATCAGGGTGCGTCCAGAGGTACACGCCGTTAATCGCCGCCGGTGAAAACTGCCAGGCCGTTTCCTCCAGCATCTCGCGGACCACGGCATCGATCAGGGACTCGCCCGGTTCGACGTGTCCGGCCGGCTGGTTGATAACCTCGCGCCCGCCGACGTTTTCCTCCACGACGAGGAAACGACCATATTTTTCGACGACCGCGGCGACGGTCAGGTGGATGGGATACATTTAAAAGTCCTTTTTCTTCTTCTTGTTTCCTTACCTTGTCAGATCTGGCCCCGGTGCTCCTCCACGTTGAACACTGATTCTTCCCAGGGCTTCTCGAATGCCTCGAGGTGCAAACGTGCGATGGCAGGCTCACCGCTGCCCAGTATGCCGTCATAGCGGCGGCCGTCAGTCCGGTAAAGGACGGCCGACTCGTCTGCAATAATAAACGCATCGTTGAACTTGCCGCGATAGTCGGTGTGCAAATTGCGGACATCCAGGTAGGTATTCAGCCGGCGCATCAGCGCGATAAAGCGGTTGCCGCTGCGCACGGCCCTGGACGGGTCGGTCACGAGTACCCGGAGGCGTGCATAGGGCTTCGCAAGCATGAGTCGTTTCAATACTTCGAGAAATTCTTCGTTGTCGTAAATGCCGGGTTCGAGATCGGGAGTCTGTATAGTGATTGAGCGCTCCGCTTGTGACGCCACCTCGATCACGACATCACGCACTTCTTCGAAAGTGGTAACGATTCGTCGTTCTGTATCGAGTTCCTGATCCTGCATGGGATTGATCCCTCTCGTGCTGGTGTCGCGGGGTAACCGGACGGTCACCAGCCGGAAAGCCCGTTTTCTAATAGTTTTTATCGGGGTAACAATTCTAGGAATTACGGGCATCCGCCCGTACAAACTACGTCACGGTTTGCAGCAAAGAATCGGGATTATGTCCTGTGTTAAAACGCAGGTTTCAGGCTTTCTGGCGCACCTTTTTCAGGTGCTTTTCGAGGTCTGCTGCCAGCCTCGTCGCGAGCCCGGTATAGCTCCGGGGGGTCAGTTCCAGCAAGGCATCGCGGGCGTCTGCGGGCAGGTCAAGACCCTTGATGAAAGCCTGCAGGCCCGCCTGGTCGACCGCCTCGCCCCGGGTCAGTTCCTTGAGCTGCTCGTAGGCATCGGCGGTGCCGTACCGGCGCATGATTGTCTGAACCGCTTCGGCGAGCACTTCCCAGCTGTAGTCCAGATCGGCACCGATGCGCCCAGGGTCGTGTTCGAGCCGGCTCAGCCCCTTCAGTATCGATTCGCAGGCGAGCAGGGTATGGCCGACGGCCACCCCGAGGTTCCGCTGCACCGTGGAATCGGTGAGGTCGCGCTGCCAGCGCGATACGGGAAGTTTGGCGGCGAAGTGCCCGAGCAGCGCGTTTGCGACCCCCAGGTTACCCTCGGCGTTCTCGAAATCGATGGGGTTTACTTTATGCGGCATCGTCGATGAGCCGACCTCGTCGGCTACCTTGCGCTGCCTGAAATAACCGATCGAAATATAGGCCCAGGTATCCCGGCAGTAATCGATGAGCACCGTGTTAATGCGGGCCAGGGCATCGCAATACTCCGCCATCCAGTCATGCGGTTCGATCTGGGTCGTGTAAGGGTTCCACTCTAGGCCCAGCGACTCGATAAACTCGCGCGAGACAGCGGGCCAGTCAACGTCAGGGTATGCCACTGCGTGTGCGTTGTAGTTACCGACCGCGCCGTTCATTTTTGCCAGCGCCGGCACCTTTGCAAACAGGCCGAGTTGCCGTTCCAGCCGCCAGACCACGTTTGCCAGTTCCTTGCCGAGTGTGGTCGGGCTGGCCGTCTGGCCGTGGGTCCGGGACAGCATCGACACCTCGGCCGTCAAGCACGCCAGTTCACCCAGGCGGCCCGAGATTTTCTGCAGGGCGGGCAACAGAACTTCGTCGCGGCCGCGCCGGAGCATCAGCGCGTAAGCAACATTGTTGATGTCCTCGGAGGTACAGGCGAAATGGAGGAAAGGCTTTATCGCAGCGAGCTCGGCATCGTCGCCAAAGCTTTCCGCCAGGTAATACTCAACCGCCTTCACGTCGTGGTTGGTAGTCTTTTCGATCGCCTTAACCCGTTCGGCGGCATTCCGGTCGAATTCGTCGACCAGCTTGTCGAGAAAGCTGCTGACTACCGGGGAGAGCGGACCGATACCTTCGATCTTCTTGTTGTCGGCGAGGTGCTGGATCCAGCGAACTTCGACCTGCGTCCGCAGGTGAATCAGTCCCTGCTCGCTGAAAAGATGGCGGAGCGGGTCGCCCTTCGCGGCGTAACGGCCGTCCAGAGGTGAAATCGCTGTCAGTTCTGCCATTGTTATGCCGGTATCTGTAAAAAAACCTATACTTGCGGGCTCGCATCATACACCAATGCCCCTGTCGTCTTTGGATTTGAACGCTCGGGCTGCATGGCTGGACTTCAGGGATTGAAAATACAACGCTAAGCAGAGGGCGTAACAGGGGATAATCCGGAATGAGCAGTAAAGGCTACCGAACCGAGCGTGACAGCATGGGTGAATTACACGTACCCGAAGATGCGCTGTGGGGCGCACAGACCCAGCGTGCGGTAGATAATTTTCCTATCAGCGGACTGACGATGCCACGCCAGTTCATTCGCGCGCTCGGACTTATCAAGTGGGCAGCCGCCGGCGCCAACAGTGAACTGGGGCTGATACCGACCAAACAGACGAAGGCCATCCAGGTCGCCGCACTTGAAGTTGCGGAAGGGCAGCACGACGAGCATTTCCCGATTGACGTGTTCCAGACCGGTTCGGGCACGAGTTCGAATATGAACGCCAACGAGGTCATCGCGCACCTCGCCAGCGAGAAACTCGGCAGCGAAATACACCCGAATGACGACGTCAACATGGGTCAAAGCAGCAACGATGTGATCCCGACCGCGGTGCACCTGAGCGCTGCTTTAAGCGTGCACGAAATCCTGCTGCCCGGACTGCGCCACCTGCAGGAAACCATCGAGGCAAAAGCGGTTGAAACAGACTCGGTTATTAAAACCGGACGCACGCACCTGATGGATGCAATGCCGGTACGCATGGGCCAGGAGCTCGGTGGCTGGGCGAGCCAGATTACCCACGGTATCGAGCGCATCGAAGGCTGCTTACCAAGGCTCACACAACTTGCCCAGGGCGGCACGGCCGTCGGTACCGGGATCAATGCGCATCCCAAGTTTGGCGGCAAGGTTGCCGTACTGCTCGGCGAACAAACCGGGATACCGTTCCGGCCGGCCAATAATTTCTTCGAAGCGCTTGCCAGCGTTGACGGCGCGGTCGAACTGTCGGCACAGATGAAAACGGTTGCGGTGTCGGTCACGAAAATTGCCAACGACCTGCGCTGGATGAACAGCGGGCCACTCGCGGGGCTGGCAGAAATCGCGCTACCATCGTTGCAGCCGGGCAGCAGCATCATGCCGGGCAAGGTAAACCCGGTCATTCCCGAAGCGCTCGCGATGATCAGCGTACAGGTCATTGGTAACGACGCCGCAATCACGGCCGCCGGCCAGTCCGGCAATTTTCAGCTCAACGTCATGTTGCCGGTTGTGGCCTACAACCTGTTGCAGAGTGCAGAAATTCTGGGCAACGGTGCCGCGCTGCTCGCGGACAAGGCTATCGCCGGGTTCACCGTGAACGAGGACAAGCTGAACGAGGCACTGGACCGGAATCCGATTCTGGTCACCGCGCTGAACAGCATCATCGGATATGAAAAGGGCGCGGCAATTGCCAAGCAGGCCTACCAGGAAGGGCGGCCGATCCGGGACGTAGCGAAAGAGCAGACCGACCTGACCGACAAGGAACTGGACCGACTCCTCGACGCAGCGGAACTCACCAAGGGCGGCATAAAGTCCTGAGGCAAACGCAGTGCGTGAGCACATCATCCGCCGCCTGAGCGGCTCCGGCCTGCCGCAGGACCCGGCCGCAGAAGCCCGGGACGGTATTTCACAGGCAACCCTCGATGCGTGGTTTAGCATGCCGCTGCGGCCGGCGGCCGTGCTGATCCCGTTGCTGGAGCAAAACAGTTCCATCTCGATGATGCTGACCGAAAGAACGCATGACCTGCCCGAGCATCCCGGCCAGATCGCCTTTCCGGGCGGGCGCTCGGAACCGGGCGACGCGGACTTGCTTGCGACGGCGCTACGCGAAGCATACGAAGAAGTTGGGCTGCCGCCGACGGCTGTCGAGCCGGCGGGCTACCTGAAAACCCAGGCGGTTATTACGGGTTACGCGGTGGTTCCCGTGATCGGCTTCGTGACCGAGGCCTTCGATGTCCGGCCGGATCCCCGGGAGGTTGCCAGCATTTTCGAGGTGCCGCTTGATTTTCTGCTGGACGAGGCCAACTGCGTGCGCGAGGACCGGGAAATTGACGGCATAACGCTCGCGACATGGGAGTACCAGTGGCAGGAGCACCGTATCTGGGGTGCAACGGCCAAGATTATTCAGGAATTTATAAAACAAATTAAATAACAAAGACTAATGACTGATATTAATAAATTACTTGAAGTAATGGCGCAGCTGCGTGATCCGGATACCGGCTGCCCGTGGGATATAGACCAGGATTTTCGGAGTATCGCACCGTACACCATTGAAGAGGCCTACGAAGTAGCGGATGCGATTGAGCGGGGCGACCTCGAAGGCCTGCGAGAGGAGCTCGGTGACCTGCTGCTGCAGGTCGTCTTCCATGCCCAGATGGCCGGCGAACAGGGATTGTTCAACTTCGGCGAAGTGGCGCGCGGCATCGCCGACAAACTGGTGCGCCGGCACCCGCATGTATTTGCCGGGAAACCGGCCGGGAATGCGGACGAACAGCACCAGGCATGGGAAGCACACAAGACTGCTGAACGGCTGGCGGCGGGCAAGGAGGGCGGAAGCGTGCTGGACGGACTGACGACATCACTCCCTGCGCTGACGCTGGCGGCCAAGACAGGCAAAAAAGCAGCTTCGGTCGGCTTTGACTGGACCGGTGCCGATGCCGTGATCGGTAAACTGCACGAGGAACTGGCTGAACTGGAACGCGCCCGGCAGGAGGGAGACGATGCAGAGATCGCGGAGGAATTCGGCGACCTGTTGCTGGCGATGACCAGCCTGGCCAGGCACATGGGCGTCAACCCGGAGCAGGCACTTCGCGACGCCAATAACAAGTTTGATGCGCGCTTCAGAAAGCTCGAGCAATCACTGCAGACCGACCAGGTCGACTGGGCCGATGCAACGCCTGGGGAACTTGAGAAACGCTGGCAACAAATAAAAATGCAGGAGGGGCAGTAGGAGCGGCTTTAGCCGATCTGCACGGGGGTCGCTGCACCCAGGTTGCTCGCCGGCGTCATGGCTGCGACATGGCTTGCGTACAGGATGTAAGTACCCGCACTCGCGGCCCGCGATCCGCCGGGCGATACGAAGGTTACGACGGGTACTTCGGAGGCGAGTATCGCCTTGATGATGTCCCGCATGGCCGAATCAAGGCCGCCCGGGGTATCCATCTCGAGTATCAGCAACTCGTAGCCCTCGTCCTCGGCCTTGCGAATGCCGTCAAGGATGAAATCTGCCGATGCCGGGCCAATGGCTGAGTCGATCTGCAGGATGAGGGCGGTATCCGCAGCCGCGTGTGCAGCGCAGGCCACCATAAATGTAGCGAGAAGCATCAGCTGCTTTACTGCAACACTAACGATCTGCATCGCTTAGCCCTCAGATCCAAGTATTCATAATAGCAGGGCGGCGCAGCGGCTTGCGAACCGCCATCGGTGCGGCATGCTAAGGTATGCGACGCCGTAACACGAATAACAACGGACGGATTCAATGCAAGGCTTTAAGTATTCCTGCGCACTGATCGCGGTGCTTGTTTGCAGTGCCGCAGTGCACGCGCAGTCGGCCGCAGATGTAGAAGTCAAAGTCATCCCGCTAAGCGACAACATCCACGTTGTGATGGGCATGGGCGGCAATATCGGCGTAACCACAGGAAAAGACGGCACATTTATTATCGATGACGATATGCCGCCGCTGGCAGAGAAAATTGAAGCCGCGATCGCGACCATCAGTGACGACCCCGTCAAGATGATCTTTAATACCCACTGGCATTTCGACCATACCGGTGGCAACAAGCACTTTGGTGAGAAGGGTGCGCAGATCATCGCGCACGACAACGTGCGCGAGCGCATGAGCACAAAGCAGTCTTCAGCGCTCTTTAATAACGAGACGCCGGCGTCGTCGAATGTGGCGCTGCCGGTCGTTACCTTCGACAACACCCTGACCCTGCACCTGAACAGAAATACGATTAAGGCCATTCACCTGCCGCCGGCGCACACTGACGGGGACTCTATCCTGATCTTCGAGGAGGCCAATATCGCCCATCTCGGCGACCTGTTTTTTAACGGTATGTACCCGGTCGTCGACATCAGCGCAGGCGGTTCGGTGCAGGGCATGATCGATGCGATTGACGCCATGTTGCCGATGCTGAACGCCGATATGCAGCTCATCCCCGGTCACGGCCCCGTTAGCGACATCGAGGGCCTCAAAGAATTCAGGCTGATGCTGGCAACGGTACACAGCCGGGTGAATACACTGGTCGAGGAGGGCAAGACAGTCGAGGAAGTGCTGAAACTGCGGCCCAGCTACAACTATGACCAGAAATGGGCCTGGGATTTCATGCCGCCAGACCGCTTTGTGAAGATCGTTTACGACAGTGCGGCAGCCTCCGCGGCCGCCGGCAACTAAGCCTGCAGCAAAATCGATCTATTTCCTTAAATCTGCCAGCCACTTATGGCATATTCCACAACCATGACTGAGGATAAAGACAGCTGGCGCCCCGACAGCTGGCAGGCCTGTAACGCCAGCCAGCAACCGGTGTACTCCGACCATGCGCAGGTCGGGGACGTCGTCGAGCGCCTCGGGAAGCTGCCACCACTGGTCACAAGCTGGGAAGTGGAAGCCCTGCGGGACCATATCGCTGCCGCACAAGCGGGCGAAGCCTTTGTGCTCCAGGGTGGTGACTGCGCCGAGACTTTCGCAGACTGCCGTTCCGAGATCATCGCCCAGAAGCTCAAGATCCTGCTGCAGATGAGCCTCGTACTGTTGTATGGCCTGCAGAAACCGATCATACGTATCGGTCGCATGGGCGGGCAGTACGCCAAACCCCGCTCCGCCGACATGGAAACACGCGACGGAATGTCTTTGCCCAGCTTCAGGGGCGACCTGGTTAACCGGGGTGATTTCACCCCGGAAGACCGCGTGCCCGATCCGGAACTGATGCTGCGCGGTTATGAACGTGCCGCCCTGACGCTAAATTTTATTCGCTCCCTGATCGACGGCGGTTTCGCCGACCTGCATCATCCCGAAAACTGGGACCTCGACTGGGTGCAGCACTCGCCGCTGGCCGATGAATACCATGAAATAACCGGCGCCATTTCGAAGTCGCTGGATTTTTTCGAATCGATTTCCGGCAACCAGGTTCACGCGACCCGGCGGATTGAGTTCTACACCTCGCACGAGGGCCTGCAGTTGCCGTATGAGCAGGCACAAACGCGGTTCCTGAAGCACCGGGGCAAGTGGTACAACCTGTGCACCCATTTCCCATGGATCGGGATGCGCACGGCCGCCGTTGATGACGCCCATGTCGAATACTTCCGCGGCATCGTCAACCCAATGGGTATCAAGCTGGGTCCGGGCATGACGGCCGACTGGCTGCTTGGGCTGATCGAGAAACTTAATCCCGACAACGTGCCCGGGCGCCTGACGCTGATCCATCGCTTCGGGGCGGAAGCTGTCGAGGACGGGCTGCCCAGGCTGATCGAAACGGTTGCTGCAACGGATGCGCGCGTGCTGTGGATGTGCGATCCCATGCATGGCAACACGGAAAGCTCATCAACAGGCCTTAAAACCCGTCGCTTCGAGAACATCCTCGCTGAACTCGAAGCATCGTTCAGGATTCACCGCGACATGGGTACCTGGCTGGGTGGCGTGCACTTCGAGCTGACGGGCGAAAACGTCACCGAATGCACCGGCGGCGCGAGGGGTCTTAAGGACACCGACCTGGAACGCGCTTACCACACGCAGGTCGATCCACGCCTGAACTATGAGCAGGCGATGGAAATGGCAATGTTGTTGGCAGGCCTGCGGCGCTAGGATCCGCCGGAGAAGCCGGCGAACTGGCTCTACGAATCGCTCATCTCTCTCAAACACTGGAAACTCGTTCGCCGAGCGATTCTCCGCGCTCGCCGGCGCGGCGGATAAATCCGGCCGCTGTCCCTTTTAGCGGAAAGTAGACGAAGTAGCGGCTGTTAATGCCGAGGGCTGCAGGAGCGGCTTTAGTGGCGGCTGCAATTGCTAAAGCCGCTCCTACAGACACTCCTATGCAGACGCTCCTACAGGCGGCGCCGAGCGGTTAAGCTAAAGCCCATGAGCGCGTTCAGTCTCAACTGCACCCGCTGTGAGCGGCTGGCCGGTTTTCTTGCCGAGGTGCGGCAGAAATATCCGGATTACCACGCACAGCCGGTACCGTCCTTCGGCGACCCGCGGGCACGCTTGCTCGTCGTAGGCCTCGCGCCCGGCATGCACGGGGCGAACGCAACCGGCCGCCCGTTCACCGGCGATCATGCCGGGATTCTTTTGTATTCGACGCTGCATGCGAACGGCTTCGCCAACCAGGCCGAGGCCTTGGCGCCGGACGATGGCCTGGAACTGATTGATTGCCGGATTACCAACGCGGTGCGCTGCCTGCCGCCACAAAACAAACCCACTGGTGCGGAAGTTACAACCTGCAACGATTACCTGGCCGAAGAACTCGCGACGATTCCGGCCGGGGGTATCGTGCTCGCGCTCGGTGGCGTCGCCCACCGGGCTGTACTGAAGGCTTTTGGGTTGCGACAAGCCGATTATGCGTTTGGGCACGGCAACAACTTCACGCTTGCCAATGGCCTGCGTTTACTCAGCTCGTATCACTGCAGTCGTTACAACACGCAAACACGACGCCTGACGCCGGCCATGTTCAGCGCTGTATTCGCAACTGCCCGGCAACACCTCGATGCCGCCGCAGCCTGACATGAACGACAAGGCCAGGGCTTTCGACCAGGAAAGCTTTCTGAACTCGCTCACCCACAAGCCCGGCGTGTACCGCATGGTCGACGGGGAGGGTGCAGTCATCTACGTCGGCAAGGCACGCGACCTGAAAAAGCGCGTGTCGAGTTACTTCGGCAGCAAGGCGCACCATCCGAAGACCATGGCCCTGATGGCGCAGACGCGCGATGTGCAGATCACCGTCACCGGTTCCGAGAAAGAGGCATTGCTACTGGAACTGAACCTGATCAAGGAACACCAGCCGTATTTCAATGTGCTGCTACGTGACGGCAAGGGCTATCCCTACATACACGTAAGTACCGACAAGGAATTCCCGGCCTTCGAGTTTCACCGCGGTGCCCGCAACACGGGGGGGCGCTTCCTCGGCCCGTACCCGAACGCAGCGGCGGTCCGGCAGATACTGACGCATGTTCAGAAACTTTTCCGCGTGCGGCCCTGTGATGAGACGTTCTTTGCGAACCGCGCGCGCCCGTGCCTGCAACACCAGATAAAAAGGTGCACGGCCCCCTGCGTCGGCCTGATCGATACAGAAGACTATGTACGTAACGTTAAGCATGCCGTCCTGTTCCTGGAAGGGCGGGACGCGAGTGTGGTCGACGAGCTCGCCGACCGCATGGACAGGGCCTCGGAATCAAAACAATATGAACTGGCCGCCCAGCTGCGCGACCAGATAGCCGCAATTAAGAGCCTGCAGGCCAAACAGTCCATCACGGACGAGAAGCACATTGATACAGATGCGCTGGCGGTGTTTGGCGAGGGAGGTTCGTGGGCGGTAGTGGCCGTGATGATCCGCGGCGGTCGTGTGCTCGGCAGCCGCAGTTTTTTTCCGCACAGCAATGCCGAGCACGGCGCCGACGAGGTCATGCGTGCATTTATCAGCCAGCACTATTTCAGTGGCCCGGTGCCGCGGGAGATTCTTGTTAATGCATTGCCGGATGACGCGGCGGTACTTGAAGAAACACTGGGCGCCCGCAACTCATCAAAAGTCTCAATCCGGGTCAATGTACGCGGCAGCCGGCGTGGCTGGGTGGAAATGGCCGAAGCGAACGCACGCGAAGCCCTGCTGATGAAACTCGCAGGCAGGGCCACCGTCGACAGGCAGTTGCAGGAACTGGCCGATGCCCTGGAACTGGGCGCGGCACCCGCGCGCATTGAATGCTTCGACATCAGCCATACCGCGGGCGACCAGACAGTTGCCTCCTGCGTGGTGTTCGGCAGTGAAGGGCCCGTGAAGGCGGACTACCGGCGTTTCAATATCAAGGACGTTGAAGCAGGCGACGACTACGGCGCGATCGCCCAGGCGATCCGGCGTCGCTACACGCGCGTCAAGAACGGCGAAGCGCCCGTGCCCGACCTGATCCTGGTGGATGGGGGCAAGGGGCAGTTAAGCGCGGCCGCCAGGGAACTGGATGAACTGGAATTCGACGGGCCGGTGCTGGCCGCGGTCGCCAAGGGGCCGGAACGGAGGCCCGGCAAAGAGACTATTCACGTGCACGGAGCAAGGCGGGAACTGCAGTTGCCCAGTGATTCACCGGCGCTGCATGTCATCCAGCAGATCCGCGACGAGGCGCATCGCTTTGCGATTACGGCGCATCGTCAACGACGCGGTAAATCGCGACAGCAATCGCCCCTGGAAGGTATTCCCGGGATCGGGCCGAAAAAGCGCCGTGAACTGCTGCGGTTTTTCGGCGGGCTACAGGGTGTCAGGCGGGCAGGGGTAAGCGACCTTAAAAAAGTACCGGGCATCAGTCCCGGGCTTGCAGAGAAAATCTACGACCGCTTTCATGACGGTTCATAAACCGTATCGCCCAAATTTCATCCGCGGGTGATACCGCGTTAAGATAGCGTCCATTAAATAGGCTTCAGACAGGTTATTGTGGCAGCAAGATTCAACATTGCGCTGATGCTGACGTGGATCAGGATTGCTGCGATCCCGATGGTGGTGCTTGTGTTCATGCTACCGGGCACATGGTCGAAGCCAATCGCGGCGGTCATTTTCACGCTGGCCGGACTAACCGACTGGCTCGATGGTTACCTCGCACGCAAGCTGAACATGACATCACGCTTCGGTGCCTTCCTCGATCCGGTCGCGGACAAACTCATGGTGGCGACTGCGCTGGTGCTAATCCTGTGGGCGGCGCCACAACATGAACTGGCGTTGGTACCCAGGCATGAGAATGTCCTCGCGGTCTGCGCCGCAATAATCATTGGCCGTGAAATCGTTATCTCGGCGTTGCGTGAATGGATGGCTGAACTGGGTGAACGCCACCAGGTCGCGGTAACGGGAATCGCGAAAATCAAAACCATCCTGCAACTGGTTGGCGTAGGCGCCATGCTTTACACCTACCCGATATTCGGTTTTATCCCGGCCTACGGGATCGGCTTCGGGCTGGTCGTGGTGGCCGCGGGCCTGACCATGTGGTCAATGTACACCTATCTCCGGGCAGCCTGGCCACACCTCACGGCCGCCGGCGACCCTTCTTGACACGGCCCGGACCGGCCTTAAGATAGGCCTCCCGAAGCGGGCATAGCTCAGTTGGTAGAGCGCAACCTTGCCAAGGTTGAGGTCGCCAGTTCGAACCTGGTTGCCCGCTCCATACTTCAAAGCAAAGGCCCGGCATGCGAATGCCGGGCCTTTCTTGTGCTAAAGTGCCGCCCGATCTCACCAAGGCTAGGTGGCAGAGTGGTTATGCAGCGGACTGCAACTCCGTGTACGCCGGTTCGATTCCGACCCTAGCCTCCA
>PVBE010168402.1_pt1 | contig 64604 bp, 54 predicted proteins | sample 1631181 | NCBI WGS metagenome assembly PVBE01 (sample SAMN08397723, study PRJNA350692) | Marine metagenome, whole genome shotgun sequencing project. | isolation source: water | place: Pacific Ocean | collected 2012-04
AGTACATCTGGCAGCTGGTCGAGCGTACCGAGGCCGAGATGCTGAAGACCAAGAACTTCGGCCGCAAGTCCCTCAACGAGATCAAGGAGATTCTCGAGGAGATGGGGTTGGGACTCGGCATGAAGCTGCACAACTTCCCCGCGAAGAACCGGAGTTGAAATGCGTCACCTGAAGTCCGGCCGCCGACTCGGTCGCACGAGCGCACACCGCAAGGCGATGTATCGGAACATGTCCACGTCCCTGCTGCTTGAGGGGCGCATCCAGACCACCGAGGCGAAGGCGAAGGAGTTGCGATCCGTCGTCGAGAAGCTCATCACTCTGGGCAAGCGGGTTCCCCCCTCCTGTCTGGAAGGGCTCGAGGGCGATGCCCTTGCCAAGGCCACGGCTCGTCGCATTCACGCGATGCGTCTCGCCCGCCGCACCGTCCAGGATCGGGATGCGCTTCAGTTGCTCTTCAACGAGTACAGCGAGCGCTATCAGAAGCGGCCTGGAGGCTACACGCGCATCCTCAAGCTCGGGCGTCGACCGGGCGACAACGCGCCGATATCGCTGATCGAGTTGGTAGAAGACTCCATCGACGACGCCCCCGTTCAGCACGATGATGCTGGCGAGCCCGTCGAGGCGGCGTCTGAGGAGTAAGCTCCGGGCGGATGAAAGCGGCGGAGACTGGATAGCAAGTTAGTCTGCTTGCTATGGCTCAGGACCGCCAACATCGCGCTCGAGCGACCTTGCAGGCCTACATGCAGGCGAAGGGCAAGCGCCACACGCGTCAGCGGCAGACCCTCATCGAGGTCTTCTTCGCTGCGGGGGGCCATCTGACCTTGCAGGAGGTTCTGGTATTGGCTCAGGCCTCGGAACCCGGCATCGGCATTGCGACCGTGTACCGCACGATGAAACTCCTGGTGGCCGCTGGTGTCGCCACGGAGCACCGCTTCAGCGAAGGCCAGAGCCGCTACGAGCTGGCGGACCTTGCTGGAGAGCACCACGACCACATGATCTGCACGATCTGTGGGCATATCTTCGAGTTCGAGGACCCCCTCATCGAGGAGCGGCAGCAGCGCGTGGCTGATCGCTACGGCCTCAGCATCCGCTCCCACCGCCACGAGATCTACGGTGAGTGCAAGCAGCCTGCCAGCTGCCAGCACAACCGTGGGTGAGGCCGGTTCAGGCCCAGAGCAATGAAGCCGTGGCGTTGAAGCCACGGCTCATCGTAGATGGTGCGCGAGGAGGGACTCGAACCCTCACAGCCGCATTGGCCACCAGGCCCTCAACCTGGCGCGTCTACCAAATTCCGCCACCCGCGCGCATTCTTGGACGCCCCGGGAAGTAACCCCCGACCGACCGCTGTCAATGCTAGCCCTCGTTGAGTTCGGTCCCGTCACCGTCCTTGGGGGCAAAGGCCGGCATCTCGAAGCCCTCTTCCTGGTCGAGGATGACCCCGTCCTGCAACTCGGTACCCGCGCCTTTGGACAGGTCCTGGCTGTTGATGGCGAGGGTGATGGAGGTGACCATGAAGAGCACCGCCACGGCTGTGGTGGCTCGCGCCAACATACTGGTCGGCCCTCGGGCTCCAAAGAGGTTGTTCCCGCCACCGCCACCGGCGCCGAAGGCGGCCGCGACGTCTCCACCCTTTCCAGGCTGCAACAGGATCACCAGGATCAGGATGACGCAGAGGAGCAGGTGCAGCACGGTGATGAAAGGAATCATGAGGGTCCTTGATTACGCCCGAGCAGGCTGGTGTCAAGCCTGCGCTCAGCTCACGGCTTCAATGATGCCCACGAAGGAGTCGGCCTTCAGCGCGGCTCCACCGACCAGCGCGCCATCGACATCGGGCTGGGCCATCAGGTCGGCCGCGTTCCGAGGCTTGACGGAGCCTCCGTACTGGATGCGCAGCTGAGCGCTCACATAGGCGGGGTAGTGGCTTGCAAGCCAGCCCCGCACGAAGGCGTGGGCTTCCTGGGCTTGATCCGGTGTAGCGGTGCGGCCGGTACCGATCGCCCACACCGGTTCGTAGGCCAGGGTCACCGAAGCCACCTGGTCCGCCTCCAGACCCGCGAGCCCGGAGGACAGCTGTCGCTGCAGGACGGTCTCTACCTCGCCCCCGTCGCGCTGTTCGAGCGTCTCACCGATGCAGAGGATGGGCAGCAGCCCGGCACGGAAGGCCGCGTGCACCTTTTCTCCGATGAAGGTGTCGCTCTCGCCGAAGACGTGACGCCGCTCGCTGTGACCCAGGATGACGTGTGTGCAGCCCAGCTGACGAAGCCATTCGCCGGCGAGCTCTCCGGTGAAGGCACCCGAGGTCTGGCTATGGATGTTCTGCCCCGCGACCTGGATGCCGGTGTGTTGCAGCCGTGCCGCCACCGCAGGAATGGACAGCGCGGGAGGCGCGACCGCCACATCGACCGCGGTGTTGTCGGCCAGCCCGGCCTTCAGGGCTCGTGCGAGCTGGTCGGCTTCGGCTGGGCCCTTGTTCATCTTCCAGTTGCCGGCGATGAAGAGTCGACGAGACATCTCAGGCTCCCTGCAGGGCTGCGATACCGGGCAATTTCTTGCCCTGGACGAACTCCAGGGAAGCTCCGCCACCCGTGGAGATGTGGGAGATACGATCGGCCAGGTCGAAGCGGTTGATGGCAGCAGCGGAGTCGCCACCCCCGACCACCGTGTAGCCCTCCGCGGCTGCGACAGCCTCCGCGATTCCGCGGGTACCGCCCGCGAAGGCGTCGACCTCGAACATGCCCATGGGGCCATTCCAGAACACGGTCGAGCCTCGGCCGATGATCTCGCTGTAGGAGCGAACGGTCTCAGGACCAATGTCCAGCCCCATCATCTCTTCTTCGATTGTGCTGGAGATCGTGGACTCGCCCTTGGGAGAGGTCGCCACGACGTGGTCTTCGGGCAGGAAGAGCGAGACCCGGCGCTGCTTGCAGCGGGCGAGCAGCTTCTCGGCGAGCTCGATGCGGTCGTTCTCAACAAGACTCTTGCCGACGGAAACGCCCCGCGCGGCGAGGAAGGTGTAGGCCATGGCTCCTCCGATCAGCAGCGCATCGACCCGGGAGATGAGTGCATCGATCACATCGATCTTGTCGCTCACCTTCGCGCCGCCAAGAATCGCAATGAAGGGCCGGTCTGGTCCAGTCAGCAGCTTATCGAGGGCCTGCACCTCTTTGTCCACGAGAGGGCCTGCCGCCTTCTCCTCGAACTGCTCTGCGACCCCGACGATGCTGGCGTGGGCGCGGTGCATGGCTCCGAAGGCATCGTTCACGTAGACATCACCGAGTGCTCGAAGCTTGTTGGCGAAATCGGGGTCGTTTCGCTTCTCGCCCGAGTTGAAGCGCAGGTTCTCCAGCACCAGGATGCCGCCTTCGCCGAGCTCGCGGGAGAGGTACTGCACGTCGTCGCCGACGGTGTCGTGGGCGAAGCAGATCTCCGCCTCGAGCAGTTCGGCCAGGCGTGCGGCCACAGACACCATGGACAGCGTGGGAACGCGCTGGCCCTTCGGACGGCCCAGGTGGCTGCAGATCACCAGCCTCGCTCCAGCCTCGCGCAAGGCGGTGATCGTTGGCAGAGCCGCCTCGATTCGCGTGCTGTCCGTGATGGTGCCCTTGTTCAGGGGCACGTTCAGATCCAGCCGGAGGAGAACCCGACGTCCGGCGACGTCCAGATCCTGGATGCCCGGAAGGCTCACCGGTGGGTCCGGAAGAGCAACTTGGCCAGTCCGATCATCCGGTTGGAGAAGCCCCACTCGTTGTCGTACCAGGTGAGTACCTTCACGGTGTTTCCACCCATCACCTTGGTCAGCTGCAGGTCGATGATCGATGAGTGGGGGTTGCCCACCAGGTCCTGACTCACCAGTGGGGCGGACTCCGCTGCAAGAATGCCCTGCATGCTGCCATTCGCCGCCGCTACGAAGGCGGCATTGACCTGCTCTGCGGTGACGTCCTGCTCCAGGGTGACGACCAGATCGACCAGGCTGACATCGGGCGTCGGAACGCGGATGGCCATGCCGTCCAGCTTGCCGTCCAGTTCGGGCAGCACCATGCCGACCGCCTTGGCAGCACCGGTCGAGGTGGGCACCAGGTTCAGGGCTGCGGCGCGGGAGCGGCGAAAGTCCTTGTGGGGAGCGTCCAGCAGGTTCTGGTCCATGGTGTACGCGTGCACCGTGGTGATGACGCCGTGCCGAATGCCGAAGTTGTCGTGCAGAACCTTGGCGGCGGGCGCCAGGCAGTTCGTGGTGCAGGACGCGTTCGAGACGATGCGGTCCTTCTCCGGGTTGAGGTCAGCATCGTTGACGCCCAACACGATCGTGGCGTCGATGTCGCTTCCAGGCGCGCTGATGATGACCTTTCGGGCTCCAGCCGTGAGGTGCATGCCGGCCTTTTCTCGGGTGCGGAAGACCCCGGTGCACTCCAGCACCACGTCGATGTCCTTCTCGCCCCAGGGGAGCTTGGAGGGGTCGCGCTCGGCGCTGGTGGCGATCACGGTGTCACCGACCCGGATCCCCTCGCCGTCGATCGCGGCGACGGGCTGAGCAAAGCGGCCGTGCACCGAGTCGTGCTGGAGGAGGTGCGCCAGCATGTCGTCACTGGTGAGATCGTTGATGTGGACGAACTCGATCTCAGGGTCGCCCCATGCGGCACGCAGGACGTTGCGGCCGATGCGACCAAAACCGTTGATCGCGATGCGGATGGCCATGGCAGTGCTCCTTGGGTGGAGGGAGGGCGGCGGAGGTAACCGGCCGGTTAGGGGCTCGCCATGGCCCTCCTCGTCAGTGGTGTCGAGTGGCCGGGAGAGGGCGTCGACCCGAGGGAGGCTGTGGCTTCCGCATTGGTGGTACCGCCCGACCGAATCCTGGCTTGTCAGCTCGTAAGAAAGTCCCTCGATGCGCGCCGGCGGCGCAAGCGCTGGGTCGCGAACTACCGGGTGGACTGCGAGCAGGAAGAGGAACTGCTCGCTCGAAAGGGGGTACGCGTCTGGACGGATCGAGACGACCTGCGCTTCGGTTGCGTGGATCTGACCTCCGTCCCTCGGCAGCCCTGGCCGCCAAGCTGTCGACCGATCGTCGTAGGCGCAGGCCCTGCGGGCTTGTTTGCCGCTCTGAGGCTGGCCGAGGAGGGAGCTTCAGTGACCTTGATCGAGCGCGGGGGCTCGGTGGAGGAGCGCGTGCGCGGCGTCAACGGCTTCTGGCGCAGGCGTCTGGAGCTGGATCCCGAGTCCAATGTCGTCTTTGGCGAGGGTGGGGCAGGGACCTTCAGTGACGGCAAGATCTACACGCGCCGCCGCGATGGCGAGCTCGGCTACATTTTCCGCCGCCTGGTGGATTTTGGCGCGGACGAGCGCATTCTCACGGACGGCTGGGCCCACCTGGGCACCGACAAGGTGCGGGCCATCCTGCCCGCCTTCCGTGAGCGCCTGGAGCAGCTGGGCGTCGAGTTGCGCTACCGCACCTGCATGACCGACCTCCTGGTCGAGGACGGGCGCTGTGTGGGGCTTCGCCTGGGCTCCGGAGAGGAACTGAGGCGGGCCCCGGTCATCGTCGCGGCCGGCCACAGCGCCAGGGACAGCTACGAGATCCTGATCCGCGCCGGTGCCGCGGCCGAGGCCAGAACCATCTCCATTGGGGCTCGCATCGAGCATCCGCAGGAACTCATCGACCGTGCCCGGTACAAGAACGCCCGGGGCGAGCTTCCCCCCGCGTCCTACCGGCTTGCCTGGAAGCCAACGCGGGGTCGACGAGCCCACACCTTCTGCATGTGCCCGGGCGGAATCGTGGTTCCTGCGACCAATCATCCGGAGCGCGTGGTCGTCAATGGAATGAGCTTCTTTTCCCGACAGGCCTTCTGGGCAAACTCCGCCGTGATCGTCGAGGTCCAGCCCGGGGAGTACCCCGGGACGGATGCCTTGGGGGGGCCTGCGCTATCAGGACCGGATCGAGCGGGCGGCCTGGGAGCAGGGTGGCGGGGACTACACGGCGCCGGCTCAACGGGCGGAGGACCTCCTGGCGGGGCGCGCCAGCAGCTCCGTGCCGAAGAGCAGCTATCCCCATGGCCTGGCGGCTTGTGACCTGCGGGAGGTCCTGCCCGAGGGCGTGATCTCCGGTCTCAAGAAGGCCCTTCAGCACTTCGACCGCAAGCTGCCGGGCTTCGCGGGTCCAGATGCGGTGCTGATCGGACCGGAGACCCGAACGACCTCACCGCTTCGATTCCTGCGCGACGAGGCTCTCCACAGCACCACCGTGTCGGATCTGCTGCCGGTGGGTGAGGGGGCTGGTTACGCCGGGGGCATCGCCAGTGCGGCCTTGGATGGTGTGAGGGCGGCCTCGAGTCTGATCGAACGCTACGCACCCTCGCTGAAGAGCAGGCCCCTCTAGCGGAAGTCCACCTGGTACTCGCCGTTCTTTTCAAGAGTGAGGCGTACCCGCTGCTCACTGCTCTCGCGCCCCGCGCAGTTGGTCTTGCTGAGCACCCAGGTCATGGTTGCGGTGCTCTCGCTCTCGGCCGGGTCCATTGTCCAGGTCCCCTGCTCCACGCACTCCATGCTCTCGTCCATGATCTCCACCGCGCCGTTGGCGGTCCAGGTGCCGTCCGGACTGAAGGTGAAGCTGGAGTAAGCCAGCTCGACGTCGTCGCCCTCGACCGGCTTGAACTTGCTCAGGTTCGCCTCCATCAGGCGCTCCCCGAACTCCTGAGAGACCTTGTCATCCGGAATCGAGTCGCTGGACTCGGAGACAGCCGCAGTGGGCGCGGTGGTCGTTTCGCCCTTGTTGCCACAGCCCAGGGCGAAGGCAGTCAGCAAGATCAGTCGGGAATTCATGGGTTCTCCTGGAAGGCCGGATATGCCGCGCAGCGCCTGTGGACAACTCCTCAGCCTGTGGAGTCCTTCCACTGGTCTTTGGGGTGTTTCGGGCACATCCGTATTTGGTGCTCAATTATTGAGCACACAAATACGCAAGTAAAAACAAAGAGTTAGACGGCAATCTCGAATCTATGGGGTCATGCGTTGTGGGGGCGATTACCGCCCGGGTTGTCCACAGCCTGTGGATGATTTCCAGGTCCGCTATCCTTGACCTTGTGCTCAAGGACCGGCTGATCCGGGGTGCGCTGTACCTGTGGCTTTCGGTGTTCGTCACGTGGCCTGCGCTCCTCAGCCCCGCCGGGTCGGTTCCCGGAGCGGGACGCACCGATCTCTGGAACTCTCTGTGGTCCTTCTGGTACGTGAAGACCTCGGTGGCTGCAGGGGAATTCCCTTGGCACACGCAGCTGCTGGGGCACCCGGACGGCGGCATCCTGTGGCCTGCAGACCCCCTCAATGCCCTGCTGGGACTGCCCCTTGTGGCCGTGTTTGGTGTGTCCGTTGCCTGGACCCTTCTCGTGATCGGACACATCGGGGCCGCGGGATACGCGGCGCACGCCTTGAGCAGCGAGCTCGGAGCGGGCCGCGGCGCATGGGTTGCCGGTGTCGGTTGGGCCTGTGCCCCTGTGATGGTGAGTGCCGTGCACAACGGCAGCTCGGAGATGGTGGGGGGCTTGTGGCTTCCCCTGGCGGTGTGGGCGATGGTCCGTACTCGCAGAGGGGGCAGCCCGGTGGTCGCTGGCATCGCCCTGGCCCTGGCGGCATTGAGCGCCTGGTACACGGGGGTAGCGGCCGGCTTCTTCTGGTTGGCGCTGCTGTTGCTCGAGCGGCGCCGGGGCTTGTTGCTGTCCGGGGGATTGGCCATCGTGTTGGTGCTGCCAGCCGCCTGGGTGAGCTACGAGGCCGCCACCGCCCCCGACAACCTGGTCGGCATCAAGGGAGACAAGGAGCTGGCGACGGTGCGGCGCACCATCGGGGCTGCTGACTGGCGCGGTTGGTTTGTGCCCGGTGACTTTCGCTCTCCCGACTTCGAGCGGAGTTCACGCTACGGGGAGGAGTTCGTCCACTGCCACTACCTGGGCTTCATCCTCATCGTTGCGGCCGGGGTGGCCGTCGTACGCCGTCGTGGTGAGGCCTTCCTGGTGGCGGGTGGCGCAGCGGGTCTCGTCGCGGCGATGGGTCCTGTCGTGGTGCTGGACGGGGAGCCGGTGGTCCTCGATGGCTTTGCGCTGGCTCTGCCCTGGTTGATCGTGGAGCAGCTCCCCGGTCTCGCATCGCTCTCGCTCCTCTACCGCCTGGCCATGGCCCCCGCCCTCGCCTTGGCGGTCCTGGCTGCACGGGCGTCGGATCGCTGGGGCCCGGCCGTGGGTCTTGCGGTCCTGCTCGAGTTGCGGCTGGTCTCGCCGGCTGCGGGCCTTCCGCACCACGAACCGACGCCGCCGGAGCCGGCTTTGGAGTGGCTGCGGGCGGCTCCTGCTGGCGCTGTGATGAACTTCCCGGTGGTCGGAGGCCGACGCTACCTGTATGAGCAGACCATGCACAACAAGCCCGTTGCCGGGAGCCTGAACTTCCCCAACAACGCCAGCTCGAAGAGGGTCTGGTCCGCGCTTCTGGCGGCTGGGGACGGTGAGCTTCTGGAGGACGCGGCCCGGGTCGGCCGAGCGGAGGAGCTGCGCTACCTCGTGGTTCACCAGGATGCCGAGGCCCGGCCCGACCAGCACGACACCGCTGTCCGGCGGCTTCGCGGGGTGCTGGAACCCGCCGCATCCAGTGGCGACATCGAGGTCTACGCACTGTGGTGACCCTGCTGCCCTGGGATGGTCGGGTCGAGGGCCTGGAGGACGGCGCGGCGATGCCGGTCTGGGACCACACGCTGGCCGAGCACACTGAACGCACCGTCGGGGCTGCCCAGCTTCGCGCTTCGGGATTGGTGGTGCGCCGGGGAACCGTTCTCGGTCCCGAGGTCCTGGGAGCAGCGCTCAAGCTGGGGCTTGACCTGGGTGAGGAGTGCGCCTTCCGTCTTGGAGGTCGGCTGGGAGAGCTGGTGGAGCAGGCAAGCCTCGGGCGCGATCCCGTCGCCCTGTGGTACGTGCCCGGCGCGCCCCCGGTTGGCGAACTCACTCCAGAGCGCCTCGCCTTGGCGCGGCGGGTCGAGCTGGATCCGGCTGAGCGCCTCTTGGATCTCGACCTGGGCGGTGAGCAGATGCCGGTCTCGGATCGGATCGTTCTCCGAGTGGACCACCACGTGCAGCTGCTCTGGGGGAACTTGCTGGGCCTGGGGTCCTTTCTCTGGCGTCGGTTGCTGCACCGATCTGCCGTGATCGCCGCGCTCAAGGCCACCTGGGGAGCCCTGCGCGGAGGAGGCCTGTCCCAAGTTGCTGTTGCGCGAGGCCTCAGCCGCAGCGCTGGCGTGCACGCCCATGCCACGGTCGAGGGCTGTGTGCTGAGCCCGACGGCCAGGGTGGACCCTGGCGCGGTCGTGAGAGGCTGTGTGCTCGGACCCGGGGCGCGCGTGGAAGCCCATGCGGTCTGCGAAGGCTCCGTCCTTGGACCGGGCGCGGTGGTTCAGCGCCAGGCGATGATTCGCTTCAGCGTGCTGGGTGCGGGGGCCATGCACGGTGGCGCAGCGCAGCTCGCGGTCTTCGGCCAGGGCGCGTCGATGAAGCTCGGAAGCTACCTGATGGACCAGGGACTGGGCCAGGCGGTTCGCGTGCCCCTTGGAGAGCGCTTTGTTCGGGCACCACTGGGACTCGCCGGAGTGTGCCTGGGAGAGGGCAGCCGCATCGGCAGCGGCGTCTGGATTGCGCCAGGACGCGTGCTGCCGCCTCGTTCTGTCGTGGTCGCCGAGGGCGTTCTACGTTCGGTCGGGCAGCCCGGTCCCTATCGGGTCTGGGGCGAAGAATGATCCGTTGGGACGACCCGATGTTGAGCGGCGTGTTCGCAGCGGGCTTCCTGGGCTTGCTCACCCTGGTCTGGACGGCTCTGACGGTGGGGGTGGGCCGGTGGGGCAGGCACTGGCGCCTGGGGACGGTGAAGGCGGATGCCCTTCCGTCGCTCACGATCTGCATTCCTGCGCGCGATGAGGCCGGCAACATCGGGCCCTGCGTCGAGGCGGCCCTCGCCCAGCGTTGGCCTGGAGAGCTGGAGGTGGTCGTGGTCGACGACCGCAGCAGCGATGGAACGGCGGAGGAGGCGCAGCAACACGGTGACGAGCGCCTGCGTGTCGTGGAGGGCTCGGAGCCGCCACCGGGCTGGGCTGGGAAGTGCTGGGCCTGTATGCGGGCTGCGGGAGAGGGGACCGGAGAACTGCTGCTTTTCATCGACGCGGACGTGCGTCTCGCTTCCGATACAGCCGCCATCGCCGCAACGACCCTGCTCAAGCGGGAGCTCCAGCTCTTGTCGCTCTTTGGGGACTGGTCCCTGGTGAGCTTCTGGGAGAAGGCTGTCGTGCCGGTGGTCGGCTGGTTCATTCGGGGGGCGGTGGACCTGGACGCGGTCAATGACCCCAGCCGTTCGGAGGCTTTTGCGAATGGGCAGTTCATCCTCTGCCGTCGCCAGGCCTACGATGAGGTTGGTGGGCATGCAACGGTGCGTGCCGAGGTGCTGGATGACGTGCGCCTGGCACGGGCTTTCAAGTCACGGGCCCTGCCCATTGGTCTGCTTCACGGTCCAGGGTCCTTTCAGGTGCGCCTGTACAGCAGCCTGGGCGAGATCATCAGTGGCTACACCAAGAACCTCTACGAGGGCATGGACAGGCGTCCTCTGCTGGGCCTGGGGGCGGTGCTGTTCGTCTTCATGAGCACGCTCAGCCCCTTTTTCGCCGTGCTCTTCCTGGCGATTGGGGAGGGCTTTCTCGGCTGGAGCATCGCTGGTCCGGGCTGGTGGGCGTGGCTGCTCGGTATCTGCGCCCTCGTCGTCCTCTTCCGTTTCCGTCTGGAACGACAGGACGGGCGCCTTGGGGTGCACGCGCTCAGCCACCCCTTAGGCAACCTGATCTTCGTGTTCATCCTGCTCCAGAGCTTGCTGGGCGTCGAAACGCGCTGGAAGGGCCGACGCTTCATGGATGGAAAGGCACCCTGAGCTTCTTCGGCCTGGTGCTCGTTCGGAACTTGACACCTGACCTCCCCTGGTTAGCTTCGGGGCGCTGAGCGGGAGTAGCTCAGCGGTAGAGCCCCACGTTGCCAACGTGGCTGTCGCGGGTTCAAATCCCGTCTCCCGCTCCATTGAGCCGACCCTTGCGGGTCGGCTTCTTTGCTTGGTGAGATCTGGTCGGGAACGGTCTCCAAGCGTTGCGGGGCCCCCATTGACAAGGCTATTCTCGGCGCGGAGCCCCTGATCAGGAACTCGCTCCGGAGCGTTGTGCCATGAAGAACCGTTTAGCGCCGATCCTCCTTGGTCTCACCAGCCTTGCTCTCGCCTGCGGGGACAAGGATGTGGAGCCCATCGACAGCGACATCACGATTCCGGTGGATTCCAACGTGGCGCCGGACGCGGACGGTGATGGAGTTCCCGAGACCCAGGACTGCGACGACAGCGATCCAGCCGTCTTTCCTGGTCGCCCCGAAGACTGCAATGGCATCGACGACAACTGCAACGGCCAGACCGATGAGGGCTTTGCGGACACCGATGCGGACGGCGTCGCCGATTGCGTTGAGGAGGAGGAGTGCGACGCTCTGGACAACGACGGCGACGGTCAGGTCGACGAGGGCTACGCGGATGAGGACGGGGACGGGGTCGCAGACTGCGTCGGCACCGAGCGGTGCGACGGTCTGGACAACGATGAAGATGGTCAGATCGATGAGGACTTCGACCTTGATGGCGACGGCGTTACTCAGTGTGACGACCCGGCGGACTGCGACGACGACGACAGCAGCAGCTACCCCGGCGCCGAAGAGGTCGAGGACGACGGCAAGGACAACGACTGCGACGGGATGATCGACGAGACCGGAGAGGGCTGGGCCCAGGGTTCGCTCGTCATCACGGAGATCCTGAACAACCCGGGCAAGACCGGTGACCACAAGGGTGAGTGGTTCGAGATCTACAACGCGTCGGGCAACGACGTGTACCTGGACGGACTGAGCTTCATCAGCACCATCGATGGGGACGCACACCAGGTCCCGGCGGATGCTGAGCTGCTGCTCGTCGCGGACGGCTACATGGTCTTGGCGCGGAATGGCCAGACATCCCAGAATGGCGGTGTCACGGCGGACTACGTCTACGGTAGCGACATCACCCTGAGCAACGAGACGGACGAGCTGAAGATCTACGCTCAGGAGACGCTCATCGACAGCGTTGCCTGGGACGACGGAAGCACGATGCCGGACCCGGACGGCGCCAGCCTGAACCTGGATCCCTGGTACACGACCTCAACGGACAACGACGACCCGGCCTGGTGGTGTGTGTCACGCGATGCCTGGGGCGCAACCACGGACAAAGGCTCCCCTGGCGAGGGCAACGAGCTCTGTTCGACCTTCGACCACGACGGCGACGGCATGAGCCGAGACGACGGGGACTGCGACGACACCGAGCCGACGGTCTACCAGGGAGCGCCCGAGATCACCCAGAATGTCGACAACGACTGTGACGGTGACGCGGAGTGGATGCCCACGGCGGTGGCCAGCTACTTCGCCAACACCAGCACCCTGGTGCACTGCGACACGCTCTACCTGGACGGCAGTGGCTCCTCGGATCCCGAGGGACAGTCCCTCACCTACCTCTGGGAACTGGTCTCGGCCCCGGGTAGCTCCACAGCGACGAGCTCGGACATCGACGGCCAGACGGACATGAACCCCGAGTTCACCCCGGATGTCGACGGTGACTACACCTTCTCTCTCACGGTAAACGATGGTGGAACGAACAGCTTCCCAGCAAGCGTGTCGGTGACCATCAGCACTCAGGGGAACAACACCACCCCGGTTTCCAACGCGGGCAGTGACCAGAGCACCAGCGGCAGCGTCACCTGCCAGTCCTGGAGCTATGGCGCGTACTACGTCTGCGATGACTGTGGTGATGCAGACTTCACCTTGGACGGCACCGGCTCCACGGACAGCAACTCCGAGTACTGGATGAGCCACAGTTGGACCGCGAGCAGCTCCGGCAGCTCCACGCCCACCTTTGACGACAGCAGCAGCTCTGCGCCGACGCTGACCGTCAGCGGGGTGACCGCGACCTACGGGGAAACCAACGACGAGGTCGTCACCGTCACGCTCACGGTGACCGACTGCTACGGCACCTCGGACAGCGACGACGTGGCCATCACCTACTCCTGCACGGGAAGCTGAAGCACACCTCGCTTCCAGAAGCGCAGGAGCGTGTCCCCCGACCCCGCTTTCCACCTTCGGAAGGCGGCGGCGTTGCGGGATGAAAGCCCAGCGCTCCACTGGTATGCGATCAGCAGGTCCTCTCGCTCCCAGCGCTCGAGGGTCTGGATCTCCGTGTTGGGATCTTCGCGGTAGAAGGGTGGTTCTTCCGGTTCCTGGCGCCAGGCCTCGAGCAAGGCAGCGTGGGCAGGGGCCCCAGGGGGCACGGTGTCGGTCCCTTTGAGATCGCGGGCCTGTGCCCAGGCACGCCAGGCGGCTCGAGCCCGTGGGCTCAGGGTGCTGGGGTAGTGGGCATGGCCTTCTACGAAGCGCACGGGAGAGCGCACAGGGAGGCTGATGCGCCGGGTCTTTGTCATCGCAGCCGCCTGTCCGTGGAGCTGTCGTGCGGTTCCATAGAGCGGGTTGTCCGCCAGGGCCTGGCTGCTCTCCAGCCAGGCGCCGTCGCCATCCCCCCGAAGCAGCGCCAGCCGCGCAGCGCGGACCCGCACCGGTGGAAGCAGGCCAAAGACGGTTGCGGCTGCCTCCAGGGCTTCCTCTGCTCGGTCGACCTCACCCCGGAGGCACTCCAGATCACAGCGCACCAGTGCTGCATCCTCCAGTCCCTGGGTAGCCTCCGCGGCCTCCTCCAGGCGGCCTTGGAGGAAGAGGCGGGCCGCTGTGGCGATGGTGGGACCGGGAGCTGGAGTAAAGGTCTCGGGAAGGGCTCGCCGAGCCCGATCGTTCATCGCCAGCGGGTGCCAGGGATTGAGCTGAGCCAGTTCGGCGAGGAGTCCCTCCAGCAGGGCCGGGTCGCCCGCCAGGTGATGGGCGATGCGGAAGCGCAAGCGTTCCGCTCTGCGGGCAAGGGCGACGATGTCCTTCTCGAGCACGCCGAAGCGTAGCGGTTAGAGCCGTCCAGGTGAAGCTCGCAGGTCTGGCCGTCCGCCACCATTGCCCCGTCGAGAGCGCGGGGCCGAGGGTGTTGCTTGTGCACGGCATTGGCCTTGGAGCCTGGATCTGGGAGCGGGATCAGCACGAACTGTCCCGTCTGGGTATCGAGAGCTGGGCGGTAGACCTCCCAGGGCACGGCAGCAAGCCCGGGAACGCGAGCATGACCGACTGCTATGCGGCGGTAGAGGCGGCGGCTCTGGAACTGGGTCAGCCCGCCATCGTCGGTCACAGCGCCGGCGCGCTGGTAGCCCAGGTGGTCGCCTCCCGGATCGAGGTGGCTTCCTTGGTTCTGGTTGCTGCTGTGCCCTGCGCCCCGGTTCCCATGCTTCCTACTCGGGAGGGAGCACGCGCGATGCTGCGGCAGGTCGGGCGCCTGGCCGTGGGGCACAACCTGCCCCTACGACGAGTGGACTACCTGCGAACGGGGATGCACCTGTTGCCGGACGAGGAGGTGGACCGAGCGATGGCGCGCATTGTGCCCTGGCCCAATGGCATGGTGCGGGAGATGGCCGTGCGCCCGCGGGTGGACCCTCTGGGCTGCCAGGTGCTGGTGACCCACGGTCTGCACGATCGGGTCACACGCCTGTCCACATCGCGTTTGCTGGCGGATCACCACGATGCGCCGCTGTGGCGCTTCGACGATCTTGCCCATCTTCCTTCCCTGGAGCCCGGCGGTCTGCGTCATGCGCGAGCGATCGGAGAGTGGCTGCTCGAGCCTCACGGCCGTCGGGTACGCGAGATCGATCCCCTGGCGCCGGGGGAGGGGATCGGCGAGCAGCAGCGGCGGGAGCGAATGGGCCACAACACGCCCCGCAGCGACTCACGCATCGGAGATCGCCGAAAGCTCTGAGTTGATGCGGTGTACCAGCGTGGGGCCTTCGTAGATCAGCCCCGTGTAGAGCTGTACCGCGGCGCAGCCCATGTCCAGCAACTCCCGCACCTGTTTGGAGGAGTGCACCCCTCCCACGCCGACCACCGGCTTGCCCGAGGCGGCCTCCAGGACATGGCCGATGCGTTCGCGTGCCAGGGCGTAGAGCGGAGCTCCGCTGAGCCCTCCCGCCAGCTCCGTGTCGGCGTCGATGCCGGGCCGCGAACGCGTCGTGTTGGTCGCGATGATGCCGGCAGCCCCCGCTTCGAGAGCCGTCTCGACGCTGGCGATCAACAGCGGCGGATCGATGTCCGGAGCCAGCTTGACGAAGACCGGCTTGTCGTCCGAGTACCCCAGCACGGCCTCCAGGATGCGCGCCAGCTCATCCCCGTGCTGCAGATCGCGTAGGCCGGGTGTGTTGGGCGAGCTGACGTTGACCGTCAGGTAGTCGGCGTGAGGGCCGAGAACCCGGGTGACCTCGGCATAGTCTTCGGGCGCCTTCTCGGGCGGGGTGTCCTTGTTCTTGCCCAGGTTCACGCCCACCGGGATCGAGGGCCACAGATCCCGGTCCCGCCAACTCTCGAGGCGTTCCAGTACCGCCTGCGCCCCGACGCTGGGAAAGCCCATGCTGTTCACGACCGCCCGGTGTTCGACCAGCCGGTGAACGCGGGGTCGTGGGTTTCCCTGCTGCGGTCGGGGCGTGACCGTGCCCACCTCGACGAAGCCGAAGCCCAGCTTCTCCCAGACGGGCAGGGCCTGCCCGTCCTTGTCCAGACCCGCGGCAAGCCCCACGGGGGATGGAAGCGTGAGACCGGCCAGCTGCGTGGGCACCGTCGCTCCCCCACCCGGCGCCAGGCTGCGGACAAGCCGCGGCCAGGCCCCAATAAAGCCCACTACACGCTCGTGCGCCTGCTCAGGATCCAGCTGGAAGAGCAGGGGCTTGAGCAGTCGATAGCCTGCACCGAGCACGCGGCAGGCTATCCTCTTGAGTGTGAAGGTGCTCGTGACCGGCGGGGCCGGTTTCATCGGCTCACACGCCGTCGATGCCCTGCTTGGGCGGGGCGATGAGGTCGTCGTCCTCGACAACTTCGACCCCTACTACGATCCGGCGCTCAAACGGAAGAACGTGCATCCGTCGGCAAGGCTGATCGAGGGCGATCTGCGTGACGCGGAGCTGCTGCAGCAGGCGCTCCTGGGTGTGGACGTCGTCCTGCACCTGGCGGCGCGAGCGGGGGTACGCCCCAGCATCGATCACCCCGCGCTGTACATCGACAACAACGTCTTGGGTACACAGGGTCTGCTCGACGCAATGCGTCGCTCGGGCGTTCACCGTCTGGTGTACTCCAGCAGCAGTTCCGTCTACGGAGCGCGTTCCGATGGCCCCTTCCACGAGGACGATCCCATCGGGCAGCCCGAGAGTCCCTACGCTGCGACCAAGGCGGCGGGCGAGCTGCTCTGCCATGCGGCGGCCCGCACGAGTGCGCTCCAGGTCAGCTGCTGCCGCCTCTTCACGGTCTTCGGCCCGCGCCAGCGGCCCGAGATGGCCATCCACCTCTTCGCGCGGAAGGCTCTGGTGGGCGAGACGATCCCGCGCTTCGGTTCGGGTCTGTCCAGGCGGGACTACACCTACGTAGCGGACATCGTTCGGGGCCTCCTTGCGGCGATGGACCGGCCAGTGAAGTGGAGGGTCTTCAACCTGGGAAGCGGAGCTCCGGTCACCCTGAACGATCTGCTGAAGTCGCTGGGGATGGCCTTTGATGTCTCCCTGGCCATCGAGGAGCTGCCTGACCAGCCCGGAGACGTCCCCGCTACCTGGGCGGACATCCACCGGGCGGAGGAAGAACTGGACTGGCGTCCGGAGTTCTCACTGGTCGAGGGCCTGGCATCTTTCCGCTCCTGGCTGTCCGCGGGCGGATAGAGAGTGGGCGAAAGCCCCTCAGGCCCTGTATAATCCGCCGTCCCGGCACCCCTTGGAGAAGTCCCATGCTCCTCTCTGTCCTGCTCGTAACGGCTTGCAATGACCAGAACGTGGGCGTCTACAACACGGCGCCCAGCGTCGTCATCACCTCCCCCGAGGACGGTGCGGTGATCCCACCCGGAGAGCTGGTAGAGCTCCAGGGCAGGACCACCGACGACCAGCAGTCCCCCGACACCCTGGTCGTCAGCTGGTCCTCCAGCCTGGACGGCCCCCTGGGCGAGGTCAGCCCCGACGGTGACGGCATCGGAACGCTCGCACTGACCGGGCTCTCGATCGGCACCCACGCCATCACGCTGACGGCGATGGACGATGCGGCGGCCTCCGCGCAGCAGACCATCACCGTCGACGTGGGCTACGGAAGTGGCGGCGGTTCCCCCATGGTCATCCTCATCGGACCCGCCGATGGCGAGGAGTACCAGCGCTCGGAGAGCGTGCAGGTAGTCGGGACCGCGACCGACAACGAGCAGCCCTGGGACACCCTCCAAGCCAGCATCATCAGCTCGCGCAACGGCGTCCTGTGGGAAGGGGTCCCGGACACCAACGGCGCGGTTAGCGTCGAGGTGGGCGACCTGGACATCGGAAGCCACACGCTGAGCCTGCTGGTGCTGGATGACGACGGCAACGTCGGCCAGGCGGATGCGGCCATCGAAATCATCGACGACGCAGTGCCGGCGGTCGTCGTGCTCTCCCCGGCCACCAACGACAGCTTCTGGACGACGGACACGATCACCTGCGAAGGCGAGGTCTCCGACGACGTGACCCCGCCTGCGGACCTGTTTCTGACCTGGCATAGCGACATCCAGGGCGACCTGTGGACGGGCTACTCCGACACCTCGGGGTACACGAGCGCGGGCCTGGGCCTGGCCGAAGGAATCCACAACCTCAGCCTGCTGGCCGAGGACGAGGACGGCCTGGTCGGTAGCGATGCGGTCACCATCGAGGTCATCGATCCCCTCAACCACGACGCCGATGGCGACGGTGAGACGGAGAACGAGGGCGACTGCGACGATGACAACAAGCAGATCCACACCGGTGAGCCCGAGATCTGCGACGGGGTGGACCAGGACTGCGATGGCTACATCAACGAGGACTGGTGGGACACCTACGAGCTCAACGAGACCAGCAGCACGACCTACGACCTCGGTGAGATCGACCAGGGTTGGCTGAACGATGGTGAGTCGATGACCCTCAGCGGGCTGACGGTTCACGAGCCTGCGGACGAAGACTGGTTCTACTTCTTTGTCGATGACGACTGGTACGACAACGCGAACTTCACGGTCACCGCCAGCGGCCTCAACGGCAACGGGACCTGGGTGATGGAGCTCTGGGACATGAACGGCACACCCAAGATGAAGTACAGCAACACCGGCACCAACAAGGTGAAGGTGAGCTTCTCGGGTTCATTGACCGACTTCGACGAGGACTACTGGGCCGTGCGGATCTACAGCACGGGTTGGACCGCAGCGGCCTGCACGACGAACTACCAGATCGTGATCAGCACCTAGCTCTCGGCACGCTTTGCGTCGGTGGCGTCCCGCGCGTGGGCGAAGAACACCCGCAGGTAGTTGGCCGCACTGACGACCGTAAAGAAGACGGCGACGTACATCAACACCAGGCCGCAGCTGTGCGCGTCCACGATGAAGGCCTCTGGAAACCACTGGGTCGGTGGCAGTATCTCCGTCGGGTAGTGCCACAGCAGGAAGCCCAGGGCCGTGCTCTGGAAGGAGGTCTTGAACTTGCCGAGGCTGTCCGCGGGCAGGTGCAGGCCTTCGGAGAGCGCGACCGTGCGCAGCGCGGTGATGGTGAGCTCCCGGCAGATGATGAGGGCGCAGACCCAGGCTGGTAGCCAGCCCAGAGCCACCAGCATCACCATGGTGGTGGCCACCATCAGCTTGTCGGCGAGGGGATCCAGGAAGGCCCCAGCGACGCTGACGAGGTTCCACTTGCGGGCCAGCCAGCCGTCGATGATGTCCGTGATCATGGCGGCGACGAAGATCGCCATCGCGAGCTGCGCGTCCCACTTCGTGGGCATCTCCCACAGCAGCCACACCATCACCGGAACCACGGCCATGCGGAGTACGGTCAGGCTGTTCGGGAGGTTCCAGAACGAGGCTTTCTTCATCCGCTTGCCGCCAGCCTCTCACACCGGGTTCTTGCCGCCTGCCCGATCCCACTCACCGGATCACTGAACGATTGGCTTCTCGGTCCGCAGGTATTCGTAGAGCGCCATAACGCGGGGAACGTACTTCTGGGTCTCCGCAAAGGGCGGAATGCCCTTGTACTTGCGCACGTTGTGCGGCCCGGAGTTGTAGGCGGCCAGGGCCAGGCGCTTGCTCCCGAACTCGTCGAGCTGTTGCTTGAGGTAGCGGGTGCCGCCATCGATGGCCTGCTCGGGATCGAAGGGGTCCTCGACCGCCAGCTCCTTGGCGGTGGCCGGCATGAGCTGCATCAAGCCCTGGGCTCCAGCGCTGCTGATGGCGTTGGGGTTCATGCCGGATTCGCCCAGGCAGACCGCCTTGATGAACTCGGCGTCCACCCCGTAGCGCATCGATGCGTCCAGGATCAGCACGTCGAAGCTGTCGAGGAGTGGGTAGATGTAGTAGTTGACCTGCTGGGGTTCCGGAACGCCCTCTTCGGCGCCGATGAAGATCTCGTAGTTGCCGACGTTCTGCGGCGTGTCCGTGAAGGTGAGCGTCCCGTCAGCGTTCTCCTTCACGTAGATGTCGCCAGCCAGGAGCTGAGTCAGGAGCAGAGTCAGGAGCACGGGGAGATCATAGCGTTAGAAGATGCGGATGCAGGTCGACTTCCTCGTGATCGGATCGGGTCTTGCCGGGATGCTCTTCGCTCTGAAGGCGGCGGAGAAGGGCTCGGTGCTTCTTCTCACCAAGCGCGAACTCGGTGAATCGAACTCGCGCTATGCCCAGGGTGGCATCGCGGCGGTCTGGGACGACGAGGACAGCTTCGAGCAACACATCCAAGACACTCTGACCGCCGGGGCGGGGCTCTGTCGCTACACCGCGGTGGATACCGTCGTCCGCGAGGGACCGGATCGCGTCCGAGAGCTCATCGAGCTCGGCGTGGCCTTCACGCGGGACGACGAGCAGCCGGATGAGTACCAGCTTGGTCGCGAAGGCGGCCACGGACGACGTCGCATCCTGCACGCCAAGGATCAGACCGGTCAGGCCATCGTTCAGGCGCTCACCCAGGCGGTGATGAAACACGAGGGGATCGAGGTTCGCGCACACCACACCGTGGTGGACCTGATCACGCACAACTGGCTTGTGCGGCGTTCCGGTGGGGTGCCCATTTCCCCGGACAAGGTGGTGGGGGCCTACGTGCTCTCCCCGGAGAGAGGCATCTACCCCGTACGGGCCCAGGTCGTCGGGCTCTGTACGGGGGGCGCGGGCAAGATCTACCGCTACACCACCAACCCCGACATCGCGACGGGCGACGGGATGGCCATGGCCTGGCGGTGTGGGGCGCGCATGGCGAACATGGAGTTCGTCCAGTTCCACCCGACGGCCCTGTACCACCCCGACGCGAAAGGCTTTCTTATCTCCGAGGCGCTGCGTGGCGAGGGGGGCATCTTGCGTCTCTCGAACGGCGAGGCCTTCATGACCCGCTACGACGAGCGCAGGGATCTCGCGCCTCGTGACATCGTGGCGAGGGCCATCGACAGCGAGCTGAAGCGCCGAGGCGAGGACTGCGTCTACCTGGACATGACCCACCTGGAAGCGGACTTTCTCGAAGATCACTTCCCGGCCATCAGCGCACGCTGTCGGGAGCTGGGTATCGACATGGCGACCGAGCAGATCCCGGTCGTTCCCGCCTGCCACTACTTCTGTGGGGGCGTCGACGTGGGCCTGGACGGCGAGTCCTCCGTGGACAACCTCTTCGTGGTCGGAGAGAGCAGCTGTACGGGGCTGCACGGTGCGAACCGGCTCGCCAGCAACTCCCTGCTCGAGGCTGCGGTCTTTGCCCGGCGCGCTGCAGTGGTCGCTACGCAGCGCCTCGGAAAGCACGAAGTGGTTGATCTCCCAGACTGGGATCCGGGCCCGGCGGTCCAGCAGGACGAGCTGGTCGTCGTGCATCACACCTGGGCGGAGATCCGGACCTTCATGTGGAACTACGTGGGCATCGTGCGGACCTCGCGGCGCCTCAAGCGCGCGCGTCATCGGGTCGACCTGGTCCGCGAGGAGATCCACAACTACTACTGGGACTACAGCGTGGACACCGAGCTGCTGGAGCTGCGCAACCTGGCGGATGTCGCGCACCTCGTGATCGAGGCTGCTCTTCGTCGACGGGAGAGCAGGGGCCTGCACACCACCATGGACTGGCCGGAGACCGACCCCAAGTGGGTCCGAGACACCTTTCTCGAGAGACGCCTGGTGGTTTAGGGCGTCGGAGGGCTCAGTCGCGACAGGGCCGAGGGCCCACTGCCGATCAGGGCTTCGAGCTCGCCGATTCCGCTGGGGGTGGCATGGGTGAGGATCTCGGGCTCGCCTTCGGTCACCAGCACGTCGTCCTCGATCCGGATGCCTCCGAAAGGAAGCCACTCAGCCGCTGCCTCCCAGTCGACCAGGCCGTCCAGCTTCTCTCGCAGGGCAGCGTCCTGCAGGATGGCCGGCACCACGTAGAAACCGGGTTCGATGGTGACCAGGTGCCCGGGCTCCAGGTCCAGATCGAGACGCAGATAGGCTGTGCCGAAGTGGGGGCTGCGGGTGCGGCCCGCCGCATAGGCGGCGCGATCTCCGAACTGCTCCAGGTCGTGGACGTCCATGCCCAACAGGTGCCCCACGCCGTGTGGGAAGAAGACCGAGGCAGCGTGCTGCTCCATGACGGCATCCAGACTGCCCAGAAGCAGTCCTTCATCCAGCAGCCACTCCGCCAGCACCCGAGCTGCGTGCAGGTGGACCTCTCGGTAGCGCGTACCCACACGACACAGCGCGATCGCCTGGCGTTGGGACTCCAGGACCGCCTCGTAGGCTGCGCGCTGGCGACCGCTGAAGCGGCCGTCCACCGGCCAGGTGCGGGTGATGTCCACGCCGTAGCCGCTGGGGAGCTCCGCGCCTCCGTCGAGAAGCAGGAGCTGTCCGGCACGGAGCGGGTTCTCGTAGTGCGGCATGTGCAGCACCTCGCCGCGCACGGTGACGATGCTGTGGTAGCCGGTGGTGCACCCACGGGCTGCGATCACACCGTCAAAGAGGGCGGCAACGTGGGCCTCGTGGCCGCCGGGTCGCGTGGAGGACATCGCTGCGCGAAAGGCCTGGGCGGTGATGGCTGCGGCGCGCCGGTGCTCGTCGAGCTCCTCCGGTGTCTTGCGCCGACGCATCTCGATGACGGCGTCGACGAGCTCCGGATCGCCATCTTGTCCGGCGTATCGGAGCTCCGTGCCGGTGTGTCGAGCGGCCCGCGAGGTGGCCTCGGTGTCGCCGACCGCAAGGGTCGCTGAAGCACTGGGAACGCGATCTTCCAGTTGCTGCACGTCGAGCACCCGCTCCACGCGGTAGCGCTCGCGCAGGTCCTCCAGCGTGTCGACGTGCCCATGCCAGAGGGCATCATCGTCCGCAGCGGGAACCACGAACAGGGTGCAGCCTGTGTCGTCGATCAGCGCGGCGCTGCCGGGCAGGTCACAGCCCGTAAAGTAGAGGAAGGTGCTGTCCTGCCGGTGGGGAAGCGTGTTGAGCGGCAGGTTGCGGATCCGGAGACCGTTGCCCATCAGGAGAATGGGGCGCCCCAGGCGGGCATAGAGCGCCTCACGACGCTGACGGTGGGTGTTCGTGGAGATCACTCCAGCTCCCTGCGTTGGATCAGACTGATGAGATCCAGCCCGGTGGCTTCGAGCACCCGTTCACGAGCGCCCTCCTGGCGGTCGACGATGGTCAGGGCCTGGACCACCTTCAGCCCTTCAGCGCGGCACAGCTCGACCGCGCGCACCAGAGAACCGCCGCTGGTGCAGGTGTCCTCGATCACGCAGACCAGGCTGCCATCGGGCAGACTTGCTCGGCCCTCGACGTGGCGAGGAATGCCGTGGTCCTTGGCCTTCTTGCGCACGATGAAGGCCTGCACGGGCTTGCCCCGGTGGAAGCTCACGGCGGCGGTGGCGGCGGAGATGGGGTCCGCTCCCACGGCCAGGCCCCCAAGCCCCTGAACCTGCGGGTCCAAGGCCTCGAAGACCAGGTTCCCGACCAGCCATGCCCCCTCGGCGTTCAGGGTGGTCTGGCGTCCGTCCACGTAGAAGTCGCTCTCGCGGCCGCTGGCCAGGGTGACGCGCCGCCGTGCGACGCTCAGCTCGCGTAGCAGCTCGACGAGGCGCTCACGCATGGGCATCCAGCCAGCTCACCACGTCCGCGAGCACCTGCTCCTTCTCCGGCTCGTTGAAGAGCTCGTGGTAGAGCTCCTCGTACACCTTGTGGCCCTTGTCCTCGGAGCCGCAGGTGTCGACGAAGCGCTTGGTGGCTTCGGGACTGCAGATCTTGTCTCCGTTGCCGACGAAGCTCATCAGGGGGGTCTTGAGCTCCCCCGCGCGGCTGAAGGCTCGCTCCTGGGCTGCGATCAGGGACATGTACCATCGCGGGGTGACGGTTCCGTAGACGAGCGGATCGGCCTCGTAGCGCTCCACGACCTGGGCATCACGGCTCAACCAGGCCGTGTCGAGCTCGTTGCTCAGGGAGAGCCGGGGCACCAGCTTGTTGAGCAGGCGGCTGCCGGAGACCTTCCATCGTGGTGGCTCGAAGCGCACGCCGAGCAGCGGGTTGCTGCTCACCCAGCCTCGGACACCGCGGCTGTCGTGCAGCAGGCTGTCCGCCGTGACGATGCCGCCCATGCTGTGCGACACCAGGAAGACCTCGCCCAGTTCGTCCAGGGCGCTCCGTACGTCCGCCCGGTAGTCCGCCCAGTCCTCGACGTGGCCGCGCTTTCCGCCGGAGTGACCGTGACCCCGGAGTTCGAGGCCGGCCACGCTGTAGCCCGCAGCGTTCAGCGTGGCAGCGACGTGCTCGTAGCGGCCCATGTGCTCGGCCAGGCCGTGCAAGAGGAGGACCTGGGCCTTCGGCGAGTCTGCCTCCCAGCGGACCAGGTTCAGAGGGGTGCCGTCGGCACTGTTGATGGTGGTGTTCTTGTTCATTTTGCGAGCAGCTCGGGAAGCCAGGTCGACAGGCCGGGGAACCAGACGATGACGACCAGACACAGCAACATCAAGAGCAGGAAGGGCACCGTGGACTTGATGACGTCCACCAGCGAACGTTCGAAGACCGTACTGGAGACGAAGAGGTTGATGCCCATGGGCGGGGTCAGGTAGCCCAGCTCCAGGTTGACGATGAAGATGATGCCGAAGTGGATGGGATCGATGCCGTAGGACAGGGCGATGGGGGCGAGTAGAGGGGCCACGATGAGGATCGCACTGATGATCTCCATCACGCAGCCCAGCAGCAGCAAGAAGACGTTGACCATGACGAGGAACTGCAGCTTGCTGTCCACGTGCATGGCCAGGTACTCGGCCGCGTGCTGGGGGATCTCCTGGTGAGCCAGGAACTTGTTGAAGGCGATGGCCAGAACGATGATGACGAAGAGGCTTCCCATCATCACGCCGCTCTCGACGAGCACATCGACCAGCTTGCGCGGGGTCAGGTCGCGGTGGATGAGCAGCTCGATGAAGAGTGCGTAGACCACGGCGGCGGCCGCGGCCTCGGTGACCGTGAACTTGATGGGGCCCAGCACACCGTAGATGCCGCCGAGGATGCCGACGGGAAGCAGGAGCGCAAGCACGCCTCGCATCATGGCCCGTCCGACGTTGCGGAAGTAGCCGCCCGGCATTGTCACGGGCGCCAGTCGAACGCCAGCGCCTGGGCGCGTTCGGTAGAGGGTGTAGACCACCAGCATCGCGGCGATCAGCAGGCCCGGGAAGACCCCGGCGACAAAGAGCTGGTCGGCGGTGACCGAGGGGTTGGTCGGGTCCGCACTCACCATGATCGCGTACAGGATCATGGGGATGCTGGGCGGGATGATGATGCCCAGGCTTCCGGCGCTGGTCAGCACGCCGGTGGCGTAGTTGGTGGGGTAGCCCTCCTTCACCAGCATGGGGAACATCAGGCCGCCGATCGCGATGACCGTGACGGGGGAGGAGCCAGAGATGGCCGCGAAGATGACGCAGGCGAAGACCGTGGCCAACCCGAGGCCCCCTGGGATGGGAGCAGCGACCGCGCGAGCCACGCCGATCAGACGTTCGGCCAGGCTGCCGTGGGTCATGATGTTCCCGGCCAGCACGAAGAAGGGAATGGCCAGGAGCTCTTCCTTCTTCGTGGCCTCGAACATGTCCTTCGCGACGTAGTAGCCACTCAGGTCGTCGATCAGGATGACGCAGGCCAGTGTGGCCACGCCGATGCCCACGAAGAGAGGGGCACCGACGAACACCAGCAACAGCCCGGCGATCAGGATCAGGCTGCCCTTGCCCCAGGCCAGGGCGGCGCCCAGCCCGATCAGGACACCCGGGAACAGGGCCGCGATGACCATGTCCTTGCGCGTGCGTTGGCCTCCCCGGAAGGGCTTCGCGATGGGGGCTTCCCCACCCAGCTCGCGCTTCACGAAGCGGCCCAGGATCCCGGCGGCGAAGAAGCGCACCGCCATCAGGCCGAAGGCCAGGGGGATGACCAGGGAGCCGAGCCACTGAGGGAAGGCATCCCCGGCGACCACGGGAGTCCAGACCAGGGTGGTGCCGTCCTCGAAGGTCGGGTCCCAGAAGGCGGGCAACAGACCCAGGATGGCTGCGCCGCAGGCCAGAGCCGCGATGCCCTCGGCCAGGGGGGCTCCGAAGCGTTCGGCTGCGCCGCCCTGGTCTTCCAGGCGGCTGATCTGGCTCATCACGGCGATGGCGATCGCTGTGCCGCCCACCAGCATGGGCCAGCTTGGGCTCCCCGCCACGGGCAAGAAGCGGACCAGCAGGTTGATGGGGGTCTCCAGGAAACCCCACACCGGAAGACCCGGCGCGATGTCGCCGTAGGACAGGCCCTCGGCGACCAGCCCCCAGCTGTACTGCATCAGCTTCCAGCACAGGCCCGCCGCGACGAAGGCGGAGAAGCGCTTCGCGATCTTCGCCGCGCCTGGGGACAGCACGCGATCGGTCGCGTCGACCGCCAGGTGCTGACCCTGGCGCGTGGCGATCGAGGCACCGAGGAAGCCTACCCAGACCATCATCAAGGTGGCCATGGCGGGACCGCCGTCGACGTCGACCTCGAGCCCCGCCTCTCGACGGAGGTAGTCCAGGAAGCTCAGTGCAGCCATGACCAGCAGGAGGACGCTGATCGTTGCTCGCTCCAGCCATGCCACCAGGCGATCCACCTTGGTGAACAGCTCGTCGATGACCACAGCGATTCCGGTCAGGACGAGCACCACGCGGGTCTTGAAGATGTCCCAGCCGTCTTCCCGGCGGGTGATGGTTGCGCCGGCGCTCCCGAGCCATGCCAGCAGCAGGCCGAAGAGCCAGCCCCAGAAGCCCCCCAGTGGGCTCACGGCGGCCTGAGCGGGTTGCCACGGCGCCTCGATGAGCTCTGCAGACTCGGACTCTTCGCCTTCGAGCGCGCCGTCGGCTTCCAGTTCGGCCTCGAGTTCATCCAGCCAGTCCAGACCCAGATCCTCGTCATCGCCGGCCGAAGACTCCTCCGAGGGGGCCTCTTCCTCGGGCTTCTCTCCCGGCTGCTCCTCGATCGTTCCTTCGGCCTCCAGGTCCTCTTCGAGCTCCGTGAGCCAGTCCAGGCCCAGGTCCTCGACCACCACGTCTTCGGGCTCCTCCGGACTGGGGGCCTCATCGGGCGCCTCGTCGGGTTGCTTTTCGATCGTCCCCTCGGCCTCGAGGTCTTCCTCGAGCTCGGTGAGCCAATCCAGACCCAGATCCTCGACCGCGACCTCTTCGGCTTCGTCTGGGTCCTCTTCAGCGCTGCCCACGTCGTCGACTGTCACCACGCCGACGCGCACGGTGGGTTGGGGGCCGGCTTCGTTCGCGAGGTTGGGGATGTAGTCCATCCACGCCCAGAGGCCGAAGATCAGGCCCGCCGTCGCGACGCCAAAGCCGATGCCGGGTCGTCTGAGCAGCAGCAGCAAGGCGGTCAGGGCGACGAAGCCCAGTCCGACCCATGCCAGGTGATGGTCCTTCGCGTCGGTGGTGCGGGTCACCTCGACCCAGGCACCGCCCTCCCAGGTATCCAGCAGCTCCACCTCGTAGGTGCGATCGGATGTCGCGTTTTCCAGGGGCGCGATTCGGCCGCCGATGTCGCCGCGCTCCCGGACGTGGAAGGGAATGGTGTCCCCGTCGACGGGCTGGAAGGCCACGCTGTACTGGGTCACATCCTCCAGGCCCACGTCTGTGGCCAGCCGGAGGCGCAGGGTCTCGCGGTCTGTGGCCTTCCGCGCCAGCTCGATGTCCCCGTGGCGAACGCGGTCCGTCCCACGAGGAAGAACGATGACGAGCCCCTCGCTCTGCTCAGCTGTGGGGTCGGGCTGCTCGAAGGTCCAGGTGCTGTAGAGGCTACCGGCGACGATCAGCGCTGCGACGACAGCGGCCAGCTTGGCCAGGCTCGCGCCCGTCCGGAAGAGATCCTGGATCCATCCAAAGCCGGTGGCCAGACGGTTGAAGAAACCGTAGAGCAACGAGGACAACACAACGCCCCCTTAAGGGGCCCAGGCTCAGCGCATCGACTGGAGCTTCGCCTGGACCTGCTTGTAGTGGCTGAGGGTGCTCGGGTTGTCCTTGAGGAACTTCTTGTGGACCTCGAGGGTGCGGTCGGCGAAGACCTTCTTCTGCTCCGGTGAGATCTTGACGACGGTGACGCCCATCTCGCCCATCACATCGACGCTCTTGGCGTTCTCGGAGCGGACAGCAGCGCGACCCTTGGCCGCCTCGGCCGCAGGGTCACCCATGATGATGGTCTGCATCTCCGGCGTGAGCGTGTCCCACAGGGTCTTGCTGTAGGCGACCACGGCGGGCTGGTAGATGTGCTCGGTCAGCGTGTAGTGGGTGATGAACTTGAACCAGCCGCCGGCCAGGGTGAAGAGCGGAGCATTGTCGAAGCCATCGACGATGCCGGTGCTCAGCGCGCCTTGCACCTCGCTGGTGGGCTTGGTCACGGCCTGGGCTCCAAGGGAGTCGTACATGTCCAGGTGCATCGGCGTCTCTTGGGAGCGCATCTTGTACTTGGAGACTTCCTCGGGGGTGGTGGCGGGACCACCGTTGGTGCCGAAGCTACGGAAGCCGTTCTCTGCCCAGATGGACATCACGAAGCCCTTGTCGTTCAGGGCCTTGTTGATGGGGTCGAAGAGCACCCCATCCAGGACCGCGTCGACCTCTTTCGTGTTGTTGAAGAGGTAGGGCAGCTCCGTCAGCTGGATGAGGGGAATGCCCGCACTTTCGGCCATTGCTCCGGCGCTTACTCCGACGCCTTGGAGGCGCTCACCCTTTCGGGCGTCCTGCACCATCTCGATCTCGGAACCGAGCGAGCCGTTCAGGAACAGCCGAATCTTGACGGCACCGTTGGTCTCCTTCTCGACGCGGGTCTTCATCTCCCGCAACTGGTTGGCCCAGGGGTTGTTGGTGTCCGGGGCCACCGTGCCGAAGTTGACGGTGTACTGGGCCTCTGCCTGCGGGGTGCTGGTGGGCACGAGCAGAGCAGCAGCGGTGAGGGCACCAAAGGCCAGGGTGGAGAGGCTACGAAGCTTTGCAGTCATCAGTTACTCCAGGAAGAGGTCGTCCCGCTTGGCCATCAGGGCCTCGGCTTTGCGCTGCTCGGCGCGCTGTTCGGGACCCAGGCCTTCGATGACGTCCGGGTCGGCGTTCAACACGAAGTTGATCTGTTCGTCGAAGACCGCGCCGTCCTGGGTGCGTGTGGCCCAGTAGTCGGCGTAGAGGACGCGGTTGCCCAGGTGGTCCGGGTTGGCCTCGATGGCCGCGATGAAGAGCTCCTGGCTCTGCGGAAGGTCCTGGCCGGCGAAAGAGGGCAGGGCCGCGTAGTAGGCCGCGAAGTAGCGGGTCGGACCGGTGTAGAAGTAGGTGGGGTCCAGCTCCTCGATGCGGGCCATCCAGGCGTAGATGGTGTCCTTGTACTTCAGGATGGTCGTGAGGCCCTGCTTCTTGCCCCACTTGCCGAAGGCCGAAGCGGTCCAGTAGGTGCAGGGGACGTCTTCGATGGTGAGCACGCGAGCTGCGGTGCCCTCGTCTTCGTCACCCTTCTCGACCAGAGCCGCGAACTCGGCGTTCAGGCCCATGCACTGCTTGCCCCAGCTGACACCCTTGTCCCAGGCAGCCAGCTTCTCTGCGTCATCGCTGAGGTGCCCGTCGCCCAGGAAGTAGTAGCCGCGGACGAGCTTGAGCAGGACCTCGCGGTCGGGGCTGGTCGCGGCGACCTGCTCGTAGCTGGCCAGGGCCAACTTGAGCTTCTCGGGGTCATCTCGCTCCGCCCAGAGAGCGTCTGCTCCGGCCTTGAGGAGGTCTCCCTCGTTGCCGGTGGCTTCGGTGGCGTTCGTTCCGTAGCTGCCCTTCTGGGTCTTGCCACAGGCCACGAGTGCGGCGAGAGCGAGAACGATGGTGAGAGTGCGCTTCATGGTGATGATGCTCCAGGAGAGAGCGGCGTTTCTAGGCGGCTGAGAGGCACTTGTCAACGCTCCTGTTGAACAGGGGCGGTGAGCTTTGAGAAATGGGACGCTCGGCAACGCTTGCGTGAACGCGGTCGACGCCGCGTGTGACCCCTGCTACCCAGAACCATGCTTGACACCCAGCCTCGCCTTGCCCTGACCTTCGATGACGTCCTGCTTCAGCCCGCAGCCTCGTCGGTGCTGCCTCGAGAGGTCGATACTTCGACGGTACTGACCCCCGACCTGGGTCTAAACATCCCCCTGATCAGCGCGGCGATGGACACGGTGACCGAGGCAGATGCCGCCATTGCCATGGCGCGCAACGGTGGGCTGGGCGTGATCCACAAGAACATGAGTGTTCAGGCCCAGGCGACCGAAGTGGGCCGTGTAAAGCGCGCGGTGACCGGTGTGATCGCCGATCCGATCACCATGAGCCCCGGGCAGAGCCTGGGCCAGGCCCGTGCGGTGATGCGCGAGCACGACATCAGTGGTGTGCCCATCACCGTGGACGGCCGAGCGGTCGGGATTCTGACCAATCGGGACCTGCGCTTCGAGCGGCGGCTGGACCGTCCGATTCAGGAGGTGATGACCTCGGAGAGCCTCGTCACCGTCCCCCCAGGCACCGACCTGGAGCGCTGCAAGGACCTCTTGCAGCAGCACAAGATCGAGAAGCTGTTGGTGGTGGACAGCGAGGGACGGCTCCAGGGACTCATCACCATCAAGGACATCGAGCTCACGGCCCGGCATCCCCTCGCCACCCGGGACGGACGCGGGCAGCTACGCTGCGCAGCGGCGGTGGGCCCCGGGCAGGCGGATCGCATCCAGGCCCTGGTGGACGTGGGATGCGACGTCATCGTGATCGATACCGCTCATGGCCACTCAAAGGGTGTGCTCGACGCCACCCGCGAGGCCCGAAGCGCGTGGCCCGACCTTCCCTTGATCGTGGGCAACATCGCCACGGGGGAGGCCGCTGCGGCGTGCATCGAGGCGGGTGCGAGCACCCTCAAGGTCGGCATCGGCCCGGGCAGCATCTGCACCACGCGCGTGGTGGCGGGTGTGGGAGTACCGCAACTCACCGCCATCGCGGACTGCGCCGCGGTGGCTTCGAAGCACGGTGTGCCGATCATCGCGGATGGGGGAATCAAGTTCTCGGGCGACATCGCCAAGGCCATCGCCGCCGGCGCTGACTGCGTGATGGTGGGCTCGCTCCTGGCAGGGACGCGCGAGGCTCCCGGGGAGATCATCCTGCTGGGCGGTCGGCGCTACAAGCAGTACCGCGGCATGGGCAGCATCGAGGCCATGCGTGCGGGCAGCGCCGACCGCTACTTCCAGGAGGAGGTCGGCGACCCCGAGGCCAGCACCCGAAAGCTGGTTCCCGAGGGCATCGTCGGCCGCGTCCCCTACAAGGGGCCACTGGCGGACGTCCTCTACCAGCTGGTCGGGGGCCTGCGGGCGGCCATGGGCTACACCGGGAGCCGTGACCTTGCTTCCATGAAGCAGAACGCTCGCTTTGTCCGCATGTCCGGAGCGGGACTGCGCGAGAGCCACGTGCATGATGTGACCATCACGCATGAAGCGCCGAACTACGCTCAGAACTAGCGCTATGTTGGCCGCATGATTCTGATTCCTCTTCTCGCCTGCACCGGTGGTTCCGTCAGTCTCGACGTGGATGACGACACGGTCGTGGGCCAGGACTCCTCGGTGGACAGCTCCACGGACACCGTCGATTCGGACGACCCCATCGACACCAGCCCCGAAGAGCTGCAGCCGGACTACCTCGTGTTCAGCCAGTACTGGGGATGGGACGGGACTCCGAGGTCCTATGTCTCGGAAGGCAGCGAGATCCCGCCCTTCGTGGTCGTGACCTACTACGACGAGCGCTTCTTCGAGGCAGGGGATGAGCAGTACTACTGCTATGAGTACTTCCTCCTGCTCAACGCGGAGGAGACGGAGCGGTGGGGCACCTACACCTTCGACCTGAGTCACGCTCCCTGGACCGATCGACCCTGTCCCTTTGGTGCGGGACCGATGGACGGTGAGGAGCTGGAGATGGGGGTCGATACCATCAGCGAGACCCTGAAGGCCGAGATCCAGGAAGCGGTGGAAGCCAACGGGGACGACTTCTCGGCCTTCGAGCCCTTCCTGATGGGCGCTCGCGTGGGGCCCTACGAGATCGGCTACGGGGTCTTCCTGGAAGTGGACGAGGACATGGCGATCGTTCCCGGGGACAACTGCTTCGTGGAGGCGGCTGCGTGCGTCGAGGTCGCTGGCCTCGAGGCCTTTCCGGGGCCAGTGATGCTCTTTGGTACCTCCTGGTACCTGGTCACGCCGGACGACCTCTGACGCGCTAGAGGGTGAAGGATGAATCCCCTCTGGACACCCAGCCCCCAGCAGGTCGCTCAGAGCAACCTGGCGGCCTTCATGAAGCCGCTCGGGCTCGCTGACTACGACGCGCTGTACGACTGGAGCATCGCCCAGCCGGCTGAGTTCTGGGAGGCCGTGTGGCGCTTTGCGGACATTCGGGCGTCTCAGACCTGGGAGCGGGTGATGGTACCGGGGGGGATGCCCGGTACCCGGTGGTTCACAGGAGCCCGCCTCAACTTCGCGGAGAACCTGCTTCGCTTTGACGATGAGCGCACCGCGCTGGTCGCTGTGTGGGAGACCGGAGCCGAGGAGCGCATCAGCTATGCCCAGCTTCGGGACCGGGTCGCTCGCTTTCGGGTCTTCCTGAAGGAGCAGGGTGTCCAGGTTGGTGACCGGGTCGCAGCCTTCATGCCCAACCGACCCGAAGCGGTGATCGGAATGCTCGCGGCGAGCAGTCTCGGGGCCACCTGGTCCAGCTGCAGTCCGGACTTTGGCTTCAGCGGGGTGATGGACCGCTTTGGCCAGATCGAGCCCAAGGTGCTGCTGGCCTGCGATGGCTACCGCTACAACGGCAAGACCATCAGCACCTGCGAGAAGGTGGCACAGGTCGCGTCGTCGATCGCGAGCATCGAGCGGGTCGTTCTGGTGCCTCTCCTGGGCCAGGGGAGCGTCGAGGGAGCGGTTTCGTGGGACGAGGCCCTGGACCGCCCGGGTGAGCTGGCCTTCGAGCAGCTCCCCTTCGACCACCCTCTCTACATCCTGTACAGCTCGGGAACGACCGGCACGCCCAAGTGCATCGTGCACGGCGCCGGGGGAACGCTGCTCCAGCACGCCAAGGAGCTCCTGCTGCACAGCGATCTGAAGCGAGACGACGCGCTCTTCTACTTCACCACCTGTGGCTGGATGATGTGGAACTGGCTGGTCAGCGGACTGCTCGCCGGGGCCGCGGTCGTCCTCTACGAGGGAAGCCCGGGCCATCCGGACCTCGGGGTGCTGTGGCGGGTGGCCGCTCGGCACGGCCTGACCCACTTCGGTACCAGTCCCAAGTTCCTCACGGCCTGCGCCAAAGCGGGGGTGGTGCCGAAAGAGCATGACCTCTCGGCGCTCAGGGTGGTGTTCTCGACGGGGGCGCCGCTGTCGGTCGAGAACTTCGAGTGGGTGTACGAGAAGGTGGGCGCGGTCCAGTTGGCCAGCATCTGTGGCGGCACGGACATCGTGAGCTGTTTCATGCTGGGCTCGCCGATCAGCCCGGTCTACGCGGGAGAAATCCAGAAGCGCGGTCTGGGCATGGCGGTCGAGGCCTGGCGGGGATCGAGGGAGCCGGTGGTTGGGGAGAAGGCCGAGCTGGTGTGTACGGAGCCCTTCCCCAGCATGCCCGTCGGATTCTGGCGTGATCCGGGAGAGGCCCGCTACCGTCGGGCCTACTTCGAGCACTTTCCCGGGGTGTGGCGACACGGGGACTTCATCGAGCTCACCGAGCGCGGAGGGGTGGTCGTCTACGGACGCAGCGACGCCACGCTCAACCCGGGCGGAGTCCGCATTGGAACGGCCGAGATCTACCGCCAGGTGGAGCGTCTGGACGAGGTGGTGGACAGCATCGTCATCGGGCAGCGTTGGGAAGACGACACCCGGGTGGTGCTCTTCGTCGTCCTGCGCGAGGGATTGGCGCTGGGTGCGGAGCTGGAGCAGCACATCCGCTCGCGCATCCGGGGAAGCTGCACCCCTCGTCACGTGCCAGCGGTGATTCGCCAGGCCCCTGCGGTTCCACGCACCATCAGCGGGAAGAAGGTCGAACTGGCGGTGACCCGTCTGATCCACGGTGAGGACGTCGCCAACGCCGATGCGCTGGCGAATCCAGAAGTGCTGGACTTCTACCGCTCCCTGCGGCTCTAGCGGATCAGCCCTGGACGCCCTTGGAGGTACCGCGGACGGAGACCAGACCGCCGGCCCGACCAGGGATGGCACCCCGGATGTAGACCAGGTTCTTCTCGGCATCCACCTTGACGACGGTCAGGCCCTGGGTCGTGGCTCGCTTGTTGCCCATCTGGCCCGGCATCTTCTTGCCCTTGGCGACGTGACCGGGGGTCAGGCGCGTACCGATCGAGCCGCCGTGGCGGAAGAACTCGTGCACACCGTGGCTGCGCAGGAAACCCTTGAAGTGGTAGCGCTTCATGACACCCGAGAAGCCCTTGCCCTTGCTGGTGCCGACCACGTCGACCTTCTGGCCGGGCTGGAAGACATCGTTGACGGTGAGGGTCTGGCCGATGCTGTAGCTGGAGACATCGCGCAGTCGGAACTCGCGGAGCACCTTGGTGGCCTGTACGCCAGCCTTCTCGAAGTGGCCCTGCTGGGCCTTGTTCAGGCGGGTCTCCTTCTGGGGGGCGAAGCCGAGCTGGATGGCGTTGTAGCCATCGGGCCCGTCCGCGCTCTTCACGTGCGTGACGTGACAGGGTCCCGCTTCCACGATGGTTACCGGGATGACCTTGTGGTTCTCGTCGAAAAGCTGACTCATGCCGAGCTTTCGCCCGAGCAGTCCGATGTTGCTGTTCACGATGTCCTCGCATTGGACCGCTCGGCGGCAGTGCCGAGCGTTCTTACGGTGGTCCCGCTGCTAACGCGGGTCTGCTGCTGCGTCTAATTGCTGAGCGCCGTACCCTCGAGGTCCACGGTGTAGCTGGTCTCGTAGGGGTCGTTGCTGGTCACGGTCATTTGACCCCTGTGGGGAAGGCACAGGCCCATGCCGCTGAAGCTGACCTGGATGGCCTCATAGCTCCATGGCGGGATCGTCCAGGTTCCGCTGAAGCCGCTGACCTGGAAGTTGGCGTAGCTGCAGATGCCCAGGCCCAGGGGATCGAAGTCTTCGTTGGTGACGGTGACGTCTGTGACGACCAGAGGCTCGTCGCCCTCGTTCCAGATCTGGAGTTCCTTGGTGTCCGCCATTCCGACCACGCTCATGAAGTCTGTGACGCCGTAGGTCGCCGCACCGCCGTACTTCACGGAGATCTGCGGTGCGCACACGGTGCAGCCGTGAAAGCCCTCTCCATCGACGACGATGTCGATGTCGGACTCGTTCTCTGCATCGCTGCTCACGGTGACGGTGCCGCTGTAGACCTGCTCGTCGGTGGGCGCGAAGGTCACCAACACGGCCTTTTCGCCGCCAGCGGGGAGGACGTAGGGCAGGCTGAAGCTCTTGTCCCAGCCAAAGACCGAGTCGCTGCTGACGATGTTGACGATGAGCACGTCCTCGTTGCCGACGTTCTGGAGGAGGACTTCCTCTTCCAGGGTCTTGCCGATGTCGATGCTCCCGAACTGGATGTTTCGGCGGGACACGTCGATGAGCGCTCCGGCGGGATTCCCCGTGTCGTCGGTGTTGCCCATGCTCGTCCCGGCCACGTCGACCTCGATGGCCCCTTCGGTGTCCGTGTTCAGTGAGAGCGTTCCAGCGAAGTTCCCCTCGATGTCCGGTGCGAAGCTGACCGTGAGGGTCAGGTCCACGCCCGGCCCGATTCCGACAGGCATGGCAGCGGCCTCAGCGAGGACGAAGACGCCCTCGTCCAGGCTGGCGGACTCCAGGTTGACCGAGTTCTCGCCGGTGTTGGTGATCACCAGGCTCTGCTCGCCCGTGTTTCCTACCCCCACGTAGCCAAAGTCCAGGTTGGCTGGACTGAGGGTGAGGTCACCAAAGCTGACCGTCTCACCGGTGTCGCTGAGGCTGTCTTTCTGGGGGACGGTGTCGAAGCCACAGGCAACGATAAGGGCAAGGAGCATGGGGCCTCCGGACAATCAGGAGGCCCTATCTACCCCATTCTCTGCGGATTCGCGAGCTCTATCAGTGCCTTCCGGCCTAGAAGGTGTATTTCAGGTAGCCCGATCCCGTGAATCCCAGGTCGAAGTTGACGGCGTAGAAGACGTCAAAGTCACCGCCCATGGAAAAGTGGGACAGCTTGGAGTAGTACTCCAGCGTCAGCCCGCCAAAGCCCAGGGGGTGGGGACCATCGTGGTAGCCCGGATCGTCGCCACGCCACTCGCCGGTGACGATCTGGGTCTCCCAGGCCGTCTCGTCGATGAGGAGAGGAGAGAAGAGCACGCCGGCACCCAGGCGGAAGCCGATGCCGAAGCGGCGATGGGGGTACTTGGAGAACTCGTAGTTCGCCAGGATGCTGTAGGTCCTCAGGTCGCCCTGGATTCCAGGGGAGGGCTTGCCCTTGGCGTTACCGGAGCAGGTGCCCTCGTTGACACCTGGACGCCCCTGGCGCTCCACTGAGCACCCGTTGTGGATGCCCTGCCAGATGCCCAGTTCGCCCGCCATGCTGGTCTTTTCGCGATCCACGAAGTCGTAGCCCAGGCTCAGGCCGACGGCTGTCCCGGCGCTCACGAAGCCGTTGAAGTCCAGCAGGTAGCCCGCACCGCCCACGCTGCTCTTGGCGTAGGGGCCCTTGACGATCTCGCGGACGACCTGTTCGCCCGGCGTGCGCCGGCGGTTGGCTTCTTCTTCTACTTCATCGGGCTCGTCCAGCTCATCGAGGCCCTGGCCCCATGCAGGAGTGGCCAGCAAGAGCGGAGCTGCAACGATCAGCGGCAACAGTCGGTTCATGGCTTCCTCGGCAGGCGGAGCGGCAATAACACACCATGCTTCGGCCTCGCTTGTGTCAACGGCGTGTTGACACAGCTCCAGTCGAGGCAAAAGGGGTGGCCAGAGCGAGAAAGCCCGGCGCTGCCGGGCTTTCTTCCACAGTGAGTTTTGTCTTACCCGGGAGCGAAGATGAAGGGGTAGGACACGATGACGATACCGCCGCCCTTGGGCTCGGGGAACTTGAAGCGCATGAATCGCCCGTTGATGCAGTTCTCCACAGCAGGGCTGCCCATGGTGCTGGCCTTGGTGCTGGCCGAGCTCACGGTGCCATCCTTGGCGATGACGAACTTCACGACGATCTTGCCGCCCAGGTTCGGGTTCTTGGTCAGCTCACGCTGGTAGCAGTACCGAATCTGGTTCATGTTCCGCTTGATGACGGCGTCGATGAGCGACTTGTCCAGAGCTCCCAGGATGATGGGGTCTCCGCCGATCCGGCCGATACCGCCTTCGCCCTTGGCGCCGAAGTTGCCACCACCGGAGCCGTAGCCGCTCGAGCCCGAGCCTCGGCCCTTGGTGCCCAGACCGCCCAGACCTTCGGCGGTACCACCGCCGCCCAGCCCGGAACCGCGGGAGCCTAGCCCGCCGGAGCCGATCTGCGTTCCCTTGGCCCCGATGAGGCCACCGATGCCGCCGGCGATGTCAGAGGACAGACCGCTGGAACCGAAGACGCCATCCAACTCGGAGCCTTCGCGCATGGCACCCAGGACACCGGCGTTCTCGGCGATCTCCTTGTCGATCTGCTTCTTGTTCATCTCGACTTTGTTGCCCTTCGCCTTGTCCATCTTGGCGTCTTTCTTGCCGACCTTGCCTTCCTCGCGCTTGGCCTTGGCACCCTCACCCGCGTCAGGGTTTCCTGAGGGCTTTGACTTCTCCCGGTGCAGTTCTTCCGGGGGTGTCTGGAGCAGCAGCTCGACGAAGCGGTCCGGAATCTCCAGCGTTTCGCTGGACGGCCGCGGGGGCATGGTGGAGACGATGACGCCTGCCAGGACGCCCAGGAAGACCATGAAGGAGAGGATGCCCAGGAAGGGGTAGTCCAGCGACTCCGTGATGGAGGCCACGACCCGCTTTCCGGGACTGACCATCTGCACGAAGAAGATGACGTGGCCCAGGTCGACGATGACCCGGGTGTCTTCCGCCACATCGATCTTGTAGAGCCCGCCGCCCGCGTTGTTCGCGCGGCCACTCTCGATCATCTCCTGGATGGTGTGCCGTTCCTCGCCGATGTCGACGAAGCCGGCCCAGGAGTCCGAGATGTTGATGACCCAGTTGCCGCCTTCCCAGGTGCAGAGCTTGAAGTCCTCGTTGGGCAGGTTGTCCGTGGGGACGTAGAACTCGTTCACCCACTCCGGCTCGGCCTGGCTGAGGGTGGGGCCGAAGACCCAATCGATCTTGGAGAAGAAACTCGGGACCCAGGCGATGGGAATGCCCAGGTAACGCCAGCGCACCTTGGTACTGGTGCCGACCGTGACCGGCTTGGAGCCGCGGGCGAAGTGCTTGACGTCCATCACCATGTCGCCCCAGATCTCTGCGACCTCGAGCACGGGGTTCTTGCGCCGATCGACGCCCACGTCGGACTGGGCCGTACCGGAGCGCATGACGAAGGCCATGACGTCTTCGGTGTGAGCCGCGTTGTCTTCGTCCTCCGCAGCGTCTTCACCGCCGTCGTCGTCGGCGCTGACCGCGTAGCCCACACCGGATGCGTCGGTGATTTCAGGCTCCGACTCCTCCGCGGGCGGGCGGACCATCTGCGTGGCTTCCTCGTCCGCGAAAGCGTTGGCCTTCGTCATCACGATCTTGATGGCGCCGATCTCGATGCTGTCACCGTCGGACAGGGTGGCATTCACCACCTGTTCTCCGTTGACCTTGGTGCCTTCACCCACGAGATCCAACAGCTGCACGCTGCCGTCCTCGTTGATGTTCACCACAGCCTGGAGATCCTGCAGGGTCTCGTCCTCGATGCGCAGCATCGCGGCGGGGCCCTTACCGATGGTAATGCTCTCGGCGCTCAGTTCCTCGCGACGGAGGAAGGTGTTGTCTTTGTAGACCTCGAAGGTCAGGGTCGGAGTGTCCGCCATGGGTTGGCCTCGACGGAGGGGGTTGGTGACCTTTCCGGACATCTGAGTGCCCGGTCAAGAACTTAGGGAGATGCCAGACCTACTTGATCTGGTTGACCGACTGGTCCATCTCTTCGTTGAAGTCTTCGCGCAGCTTGATCAGCGGGTTGAAGTTGGCGCGCTTGCGGTCCAGCAGCAGTTGTCCCTGCGGCTTCACGAGCTCACCTGCGACTTCCACGCCTTCGAAGTCGATTTCGGTCCGCTGCTTGTAGACGATCTTGCGATCTTCTTCCTCCTGCGCCAGGGCGGGGGAGGCCAGGGCGACGGCACCGACCGCGAATGCGAGTGCGATGCGGAACAAGCGGGTCATAGAAGTCCTCACGTGAATGTGCTGGATCGGCCTTTCAGCGTCGTTGGACTATACCGGTACAAGACCGGGGCAGCCGTCAGGTGACAGTCAACCTGACAAGTGCCTTGCAAGGCCGGTTCCGACCTTGTTTGGACTTTGCACAGACTAGACAGGCAGGGACCTGACCGGCGGACCTTCATCAGGCCACCGGTCGGTTCATCAGCCTTGATCAAATCAAGCCGCGCCGTGCTGTCAGGGGGCTTCCTCGGCCGGCGCCTCATCGACGGGAGCGTCTTCGGCTGGCGCTTCTTCCGGGGTCTCGGCTCCACCCTCGGGAGCAGGATCGCCATCAGGAGCAGGATCGCCATCAGGAGCAGGATCGCCATCAGGAGCAGGATCGCCAGCGGAATCGCACATGCCGACCATGTCGTCCAGCATGGGCTCCATCTGATCCAGGAAGGTGATCATGTCGCCGGCCATGCCGAAGTCTTCGGCCTGCACGACCATGTCGCCCTGCTCGCCGATCATCTTGAAGTCCTCGAGCATGCCCATCTCGACCACAGCGGGACAGCCCGCCGCCTCGATCTTCTTGTTGTAGGCCGCCATGCGGGTCTTCAGCTCGCCCAACTGGGCGCGCTGACGCTCCTCGCGTTCCTTGGCGAGGCGCTTCTCTTCTTCGATCTTGGCCATACGCTCCTTCTCCAGGCGCTCGGACTCGTCGATGCGATCGATGAGTGCGAAGACCTCGTGGTCCGGGCTGATGCCGCCCTGGTTCACGGTGACGTAGGCCTGGAGCAGGGATTTGGCTTTCTTGAAGTCCTTGGTGTATTTCTCGTGCAGGGTGGATGCGTTGAAGTAGACCAGCTCGTTCTCGGGGTCGATTTCGATGATGCGGTCGTAGGTGGCCGACGCGGCTTCGTAGTTCCTCGAGCCTCGCTGTGCGACGGCCAGACCCAGCAACCCGTCCACGTTCTCCGGAGCGACGGTGGTGACCGCCGTGAAGCACTTGAGCGCCAGCTGGTAGTCACCGGAGTCCAGGGCGACGTAGCCCAGGTTCAGGTTGGCTTCGACATTGCTCGGGTCGATCTTGATGGCCGTCTTGAAGTTGTCGATGGCCGCAGGCAGATCGCCCTGCTGCAGGTGGGTGACCCCGATGTTGTTGTAGATGCCGGGGTCGCCGTCCTTCAGGGTTCGGGCCTTCTCGGCGCAGAGCTGGCTCATGCCGTACTCGCCCATGGCGAAGTAGGTACGGGAGAGGTTGCGGAAGGCGTCGACGTTGTCGGGCTGCTGCTGCAGGATCAGCTGCGCTTCCTTGATCGCCTCGTCGTACTGGCCACTGCGGGTGAGGGCGTCCACCAGGCTGTTGTGCACCTCGAGCTCACCCGGCTTGGATTCCAGGTAGTTGCGGTAGATGGTCACCGCCTCGTCGTAGCGTCCCGATCCGGTGAGCAGGGCCGCCAGGTTGAAGAGGGCGCTCGAGTAGGCCGGATCAGCGGCGAGAGCCGCTCGGTAGTGCTGCTCGCCGACCTCGGGCTTGCCCAGACGCTCGGCGGTCCAGCCGGCATTGAAGTGGGTCTTGGGGTTGTCCGCACCCAGCTCAGACGCCCGCTTGAAGTCGCTGTAGGCGGACTCGTAGTCCACCGCTCCCGTCTTGCTGTTGGGGCTCTTCAGGGTGGTGACGCCGCGATCGAAGAAGAAGGCGGGGTCGGTGACGAGGGCTTCGTCGACAGTGGGCTCTCCGCCGTCGCAGCCGGCGACGAAGCTTGCTGCACCGACGGTCATGGCGAGGAGAAGGGTGAGCTTCTTCATGATTAGAGGCCCTCCTCAAAGGTGGCGGTCTTTGTTGACGACGAGGTGTACCCGGGGTCGAGCAACTCCTCCTCGAGACCGGTGAAGTTGTGCGGCCTCAGTTCACCCAGGCGTCGCGTCGCGAAGGCCAGGTTGTCGTTGTAGAGGTTGATGTCGTAGCTCTTGTCCAGTGCGGCGGAGTAGGCGGCGACGGCCTTTTCCTCCTGCGGGAAGATCCGGTCTTCCAGGTCCATCCGGTAGAACTCGATCTGGTCGTCGGTGAGGTACGAGGGGACGTGCGAGGTGTCCAGTGTCTCGGCCATGTTCTCGTAGGCCCTGCCGAGCTGGACCAGCGCCGCCAGCCCCCACTCACCGGCTCCGGTGTTGATGATCGCTGCGTAGGTGACCTCGATCTCCTGCAGCGCCTTGCCCTTGGCGATCAGCTGGTCGGTGAGGATCTTGTCCTCCTGTTTGCGGCTGACCCTGCCCTTCGGTCCGCTGATCTTCAGCTTCTGGTAGGCGTCGTACTGCTTCTGGGCGTTCTTGAACATCATCTCGGCGACGAACTCAACGCCGAGCACGAACTCCACGCCCGCCTCCTTGGAGGTGTTGAACCAGGCGATGCTGTCCTTGTAGTGGCTCTCCGCCTTCGCCTTCTGGCCCAGGTTCTCCAGGCAGTAGCCGTAGTGGAGGCGCGCGAACATCAGCTGGTCCGGCGTCTTGCCTTCGGTCTCCTTCTCGGAGAAGAAGGTCCTGTAGGCATTGGCCGCCTGCTTGTACTGCTTGTTCTCTTCGTAGAGCTTCGCGATGGTGATGCGGACGTCCTGAGCGTTCTCCGCGTCCTTGTAGGTCGCGAGATAGGTGCCGTAGTTCTTGACCGCCTTCTCCCACTCACCCATGGACTGTCGGAAGTAGGCCGCCGAGTAGATGGCGTCCTTGGCGTTTGCGTGCTCCTTGTCCAGAGCGAAGAGCTTCTCGTACCAATCCGCTGCGGCCTCGAAGTTGGCCATGGACTCGTAGTCGAAACCGAGTGAGCCCACCTGGTCGGTGTAGAACTTGGACTTGGGGAAGTTCTCGATGAGGGTGATGCGGATCTCCATCGCCTCGCCCCGCTTGTCCTGGTTGTAGTAGTAGACGGAGGCGTTGTTCAGGGCCAGGTCGGCTACCTCGGACTCAGGGAACTCCTTGTAGAAGGCCAGGTACTGCTCGGCCGCCCAGATCTCGTCCTTCTTCTCGTTGAAGGTCTCTTCGATGAGCTTGAAGGAGGCTCGTTCGTAGATGTTGTACACCTCCTTCTTGAACTTGACGTTGCCCAGGCTCTCCTGGTCGTAGAAGGCCCTCGAGACCTCCTTGAGGTTCGCCCAGTCCTCGACCAGCGTGAAGCTGTCCAGGATGAGGTTGGCCGCGAGCATGGCCTCCTTGGACTTGGGGTCCATGCCGATGACGACACGGAAACGGTCGGAGGCCTTCTTGAACTGGTTCTTGTTGTAGAGGAGGTAGGCCGACTTGTAGATGATGTTCCGGGTCTTCTTGTCGTCGGGGTAGAGCTTGGCGTACTGGTCCAGCGCCACCAGCTGCTTCTCCTCCCACTCGGAGAGCGGGAGGGGCTCGGTCTTGTTGGCCTTGGTGGCGACCTGGATCTTGCCTTCCCTCTTCTCGACCTTGACCATCTCTTCCGCGGCGAAGATGGCGGACTCGGCGCAGAACTGGGAGCGCTTGCCCTTCGCGTCTCGCTCGACGACCCCCATGTACTGCACGTAGGCCTGGTCGAACTTCTTCAGGGTGTAGAGCAGCTCGCCGTAGGCGTAGCTCATCTCGTAGCTGTGCTTGGAGTCGGGGAACTCCTCGAGGTAGACGGAGTAGGCCATCTCGGCCAGCTCGTAGGTCTCCTTCGCTGCCCTGCCCGTCCCCAGCTTCTTGGCCTCGGCGTGGTAGTCCAGGGCGACGGTGCGCAGGTTGCGCTCGATGTAGCCCTGGGCGTCCTTCACTGCGTCCGGGTTGGTGGCGTTTGCACGGGCCCAGGCGCTGTTCTTCCCGTAGGTCTTTCGCAGCTTGTCGATCTCGGCCAGGGTCTCCTTCTTGCGACCGATCTTCCGGTAGGCCGTGACGATCTCGTTCTGGTACTCAGGAGCGTCCGGGGAGTTCGGATCCTCTGCGATGAGACGCTTGTAGGTCTGGATGCACTGCTCGAACTTGCCCTGTTCGAAGTAGGTGGATGCCAGGCGCTTGAGCATGGACCGGATGAGGTCCTTCTTGCCGAGCTTGTTGAAGTAGGCGTAGGCCTCGTCCATCTCGCCGGCGTCGGCGAAGAACCGGACCAGGTCCTTCAGGGCCTCGTCCTGGAGCGTGATGTTGGACTTCTGACCGGCTCCGGCTTCCTGCGCGGCCATGGAGTAGGCCACGACACTCTTCATGGTGTCGATGGCCTTGCCGTACTCGCCGACGTTGTAGTAGCACCACGCCAGCTTGTACATGGCGAAGGCGTACTTGGGCGAGTCGCGGTAGGCGCTGGCCTTCTGGTAGGCCAGGAGCGCCTTGTAGGCGTTGTTGTTGTCGAAGTAGTACTCGCCGATCTGGATGTAGGCATCCGGGACGTAGGAGCTCTCCGGGTAGGTCTTCACCAGGCGGGTGAACTCCTTCAGCGCCTCCTTTCGCTCGCCGATGTCCTGCAGGGCGGTGGCCAGGTAGAAGGTGGCCTCGTCAGCGCGAGCGAAGGTGGGGTAGTTCCTGAGAATCTGCCGGTACAGCTTGATGCTCTTCTCCTGCCACTTCCGGGACTCGTCGTTGTCGGCGACCATCGAGTTGGGGTCGCACTTCGGGTCGTTGAAGCAGGCGTCGAAGGCCTTCTCGTACTCGGCCATCTCGGAGAGGTAGATGTCGCGGCCCTCCTCGAAGTAGAGGTCGGCCAGGCGCAGCATCATCTCGGCCTTCTGCTCGCCCTGCATGGTGCCCCGGGACAGCAGCTCCTTGGCGAAGGCCATCTCTTCGTGGCGCTTTTCTCGAGCCAGACGACGGTACTCTTCGGACATCTGGGTGACGTCGTCGACGTCGTCAGCTCGGAGGACGCGACGCTCCTCGCGTTCCTCGCGCTCCGACTCCTCGTCCGCCCATGCGGTGGAGCTGATGGGGCCAGCCACGAGGGCGAGCGCGAGAGGGACAATGATGTGCCGAAGACGCATGGAGAGTCTCCTGGTGGTGTCTGGTCGTTTTCCGCAGGAACTGCCTACTTGCAGGATCCCTGCTCGGTGTAGATGTAGTAGCCCAGTTCGTCTTCCCAGAACTCGCCGTTGAAGGGCCAGTAGATCACGTCCGGGTCGGTCGCGAAGTCGATCTCGCGGCGGGAACTGGTGTCGAAGAGATCGAGGTTGGAGATGCGGTACTGGTAGTCCACGCGCTGAGCTGACACGACCTCGAAGCGGATGATCTCGCTCTGGGTCAGGAGGTCCGCGAGGTGGTTGGTCATCCGGGCCATCTCGGAGAGGAGCACGAGGCCGGCCCGCTGCTTGTAGCGGCGGCGGTCCTTCTCGATGATCTTCTTGAGGTGCACGCCGACGGTGTCACGCCAGAGCGTCTTCTGCGCCTCGATCAGCCGTTCTTCCTCGTCCATGAGCTTCAAGTGATTGACAAGGGCTCGAAGATCCTGGTTCCGAAGGAACTTGGAGAACATGGACTTCGGAAGGACCGTTTCCTTCCGAACGCCCTCGAAATAGGCCTCGTAGGCCTGGTCCGCGAGCTGGCGCCCCTCCTTGGTGGAGTACTGCTTCACGAAGGACTTGATCTCATCGTGCTGAGGGCGGATTTCGGCCTCGAAGGCGAGCAGCTCGTACTCGACCTGATCGTATTCGCAGAGGTTGAAGAAGGTCAGTGCCCGCAGAACCCGGGCCTCGGGGATGTACTCGTCCGTATCGAAGAAGGGAGAGTTCACCGTGAGGATCTGGCCCAGGGTCAGGTTGAGGTCGTTCTGCATGAAGCTGGCCCACGCCGCTTCGAACAGTGCCTCGGGCCAGTACTCGCTGTCGTGGTCCACCAGGCTGTAGTAGTTGGAGGCCTGGTCGAAGCGCTGGATGCTGTAGTAGATCCGCGCCACGTTCATCACCGAGAGCTGGTACAGCGCATCGACCTCGCGGAGCTCGTCTTCGGTGTAGATGTCGACCTGGTTGGAGTCACGAATCACGTCGGAGAAGGACTTCACCGCGCTCTTCAGGCGACCCTGCTGGTTGTAGATGACGCCCTCGAAGTACTTGGACTTCAGGTAGACGTCACTCTTGGTGCTGATCTGGCTGAAGTAGCGCCGGGACTCGGAGAGCTTGTCCTGGTCGTAGAGACGAACGCCCATCAGGTAGTAGAGATAGTTCTTCGCCGCTCGCGGGTACTCGTCCGGTGGGATCTTGGGGACGATTCGGATGAGCTCGCTGTCGTCACCGGTGTGACGGGCGATGGCGACGACCTTGGGGAGGGCGTGCTTGAAGTAGGGGTTCGCCGGACCCTTCTTCACGACCTGCATGAAGTAGTACTGGGCCGAGTGGTACATCTCCAGGTCGTAAAGGGCACGACCCAGGTAGTAGTGCATGCGGCTCTCCTGCTCCGGGCAGGTGCCTTCTGCGAGCAGGTCGAAGAGCTTCTTGCTGGCTGAGAGGGGCTTGCGGGCCTTCAGGCTCTGCACGGCGTCATCGACGCGGCGGCCGCACTCACCGCCTTCAGCGTGGCGCTCGCCTTCTTCGGGAAGATCCTCGTAGGCGTCCTTGCGGGTCTTCTTCTCGCCGATGCGCTCGGTGGTCTCCCAGTCGTCCTTGGTGCTCTTCTTCACCTCGGGCTCGCGATCATCGGTCTTCTTGATCTCGGGCTCCTTGGACGTGGCCGACATCGCCTTGGCGGTCTTGACCACCTCGTCCGGTGCCCCCTCGTTGAGGAGACAGCGGATGTCCTCGTTGGAGAAGGTCTCTCCACTGTCCTCCATCGTTTGCACGATGATCGAGGTTGGAACGTTGACATTGACCATGTTCATGATCTCTTCGCAGGAGAGGGCCCAGGCGTTGCTGCTCCAGGCCATCCCAACAAGAGACACCAGACCGACGAAGAACTTCCTCATGGCTTAGCCATCCATTTGCGGGAAGAAGAACGAGACACCTCCGCTGAGGATGAAGTTGTTCTTCATCTCCAGCGTGGTGCTGTTGACCGTCTCGATGTAGACCAGGCTGCGCCCGTCCACTCTGACCGCGACGGTCTGGTTGAAGACGATGCGTGCACCACCACCAAAGTTGGTGGTGGGATGCATCTGGACCTCGGTGGCCATGGCCTCCGGATCACCTTCGGCCTGCAGAGCTTCCAGGTCGTCGCGGGTCTGGGTGACCCCCATCCCGAAGGCTCCGTAGATGTCGAAGTGAATGATGTTGTTCCCGGACAGCGCGACCTTTCCGTAGATCGGACTGAACTGGAAGGCACCGCTGCTGATGAAGGTCAGCTTGCTGATGTCCGGGGAGACGTGGTTCTGCTCGACGAGCTGGTGGGTGAGGCCCTTCCAGTCGCCGTCATCCAGGTCCGGTGCGTAGGCGATCTCGGCCTCGAAGGCGAAGATCTCGGTGAGGTGGTAGCCCAGCCGGACCCCGCCGATGTAGCGGTTCAGGAAGGGGTCGTTGGTGACGAAACCGACGGCCGGCATGGCCTCGAAGCGACCGAGCTTCAGGAAGTCCTTCTTCTGGATGGTCTTGATGACCCGCTTCCGAGCCATCGCGTCGGCCTCCAGGATGGTCTCGTCCTGCACGCCCACGCGGTCGTCGATGTCCCCCGCCCGGAGGGCTTCCTGCTCGTCCTTGACGGACTCCTCGTCGTCGTCCCGGAGGATGTCGTCCAGGTCATCGTCTTGGAAGTCGTCGTCTTCTTCCGTTTCTTCCTCGTCGTCCTGGGCAAGGGCATCGTCCGCGAGCGCGGGGGTGCCGAAAGCCAACCCAAGCAGAGAGATCGTGGTGACGAAGCTGCGCATGGTCGGCCTCAGAAGTTGGAGATGCGTTCAGGCATCTTCGGGAAGTACATGGACAGGCCGGCGGAGGCGATGATCACCGGGTAGACCTGCTTGTCGCTCGTGGGCTTGTTCGGGTCGTACTGGGGAGCGCCATCCACGTAGATGTAGCTGCGGGCTTCCAGCTTCAGCGCCAGGGTCTGGGTGAAGAAGAAGTCCGTTCCGATCCCCAGGTTCAGGGGTACGCGGACCACGTTCTCTGGCGGCTGCAGCGACACGGGAGGGGCCCCGGGATCGGTGAGGGCGATCTGCTCGTTGTAGACCGCGTAGTACTTGGCGATGCTCAGCATCCCCAGGCCTGCGGACGCGTACAGGTCGAAGTTCAGGACCTTCTCGCCAACCAGGTTGATCTTCCCGTAGACGGGGATCCAGTTGATGGAGAAGGTCGCCCCCAGTCGGAGCTTGTCCAGCGGCTGCTGGAACTCGACGTCCGACGAGCCGTTGTGGGCGATCTGGACGAGCGTGTTGGTGAGATCCTTCAGGTCCGTGCTCCCCAGGTCCGGGGAGTAGATGAGCTGGCCACCGACGGCGACTGTCTCGCTGAAGTGGTAGGCCAGCAGGACACCAAAGGTGTACCGCTTCACCATGGGGTTGTTCGGTACGAGACCGAGCACCGGGGCGATCTCGAAGCGCTTCGACTTGACGAAAAAGCGGTTCTGCACCACGTCCTTGGCGACGGTCTCGCCGTGGAGTTCGGTGAGTGCGTCCTGGGCAGGGGCAGCGAGAACGTCTGTGCTGGCCGCCGCTCCGAGCAGGATGGCGGCGCTGGCCACCAGGCTGCGAAGGCTGGTCATTCAGTGCTCCACAGGGTTTTTTCTGGGCCTGTTCTCGGGGCAGAGAACGCCCTGAGAGGGGCGGGAAGATAGCACGCAGGCCGGGGCTTGGCTTCGAGGGGGTGTCATGGCCGTGTCAACGCACCTATTTGGAGGCCCGAACAGGCCATCCAGATGGCCAGAACTGCTCTACTCGACCACGATGGTCAGTTCCGCCCAGGTCATTCCTCCTCGGCGATCGCGCACGACCATCCACACCTGGACGGGCTCATCCGGGGGATCCACGGGGGCGGTCCACTCGAAGTCCAAGAAGGGGTAGAGGGCGATGCTCTGGTCGAAGGAACCGGCGGTCAGGTAGTAGCTGAAGTAGGGCTCCTCCGTGCGGTCCTCACGCTCCCCCTCGCTGTTGATGTAGACGTAGTCCTCGATGCTCTCCTCGCTGAGGATCGGCTCGAAGACATAGGTCTGGCCGTGGGTGAGGGTCAGGGTGTCGCCGTCCAGCACTTCGTGTTCGTTCTCGAGCAGCACGGACTGGATCACCGGGTTGTGATTCGGCGTCTCCCCCATGGACACCGGGAGGCGCTTCAGAGCCACCTCGCCGACAACCTCGTCCGTCAGTGTCTCGGGATCTTCCAACTCCAGCCCTTCGGGCAGGGCGGTGATGGTGAGGATGTAGTTCTTCCCTTCGAGCATCTCCTCCTCCGAGAGATCATCGAGCAGGTCTTCGGGAACGTTGAGGCTGGGGGGGAGGTCGGGCTCGAAGCCGAGCACCCCCGCCGCCTGGAGATCCTGGAACCACTGCAGTTGCTGCTGCGGCGGCAGGCTGTCCACGTCGACGGCGAGCAGTTCTTCGATGCGCGCGAAGTCCGGGGTGCAGCCGTAGCTGTCGGAGGAATTCTCGATCAGGCAGCCGAGCCAGCTCACCGAGGAGATGCCCCCAGCTGCCGGGTCCACGCTCAGGGAGCGGAAGTCGACCCGATCTCCGGGTGCGGGCTCCGCGGGCTCGGCCTGAACGCCCAGGATCCGGGTCCGATCCACCATCCAGGACTGTGAGAGCGCGTTGCCCGCGCAGCCGATCAGCAGCAGCAGGCTCACAGGTAGAACTCCAACTCGATGCCGGGAGAGGGGATGAAGGGCAGACCGCCGACGTCCACGTGCTCCGTGTAGTCGTAGTTGTAGATGCGGAACTCGGGGTTGTCGCCCTTGTACACGTTCAGGAAGTCCGCGTAGAGCAACATGCGCCAGCGCTCGAAGGTGAAGGAGCGCTCGACGCGAAGGTCCAGTGCCTGGTAGGGCGCCAGGCGCTCACCGTTTCTCTTTCCGGTGGTGTAGGCGTTCCAGACGTCCAGGTCCGCGTCGTAGACGGCACCGCCGTAGGGCGTGAAGGGGTTTCCGCTGACGTACTGGAAGCGTCCGCTGACCTCGAACTGGTAGGGCAGCTTGTAGCCGGCCAGCGCCGTCAGGATGTGCGGTTGGTCGAAGTCGAAGACGTACTCGCTGGCGTCGGGGTAGTCCTGGCGGTAGCTGCGGCTGTAGGTGTAGCTGACCCATCCGAAGAGGCGATCGACCGGGTCGTGGCGCAGCATCACCTCGATCCCGTAGACGGTACCGGTGCCGGCGTTCTCGTAGGCGTTGTCGTTGATGTTGCCCCAGTCCCGGTTGAAGACCACCAGGTCATAGAGGTCCTTGTAGAAGCCCTCGACATCCGCATGGAGCGCGCCGGTGATCTGCTGCTCGAAGCCCACGCCGTAGGCCCGCTGCTTCTCCATGGCCAGGCTGTAGTTCCCTTCGGGCTGCCAGCTCTCCGCAGGCTGCGGCGGCTGTGTGTAGATGCCGGCGGAGCCCTTGAGGTAGCCCTTGGGCCACAGCCGGACGCGACTCTGGATGCGCGGGTCGAAGCCCCAGGCCTGGTATTGCCCGACCACGTTCACGTAGCTGGTGCGGATGCCCGGCTGGATGAAGAGACGGTCCGTGTCCTTCAGGGGCCTCAGGCTGGCCTTCAGGTAGAGGTCGGGGCCCCAGACCCAGCCCGTGTCCGACACGCCCCAGTCTTCGCGCTCGCCGATTGGATCGTAGCTGCTGAAGGAATCTGGATCGACGGGAAGCTCGAACTGGAAGTCGTAGCCGATGCCGATGAAGTCCAGGCCCGAGGTGATCTGGGCATGCTCGTTCGGTTCCCACCGGAGCTCGGCTCGAAGCTCGGGGAGGTAGTTGTCCTGTGCCAGCCTGAAGGACTGGCCGACACCGAACTCGGTGTAGTCCCACCCCATTGCGGGGGTGACCGAGGCGGAGAGGGTGGGGCTGATCTCGTGGTCGAGATGCAGGATTACCCGATGCGTGAAGTAGTGGACGCTGAGGTCCCCCTGGCCGTCGGGATCGGAGCCCTGCGCGTAGTCATCGGGTGTGGACAGCACGAGCTTGTCATCGAAGCCCATGACAAAGATCGAGGCCGTGGTGCGCTCCCACCCGTGGTAGGCGTAGCGCAGCTGGTAGTCGGTCCAGCGCGGCTTCGCGATGAAGAGGCTGTTCTTCTGGAATGGAGCGATGATCAGATCGACATAGGACCGGCGTGCAGCGACGCCGACATGGTGGGCGTCGTCCTTGCCCAGGCGACCTTCGTAGAGCCCGCCGCTGTCGAGCAGGTCGGTGGACCAGCTGATGTGGTGTTGTTCCGGTGCCTCCCTCTTGGTGGTCACGTCCACCGCGCCGCCCAGGGTCCGTCCGTACTGCACCCCATAGCCGCCGGGCAGGTAGTCCACCGCCTCGATCAGGTCGGGGTTCAGCACGGAGCTGTAGCCACCCAGGTGGTAGATGACCGGGATGCGGATGCCATCGACGTAGACCCCCGTGTCTTCGGGGTTGGCGCCTCGGATGATCAGGAAGCCTGTTCCGAAGGGGGAACGGGCGGCCCCCGGCAGGTTCTGGATCACCCGCACCGGGTCGCCGAAGGTCCCGGGAATGCGGCGCACCTCGTTGATGGAGATGGTGCGGCGGGTGATCTCGTCCTGGTTCTTGCGGTAGACGCCGACCACGGCGTCCTCGTAGGTCTCGTTGCGGACCCAGATCTGGGCGCTGGTGACCTCGCCTTCCACGATCTCGATGTCTACGGACTTCGTGGCCCAGCCTGGGCGGGCCACCTGGACCGTGTGGGTCCCCGGGGGAACGCCGCGCAGGGAGAAGGTGCCGTCGCTAGCGGTCATCGTGTTGAACTCGGTGCCCACCACGTTCACCGACATCTCGGCGAGCGGGATGCGGGTGGCCATCTCCAGGACGGTGCCTTCCAGGGTCACCGGCAGCTCGACAGGGAGGTCTTCCTCAGGAACCTCCGGCAAGGCGCCCTCGACCTCGCTGACGTCCAGGACGAAGCCGTACTCGAACTCGATGGCCACCGGGGTGGGGCCCTCCGTGTCCTCGGCCGGGATGAACTGGAACTGCTGAGCGGCCTCCGTTGCGGCTTCGTCGAAGCCATGACCTGCGGGGGCCAGGACCTCTACGTAGGTGACGGCTCCGGTCTCGTCGATCTCGATGAGAAGCAGGACCACGCCCTCCACGCCCGCTTCCTTGGCCTCTTCTGGGTAGGGGGCCTGGACGAATCCATCCGGAACCAGTTCCGGAAGCTTCACGATGGGCGGGAGTTCCTCCTCGACCGGAGCTTCTTGAGCGAAAGTGGCGGAGAGAAGAAAGGGGAGCATCATTCGATGGCTTTGACGACGCACTTCATGGGGATGCCGGTGACCGCGATTGCTTCGCCGTCCTGGAGGCCTGGCTTGAAGCGTGCCTTGGACCACTGCTGGCGGCACCACTCATCCAGTCCGTAGCCGATCTCTGAAGGGATGACGACCCGGGTCACACCACCCTTTGGGCCGATGTCCAGGAGAACCGTCCAGGAACCCTCGATCTCGGCATCCTGGGCTTCCATCGGTACCTCGCTGGGTACCGGGGTGCGCTTCAGCTTGGGCTTGGTGGTGACGGAGACATAGGAGGTGCTCCACTCGCCGCCCTCATCCGCCGTCATGAGATCCTCGGTGGCCTCGGTGGACAGGGTGGTGCCCACGCGGGCGCCGATGTCCGTTCCCGAGGTGCTGGTGGAGTTTCCGGAGATCCCGTGGATGATTCGCCGAACGGGCTTCTTCTCCGGCTCGGGGGGCTGCGCCTCGGAGGGCTGGTCCAGCTTTTCGACCGGAAGCGAGCTGGGTTCCGGCTCGGGCTCGGGCTCCGCTTCGGGTTCGGGCTCGGGCTCGGGCTCGGGCTCCGGTTCCGGGGGCTCCACCATGGCCATCTCCAGCCAGATGCTGTCCTCGTCGTCGGTGACCCGCTCGACGAGGACGTAGGCGGCGAAGAGGACATGGACCACGACGCTGACGGGGATGCTGGAGCTTCGAAGGACCCTCTGGCCGAAGGATGCTTGGGAGGCGAAGGGAGATCTCACCCGCCCGGCCCGCGGTTTGCTTCGACCACTGCGGGGTCGATGTTGATGGCGAACTTGGTCACGCCTTCCTGCTTCACCAGGTCGATGAGCCAGACCACCCGACCGTGGTCGACTTCGCTGTCAGCCGCGATGAGCGCCGTGATCTCCTCGCCCACCACGGCCTTCTCGCGCTGGATGAAGACCCGCAACTCGGCTTCGTTGGTCTCCTGACCGTCACGGTAGAGCTTCCCATCGCTGGTCAGCTGGAGACCCAGGGAGGAGAACTCGGTGCTCTCACCGGTCGCGGCCTGGGGGAGGGTGACCTTGATGGAGTCGTCCACGATGTAGGTGGCGGTCACCATGAAGATGATGAGGACGACGAGGATGACGTCGACCAGCGGCGTGATGTTGATCTCGGTGATGGCCGCGTCTTCGTTTCCGCCGAGCTTCGCCGCCATCTAGGCCCCCTGGCGGAGTTCTTCGAGCTCGGGCTCGTCGTCCGAGCCCTCTGCTTTCAAGCGTGCGAGCACCAGGTGGGCCAGGCTCTCGACCCGCGTGGTCACGCTCTTGTTGAGCCGCTGGAACAGGTTGTAGAGGATGACCGCGGGGATGGCGACCATGAGGCCGATCGCTGTGGCGACCAGGGCCTCAGAGATGCCTCCCATGACCGCTGCCGCTCCCTCGGCGTCCATTTGAGCGAGATCGTTGAAGGCCTTGATGATGCCGAGCACCGTGCCAAACAGCCCGATGAAGGGGGCGTTGCTACCGGTGGTTCCCAGCACGATGAGCCCGCGATCGAGGCCTCGCTTCTCAAAGATCAGCGTGCCTGCGAAGGCTTCCTCTGCTGAGTCCGGACCGTGGGCGCTGGCCTCGATGCCCGCGGCCAACACCCGGGCTTCGACTCCCTTCATTCCGTCCAGATTCTTCTGGAAGGCGGGCACATTACCGTCCTTCATGAAGGCTGTGATCGCGGTCTGCAGCAGGGCGCCGCTGGTCTTGTTGAGGAAGAGGTAGATCCCCCGCTCGACCGCCACGGCGACGCACAGGAGCGACAGGCCCACCAGCAACCACAGCACCCACTCTGCGCCAAGGAGCGCAAAGGCGTTCATCCGATCCTGCAACGCCATCGCTCGCCTCTCCTGCTTTCTGGTCGGCCAATGTAACCGCGCCAGGGCGGGGGTCGAGCGGTCCCGTGGCCGTGAGTACGGACCTTCCTGGAAGGCAGAAAGCAGAACAGCAGCCCGGCGGGCTGCTGTTCGAGAGGCGACGACCGGAGTCGAACCGGTGATACAGGGTTTTGCAAACCCTTGCCTTACCACTTGGCCACGTCGCCAGGTGTCGAGGCGCCACCGGAAGTATGCACTCGCTGATGGCCTGTCAAGACCCGTGAAGCCCCCTCTCGCCACCCGCTTCGGACCAACGCGCAAGGCCTGATGTCCCTCACCGTCGCCATCCTCGCCCTGGACGAAACCGACCGCATCGGGGAGGCCATCCGGTCGGCCTCCTTCGCGGACGAGGTGCTGGTGCTGGACTCCGGGAGCAGCGACGGCACCGCGGCCTTGGCCAGGGAGCTCGGCGCCCGGGTGCTGGAGACCGACTGGCCCGGCTTTGTGGCCCAGCGCAACCGGGCCCTGAGGGAGTCCCGAGGTCATCGGGTCTTCTTCCTGGACGCGGACGAACGGATCAGCCCGACGCTGGCGCGCTCCCTGATCAAGGCAAGGGGGGCTGGGCGAGTGAGACGTCGCAACCACTGGCTGGGGCGGCCCATCGCCGGTGGCTGCTTCGGGCCCAGCTGGATCCTGCGCCTGGCCCCAAGGGAGGGCGCTGAGTGGCGTGGTCAGGGTGTTCACGAGACCTTCCACAGCAGCGCGCCCGCAGCGGACCTGGAGGGTGTGCTGGAGCACCATCCCTACCGGAACCTGGACGAGCACCTGGCGACCATCGACCGCTACGCGACGCTCTTTGCGGAACACGATCCCCGCCGGGCTCGGTGGTGGGACGTGGCCTTCCGCCCGCCTCTACATTTCGTGAAGTCCTATCTACTGCTCGCCGGTTTCCGGGACGGGGTCGCGGGGCTGGTGTTGGCCTGGCTCGGAGCCAGCCACGTCGCCCTGAAGTGGGGCCGGCTCTATCTTCGTCCCCGATGAAGGTGGCCCTGGTGAACCGCCGCTTCACCGAACAGGGCGGCACCGAGCGCTTCCTGGTTGGCCTGGCACGGTACATGCGAGCGCAAGGTCATGTGGTGCATGTCTACTGCAACGAAGTGCGTGGCGATCTCCAGCAGGAGGAGGGCATGGTCTTCCACCGGCTGCCCCTGTTGCGGCCCGTGAAGAACCTGAGTCTGTGGCACGCCAGCGCAGGGATCGAGGCCGATGTGGTGATGGCCTTCGGTCGCTGCCGCGATCACGACGTCCTTCGAGCAGGTGGCGGAGCGCACGCCGCCTGGCAGAGCGCCTGCCGCCGGGGATGGATTCTCGACCCCAGCGAGTGGATGGAACGTTTTCTGGACCGGGACACGGCCCTCCGGGCGCGCCGGGTCATCACCCCGAGCGCTCGGGCGGGAGAGGACCTGATCAGGTGCTACGGACTTCCGCGGGAGCGCCTGCGCGTCGTGCACAACGGCGTTGACTGCGAGCGCTTCTGCCCGGGCCCCGGGGGGAAGGGACTGGTCTTCCTGGGCAGCGGCTTTGAGCGCAAGGGCCTGGTGGAGGCCATCGCCGTGGCGGAGCGCCTGGATCTGCCGCTCACGGTCCTGGGCAGCGATCGTCGGCTGGAGCGGTGGAAGCTCCGCTACCCTCGGGCGCACTTCCTGGGAGCGGTCGAGCGGCCGGAGGACCATCTTCCGCACTACGATGCCCTGCTGTTGCCCTCCCGCTACGAGCCCTTCGGGAACGCCTGCCTGGAGGCTCTGGCCTGTGGAACGTCTCCCGTGACGAGCTCGGTCAATGGCGCCACCGAGGTCCTGCCTCCGGAGCTTGTGGGGGACGGCGTGGATGCCCTCGTCGAGGCCACGCGATGGGCCCTGGACGGTGGAGCGCCCCTTCGGGCCCGCTGCCGGGCGCTCGCGTTGGCGATGCCTCGCGAGAGGGCCTATCAGGCGGTGGAGCAGATTCTGCGGGAGTCCAGGCGTTGAGCAAGCAGCGGAAAACCCGCGCCCAGAAGCTGCTGAGGGCGCTGTTGGCCGTGATGGTGCTGACGGTGATCGGTGGGGTCGTGCTGCGCGTGCTCTACGAACAGCATGTGGTGGACAACCCGGGGGAGCACCTCCGCGAAGTCAACATCCGGTCTCTCATCACCCAGGAATCACCGGTGTATTTCCGGGATGGGCAGACCCCCATCGGGGTCTTCTTCACCGACGAGCATCGGCAGTATGTCGAGTACGAGGAGATCCCGAAGTACTGGGTGGATGCCATCGTGGCGGCCGAGGACCAGCGCTACTGGGAACACGGGGGAGTGGACACCGGTGGCCTGGCGCGGGCCATGCTGCAGAACATCAAGGCGGGCCGGGTGGTCAGCGGTGGCAGCACCTTGACCATGCAGACCAGCGAGAACCTCTTCCATCCGGGGACCTTCACCGTCAACGGCAAGGTCTGGGAGCTGCTGGACACGCTGCGCCTCGAGGAGCACTTCTCCAAGGAGCAGATCCTCGAGTTCTACGCGAACCAGTTCCACGTCTACGGCAACGGGCGCGGCCTCGGCATCGCCGCGCGCTACTTCTTCGACAAGGATGTGGACGAACTCACCCTGCACGAGTGCGCCTTCCTGGCCGGACTGGTCAAGAGCCCCGGAAGCTACAACCCCTTCATCGGGCAGACCGAAGAGACTCGCCAGAAGGCTCGAGACAAGGCTCGGGATCGGAGCAACTACGTCCTGGGCCGGATGTTCGAAGAGGGGAAGATCGGTCGGCGGGAGTACAAGAGCCTCCTCGACGAGCCGGTGCCCTTCAAGAAGGGAGAGTTTCGCTACGCCAGCAGCGTGGTGATGGACGAGGTCCAGCGGCAGCTGGAGCTGTCCCCCTTCCCGGAGATCCTGCTCAGCGCCGGTATCGACAACCCGTCGACCGCTGGCATCCAGGTGATCACCACCCTGGACGAGCCCACCCAGCGGGCTGCGACCTATGGTCTGTGGCACCACCTGAGCTCTGCAGGGAGCTCACTGGAAGGGCTGGAGACCTTCACGGTCTCCTCCGACAGGCTGCCGCGGCCAGACCGCGACCATCCACCGCGTCGCTTCGAGTTCCGCTACGCCAAGGTGACAGGGAGCGCGGACAACGGTGACGTGCTGCTGGACCTGGGAGGCTTCGAGGGGCGTCTGGACAAATCAGCGCGGCTGCGGGGAGCCACCATCCTGAAGGTGGCGAAGACGGGGGATCGAAGCCAGAAAGGTCAGCGTCTCGGCTTTGACGAGGGCGACGTGCTCTGGGTGTCCATCCGAGAGGAGAAGGAGGGCTTCTGGCTCTGCGACGTCGAGCGTCGACCGGAGCTCCAAGGCGCGGTGGTCGTGCTCGAGCACGGTGAAATCCGGGCCATGGTGGGTGGAAACGACAACCGGAACTTCAACCGGGCCGTGGAGGCCCAGCGCCAGTTTGGCAGCACCTGGAAGGCGCTGATCTTCGATGCGGCGCTGCAGCTGGGTTGGGCCCCCACCGACACCCTGGACAACCGCCGAGCCGTCTTCCCCTTCAGCGGAACCTGGTACTACCCCCGCCCGGACCACAAGTCCGAGGACTTCGTATCCATCGGGTGGGCCGGTGTGCGCAGTGAGAACCTGGCCACCATCTGGCTGCTCTACCACCTGACCGACCGCCTGAACTCGGAGCAGGTGCGCCGGCTTGCGGAGCTCACCGACCTCGCCCAGCGGAAGAACGAGACCTACAAGCAATACGTGGTGCGCATCCGCGACACCCACGGCATCGTCAGCACCCGTGCCTGGACCGAGGACGCCGCCTTCCTGTCGGTGCGCGAGGAGGTCATCGCGGGTCTTCCCTTCGGTGGTGCACCCGTGGACGCGGTGGAGCTGCGCTCGATGCACTACGGACGGGGCTTCGCGGGGCAGCGCACGCGCTGGGGATCGGAGCCGCGACGGCTCGAGGCCCTCGAACCCAGCTTTGTCGACCTGGAAGCCTTTGGGGAACGCTGTGCACCGCAGCACCAGGCGCTGCTGACGGCCGAGGAGCCCCTCTCCGGGGAGGAGCTGCCCCTGATCTGGGTACGCCTGACCGCCAAGGGCTTCGAGGTCGACTGCTCCGAGACGGCGCCTCCCGGGTTCATCTCCGCGGGCGAGGACCTCGTGCACCGACTGGGGGCGCCCGGGCTTCCCCCGATCTCCCCGGACCCCTTGGTGAACGGGCGGGTCCACCTGTCGACCCTCCGCTCGGTGCGGAAGGCGATGGAGCGGAAGAAGGCCAAGCTGGACCTCGTGGATCCCTACGAGGCGGGCTTCCTCTACCTGCACCCCGACTTCCGGCTCACCCTCGGGATGCGCTACGTCTCGATCCTGGCGGAGGAGTACGGGGTCCAGACCGATCTGCCCCCGGTCCTGAGCATGCCCCTGGGCGCCGTCGACGTGTCGCTGCTCGAGGCAGCGGGCATCTACCAGGGCTTTCTCGGTGGACAGGCCTGGGACTACCAGGGCCTCGGCTACGAGCCCTCCTCCGTCCCTGGCCTTCGGAGCAGCTTCGAGGTGCCCGAGCAGGAGGTCCCGCAGCTGCTCATCGGGGAGATTCGTGACCGCGAAGGCAACGTGCTCTACACCGCCCGGCCGGAAGCTCGGCAGGTCGCAGACCCGGTGGCCGGGCACCAGACCGTCGACATCCTGCGCAACGTGATCAAGCACGGGACAGGGCGCGGGGCGGTGTGGGCGGCCCCCGGCTGGCCTCTGGGAGGCAAGACCGGAACCACGAACGACTTCAAGAACGCCGCCTTTCTGGGCCACGCGCCGACCTCCACCACGGCGTACACGGTGGCGGCCTATGTCGGCTACGACGACAACCGCAAGATGGTGAGGGGCAACATCCGCCTTCAAGGCGCTTCGGGCGCCATGCCGGCCTGGGCGGGCACGGTCTACGCCATGAGGATGCTCGGCCTGCTCGGCGAGGAAGCGCCGGAGATCGAGCTCGAAGAGGGCTGGGTGCGTGTCCCCGTCGTGGGCCTGAGCGGTCTGCCTGGTGGGGACGATCCCGAACGGAGCATCCTTCTGCACGGCAGCGAGGCGGGCCCTACCCGGCGCTTCGCCCCCTTTGCGGAGAAGCCGGAAGAGACCGATGAGCAGGCCGAGGCTCTGCCACGCCTCGAGCTGGATACCGCAGCGGAGGACCTGAACCCCCGCTTGCAGCCCAGCGTCTGGGACGGGATACAGGGGCAGCCATGATCTCGTGGATTCTGCTGGCCTGTGTGGAGCTTGTCCGGGTGGACCCGGAGCCCATGGCGAAGCCGCCGGACCCCGCGCCGGTGGTGGTGGACTGGAGCGCCTACGAGGCCGAGCTCGTCGTCATGCTGGAGGCGGATCCGAACATGGACACGGATCGTCGTGATCGGCTCACTGCAGCGCTGGCTCTGATCGACGCCATGGAGCAAGGCGATGTGCCCGAGGAGGCCATGGTCTCCTACCTGGATGCTCTGCTGGTCATCGAGGGGCGGGGAGAGCCCGAAATCCTGGAGGAGGTCCCCGTCCTGGTCCCCAAGGTGAGCGAGGAGGACATCGAGCTCGACTACGACACGGCGCTGGGCCCCGAGGACGTTCGCGCCCTGCTGGCGGAGGGTCGCTATGTGGAGGCGCTCCGCGGACTGGAGCCGGTGAAGGAGAGTCAGCCCGAGCTGTGGCAGGAGGCCGTCGATGGCTACGTGCACGTCGAGCGGGAGCGCGCCGGTGAGCTCTACCTGAAGGCGATGGAGATGCCCGAGGGCGAGATTCGGGACTCGGCGATCGGCGAGGTCGTCTCCATCCTCGAGCGCCTGCTGGAGGACTACCCCGAGTCCTCGTACAGCGACGACATCGAAGAGAACCTGAGGCTGGTCCGCCAGGACTGAAGCACCGTCGTCAGGAGGCTCCGACAATCCTGGCGTAGGCGAGCTCAGCGGTCCCGAACCAGCGACGTTGGTCGCTTCGCGCCACCTTGAAGGCCTCGTAGACCTTGCGGTAGGCCGGGTCCTTTGCAGCGTTGTCCTCGAGGTACTGCTGGGATGCCTCGCTGGCGGCCTTGAGCAGATCGTCGCTGAAGGGCCGCATATCGACCCCTGCCTCCAACAGGCGCTTCAAGGCAGCGGGATTTTCGTAGTCGTAGCGCTGCTGCATGGTCGCCGCGCTCTCGGCTGCCGCAGCCTTGAACACCTCCTTGTAGGCGGCGGGCAGGCTGCTCCAGGCGTCCTGGTTCACGTAGAAGGACAGGCTGGGTCCCGGCTCCCACCAGCCCGGGTAGTAGTAGAAGTTCGCGACCTTGTGGAAGCCGAGCTTCTCGTCGTCGTAGGGGCCCACCCACTCGGTAGCGTCGATCGCCCCCCGCTCGAGTGCCGGGTAGATCTCGCCACCGGCGATGACCTGCACGCTGACGCCCAGGGCGGCCATCACGTCGCCGCCCGCACCGGGGATGCGCATCTTGAGGCCCTTCAAGGCGGCGGCGTCCGGCACCTCCTTCTTGAACCAGCCGCCCATCTGCACGCCGGTGTTGCCACCGGGGAAGTTGATGATGTTGAAGTCGGCCAGCAGCTCACGCACGAGCTCCAGCCCGCCGCCCTGATGCAGCCAGGCGTTCTGCTGCCGCGCCGTGAGGCCGAAGGGCACGCAGGTGTCGAAGGCCAGGGCTGGGTTCTTGCCCGTGTAGTAGTAGCTGCAGGTCTGGCCGACCTGGACGGTGCCGTTCTGTACGGCGTCCAGTACCTGGAGTCCGGGGACGATCTCACCGGCGGAAGAGGGGCGGATCTCGAAGTTTCCGTCGGTCATCGCGGAGACACGCTCCGCCAGGACCTCCGCTCCCCCGTAGATGGTGTCCAGACTGCGCGGGAAGGAGCTGGCCACGCGCCAGCGCACCCTCTTGCCGGTGGAGACGGCTGGTCCCTCCGTTGTGTTCGAGGTCTGGCCGCTGCACCCACCGAGCGCAGCAGCGCCCGCACCGAAGAGGAAGTTGCGTCGCTTCATGCGCGGCAACCTACAACAGGGCGGTGACGAGCTCCGGGAAGAACAGGACCAGGAGCAGCCCCAGTGCCTGGATGCAGATGAAGGGGATCACCCCTCTATAGATCGCCGAGGTGGGCACCTCCTCCGGTGCGACGCCCCGCAGGTAGAAGAGCGAGAAGCCGAAGGGCGGGGTCAAGAAGCTGGTCTGCAGGTTCATGGCGATCACCACCCCGAACCAGACCATGTCGATGCCGAGGAGGCGTGCGGCGGGCACCAACAGCGGCAGGATGATGAAGGCGATCTCGAAGAAGTCGATGAAGAAGCCCAGCAGGAAGATCACAAGGTTGGCGACCAGCAGCAGCCCGATCTTTCCGCCGGGCAGGTTGGTCAGCAGGTCCTCGATCCAGATGTCGCCGTAGAGCCCGCGAAAAACGAGAGCGAAGGCGGTGCTCCCGACGAGCAGGAAGAGCACCATGCTGGTCAGCCGGGTGGTCTCGTCCATCGCACCCCGGATCGTTGCCCAGGACAAGCGACGGTTCACAGCGGCCAGGAGGATGGCGCCAACCCCGCCCAGAGCGCCGGCTTCGGTGGGGGTGGCGATTCCCATGAAGATGCTGCCCAGCACCAGCAGGATGAGCAGCAGTGGGGGCACCATCACCAGCAGAACGCGTCGGAAGAGACCCTCCGTCTGGCGGGCCTCCGGGGGGAGAGCCGGAGCGTCGTTCGGCCTCACGATGGCCACCCCAACGACGTAGAGAGCGAAGAGCCCGGCCAGCATCAGACCCGGAATCAGGGACCCGACGAAGAGGTCTCCGACGCTGACGCCCAGCTGGTCGGCGAGGACGATGAGCACCACGCTGGGTGGGATGATCTGACCCAGGGTGCCGCTCGCCGCGATGACGCCGGCGGTGAGGCTCTTGCTGTAGCCGAAGCGAAGCATGACCGGCAGGCTGATGAGGCCCATGGCCACCACGCTGGCTCCGACGACGCCGGTCGCTGCGGCCAGCAGGGCGCCGACGAAGACCACGGCGAGGGCCAGGCCCCCACGGAGTCGCCCGAAGAGAGCCCCGATGGTTGTGAGAAGGTCCTCTGCCAGCCGGCTCTTCTGGAGCATGGTGCCCATGAAGATGAAGAAGGGCACCGCGAGCAGCACGTAGTTGCTCATCACCCCGAAGACGCGCTCGGGAAAGGCGTAGAGCAGGGCCCACTCGAAGTAGCCGGCGAACACGCCAACGAAGGCAAAGATGAGGGCGGTGCCACCCAGGCTGAAGGCGACGGGGTAGCCGCTGAAGATCAGCAGGAAGGCCACCACGAACATGAGCGGACCCAGCCAGTCAGCCTCCATCGAGGACGATCTCCAGCTTCTTGATGAGCTCGCTGATGCTCTGCAGCAGAAGAAGAGCGAAGCTGACCAGGATGGCCGTCTTGATGGGGTAGCGGGGGAGACCGCCAGGGTCCGGGCTGAGCTCGAGCACGGCCCAGCTGTTGCTCACCGTGGGAAAGCTCACCCAGAGCGCGAAGACGCAGAAGGGGATCAGGAAGACGAGGGTGCCGACCAGGTCGATCAGGGCCTTCGCGCGCTTGCTGAGTCGCCCGTAGAGCACGTCCACGCGAACGTGCTGGTCTCGCCGGAGGGTGTAGGCGGCCCCCAGGAGGAAGACCAGGCTGAAGAGGTACCACTGCAGCTCGATGAAGGCGTTGGAGCTCAGCTGGGTCTCGGTGAAGCGCCCCGTGTAGCGGGCGATTGCGTTGAAGGCTCCGAAGCCCACCATCAACAGCACCAGGCCCCCGACGAGACGGCCGATCTGCTCGTTCAGCCAGTCGATGGCGCGTGAGAGAGCCAGCAGCGCGGACAAGGGGAAACCTCCGAGCCCCGCCCGTTAACGCGTTGCCCCGCCTCGCTCCGAGGCGGTGACGGCTTTAGGATGTGCTCGTGGCCGTCCTTCGTCTGCTGTTGATGCTCAGCGCCGTCGTCCTGGCAACGGCTGTCTTCGTCGCCCACGCGAAGCCGGACGTGATGATCAGCTTTGCCATCCGTTTTCTCGGCCTGGGGGATGACTGGTTCCAGGAGCATCTCGGGCTCGAGGAGCTGGCGCGACTTCGCCGTGTTGCCCAACTGGGTGCCTGGATAGGCCTCGTCGCGGTCTTTGGTTGGAGCTTTTTCGTCGGGGTTCTCGTGCAGATCGGTCGGCTCTGAGGCTCAGAGCGACTCTTGACACCATCGACGGGGGTCGCTAGATCGGGCTGCGCCTGATCATGGCTTTGTAGCTCAGTTGGTTAGAGCACACGGTTCATACCCGTGGTGTCACTGGTTCAAATCCAGTCAAAGCCACCATTCGTCGAAGCCCCCGCGAGGGGGCTTCACCACTCTGGCTAGGTTCGGGGATCGTAGGGGTTCAAGCTGGCGAAGCGCTCGATGAGCTCACGGCTCTCGTCGTCGAGCAGGGCGGGGGTGACCACCCTCAGCCGAACCAGCACGTCGGTGGGCTCTCCCTGGGCGTTGGCCAGGCCCTTCCCCTTCAGTCGGAAGCGACTTCCGCCGCTGGTGCACGGGGGCAGTCTCAGGTAGACGCGACCCTGCGGAGTGTCCACGGCGATGGGACCGCCCAGCAGAGCCTCCTGGATGGAGATGGGCACCACCACCTCGTTGCGCTCGCTCGCTTTCGCATCGGAACCCGAGACGCCTGAACCCGGCGGAGGGGCGCCCGTGCCAGGACCGACCAGGTGGAGCTCGGCCACCAGGTCTCCGTAGGGTCCTCCGTCCGCGCCGGCGTGTCCGTAGCGGGGTACTCGGAGCCGCTGCCCCGCCTGACTCTCCGGTGGCACGCGCAGGTCGTGAATTTCGTCGTACTCCGCGACGCCCCGCCCGTCTTCGCTTCGCACCAGGCGCTTGTAGTGGAGGGTGACCGTTCCCCCTCTCGCGGCCACATTGCCCGGGACGTCCACGACCATCTCGATGTCGGCGCCCTTGTCGGCCCCGGCTTGGCCTCCCCAGGTGCCACGGTTCTCGGGGGTCGCGCCGCTCTCCCGGCGGCGGCGCTTCCTCTTGGCCCCGAAGCCGAAGTCGAAGCCGTCCTCGGTGAAGATGTCCTCCAGGTCCACGTCGTTCATGGGGCTGCGGACCGGGGTCTCCGGGGGCATCTCGTGGCTCCAGAAATGGAACCCGCCCGCCATGCGGCCCGGGGTTCGCTTCTTCCCGCCCATGTCGTACCGCTTTCTTCGCTTCGGATCGATCAGGACGTCGTGGGCTTCTCGGATGCGGTGAAAGCGCGCCACTTTGGTCGGGTCGTCCCCGACGATGTCCGGGTGGTACTCCCTCGCAAGGCCGCGAAAGGCCTTCTTTATCTCGGCCGTGGTGGCCGTCTGCGCCACGCCGAGTACAGCGTAGTGGTCGTCTCCTGGATCTGGAGGCATGGACGGCATCTTAAACGTGTACACCTTTGACTTCAGCAGGGGCGTCGAAGGTCCGATACTTTTGACGTGCCCACCACGCCGGAGATAAGCTCAAAGTGAATCCGGGTCGGCCGCTGATCGAGGAGTAAATGGGCAAGTACAGCAACCCGGGCGGTCTCTCCTGCTCCTTCTGCCACAAGCCGCAGAGGGAAGTCGATAAGATCATCGCTGGACCCAATGTCTACATCTGCAGCGAGTGCATCAAGCTGTGCCTGGACATCATCCGCGAAAACTCCCAGTCCAAGCCCATTGCCTGGGGTCACCAGAAGCTCCCGGCACCCAGCATGATCAAGAGCTTTCTCGACCAGTACATCATCGGGCAGGATCAGGCCAAGCGGCAGATCAGCGTGGCGGTCTACAACCACTACAAGCGGCTCGAGCACAACAAGAAGAGCTCGGGGGGTAACGAGGTCGAGATCCAGAAGAGCAACGTGCTCCTCATCGGTCCCACAGGAACCGGCAAGACGCTCATCGCACAGACCCTCGCGCGGTTCCTCGATGTCCCCTTCGTCATCGCAGACGCCACCAGCCTGACCGAGGCCGGCTACGTCGGTGAGGACGTCGAGAACATCATCCTGAACCTCTACCACGCCTCCAACAACAACCTGGAGCGCACACAGCGGGGCATCGTCTACATCGACGAGGTCGACAAGCTGGCGCGGAAGAACTCCACCAGCAGCGTCGGACGAGACGTCTCCGGTGAGGGTGTCCAGCAGGCCCTCCTCAAGATCCTGGAGGGCACCACCGCCAACATCCAGGTGCGTGGCAACAAGAGGTTGCCGAACCAGGAATACATCCAGGTCGACACGACCAACATTCTCTTCATCTGCGGCGGCTCCTTCGAAGGCCTCTCGCGCCTGATCGGTGAGCGTGTTGGATCGAGGAACGTCGGATTCCTTGCCGAGCACCACACCCAGCCCAAGGATCCCCGCGAGTACCTCAAGCAGGTCAAGACTGAGGACCTCACCGGCTTCGGACTCATCCCCGAGTTCATCGGCCGAATCCCCGTCACCGCCGTGCTCAACCCGCTCGCGGTACCCGACCTGGTCCACATCCTGAAGGAGCCCAAGAACTCGCTGACAAAGCAGTAC
>PVBE011311328.1_pt1 | contig 64594 bp, 48 predicted proteins | sample 1631181 | NCBI WGS metagenome assembly PVBE01 (sample SAMN08397723, study PRJNA350692) | Marine metagenome, whole genome shotgun sequencing project. | isolation source: water | place: Pacific Ocean | collected 2012-04
ATCACGGACCAAGGCGATCCGCGCTCGCGCTCGCCACGCACATCGCCACAGACGCAGCAAGTGACAAGGTCTTCGCCAAAAATGTGCGGCCGTTCGTGGCACCGACGCAATTGTGCACCATGGGTAGAAATGACGCTTACCGATTTCACGAGTTGATGGCATTTTGAATGGTGACATGAGTTCTCGGCAGAGGTCTTATCATTAATATGGCCTGCAAAACGATTGCGGCGAATTATGTCATCAAAGGAAGGTTTGGCAACACCGACCGACGGCGAGGCAATCTGCCGAAAAACTTGCGTACGTGAGGCATGTTGAATATACATACTTCCGGATCTCCTCTATTATGGACGCGTCTGGAGCCAGCTGATGACGCTACGTTGCCTGCTTTTCCTTCCGGCGTTCCTCATCGCCCTGCCTGCGCAGGCCGTGGTGTTTCCCGATAAGCCTCCGTCTGAGGACTTCTTCGTCGACGAAGCGGGTCTGATCACGGTTGAAGACAAGGCCGCGATCAACAGTATCTGCAAAGCCCTGCTGGAGCAGGAAAAAATCCCGGTCTTCGTCGTCACGATCCCGTCCTTGGCTTCGATGGAAGCCGGCGACTACACGATCGAGAAGTACGCTTACGAGCTGTTCAACGAATGGGGCATCGGCTTCAAAGACCGCGACTATGGGATGCTGCTGATCGTCGCCAAGATCGACCGCAAGGCAAGAATCGAGCTGGGCACGGGCTGGGGCCACAGCTCCAATCTGGACGCCCAGAAGGTGATGAACGACCTGATCATCCCTCAGTTCAAGCAGAACGATCACAGCGCCGGAATCCGTAAGGGAGTCGAGGGCATGGACGCGATGGCCCGCGGCATCGCGCTGCCGAAGCCGGAACGGCCGAAGCAGCCTTGGTGGGTGATCCCTTTGCTTATCGCCTTCCTCGTGCTCGTTGGGGTCGTCGCCTACTCCCTGTTCAAGAGCGGGCGAACTGGCTGGGGCTGGGCGTTCCTCGTAGGGGTGGGCGCGTTCCTATTGTTCCTTTTTTTCATCCTCCAGAGACTCTCGGAGAGCAGCGGGGGCAGCAGCGGGGGCTTTGGCGGCGGCAGTTCGGGAGGCGGGGGTGCCAGCGGATCCTGGTGAGACCATGAAGAAAGCCAGCCAACTCTTCACCGACGCGGAGAAGGAGGCGGTCGAAAAGGCCGTCGGCCAGGCGGAGAAGAGGACGTCCGGCGAGATCGTGCCCGTAGTGGCGACGGCCTCGGGGCGCTACGATCGGGCGGAGGACATCTTCGGCGTCCTGTTCGCTATCCTCGCGGTGACGGTCGCATGGATTATGTTCCAGGACGTCATCGTGAAGGTCGGCGATTGGGCGCCGCGGCTGACGTTAGTGCTCGGCTTGCCCTGGATCGTCGTCCTGATCCTCGGGGGCTTCGGTGCCGGTGCAGCCCTCGCCACCCGCTTCCCGTCCCTCAAGCTGCCCTTCCTCACTCAGCGGGAGATGCAAGAGGAGGTCGAGCGCTCGGCCGGGGCCGTATTTCAGCAGTCCAGGGTGCGCAGGACGGCCGGCGGGACTGGTATCCTGCTGTACATCTCGCTATTCGAGCACACCGTCCGGGTGATGGGCGACGACAACATCGCCGACAAGATCGATCAGCAAGAGTGGAACGAGGTTTGCGACCTAATCCTCGAAGGTGTGAAGGCAGGCCGGATCGCTGACGGCCTATCGAAGGCAATCGCACGCTGCGGCGACCTGCTATCCAAGGAATTCCCAATCCAGCCCGGTGACCTCAACGAACTCACCAACGAACTGCGGCTAATCGACTGAGCCCACTTCAACATGCGGCCCGGCGCCGGCTTCGCCCGCGCTAAACCCGCTTCAAGGTGCTGGGGACAGAACTGAATACGGGGCGCCCGTTCCAGTCCGACCCCGGTTGTTGGCAAGCGGCAGCCGGCTACCCGCCGGCGGGCGAGGAGGTGTTCTCAGCTTACGTGACCTTTCGCGCTCGCGGTCGCACGCCATCAGCTCGCGTCGGCCGCTGTAACGCAGCCACGAATGCATCTTTGCCAGGCGATCCAGCAAGGCTGCCAATTGCCGAGCAGCCCCAACGTCCGCAGTTTTGCAGTGGGCGCAACGTGCGGAGCGGGCACACCGCCGCGCCCTTGGCAGCCTGCGATTGCCGACGAGTGGCCGACAGCCCCGAGTACTCGTCGCGCGTGAGACACGCCAGAAAACCACCCATTTTCGAACAGATCCCGGTCAATCCCACCGTTGTCAATAATCGTTACCCTGAACGTTTCTGGAACGCTTGCATTTCGAACGTTTTTGGAACGGCGCGTTGCAGAGACGAGAGACGTCCATTCAACAGGACCTGATCCTGTTTTTCGCCCTATGTAGGATCGCTTCCCTGGTCGCCACCCATCCAGGAATCGTCCGTCTTGGTCTTCGGCACATCGTCGCACTTGTATGCGGCCTCGATCCGTTGCACAATCAATTCGCGTTCGACACCCGATGCCGTTTCAGAATCGACCACACTGAACATCCCTGCATACAGAAGGTGATCTTCAGTATGCCAGTCTTACTGAAGAAGTTTCAATCTAATAACAAGTTCGATGAAATTATACATGCGAATTCGATTTTCGATATTTTCGCTTTTCTTCATGACATCCTGTGCAGCGCTCGCTGCAGAACAGCCAAATGTCGTATTTATACTCGCAGACGATCTGGGCTACGGCGACGTTGGCGCCAATAACTCTATGCCTAAGATCCCCACTCCAGCCATGGATCGGCTCTCCGTCGAAGGTATGCGCTTTACTGACGCACATTCGCCCTCGGCCGTATGCACACCAACTCGTTACGGCATCCTTACAGGACGCTACTGCTGGCGTACACGCCTACAGCGCGGTGTGCTCTGGGGGCTCGACCGTTCGCTCATTGATCCCGAACGCAGCACCATAGCTGACGTTTTCAAGTCCAAAGGCTATACGACAGCTTGTATCGGTAAGTGGCATTTGGGAATGGACGTCTATGACGATGCCGGCAAAGTCATTGAAAGCAGCCGCCACTTCGCCAAGGAGGCCGGTGCGGATACAGCAGATTACAAACGGAATGTCAGCAATAGCCCGCTTGCCTACGGCTTTGACGAAAGCTTTGTCATCATCGGCTCGCTTAATATGTTCCCGTATACTTACGTCGACGGCGACCGTTTTACGTCAGCGGCAACGGAATTCCAAAAGAAGACCAAACATGCAATCACCATTATCAGTGGAGGACCCAAGGCGCCCGACTTCGATTTTGAAGACGTCATCGACAGGTTTAATGAGCGCGCAGTGAAGTTCATAAAGGAATCATCAAAGAGGAAGAAGCCCTTTTTTCTATATTTTCCTTTGACGGCGCCTCACAAGCCAGTGTTGCCAACCTCTGCATTCAAGGGCAAGTCAAAGTACGGCATCTACGGTGACTTCGTGATGCAGGTTGATGACGCAGTGGGTCAGGTTCTCAAGGCCTTGGACAAGGCCAAGGTCAGCGATAATACTATCGTTATCGTCACCAGCGACAATGGCTCCTTCATGTATCGACTAGACGAAGCTCAACAGGATCATTTACAGAAGTACACTGCGGTTGGCTACCATCGAAAGAACCATCAATCGAATGGCATCTGGAGAGGCACCAAGGCGGATATCTACGAGGCCGGGCACCGCGTGCCGCTGCTGGTGCGTTGGCCAGACACAATTAAGGCCGGATCTGTAAGCGACGTAACCACGACGCTCACAGACTGGTATGCAACGCTGGCTGCCGTTACTGATTATGAATTGAAAGACAATGAAGCTGAAGACAGTTTTTCGCTGCTCTCTGTGCTTCGAGGGGATGCCCGCTCAAACTTTAAGCGGGCTCCGATAATCAATCACTCTATTAGCGGAATGTTCGCCATTCGCGACGGCAAATGGAAATTGATCGCAGGAAACGGCTCAGGTGGCCGTCAGGCGCCCAAAGGCAAGCCTTTCGAGCGGCCGTATCAGCTCTACGACCTTGCAGCCGACCCTTCGGAGACGAAAAGTCTAATCAGCTTGCATCCAGAGGTTGCAGAAGCACTTGAAAGGAAGCTGGAAAACATCCGTAATGCAGGGCGCAGCAGATAAACTGCCAGCAACACGTATCTTAAAGAATCATTCAAAAGAGACCGTACGGTCAAAATATTGAGCCGACGTCTAACACCCGCTGCTGCTGGTGCTTACGCCAATAACGATTTGACTTCTCGGTCGACGCCACGCATCCGCAGAATATATTCCCAAGCGATACACGTAGACATTCATCTGTCCGAGGGCCTTTCACATCGCCCGAAGCTGCTGACTACGAATTGTCGCGTTGAGATGCCCATGCACGCCGGATGAAACTCAGAAGACGACACGAGTCCAGAGGTTCCTCATCTACTCATGCGTTTCTCGACACACGTCATCTAACGACCCTTTTTTGGCGTGGGAGTCGTGCCGCAACCTGCTGAGGTGTCCCCCCCGCTGTCAATTCGGTCTAGCTCAAACTCGCGTCGGGTGCATCGACTTCAGCGTCGAAGGATTTCGGCCAACTGCAAGAGGTGTCCTCGCCGAAGGGACACCTCTGAGCTTATCCGCTTTCGCTCACGATGGGAGCGTTGGTGCGCCCCCCCGGCGGCGGTGGCGATTTCACGATTGGTCTGTGCGCTGGTTTTTGACCATTGTTCGCATCCGCACCGTCTTCTCGGCCCGACGAGGGCGATTTGGTCGTCGCTCCGGCACCTGGCCCCTTTCTGCCGCACGACGAATTGTTTCACGATGAGCAAAATCCCACGCTCTGCATGCCGTATCAACCGAAACAGAAGTCCCGCGATTCTCAAGCAGCCAGTCCACGATTTTGGGGAATGACAGATTCCTCTTATCGCGCAGCCTCGACACGTCCGCAGCAATTCTCTGATAGAGCGGCGTAACGCCTGTGCGCCGCCCGCTCTTCTTCGTGCCTTTCCATTGGGGCCGAACACCGGTATCAGCAAAGTCGAGGATCTCCTTGGCGTAGCTCCAGCACATCCCATGGGCGGAAGCGATCGTTCGGATGCTCGCACCATTCTGGTGAAGCTGCTTGAATTTTGGCGCGAGCTGTTCGTATTTGGGGACGTCCTCGATCACAACCTTGACCGATTTGGGCTTTATCCAGATTGCGTGTGAAAGGTACTCCAAAGTAATGCAATCTGGATAATCCCCATTCGATGCGATTTTGTGGAGCAGACGCATCAAATCGGGGCTGAATCGCGCGATCCAGCGAGCACCGCGTTTGCGGCCAGGGATCTTCTCCCGGCGGATGGTGATCGGACCTGTGAGCATCCGCAACACCTCGGCGGCGGCCGGGATGGACTGGTTCAGCAACGCGTCCAGGTCCGCCACGTACGCCTTGACCATTTCCAGGTCGAGTGGCGATGGCGGTTCGACGTTTTGGGAGTCCGCATCCCGGATCTCCTCCCGTAACGAATCGACGTGCCGTTGATGCTGGGCGATACGGCGGTCGTAACCCTCACAGAGGGCCTCGTTGTCGGTCGACTCGATGCGACGGACCAGCTTGTCAACCTTGGACTGCAACGCCTTGACCTTGGCCTTGAGCGGGGCCGTGTCGGTCTTCGGTTTCTTGGCCTCCTTGGCCAAATACTCATTGGCACGTTTGAGGACCTTTCGCAGAGCGTTCTCATCGAGAAAGTGTTCCCGGATGAAGCCGAGCAAGCAGCGTTCAATGATCCGCGTGCTTTTGGAAGTCGAGAGTTGGCATCCGTGGGCCCCGCCCCGACCGTTGTGGCAGAACATCGACTTGTATTTGCCGGTCGAACGATACAACAGCAATTCGCTGCCACAGTGTTCGCAGTGCAAGGTTCCCGAAAACAACGTCGTCGCCGACCGTTGATTACGGCTGAGCTTTCTGCCGGTCAAAGGACTTTTGCGGCGGGCGGCGGCGAGCTTGCGGCGCGCCGCTTTCCACTGGTCCATCGGGACAATCGCCAGTTCGCAATCGCGGTAGACTTCCCACTGGTCTCGCGGGTTCTTGACCTTCACCCATTTCTGTTCCTCCCAGTCGTACTCGCGCGTGGTCTGGTTCCAGATAAAGATACCGATGGCCGATGGGCTTTTGAGCAGCTTCTTGATCCCCGATTCAGTCCAACCATCCCAGTCATCCACGCTGAGTTCGTTGAACTGCTGGCAGATCCGGTAGGCCGATTTGTTCTCGGTGACGAACATGTCGAACATCATCCGGCGAAATTCGGCAGTTTCAGGATCGATACACAACTCATGCTTCGGCTGACCGTCAGCTCCACACACTGAGGTGCCGTTTTCGTCAAGTTTGACGCGGCGCGTGAAACCGAGCGAGGGTTTGCCGATGGAAGTACCGCGCGAAGCAGCTCCGCGCATCCCGCGACGCACCTTCTGCTGTAAACTCCGAATGAACAGGCGCGAGACCAGCCCGGCGATCGTCACTTTGACATCCCAATCCGGGCTGGAAAGATCAAAGCCGTCCGACGCGCCCAACATTCCCTTGCGGTGACGCTTGTGCAGCGCGGCCAGCCGCCACCATTCCAGTTCATCGCGCGAGGCCCGTGTGAAATCATCGACGATAGTGCAGACCAAACACTCGTTCTCGCGCAAAACGCGAACATACGACGTGTATCCCTGCCGCGAACTGTCGAGTCCGCTGACCGAGTAGTCGCAAAATACGAACGACCAGGGCACGAACAGATTCTTTTCGTTCGCCCTGGTCAGCGCGTTGACCATCTGATCCTCGATCGACAATGGACTGCTGTTGTCGCACGAGAAGCGATTGTAGTTTCCGGCCAGATCAAGGCCACGTTCCACAAACGGCCGGATGTCATCTTGCTTGACGATGCCCGTCCGGTGTCGTCGCTTGAAATCATCCACCATGCCGCGGATGGCGTCGTTCTTCGCTTCCGGCAGGATTCCGGCTGTTGCCAACTCCGGCCTATGCTGACGCTGTCGTTCGAGATACGTTCGAGCCAAGCTCTCCAACGTCAGATCAGGCGGCAATCCCCGATCGGCTCGGGCACGCCGGCGTTTTCGCTTCGCTCGTGACAGTCGCGTCGCGGTTTTTCCATGCCGGCCATTTTCAGCACTTTCCTTACGGTTCTTCTTCGCCATCAAAAACCTCCCGGGGCGATCCAAGGGATCACCATCGGAAGGGCGGTTTTTTCTGCTGCTCAATTCCGCTTGCGGTGTTTCTTGTAGAGACCCGGCTCAACCTGATTGAGCACGAAATCCCCGGAAAACACCACGCGTTGCGGGAAGAAAGCGAGCACCAGTCGCAAACCAGCAGTTTCGTTAACAATGGGTAAACGCGAGTCGCCGTCTGGTGCCACCGAACCCGCCCCTTGCAGGCTGCAAAACCGAAAACTAAAATCCGAAGTTGCTCCGTTGTAACAGGTTATCGCGATCGACCAGGGGGATCGTGGTGTGCCATCCTCCCGTATGATTCTTGGCTGCACGATTTTTTTTCGCTCGCATGGTACGCAACGGCCGGCATAGATGACGCGTCTTGTAATTGAGCTGAACAGACCAAAACCGCTAGCAGAAGGTGACCATGAATTTGCACAAAGTTGTTTCGACACTGACAATAGCCGGGATCTGTATTTTGCCACTGGCGGTGACCTTCGGATGCACGGGTTGCACCGGCCCTCCGCGTGGGACGGGAAACAACACGAACACGTCGCAAACCAACGAATTCGACGACACCCCCTTTTCTGACGACACCACAAACACAACCAACTAGCCTCGCGCCGCGGCTGCCTTTTCGCCAACGAACCGGTTCGTCTGTCAGAAAGCCAACGGCATTTGGTGGTCCTACGATGGCCAGTCCGTTCCTGCGAAGTCTCGCACTCTCAATCAGGAAACCGAATCATGAAAACAACAATCGCCGCCACGATTCTCGGCTTGCTGGTGATGCTGGCCGGATGCAAGGTAGAAACCAACACAACCACGAATATCGCGTTCGACGACGAGTCCATCGCCACCGATGATTCGGCATCAGGTGACGAGTCGATGCCAACGGATGCGGACGCAACTTCGTCCGACGCGGCCGAGGCGGGCACGGCAGACCCCGCCATACCGGACTCGACGACAGCGGATCCCACCACACCGAAAACGACTACACCGGCACCAGTCACGAGACCGAAGAAACCGCTGGCCCCGGATGTGTCCGTCGCCTTCGTCACGAATCAGATTGCAGACTTTTGGCAGATTGCTAAAGCAGGCTGCGAGGACGCGCAAAAAGACTTCGATATTCAAGTGGATGTCCGTATGCCTTCACAAGCGACTGCCGTGGAACAAAAACGGATTGTCGAAGACCTGCTCACGGCTGGCGTCGATGCGATCGCAATCAGCCCGTTGGACGCGGACAATCAAATCGGCTGGCTCAACGATATCGGCAAGAAGGTCCCGTTGATCACGCACGACTCGGATGCTCCCGCATCGGAACGACTCATGTACATTGGCATGGACAATTATGCGGCCGGTCGGATGTGTGGAGAATTGGTCAAGCAAGCACTGCCCGATGGCGGCGACGTGATGCTGTTCATCGGTCGATTGGAGCAAGACAACAGCAAGTACCGCCGACAGGGTGTGATCGACGTGCTGATGGACCGCGATCGAACCATGACGGACTACCATTCGAAGAGCGATACATGGGATCCCGTCGATGGCGAAATCAAAGGTGACACCTACACCGTGCTGGGGACGCTGACGGATCAGGGTAAACCTGAAGTGGCTCAGGCCAAGGCCGAAGACGCCATCAACACGTATCCAGAGATGGACGCAATGGTCGGCTTGTTTGAATACAATCCGCCGGCCTGTTATCAAGCCTTAGACAAAGCCGGAAAAATCGGACAGGTGCAACTGATCGGTTTCGATGAAAACGACACCACGTTGCAGGCCATCAAGGACGGCACCTGCGTGGGGACGGTTGTACAGAATCCTTACATGTATGGATACGAATCGGTGCGGGTCTTGAAGGCGTTGCTTCAAGACGACACTTCAGTCATTCCCGATTCGAAATTCATTGACATCGCCCCGCGGATGATTACCAAGGCCAACGTCGATGAATACTGGGCCGACCTGCGTGCCAAGAAAGGTGGATAACGGTCCTGCCGCCTGATGTCCACTACGCCGCCACTGTTGGAAGTTCGCCGAATCGGCAAACGTTTTCCGGGCGTGCGCGCGCTGCATCATGTCGACCTTACGTTGGGGCATGGCGAAGTTCTGGCGGTTGTCGGCGAAAATGGTGCCGGCAAGAGTACGCTGATGAAGATTCTGGCCGGTGTGCAGAAGCAGGACATTGGTCAGATCCTCGTGAACGGTCGCGGTGTGCAATTGGATTCGGTTTCCGCGTCGATCGACAGCGGAATCTCCTTGATCCATCAGGAACTGAATATGGCCGACAATCTGGAGGTCGGCGCCAACATCTTCTTGGGCCGCGAGCCTGGTCGGTTCGGTCTGATCGATCAAGGCCGATTGAATGCGGAGGCAGAAGCGGTGTTGGAGCGTGTGGGGCTGAACGTGTCACCCACGACGCTGCTCGCCGAATTAACGATCGGTCGGCAGCAAATGGTCGAGATCGCCAAGGCACTGTCCGTCAACGCTCGCATTCTGATCATGGACGAGCCAACGTCCAGTCTTTCAAGTCATGAGACCGAACAGCTGTTTCGCGTTGTCAAGGATCTGTGGGCCAGCGGTGTCAGCGTGATCTACATTTCGCACCGTTTGGGTGAAGTCATGGAACTGGCGGATCGTGTGGTGGTCTTGCGCGACGGTGAAAATGCTGGAGAACTGGCCCGTGGAGAGATTACCCATGACAACATGGTCCGACTGATGGTCGGCCGCGACATTTCTCAGTTCTACGCGCGAAATCCTCACGAAATCGGCGAACCGCTGCTGGAAGTGGTCAAGCTTAGAACCCCTGCGTGGCCGCAACACGAACTGACGTTCTCGTTGCATCGCGGAGAAATCGTCGGCCTTTCCGGCCTGGTCGGAGCTGGGCGCACGGAGATGTTGCAGACGTTGTTTGGAATCGACCGGGCACTCGGTGGAACGGTCAAAGTGGACGACCGGCAGATCAGACCTGCCAGTTCCCAGGATGCCATCTCCGCCGGCGTGGCGCTTGTCCCGGAGGACCGCAAGCGACACGGCGTAATTGTCGAGATGGGTGTCCGTCCCAACATCGGCTTGGCGGGATTACGTCGCAACTGCCTGAATCTGGGTTTTCTCAATGCCGAAGTAGAACGCAGCGACGCGGCCGAAATGATGGAGAAACTCAGTATCAAGACGCCCTCATTCGAACAGATTGTGCAGTTCCTGTCTGGCGGCAACCAACAGAAAGTCGTTCTGGGCAAGTGGCTGGCCCTACACCCCAAAGTTCTCTTGCTCGATGAACCGACGCGAGGGATTGATGTGGGCGCGAAACAGGAAATCTACCGGCTGATGGAAACCCTGGCCGAACAGGGCGTCGCTATCTTGTTCGCTTCCAGCGAAATGGAAGAAATCCTGGGCATGAGTGACCGAGTGTTGGTGATGCATGAAGGGCGGATGGCGGGCGAAATCGCGCGCCACGACCTGAGCGAAGAGGCTGTGATGCAACTGGCGACCGGAAAGGTGGATGCCGCCTGACGGCAACCGACTCATCAGATTTGACAATAAGGCGAGCGTTCGATGAAGGCAAAAGTACTCGGCATTCTGGTGTTGCTCGTGGTGCTCTGCCTGTTCATGGCCATCACCTCCTCGGACCCGTGGTACAAGCTGACCAGCGGCACGTTTCTGCAGCCGAACAATGTCGAGAACTTGCTCCGCCGCACGTCGCTCTACGGCATCCTGGGAATTGGAGTGGCGTTTGTCATCATCACCGGTGGCATCGACCTTTCGGTTGGTTCGGTGGTTTGCCTGTCGGGATGTTTGCTGGCGATTCTTCTGGACGTCAGCTATCAGCCCTTTGACAACCAAACGGTGTTGGAGGTCCGGGCCGAAAAACAACAGATCGTCGTCGAGGGATATGCGCCGGGGTTCAACGAAGGAGACCACATCCGGTACTTTGGCGGGCGGCGCGCGCGGCCAACGGTTGCTAGGATTGCGCGGATCAAACGCGCTGACGGCGTGACGTTGCTGCAAGTCGATAAGCCTCTTACACGCGACGACGACGACGGCCAGATCGCCAAAGTGCTCGATGTCGTCTCGTTCCGTCAAAGCGACATGACCACAACCCCGATGATCGCTGCCGCCGTGACGCTGCGGGGCAGACACAGTCACCTGTCACGACGCGATCAAGTGATGCTGATTCATCCAGAATCAGGGCTCAATCAACAAGTGATCGAGAGCGTTGAAGTGGGCCAACAGGAGACGCTTCTGACGTTTGACCGTGATCTGGGCAGCAACTTCACGGACCAGTGGGTGGCCGTCCCACTCCAGCGGCGTCAACGGATGCCGATCCCCTTGGCCCTCGGTACCGTCCTGGCGATCGCATTGGGATTGGGCCTTCTGCACGGTTTGCTGGTCACTCGAATGAAGTTGCAACCATTCGTCGTCACACTCTGCGGTCTGCTGTTCTATCGAGGCATTTCGCGCTGGTTGGTAAACGATCAACCCGTTGGATTTGGAAATGAATATGTCAACACACTCAGCCCGCTGGGCCGCGGCAAGCTGGTTCTGTTGCAGTGGGAGGATGCCGGACACATCGAGTCGTTTGGCCTGCCGTACCCGTTCTTTATTCTGCTGTTGAGCGCGCTGGCGGCGGGCATCTTCTTAAACAAGACGATCTGGGGACGCTACCTTCTGGCGCTCGGACGGAACGAAGAAGCCGCGCGTTACAGTGGCATCAACACCGGACGAATCACCCTGTTGGCCTACATCATTTCGACCGTCCTGGCGGCTACCGGCGGGATCTTGTTCGCGCTGGATTCCAACCAGGTTCCGCCGAGCAGTTTTGGGAACTTCTTCGAACTGTACGCCATCGCAGCGGCCGTCCTGGGGGGCTGCAGCTTGCGCGGTGGCGAAGGTGCTATCGTTGGTGTCGTAATTGGCACGGCGGTCATGCAAGTGCTAAACAATATGATCGTACTGCTGCGAATCTCCGATGAACTCGAATACGCCATCATTGGCATTGTCATTTTGTTGGGTGTCCTGGCAGACGAGTTGATCAAGCGGATTGCGGCGCAGCGGCGAGCCAAATCACAGGCGAACTGAATCCTGCGCGAGATTTGCAGATGATTGCTCAGTCGGTTACAAGATAGCAAGAGAGATTGCCGAGCACTCTATCTGCCCACGGGTGATTCTATAACCGTTCACAGGTCAGGGTCTGGCTCGTTTTTCGGCGGCAAGTAGTGGCCTTTGGAAATACGCGTGGGCTGAAAAATGTACCTGACGCCTTGGTTTTCCGATTCGACGAGGTGGAAGCACGGTGAAGCGAAGCATTGTCAACGGAAACAAACCAATGAAAAATGATTCTCATGGCCAGTTGGCTCGCCGCTCGATGCTTCAAATTGCGACGGAGGGTATCGCGGGTGCCGTGCTGGCTGGAGGTCTCCCGGCGGCCGTGGCAGCGGACCCCAAACTGAGCGGTAAGACGCAGTTCCAAATCGCTTGTATGACACTGCCGTACTCTCAGTTTCCACTTAAGCGATCGCTTACTGGCATCAAGTCCGCGGGCTACGATTTCGTGGCTTGGGGAACATCACACCGGGAGACTCCCGATGGTAAACGCATCCCGGTCATGCCGGCAGATGCTCCACCCGCGAAGTCCAAAGAGTTGGGAAAGCAGTGCCGCGACCTGGGACTCGAGCCGTTGATGATGTTTTCGATGATCTATCCCGAGGCGGAAAAAGGTGTGGAAGTGCTAACTAGCCGCCTTCGTCAAGCCGCTGCAGCCGGCGTCCGGCAGGTCCTGACGTTCGGGCATACCAAGGGCGGCAATCGCAAGTTATGGATCAAACGATTCAAGCAGTTGGGTCCGATCGCCCGCGACAATGGTGTACTGTTGGTCGTCAAGCAACATGGCGGTTCGACGGGCACGGGGCAGGCGTGTGCAGACATCGTCCAGGAAGTGAACGACCCGGGCATTCGCGTGAATTATGACGCTGGCAATGTGATGGACTACCTGAATGTTGATCCGATTCCCGACATCCAGAAATGCGCCGACGTCGTGCACAGTTTCTGCATGAAGGACCATCGCAACTGGCCAAAAGACCAGGATTGTGGTCCAGGTTTTGGTGAAATCGATCACTATCGCTTGTTGCATCCGGTGGCCTTCAAGGGACGACAAATGCCGCTGTGTTGCGAAAACATCTTTGCCCCAATCGTTCCCCGTCCCACGAAACCGGAAGGTGTTGATGACCTGGCCCGCCAGGTACGCGAATTCCTGGAAACGGTCATCGCGGGAGTGACTCAATAGAAAGTCCACCACGCAATGAAGAGTCGTTTGTTCTGCTTGTTTTTGCTGTGTGTTTCGAACGCTTGGACCACCAGTGCCAGCTGCGTCGAACCTGCGTCGCCGATCGAGCCGCGAGGCAACGTGATTCGACCCTTCAACGGAAGAGACCTGGCCGGCTTTACGACGTGGCTAAGAGAGACCGATCGGAACGAGACCGAGATGAACTATTCCGTCGCCGACGGCACAATCCACATCTCCGGCGAAGGGATGGGCTATCTGGCCACCGTGGATTCCTATAAGAACTTTCACCTCAGCGTGGATTACAAATGGGGCCATAGAACCGACGGTTCCAAGTACGTGCGGAATTCCGGTATCCTGTTGCACGCTGTTGGACCCCCAGGCAATGCCAGAGGCATATGGATGGCGTCGATCGAAGTGCAGCTTGCCCAGGGGTGCGAAGGCGACCTGATTGTCATCCGCGGCAGGGACGAAAAAGACAAAGTCATCCCAGTCAGTATTACCAGCGATACAGTCACGGCCGCCGACGGTCGTACGCGCTGGAAAAATGGTGGTCGGAAGACGGTCTACGCCGGCAAGCAATTCTGGTGGTCGAAGCATGAAGTCGGATTCAAAGAACTTCTCGATACACGTGGAAAGAATGATCTGGCCGGTTCGCTGGGAGAGTGGACGAACGTCGAGTGTATTTGCGATGGCCATCGTATTACCGTCAAGATCAACGGCCAGACCGTGAACGAATGTTACGATGTTTTTCCAGCGGCGGGCAGGATTCTGCTGGAGAACGAAAAGAACGAAATCTACTTCCGCAATTTCGAGATCCGACCGCTAAAGACGCCGGCAGATCGTTGAAGAAGTAACTCTGTTTTTCTAAACGGCTCAGAAGCAAAAGGGAAAACCGCATGGCTCAGAATAGAAGATCCGATGACGACAAGACTGCCAGCCGTCGACAATTCATCAAGACAACCGCCACCCTCGCTGGTGGAGCGCTTGCGACCAGCGCGCTTGCGACACCAGCGGCGGTCTACGCCGCTGGTAGCGATCTGTTGAAAGTTGGGCTGATTGGATGCGGTGGTCGCGGCAGTGGCGCAGCGAAACAGGCCCTGCTGGCCGACAAAAATGTGAAGCTGACTGCCATGGCGGATGCGTTTGAGGACCGCTTGACATTGAGTTTGAAGACACTTTCGGCAAGCGACGAACTATCAGGCAAGATCGATGTGCCAACGGATCGGCAGTTTGTGGGCTTTGATGCCTACAAACAGGTTTTGGCCACCGACGTTGACGTTGTCTTACTGACAACGCCACCGCAGTTTCGGCCCATTCACTTGAAAGCCGCCGTGGAAGCGGAAAAACACGTCTTTGCCGAAAAACCGGTCGCAGTTGATGCTCCCGGCGTGCGTTCAGTTCTGAAAAGTTGTGCCGAAGCAAGACGCAAGCAACTGTCGGTCGTCTCCGGCCTCTGTCTTCGTTACGACGCCGGATTTCGGGAAACGGTTGGTCGTCTGCATGACGGCGCGATCGGACAAATCCACACCTTGATGGCGAATGACTATCGGGGGAAGATCTGGGTGAAACCACGTCAGCCGGATTGGACCGACATGCACTGGCAGATGCGAAATTGGTATTACTTTACGTGGCTCTCCGGCGACTTCAACGTGGAACAGCACGTGCATTATCTCGATGTGTGTGCATGGATCATGAACGGCTACCCCACCAAGGCAATCGGCATGGGCGGACGCCAAGTCAGGACCGACGCCATGTACGGCAACATTTACGATCACCATAGCGTGACCTATGAATTCGAAAATGGTACCCGATTCTTTAGCAACACTCGTCAACAAGCCGGCTGCAAGAACGACATGTCCGCCCACGCTCAGGGATCCAAGGGCGGCGCCCAAGTGTCGGAGCGTCTGCTGGAGATCAGGACAGACTCGACATGGCAATTCAAAGAGAAAGTGAAGAACATGTATCAGGTCGAGCACGATGAACTGTTCACCGGCATTCGTCAGGGCCAACCTCTAAACAACGGCGAATACATGGCTAAGAGTACGCTCCTGGCGATCATGGGACGCATGGCGACTTACACCGGACAGGAAATCACCTGGGATCAGGCCTTAAATTCGAAGCAGGATCTGTCGCCCAAACATTACGCCTGGGGAGCAGCTCCCGAAATTGAGATAGCCATACCCGGTGTCACGAAGGTGATCTAAGGAACACGCCAACAACGACAGGCGCCTTGTCGTCTCTCCTACGCTTGATCTTGATCTCAATCTGGCTAGCCTCGGCATCCGCTCTGCTAGTTTCTTGTTGCGAATGGACTTGAGAATGCGGCGAATGTCCGCTGAGGACTTTGGCGGCCTGCCGGAGAACTCGTCGTGGGACATCGTTCTGAACTTCACTGCCGGTAGCATCAGGCATTTCAACGGCTGGCATCGGGGTCGCGCTGCGAATACGAAATCAGGCTCGACATTACTGCTTCAATTCCAACTCCAACAGTTTGACGTTCTTGTACCAGACTTTGTGGCCGTGATCTTGAAATCCTAGATGGCCCGCGCGCGCGAAGTCCTTTACCGCACGGGGCTCGCCGTTCAACTTGTATTTATGCTTCTGGCCATCGGGGCATACGCCCGGCTTGTCGAATTTGTCACAGTTCATCGCCGCGACTTCGTGGCCGTTAACCTTGACGTTGATATATGGCCCGTAGCACCGGATCTCGATCGTGTTCCACTGGCCCGTTTCCTTGCCGGCGTTCTTGGTGGTGGACACAAGATCGTAGATCGCCCCGAATTGGTGCTTGCCGACCTTCGTGCCGCTCATCACCTGGATTTCGAACCCCGTGTGCACGGGGTTCTTGGGATCCTCGACACGGAAAAAGATGCCGGAATTGCAGCGAGGGTCTTCCCAACAGACATCGCATTTGAATACGAAATTATCGAAGGACTTTTCATGGATGACGATGTATCCACCCGACTTGTACGGAACGATCGACCCTTCTTCAACCGGTGTTGCAATTGCCTTGCCGTTGTTGCATTTCCAACCAGTCAGGTCCTTTCCATTAAACAGTAACTGCCAACCGGCCTGTTTTTCTTCGACGGTGAGTTCGTTGTCGCCGGCGATGGCTGGCGCGGCAAAGAGGGTTGCGGCAACAATCGCCGCGGTCAATTGTAGGTGTCGTGTCATTGGAATCTCCCAGCTGTGATCAAAATCAACGCGCATCTATTCTAGCAGCTGTTGGCGGCAGCGGCATTCTTCCCAACAAACAGGTCAGGCCAGTGATCGCGCCCATTCACCGCTACGATTCAACGAGTGAATAGAGTCCGCCGCCATCGTGTTTGAGTTTTCCCTGTTTTGCCAGCTCCTTCCAGACGGCCCTGGGAAACTGGTTAGGCGGTGTAATTGCAGCAACTCGCGACTTTTGCCCGGAGGATGTGGGGCCGTAGCCCATCCGGGATTCGTCGTCCAAACGTGTTAGCTTGAGACGTTTGCGGAATGCCTTCATCGCCAATCGGAGATCCTCTTTCGAGGGAGGTTCGGGCGTAGGCGTGGCTTCCGGATCGACCATGATGTCTTCCTTTCGTTATGAAATCAACTGATCAATTTTTTCGAGCGTCTCGCCGATCGATGCGTGAATCACGGCATCGGCCTGATCGTCCAAGGGAGTTGGATCACGATTGATAATCACGAGTCGTGCGCCCTGCTCTTTTGCCATTGCGGGCAGGCTGGCTGCCGGCTGGACGACCAATGACGATCCCATTGCCAGGAATAGATCGGCTCGCTGGCTGGCCTGTGTCGCTGTATCGAGCACGTCCGTAGGCAGCGACTGGCCAAACGAAACGGTCGCATGCTTCATGATGCCGCCACAATCCGGACACGACGGCGGTTGGTCCGTCGCCAGAAACTCGTTAACAAGACTCTCGACGTCGGGAAACCGTTCGGCGCAGTCCAAGCAGACAACGGATCGCGCCGTGCCGTGTAGCTCGCAAACCGATCGGCTACCGGCGATCTGATGAAGGCCATCAATGTTCTGGGTGATGATCGTCTCGAGACGTCCGGATTGCTCCCATCTGGCAAGGACTCGGTGCCCGAGATTTGGCTGAGCATCGGCAAAATCTCGATGGGCAATCGACTTCTGGCGCCAGTATTCGCGGCGGGCATCGGCGCTGGCGAGGAAGTCGTCGAAATAGACCGGCTGAGATGTCGCCCAAATCCCACCAGGAGAACGGAAATCGGGAATTCCGCTTTCCGTGCTGATTCCCGCTCCGGAGAAAGCCACCGTCGAAGACGACGCCTGCAGCCAATGGGCAATTTCAGCCAACATGCTGTAATTCTCCCGCAATTGTCTCGTAATGACCTATCGATGATGTGTTTCGTGATGCAAACGTGTGTTGCGTAAACGCTACCCCTGTTGCTGGAAACGGGCCTCTCGGACGTGACGCCTCCGCGGAGAGACGCGAATCCATCTCTCATTCTGGCGAAGGTTGGATTTTGCAGGGAACACAGATTCGACAAATCGCGTCAAACAGGGTGGTTCAAACAAGGATTTGGCCAGAAAACGCGCAAAGCTAACATCCTTCGGCAGGGTTCGGCAGGTCGCAACTCCTTTGATATCAAATCCTAACATTCTCGGCGCAACAAACAAAGCAGAGCCGTCGCTGAGGAGTTCAGCCCCTCGTCGTCACAGTGAAATGGCGCTACTGAGCCGAAAAAGTGAAGCAAGAAACGATTCGATTTTTCCATTCAGTCCGAGAATCGGGAATCTAAGAAGAATGTCGAGCAGAATGATTGTGAGTGATATGAGTTTCTAACGGCAGGCAAATCTGGGCAAACAGGAGAATCGGCTCCTGATTTGCTGACAGTCTTTGCCAACCTGCCTATTCTGAGAATTGGCACATCTTTGAGGCACTTCGAGAGGAACAGAGATCAAGATGAAGAACGCCCCACGCCGTTTTGGTCGGAAGTCACTTCGCAACTTATTGCAAATGGGCAAGAAACGTCGCGCAGCGCGGCACCATTCCAGTTCCCGCCGCTTCGAATCGCTCGAATCCCGCTTGATGTTGCACGGCGACAACGGACCACACGACGTCGATCCGAATTACGATCCGACGCAAGCCTTTGACCTTCACGCAGACTTGGCCATCTACGTCGATTCCGAACTGGTGGCGATCGCCGACGATATAGGCATCGATGGCGCGAACTTCACCAGCTTCATTCACACGCATGACGGTGATCCAAACCGGTTGCACTTGGAGCCAGAGGGCGCACAGCCAACGGACTTTGTCACCTTGGGCGACTTTTTCGACGTGTGGCAGAACAACGCAGGAAGCGCGGGCAACAACCCCAATGCTATCCTGACGGATACGCAACTTCTTGATCGCGTTGTTGACGATAACAACACGCTCCAGGCTTACGTCAACGGGTCGCGCTTGGAAGATCATTTTGCCCACTATCAGATCCACGACGGCGACAACATCGTACTCACATACGGCAACAACCCCGTCATTACGCTCGATACCAATGCCGGCAGTGTGCCGGTCTTGCTACTGCGCGACGAAGCGCCCGCTACGGTTACCAACTACCTCCGCTACGTCAACGGTGGCGTGGACTCCAACGGATTCATTGGAAGTATTTTTCACCGCAATGACTTAGGCTTTGTTCTGCAGGGTGGCGGTTTTCGCCCGACCAGCCTGACCACCACGGACATCGCTGAAATCCAAGGGGCATTTAATCCTGCGACGGGCGACTTCGAACATCACATTCCGACGTTCAATCCGATTCCCGATGAACGTATGCCGGGCGATCGTTCGAATACGATTGGTACGATTTCGATGGCCAAGAACAGCGCGGGTGCCACGAGCGAGTTCTTTTACAATGATGGCAACAACTTCGGTTTGGACGCCCAGGGGTTTACCGTCTTTGCCTTGGCGTTAGGGGCGGCGACACCGGCGGGAACAGCGGTTGCCTCGGCGCCGATCAATCAGATCATCGCGCTGACGAATGTGGATGTCGATCCCAGCAACAACGGTACCGGCAGTTTTTCCGTATTCGACAACGTCCCATACACCGCGGATGGAGAGATGGTCGCCTTCCAGGCGATCCAGGGCGAGGGCCTGGTGCGCGGCATGAAATTCAATGACCTGGACGGGGATGGCGTTCGCGACGCCGGCGAACCCGGTCTGCAAGGCTTTACGATCTTCAGCGACGCAAATGGAAACGGCGTACTGGATGACGGTGAAGTCTCGGACGCAACCGATGTAGACGGTGACTATCTGTTGCGGTTGGCTGCCGGCCCTCACTCGATTCGCGAAGTTCCCGCCACCGGTTTTTCACAAACGCTGCCACAGAATCCCGATTTCTATTCGGTGATCGTGGATATCGGCGGCGAGCTTACCGGTCGCGATTTCGGCAACGTCGGCGTTGGGACACCGACAGCAGTCGACTTGGTCGCGGCGACGGACAGCGGTGTCAGCGATTCCGATGATCAGACGAATTTTAATAACAGTTCGCCGGCTACCGCACCGCAGTTTACTGTGAACGGTGTCACGGTCGGCGCGACTGTCGAATTGCGTGTCGATGGCGTGCTGTTCGCCACGCAGGTAGCTACTACGGACAGCGTCACGCTTACGCTCGACGGCGCAACCACAATCTCCGACGGCCCCCATCAAATCTCAGCCGTGCAATCGGTCGGCGGTGCCTTCGGCAATTCGACGTCCTTGAACATCGCGGTCGACTCCGTCGGGCCGGATTTCACGTCGACGGCACCCACGACTGCGATCGCTGACGAAGCCTACACCTACAATGTCGACACGGACGACGAAGCGGGGGTTGGCGCTTCCTACGTAATCGTCGATCCCACGACGGGTGCCCCTGTCCCCCCGGTCGTGGGTGAACCCGTGATCAACCCGGTGACCGGTACTTTCGGCTGGACACCGGGCGTTGGCGATGTCGGTGCCAATGCATTCGCTGTCCGAGCCACCGACCAGACAGGAAACTCGAGCACGCAGTTGTTTTCGGTTGATGTTCAGGAACCAGTCGTTATCCGTTTTCACCTTGATGTCACCAAGGACGGTCAGCCTCTTTCGGCAAACAATCTCGTCAAAACCGGCGATCAATTACTGTTGAGCGTTTTTGTCGACGATGTTCGAACGCTCTCGAATCCACAGGATGGCGGAGTCTTCTCGGCCTACTTGGATGTCTTATACGACAGCAGCATTGTTAGCGTGGCTGGTCCCTTGACCTATGGCGATGCGTATACGGGTGGCCGGCAAAACAACACCTCCGTCCCCGGCATCATTGATATGGCCGGGGCATTTTCGGGCAGCATTACTCCCTTGGGACAAGGTGAACGGCTCTTGTGGAGCGTGCCGCTTGACGTCATCGGTTCAGGAACTGTCACCTTCGTTGGCGAACCGACTACCGACCCCAACGACCCAGGCGATGTTGGACAAACACCACAGTTTGACGCGGGCGTTTACAACGCGGGTGACTCGCGGTTTGACGACCCCGTCGGCCCGAGTGCCAACCCAAGCTTTGGCACCATGCAATTCGTCAATGCAACCGTCAATGTCGACGCACGATTCGGAATTGTGAATATCGAGTTTCAACCCGAAGAGGACTCCGCCGATAATCCGATTAGTATCGACGATGTGACCAACAACCCGCTGAGTTTGAATCTGACCTTCGTGGGCACACCCACAGCTGAGCACGGGACCGTCACGTTCAATTCGGAATCGACGGAGTTGCACTACACACCCGATGCAGACTACACCGGTGCCGATGCCATCAGCTTCAATGTGACCGATGGCGAAGATACGCTTACCGGTTCTCAGTCGCTGTTCGTGTTCAATCTGAACGATCCACCGACTGCGGTCGACGACACCGTGGATGTCGACGAAGATGCTCTGGAACCCGCCTTCATCGACGTGTTAGCCAACGATCTGGCCGATCCCGATCCTGACACAGAAAAAGGTCGCTTCCGAGTCGATTCTGTACAAACCACCAGCACGCAAGGTGGCAGCGTCGCCATCGCCGGCGTCGGTTTGGGAGTTACCTATTTGCCCGCGGCAGATTTCATCGGTGAAGACACATTTACGTATACGATGAGTGATCGGGATCCGGTCGATCCACAATTCAGCACTGCGACGGTGACGGTTACCGTGAAAGACATCAACGACCCTCCAACTGTCGTCGCCGATCGCTTCGGTGATTCGCCCGACCTGATTCCTGAGGACAGCGTCGACGTCGTATTGGACGTCATGGAAAATGACAGTTCCGCGCCGGATCAAGACGAAGTGATTAGTGTCGTGGCCGCCGGGTTTACGCAGCCACTAAACGGCACTGTCACGTTGTCTTCCTCCGGTGATGTACTATATACACCGAACCCGGATTTCTTTGGCGAAGACACGTTTACCTACACAATCACTGACGATGATCCCGTTGATCCTCGCACTGCGTCAACATCCGTCGTTGTCGTCGTTTCACCAGGAAATGATGCTCCAACGGCCAACGACGATACAGGCTTGACAGTAACGCAAGACACTTCGCAAAACACGTTAGACCTGTTGGGCAACGATTCGTTCGTACCTGACACAGGCGAAACGCTTACGATCACTGGCGTTTCCAACGTCACCGCGGGTGCGACCGTAGAGATCGCCAGCGATGGGCTGTCTGTTCGCTACACGCCGGTCGCCGGCTTCCTAGGCGCCGACACATTTACCTACACGATCAGCGATGGAAACGGTGGCACCGATACAGCCACTGCGACGATCGAAGTGGTCGAATTCATGCCAGGCAGTTTGTCCGGTTTCGTCTATGTCGATGCCAATGATAACGGTGTTCGTGAGACCACCGAACGCCTGCTCGATGGCGTCACGATCACTCTGACTGGTACGGATCTCTTCGGTGCCGTTAACCGCACGACGCAGACCGCCGCCGATGGTTCTTATTCGTTCGGCAGTCTGGCACCTGGCGATTTTGTGATTACACAAACACAGCCCGCCGAAGATCTCGATGGCGATGGCATTCCACTCCTGGACGGCAAGGACACCCCTGGCAGCCAAGGTGGTGTTGCGGGCAAAGACGCGCAAGGCAATGACATATTTACGGTCACACTGGCCGAAGGTGTTGACGGCACGGATAATAACTTTGGCGAGATCAAGGGTCGCACAATTAACGTGTTGCTCGGAGCCAGTGGGGACGGTTTGCTCTTTGAATTCGACGTTCGCCTTATTGAGGATGGACAGGCAGTCCGGCCAGTTGAAAGGACCGACTTCAACAGCCAAGCTAATTTCCTCGGTGTGTTGCCTGGAGCGTATCAAGTTCAGGTCAGCGGTCCGTTCCTGTTGAACGGTGCTGCCGACGTTGTTGTCGGTGACCAGGGAGCGGTGGTGACGGTTGGCATTGGCGAGCCGGCGATCGATCCGGTTTACCCAACCTACCTCGATTCACTTAGTTCGCGATCGTCTAGCTTTGCCAATGTGGCCGTTGGTCTTGCGGAGCAACATTGGTTGGCCTTGGGTCCGGAATGGCAAGATGCCAACAACGTCCAGATTCGGATGGCAGCAGGCGGTGATGCCGTTTCGCTAACCATCGACGATGCCGAAGGCACGTTCCAAGGCACCATTCCCAAAACCAACGGCATGCTGAACATCCTCAATCAGTTGCCCGACGGTACTAGTCGAATTCGCTTGAATGGAAGACCGGCAGAGTTCAAGGCATTACTGACTCAAGTGAACACCAACGGATCCGGTGAAGGCGAAGCACCGCCGCTGACCGGCGGTTCCCCAACGCCGACCGTCGGTTTTCCAACGTCGATCGGTGGTTCCCCAACGCTGACTGGCAGTTCCCCAACGCCGACGGGTGGCCAGATACAAACGCCTCCTCCGATTCCTCAACCTGTGTTTAGTCCTCCCGAGCCCGTCACGTTGACCACCTCGGACACCACTAGAACCACCAGCGATTTGTCGCTGTCCAGCCTGGACGTTGGCGAAGGTGAATCAGTTAACACGCTGATCCACTCGACACACGACGTCGACGATCATCACCGCGAGGACGCCGTGGACGTCACGATTGCTGTGTTGGCCGCCCCGGTCGAGACGACTGACACGGGCCACACGTTGGCCCCGGTTGATGGAGATTCCGAAGAGCTGCTCGGCGCGTTGGACCGTGCCTTTGAGGAACTTGCGGAAGGCACTCTCGTCGACGCATTGGGCGCTCTATTGGTTACCTAGGGAACGTCCCAATTCAGCAGCCCCCAAGAGTAGCTGCACGGGCCGATTTTCGGTACGCTTGTGGTCATGCACACCGTTCAAAACGGAGTCAAGCAATGACCAAGCCGTCGATTCTACCAGCCGCCTGGCAGGTCCCCCAGAATTTCCACGATCGCCTCGGGTCACACGCTGGGCGTCAACGTGCGATGCAAGCCGACAGGCATTTGTTACTTGTCCTACACGCACCACCCAAACCAGAAGACGCGCAACGTGTCGGCCGATTCTTTTGGCGCGATGACCACGGAGTATGGTCGTCCAACGAATTGGGCAGCGGCATTGCCGCACTCAACAAACATCTGGACGAATACGAGTCAGCACTTGCAGCTCTTGATCGACAAGAAGAGGAAGCCAGCACAGCCGATGACTATTTCGATGTTCTCGTCTGTCTTTCACCAGTTCGGCGTGCGGCGATCAACCTGCATGAGGTATTGCAGGAGGCGCGGAAGATTTCGCCGGCGTCGCACGAGATCATCGACGCACGGGACCGAGCATATACGATCGAACGCACTGCAGAATTGTTGACTAGCGAAACAAAGAACGCGCTCGACCTGACCGTCGCGAGACGCGCTGAAGAGCAGACTCGGGCCAGCCAACGGATGGCAATTGCCTCGCACCGGCTGAACATTTTGGTAGCCATTTTTTTTCCGATTGCGACAGTGGCGGCCATCTTTGGGATCGATCTTGAAACTCTGTCGGCGATAATCGGACGCGATCGGCAATCGCTCATCCAAGTCGGCCTGCTCCCGCCCCTCTTTCTGGGGCTGATCGTGGGCGGCTTGATCCTCGGCGCGCTGATCACACTGGCGATCAATCGCACGCCCCAACCGCGCGACGACATGTGAAGAGGCTCGAATCCGTAGTTCGTTTTTGGTCGACAGGCGGAGCCGGCACTTGATAAACACCAAAGGAACGACGATGAGATCATCCAGAGTGCTTTTCGTCGTGGTAAAGCGAACCACGTTCGGTACGTGGGCCTTACTCATGTTGCTTGTCGTTCTGCTGCCGTCGTCGGTCATGGCCAACGATCGGCGACCGAACATCGTCGTCGTATTGGCGGACGATTTGGGCTATGGCGATCTGGCTTGCTATGGCCACCCAGTCATCAAGACGCCACATCTGGATCAGTTGGCGCGAGAAGGCCTGCGATTTACTGACTGCTATGCGGCAGCCGCTAACTGTTCGCCTGCGCGGACGGGCTTGATGACAGGGAGGACGCCGTATCGCGTCGGCATTCACAATTGGATTCCCATGTTCTCGCCGATGCACGTTCGTCGCAGCGAGATTACGATCGCCACGCTATTGCGCAGCGCGGGCTATTCGACCTGTCACGTCGGAAAATGGCATCTCAACGGCGACTTCAATTTGCCGTCGCAACCGCAGCCGTCAGACCACGGTTTCGACCATTGGTTTTCCACGCAAAACAATGCGTTACCCAACCACAAGAACCCTGTCAACTTTGTCCGCAATGGAAGACCGGCCGGACCGCTAAAGGGTTATGCGGCACCGCTGGTGGCAGGCGAAGCGATCACCTGGCTTGAAAACGGCCGCGACGAGGAGAAGCCGTTCTTTCTCTATGTCTGTTTTCACGAACCCCATGAACCGATTGCGTCGGACCAACGTTTTAGCGATCTGTATCCGCCAGCCGGCGAACCGACACGCAACGACCTCAGCCGCGCGGCGCATCACGGCAATGTTACGCAGATGGACGACGCCTTCGGGCGCCTGGCCGCTACGCTCGACCGTCTCAAGCTCAGCGACAACACGTTTCTGCTCTTCACCAGCGACAACGGTCCGGCGATCACGGGGATTCACCCCCATGGATCCGCAGGTCCGTTGCGTGCTAAGAAGGGGCATCTTTATGATGGCGGTATCCGCGTCCCTGGCATCTTGCGTTGGCCGGGACACACCGCGGCCGGCGAGACCAGTAACACGCCGATCTGCGGAGTGGATCTGTTGCCGACGCTCTGCAGCGTCGCGGGGATTCCTATTCCCAGCGATCGAAAGATCGACGGTGCAAACATCCTTCCGCTGCTTGAAGGAAAACGCCTCGAGCGAACGACTCCCTTGTATTGGCATTTCTTGCGCGCCGCCAGCAAGACGAAGGTGGCCATGCGGATCGGCGATTGGAAGCTGTTGGCGCACTTGAACATTCCTGCCTTGAAGCCGTCGGCCGACCTGCTTCCCGAAGAAATGCAGGCGATCAAGACAGCCGAGCTGGCGAAATTCGAGCTCTATAACCTCAAGACCGACATCGGCGAAACGACGGACCTCTCTACGTCCCAACCCGATCGGCTGGCGCGGATGTCGACTCTGATGAAATCGCTGTACCACGAAGTTCAAGCAGAAAGCCCGGTCTGGGAGGCGTGGACGTGGCCCCGCTACGAATCGCAGCGGATCGAGTGGCCAGCGTATCGCCATCGCAAATAGTCGCTATTGCGTCCTCGTACGCGATCTGGGGTAACACACGGAAAAGTCCGGAAACCGCCTGATTTTTAGGATTGGGCGAGTCTTTCAGCGACGGCACGGCACCCTCGACACAACGCCCTGGGCGAGTTACCCTAGGCGATTCGGATGCGCAATAGATCGTCCCTCCCCCCGGGCCCCGTTTTCTCTAGGACTCCCAGCGATTCACGTGATCTTCGCCCAACAGTATTACGGAATTCGAAACATCACCGAATACGAAGGCATCGGGGTTTCGATCACCGGCATTTCTATTGTGTTTGCTGCGTTGGTCTTGATCAGCCTGTTCATCACAAGTTTGCCGCGCGTTTTGGCGATGTTGGAATCCGTACTGCCGCCTGAGCCCAAGAGTCATGCGGCAACGGTGCCCACCACAAGCACAAACGACCACGACGAAGCTGTCGTAGCGGCGATCGGTTTCGCGCTGCACGCTCGGCACCGCAAGAAGAATTAGTTCTGCCAGTCGCCTTTCAGCGGCGTGCCTTTCCATCGCAACGAATTCTATGCAAATCCTGTACGATTTTCTTCAAACGACCGGCTTCTACCTGATGGAATGGCGCAATGCCGTGATGATTATCATCGGCATCCTGTTTATTGCCTTGGCCATCATAAAGGACTACGAGCCGCTTTTGCTGTTGCCCATCGGCTTCGGCATCATCGTCGGCAATATCCCGTTTGTCCAATCGATGGCACTCAGCGTCTACGACGACGGCAGCCAGGGTGGCGGGCCGATGAGCGTCAGCGTGTTGAGTATGATCTACTTTGGCGTGAAATTCGGACTGTTTCCGCCGCTGATTTTTCTTGGCATCGGCGCGATGACCGATTTCTCGACGATGCTCTCCAACCCCAAATTGGTGTTGTTGGGCGCGGCCGCCCAAATTGGTGTCTTTCTCACATTCTTGGGCGCGTTGGCTTTGGGCTTCGACGCCAAGATTGCCGGTGCGATCGGCATTATCGGCGGTGCCGACGGACCCACGGCAATTTTTCTCGCATCCCGGCTCGCCCCAGAATACTTGGGGCCGATTGCCATCGCAGCTTACTCGTACATGGCACTGGTCCCGGTAATCCAGCCGCCGATTATGAAACTGCTGACCACGCGAGAGGAACGTCGGATTCGAATGAAGCCGCCGCGAACGGTTTCCAAGCGCGAACGAATCATCTTTCCCATCGTCGCCTTCTTGATTTGCACCCTGATCGCGCCAGGCGCACTCGTGTTGCTTGGTATGCTCTTCTTCGGCAACCTGCTCAAAGAGAGTGGTGTTACGGAACGACTGGCGCAAACTGCGCGAACCGGGATGATCGACGTCGTCACGATTCTGCTGGGCTTCGCCGTCGGAGCCAGTACGAAGGCTCAGTATTTTCTACGTGCCGAATCAATCTTGATTTTCACGCTGGGTGCCGCCTCGTTCGCGGTGGCGACAGCGGGTGGCGTGCTGTTCGCGAAATTGATGAACGTGTTCTTGAAAGAGAAAATCAATCCGTTAGTTGGGGCCGCTGGCGTATCGGCGGTTCCCGATTCGGCCCGCGTGGTACAGCAAGTTGGCCAACAGGAGGACTCGCACAACTTCTTGCTAATGCACGCCATGGCACCGAACGTTGCGGGAGTAATCGGTTCGGCCGTGGCTGCAGGCGTGTTGTGGTCGGTATTGGCAGAATAGTTCAACGGGTGAATTCGCCGTTCAAATAGGTGCTGACGTGGCAAAGAAAATACAGTTCATGTGCACGGCCTTCCGGGATGGATTTCAATCTGTCTTTGGCGCGCGGGTGTTTACCAAGGATTTTCTGCCGGCCTTGGAAGCGGCGCGAGATGCAGGGATCAACTACTTCGAAGCAGGTGGTGGTGCGAGATTTCAGTCGTTGTATTTCTATTGCAACGAAGATGCGTTCAGCATGATGGACCAGTTTCGCGCCACAGCCGGCCCCGATGCCAACTTGCAGACCTTGGCGCGCGGTGTGAATGTCGTCGGACTGGAATCGCAGCCCAGCGACGTCATCAAATTGCACGCCGAACTGTTCAAGAAACACGGTATCACCACGATTCGCAATTTCGATGCCCTCAACGACGTCGAGAATCTGATCTACAGTGGCAAGTGCATCGTCGACGCCGGCCTGAAGCACCAGGTTTGCGTGACCCTGATGGAGTTGCCGCCTGGATGCGCAGGAGCGCACGATCCAGACTTTTACGTGGGCACTCTTCAGAAAATTCTGGATGCCAAAATCCCCTTTGACGCAGTCTGCTTTAAGGATGCCTCCGGTACGTCGGTGCCCTCGACCGTCCACGAAACAATCCGGCGCGCCCGAAAAATGCTGCCGCCGGATGCGTTCATTCATTTTCACACCCACGAGACGGCTGGGACTTCGGTTCTTACCTACAAGGCCGCGATTGACGCTGGTGTGGATGCCATTGATCTTTCGCTGGCACCTTGTTCGGGAGGAACGTGTCAGCCCGATCTGTTGGTGATGTGGCACGCCTTGCGTGGGTCGGAATACACGCTGGACATAGACATTGAAAAGGTCCGCGAAGCGGAAGAAGTATTCAAGGAGTGTATGGCGGATTATTTCCTGCCGCCGGAAGCGGTGGCCGTTGAACCGCTGATTCCGTGGAGTCCAATGCCGGGCGGTGCCTTGACCGCCAACACGCAGATGATGCGTGACAATGGAATCATGGACAAGTATCCCGATTTGATAAAGGCCATGAGCGACGTTGTGCGGCGCGGTGGATTCGGGACGTCAGTCACGCCGGTGTCTCAGTTTTACGTGCAGCAGGCGCTGAACAACGTCATGTTTGGGCCGTGGAAGAAGATCGCCGAGCCGTACGGAAAGATGGTGCTGGGCTACTTCGGCAAAACGCCCGTGCCTCCCGATCCGGAAATTGTGAAAACCGCGTCGGAACAACTCGGCTTGGAGCCCACCACGCGTGCTCCGCTTGAAATCAACGACGAAGATCCGAATAAGGGTGTCGAGCCCGCGCGGAAGGCATTGCAAGCCGAGGGGCTCGAGGAGACGGACGAAAACGTTTTTATTGCCGCCGCCTGCAAAGAGAAAGGAATCGATTTTCTCAAGGGAGAGGCCAAGGTCGGCGTGCGGCTGCTCGAAAAGTCTGCCGACGAACCGGCAACGGAATCTTCTGAAACCGGTAAGTACGTGGTCTCGGTTAACGGCCGCGATTATCGGCTGGCGATTGACGGCAACCAGGCCACCGTCAACGGAGTCGCGTATCAGGTTGGATTGAAACCGGACGAGGCGGGTGACGGTCCAGCGGCACCGCCGACGGGCAAGACATCGCCCGTGACAGCGGAAATGCCGGGCGTCGTGTTACGGCTGCTCGTTGCGCCGGGCGATCCGATCCAGAAAGGTGATGCCCTGTTGGTTTTGGAAGCCATGAAAATGGAAGTTCACATTAATGCTCCCAGTGCGGGAATAGTCGCGGAAATGTCGGTCTCGATAGGTGACCAGGTGACGACTGGACAAGTGCTCGCGACGATCGGATGATCAATCCATCCGGCGGATCGTTTCTTCGAGCAATGGTGCGAGATCGCCGAGGCGCGGCAGTTCGTCCAACAGCTGCGGATGGATATAGACACGAACGCGTTTGACGTAGTCGTCGAATTGTTCGCGCGCCAACGTGCTGACCACCGGCGAAATCTCTCCCAACGTGCGATAGCAGCCCTCGTTGGGGAAATAGACATCGACGTTGAATTCGACTTCCAATTGAACCGGCGGTGCGTCGAAGAGGATCTCGTGCGGTGCCACGCGGCGGGCAAGCTTGTGACTGATGATGTCGGCGAATTGCTCGGAACATGCCGCCAGCCAAGGGTATGGGCGTCGAGCGAGCTTCGCATACAACTCGCGATGCTGGAATATGCTGCATTCGATGGCCCGCTTGTACAACTGTCGCGTCGGACCGAACAGACCCACCAGCAAGTCATAGGCTGGTCCGTTGGTCGCGGCTTCGAGCAACGCGGCGATCATCTCCTGTTCCCCAAGCCGAAACAACGCATCGAGATCTAATGCGCCATGCGACAAATAGAACGCGCGTTGCAACTGGGCCGTGGCGGCACGGACGGCATGATGCCAATAAACTTCGCTGAACATCACGTAACGCGCGAAGACCATCATCTCTGCAGCGGTCTTTCCCTTGTTCGTGATCGCCAGACCGTCGCCCGTCTGATTCAGACAGAGGCTGCCAATCAGTCGTTGTTGGTCGAAGTTCTGCCCGTAAGGGACTCCGGCGTGCAGACTGTCGCGTGCCAAGTAGTCCATCTTGTCGATATCAATCGGACCGGACAACATTCCTTGCAAGATGCGCATCGCGCAGTCACGGGGTTTCTCCGACAATAATGCCACGACTTCGCGCGGCTGAATATTCCAATCGTCGCGCAATGTATCCGCGATTTCACCTTCCAGAAGAAAGCTATTGGCGAACAACTCATGATCGGGAACGCCCGGCAGCTTAATATCTTCGATGGGATGACAAAACGGCCAGTGTCCTAAATCGTGGACTAAGGCCGCCACCAGAAAGACCTCCGCATCATACCGCGAGACAACCGCGGCAAATCGTTCGTCGTACGAGAGGCGTTTCAAGTACAACAGCGCCATGCGGTAGACGCCCAGCGAATGCTCGAAGCGTGAATGATGGGCCGCCGGGTAAACCAGGGAGACGAGCCCTAGCTGACTGATGCGTGCAAGGCGACGAAACTCGGCCGTGTCAATGATCTGCTTCACGCGCTGAGTGAGCGGAACGTCTAGCTCGGGCGGAATGCGAATCAACTGCCCTCGCGCGTCGAGTCCTGCGACTTCTGGAATTTCACCGATCGAATTCATGGTGCGAATGGGACCCGCTACTCTACTGCCTAGAACGCATCCAGGCCCGCCACGACACGCATCAGAACGGTCACAATTACGTAAAGACCGTAATGCAGGATGCCGGTCATGTATTCAAGATCGAAACTTGCGAATGCCGAAAACGCGCCGACCAATACAAATGGCACCGCAAACGCCAATTGATAGGACGTGAATTCGATACCCAACACCCACGGGACGAATACGAAGACTCCCCACAGCCCGGCGTAGACGGCAGAACAGACAAGCACTCGAATGGCAAGTTCCTTGCCGCGAAATGCCTCGAGTTCGTCATTTCGCAGAAAAGTGTACCCGCCCAATACCAGTGGCGGTGCTAGCGAAATTGCCCCCAACAGCTTGATGAAGAACGGAACGTCACCGTCGTAGACGCGCAATCCAAATGCGATCCCAAACACCACGACAATGAAGACACCGATCCCAACGATACCTCTGGTGGAGACCGCTGTCTCCTCACGCATGATCGGCTCGACGATGGCGCGACCTTTTGAATCCTTGAGGCCGGCGGCCTCAGGACCGTGAATGACAACTTCATCCTCAAGCGCGGGGATTTCGATCACGGTCTTGCACTTGGGGCATGGCCCTTGTTTTCCCGCGAATTTTTCGCTGACCGAAAACCGCTTCTTGCAGCCGGGACAGACGATGTTTATCGGCATTGCAGACTCGAATGGCAGATGGGAATACGGATTGCCTTGACCGGCGCTGAAAATGCCGACCGGCGACGTAGCAATCATACATGGTCGTGCTGGCACGACGCGATAGCACTTGCGCCTGGATTCCCTAGTTTTGGCAAACTGCCAGATGCCGTCAAGAACCTGACAGCAACAGATGCAACAGATTCGGAAACGATCCGGCATAGGCGATTCCGCGGAGATTTGTTACTTTTCCGCGCCCGTATCCAGAGAGGGAGGCCGCATCCAAGGATGGATGCCGCGACAACCAGAGGTGGCGAAACGAAGGAGTTCATTTGTGTTCATCCAGAATATGCGAATCGACCGGTTTGGATCCGTTTCCAACCTGGCACTTGACAACCTCACTCAAGACATCACTTTGATTCAAGGTGGGCCTGGAACAGGCAAGACCACCCTGCCGCAATTTGCCCGAGCCATTCTGTATGGTTTTGACGAATCAACGCGTTCGCAGTGTTTGCCTTCGATCAGCTCTGTTGACTTTGGTGGTTCGATCACATGGTCGCTGGGCCATCACCAGTACACGATTCGCCGCCACGACGACGGCAAGTTGGCGGGCCATTTCGAGGTATTGGATGACGGCCATCCAGGCAGTCGTGTTGCCTTGACCGACATCCTCCAGGGAATCTCTGCAGACCTGTATTCACAGCTGTTTGCTGTGGATTTCTCACGTCGACCCGAGGTGTCCGAGTTGCTTGATGAGGCCGCCAATTGTGGCTTCATCATTGAAGGCCAAGCGATCGATACTGACAAACTGCAAGGGCTGGTAGGACGGTTGGCGACATTGCAAGCAACCCTGGCGACGTTGGGTCCAGTAGACGAATCCACGGAGTCGCTTCAGTCGCGACGGCGCGAACTACTTGATGACATCGCGTGGTTGGAATTAGGCCCAGTGCGGCGGCATGACGAGCGATCGCAAACGCAGAGCCAAATCGAGGCGACGCGCGGACAACTGGAGACCACGCGTCAGGAACTGCACGCTTTGCGTAAGGCAATGGATGAAATTGCGGTAACTCGACAAGACTGTCGCAGGCGATTTGCCAAAGCGGAAGTCGCGTCGGCAAACCGCGGCAAGCATGAAACGGAAACTCGCGAATTGGACGCTCGGATCGAACGCTGGAAGGGCGTGTTGTGTGAGGCGGCCATGCGTTATGAAGAAATTGGGCGGTGCGCGCCAGTCGCCAATTGTGACTGCGAACGAATGCAATTGACCCGCGTCCAAGCGGAATTGCAAGCCTCACTGCGTTATCTCGAACAGGAACGCGATGTGCTGGCGTCCGGCGGTCGACCGCCGCGAGAATTGCCCGACGAAATCACTCGGCTGAAACGGCAATACGCACACATCGACACAAAAGAGGCGGAACTGCAACGGGGGTTCGACGCCGCGACCGAAACGATTCGACAGAAGGAAGTCAATCTGGCCGTCCTGGAGCAACGTCTGAACGGCCTCACTACCGATTCGACCAATCGGCTCGCGCGACATCGAGAAGAACTCCAGCAGATGGAACATCTGTTGAACGAAATTGAACGTCGGCAAACGCTGGAGGAGTCCATTACGGAAACCAAACGGCAGATTCGACAGGTTGAAGAAGGCAGCGGAGAATCCTCGATTCTGTGGACCGCGACGAACTATCTGCAACGGATTTCGGCAAATGATTTCCAACGAATCGAAGTCACGCATGGCAGACATGTGTGGGTTACCGACGCCAAGGGGCATCGATTGTCGTGGGGCCATCTCTCTGAAAGTGTGCGGGACAAAGTGTATCTCAGCTTGTGCCTAGCTTTTGTCGAGGCCCACGATCAGCGTAAAGCACCACTGCCCTTGATTTGGAAGGATGTGTTCACCAACTTCGAGTCTCGTCAAGTACCAGAAATGGCTGAACTGCTTTGCAGTTTCGCACGAGATAGGCGGCAGATCCTGCTATTAACGCGGCACGAACATGTGGCCAGCGTCTTCCGGTTCAAGAATGTGCCGGGCCGAACACTCGTTGCGACCCATGACTGGCAAACGGCGACTCGTGCGCGTCATGATCAGCAGACGACTCACGATGTGAACCGTTTGCTAGCCGTTGCCGGCGACGCGGCATTTATCGATATCGATAAGGCTTGTGCGCCCGACGACGAACGCGAAGTGGATGCAAACTTCCACCTGTTCGATGATAGTCCAATTGAACAATCACCCTCCTTGAGTTCTGACAATGCCGTGCGCCTCCGCCGGCTTGGAATTACAACGGTGAGTGAATTACTTGAGGTTTCAGGAGACGACATTGCCTCCGAATTGAGTTACGCCGGAGTCTCCGGCAGCATGGTCGCAGATTGGAAATCGCAAGCTCTGATGATGTGCCGCTTTGCCCGTTTGCGCGAATACGACGCACGAATCCTGGTTGCCTGCGGGATTACGGACCCAAATCAACTGCGTCAGATTCCGCCAATAGAAGTCCGCTCGATGATTGAACGTTTCGCAGATAGCAGCGAAGGTCGCGCGATGTTGTTGTCAGGCACCGAATTCGAACTGAGTCGTATCGCTGACTGGGTGCGAATTGGAGAATCCTCAGATAAGCAACGTCATCAACAAACCGACAACCGTGCGAGTCAGCGAGAGGAAGAACGAGCCAACGTTGTGCAGATGAAATCTATATTGGAATCGAACGACCTTCAGTTCTATCTGGAGAGTACCTCTGACGTGGTCGACGCACCGTCGATCGGCCCACGATCCGCGGAGCGGCTGGAAGCCGTCGGCGTTGTCACGGTGTCTGATCTACTGGCTGCCGACCCGAATGAGTTGGCTGGTCGTCTGAAGAATCGACGCATGAGCACTAAAACGATCGTCAACTGGCAACAACAAACTGCCTTGGTCTGTCGCGTGCCAACGCTGCGTGGACACGACGCGCAGATCCTGGTGGCGGTTGGAGTGACCGACGTCGAGGAATTGGCTTCGATGGAACCGCAAGAACTTTGGACGCAGGTAGGGCCCTTCGTCGACTCGTCAGCCGGAAAACGGATCATCCGCAGTAGTAAGGTTCCCAACTTCGAGGAAGTCTTTCACTGGATCGAATGGGCCAAACAGGCGCGCACGTTGAACGCTGCCTGAGGCGGCGTTCGGTTGTTTTTTTCATGCGACTGCTTGCGTTGGCTGGCCCTCTTGCGACACAATCAGGATCTTGGCAGTCAAGTGACTGACCGATCATCCTGCTCACCACGTTGTCGCGAGGTCCCAACCATGAACCGTCCCAAGTCACTCGTTCAGATCGACCGCCGTCAGTTTGTAGCCGGCTCCGTTGCCGCGATCGCGGCCCCATTGGTGATTTCCTCGCGCGCGTTTGGTGCCAATGACCGCTTGAACATTGCCGGCGTCGGAGTCGGTGGCAAGGGGCGAGGCGATATTGCGAGTACTTCGGTCGGACAAAACGTGGTGGCGATTTGCGATGTCGATGCGCGTACACTCGACTCATCCGCCAAGAAGTATCCCAATGCGAAGACATACAACGATTGGCGCCGTCTGTTGGAACAAAAAGACATCGATGCCGTGACCGTGTCCACACCGGATCACATGCACGCGCCGATCGCAGTTTCGGCCATGCAGTTAGGTAAACATGTTTATGTGCAAAAGCCGCTGGCCCACACGGTCTACGAAGCACGGCAGATGCGATTACTGGCCCAGCGGCATAACGTGATTACGCAAATGGGCAACCAGGGGCACAGCGGCAGCGGTTATCGCACGCTTGTTGAATTGATTCGCAGCGGTGTCATCGGCAAAGTGAACGCCGCTCACGCGTGGTCGAATCGTCCGATTTGGCCCCAGGGAATCCCGCGCCCCAGTGGTTCCGATCCGGTTCCAGAATACCTCAGTTGGAACAACTGGCTGGGAGTCGCGCCAACACGTCCGTACGTTGGCCCTGGGAAGGATAGTAAACGAGGGCGCGGTGCCTACCATACGTTCAACTGGCGCGGGTGGCTCGACTTTGGCGTCGGAGCGCTCGGCGATATGGGCTGCCATATTATTGATCCCGTGGTTTGGAGTTGTGATCTGTCAAGCCCCACGCGGGTTTGGTCCGACGGTCCGGCGCCCAACGGCGAAACGTATCCCAAGTGGGGAGTCATTCACTATCAATTCCCCGGCACGAAGTACACGTCGGGCGATGCCTTTCGTATGACTTGGTACGACGGTGGCAAGAAACCCGATAATGATCTTGCGCAGTTACCAGCTGGCGAATTGTTGCCGGACAACGGGTCGCTGTTTATCGGCGAGAAGGGTGTGCTTCTGTGTCCTCACGGAGGCAAGCCACGTTTGCTTCCCGCGGACAAATTCGCTGAGAAAGAGGTCGAAGTCGTCGCAAGTGACGACCACTATTTGCAATGGACCAAGGCGTGCAAGGGCGAGGGGCGAGCGACATCGCACTTCGATTACTCTGGACCGCTTACAGAAACAGTCTTGCTGGGCACGATTGCAATCCGTTTCCCGGAACAGAAACTCAACTGGGACGCGGACGCCATGTCGGTCACCAACCTGGCTGACGCCAATCGATACGTGACCAAGAATTACCGAACGGGTTGGGAAGTCAAAGCACTGGAGAGACCCTCGGTCTAATCGCGGCATTGTCATTTGCCTGCTCTAGACGGGTTGAGGATTCGATGACCGAAGCCGACTTGCAGCCCAACCGCTGGTATTGGATTCGCCGTGCTGATGGAAGCTTGGCACCGTACCGTTTTCATCAACTGCGACCGACAAAGATTGGTGGTCAACGGACTGCCGAATTCTTTGTCGGTAGTATGCTCCAGCATTGGCCGCTTAGTTGTGTCGTCGGCGAAGCTCATATGCCCGTCAAGGGAAAATCGCCATCAAACAGCATTACAGACGGTCACGATGATCTAGAGGTGCGATGATCAAGTTGCGATTGGGCTGGGCCAATGACCGAAGCCGTAGGCAGTATACTCTTCTATCCTGCTCTTGTGATTATGATTAGGAGAACGTCCACGGTGCTGACACACCATGCGACAGTTATCGTTTGGCCAAGACTTAAACGCCCTCAAACCGAAAGAGACATTGTGAACTGGAATCATGCCAAGCGACCGACGGGAATTGTGGCAGGCGTGTTGATTGTGATTGGTGTGGCGATGCCTAGCGTTGCCGCAGAGACATTCAGGCAATCGCCAACGGTCGCACCGTCCCATCTTCGCGATGCACCGGAGGACGAGCCCGCGCCCTCGCCAAGATTATCCGCGGCCAAAGAACTCCTCAAGCATGGACCAAAGCCGACCTGGATCTGGGGGCCGAATCATAACCGTGATTATGCGATGCGGAAACGATTCGACGGTGGCGCGACCACGGCTTGGCTGCAAGCGACTTGTGACAATTCCATGAGGTTGCTCATCAACGGCCATCAAGTTGCGCAGAGCGATTCTTGGGAAAACCCGGTTCGTGTGGAGGTGAGCAAGCATCTGCGCGAGGGTACCAATGAAATCGTTGCCAGTGTTGGCAATGCCGGAAGCGTTGCTGGATTCGCGTTCAAACTGGCATTGTCCAACGGCGAGGAGGTACGGTATGTGATAAGTGACGAGTCGTGGGAATCTGTCGAAAAACTCGGACCGTGGGTGCCCGTCCGCACGATGGGCAAGATGGGGATTGGCCCGTGGAAAGATGTGTTTTCCAAACCCGCAGGACTCGCCGAAGCGGATCGCGGCATCTTTCACCTGTTGCCTGGCTTTCAGGTCGAACTGCTTTACACCGTCCCCAAGAACCAGCAGGGGTCTTGGGTCAGCATCGCCTTTGACGATCGCGGTCGCCTGATTGCTAGCGACCAAGGAGGCCATGGACTCTATCGGATCACGCCACCGCCGATTGACGGGAAAGGCGAAACGCAAGTTGAAAGGCTGAGCGCAAAAATCACATCAGCGCAAGGGCTCTTGTACGCCTTCGACAGTCTTTATGTGTCCGTCAATGGAGGGCCTGGCAGCGGACTTTATCGTCTCCGCGATACCAGCGGCGACGACCAGTTTGATGAAGTTCTGAAGCTGAAAGCGCTCGCTGGAGGCGGTGAACACGGGCCGCACGCGCTGCGTTTATCACCCGACGGCAAGTCGATCTACTTGATCGCCGGCAACCACACCAATCCACCGGCTGAGTTTTCCGCGAGCCGCCTGCCTTCGAACTGGAGCGAAGATCATCTGCTGCCGCGGCAATGGGACGCCCGTGGTCACGCCCGTGGAAAACTGGCACCGGGTGGATGGATCGCGAAGACCGACCCGGATGGCAAATCGTGGGAGATGTTCAGTATCGGCTATCGCAACCCGTACGACATGGACTTCAATGCCGATGGCGACCTGTTTGCGTACGACGCAGACATGGAATGGGACATGGGGATGCCCTGGTATCGACCTACGCGTGTCGTGCACGCGACAAGCGGTAGCGAATTTGGCTGGCGCAGCGGTACTGGAAAATGGCCGACATACTATGTCGATAGTTTGCCGCAACTAGTCGATATCGGACCAGGCTCGCCAGTCGGCGCGGAGTTTGGCTACGGAACTCTTTTTCCCGAAAAATATCAGCACGCCTTCTACATTTGCGACTGGACTTTCGGCACGATGTACGCTGTGCATAGCCAAGCCAGCGGTGCGGGGTATACGGCAACCAAGGAAGAGTTCATTTCGAGGACACCGTTGCCTCTGACGGACGTTGCCGTTGGGCCCGATGGAGCGATGTATTTTACGACTGGTGGTCGAGGCGCTCAGTCGGAACTCTATCGCGTGACCTATCGAGGCAAGGCGTCTACCAAGGCGGTCGATGCGCACGACACCGAGTTCGCGGCGTTACGCGCGTTGCGAAAAGAAATCGAGACCTACCACACGACTGTGAAAGACCCCGAAAGTGCGGTGGCATTTCTGTGGCCGCACCTTGGGCATCACGATCGGCACATTCGCTACGCGGCGCGCGTGGCGATTGAACACCAGCCTGTGGAAGCCTGGAGCGAAAAGGCCGTTAACAGCTCGGATCCAGTCGGCACAATCCAAGCTGTTGTGGCACTTGCACGCCAAGGCGACCCGACACTTCAACCAAAGGTCCTGGCGGCACTCGACCGGATCGACATCGCAAACCTCAGTGAATCCCAACAGCTGGACCTACTTCGCGCCTGGTCACTCATCTTCATTCGGATGAGAAGACCGGATCAACAAACTGCGACGCGCCTAGTCAAGAAGTTAGACAATTTGTTTCCTGCAGAATCCGATCGGCTCAATCGTGAACTGTGCGCAATACTGGTCTATCTGAACTCTTCGACTGTGGTGACGAAGACTCTCGAGTTGCTCGGCAAGGAAACAACGCAAGAAACGTTGGCGACTGACGCGCTGTTGGCTCGCAACCGTGGGTATGGTGGCACGATCGCACAGATGTTGGCGAATCAGCCCGATCTGCAAAAGCTGCACTACGCATTTTCGCTGCGCAACGTTCGGTATGGCTGGACTTTGGAGCAGCGCCGCCAATACCTCGTCTGGTTGGCCGAAGCACGTGACCGCAGCGGTGGCGCCAGCTATCAAGGCTTTATTGACAACATGCGAAAAGACGCTTTGGAGAATGCTTCCGAGGCCGAACGAAAGTTGCTCGCCTCGGAAATCGTGATCACACCCATCAATACGGTCGGGCTGCCCAAGGCAACTGGGCCCGGTCGCGCATGGACGCTTGGTGATCTTGTTGGTGCGAGCCAGCAGGGACTTCAAGCTCGCGACTTCGAGAACGGCCGCAAGATGTTTGCGGCTGCTCGCTGTATCGTCTGCCATCGCTTTGAAGGTCGTGGCGGCGCGACGGGCCCCGATCTGACGAATGTTGCCGGCCGTTTCACCCCAGGCGACCTCAGCGAATCGATCGTGAATCCCAGCAAAGTCGTCTCCGACCAATATCGCGCCTCGGTTGTCATTACGACGTCAGGTAAAGTCTACACCGGTCGATTGAGTGGCGATCAAGAGGACAAGCTGACAATTCTGATTGATCCCGAAGACGCTAGTAAAGTAGTCACAATCCAAAAACCTGAAGTCGAATCCGTCAAACTCTCGGCCGTCTCACTGATGCCGGACGATCTCCTAAAAGAACTCAATCGCGACGAGGTCTTGGACCTGTTTGCGTACATGCTCTCCCGTGGCAATCCGAATGACGCGTTATTCGCCAAGAGGCAGTGATCCGACGTGATTATCACCGGTAAATGATTACCAAGAATCGTTGTCTGGCAGATGCCGGCCACTGAAGAGGCTGCGACCAGCTGCTGAGGGCTGACACATCAAGTGTCGTCCGCCGACTGCACTGGTACCAGGCTGCTGTACGCCAGGACATAGTGCCGCAGTCGTGGTGAAGTAAAGAACTGCACCGTTGCGGTGCGCTTTTTCTCTTTGCCGCTGAGCTTGACAATTCTTCCCAAACCGCGCTCCGGATCGTTGACGATCATTCCCTCGACAAAATCCTCGGGAGGAATCGCCCCTCGTTCGTCTGCTTCGCTGTCGCCATCGAGAGCGTTGTTCAACAGTTGATCGGCGGTCATCACCGATGCGGCAGCGGGACGCGTCATTTGCTGCTGTTCGATGTCATGCTGAATCGCTTCGTCCATCAGTGGGTCGTCGAAACCCAGCTCCTCCGGATCGTCATCCACGATATCCTGGACGTAGGTATCGTCGTCATCGGTGTGATCGTCCCAGGTTTCATCGATATGCGGCGATGACTTCGGCTCGAACACTTCCATTTCTTCGCGCGGCAATTCCATCAGAAATGGGCTAGGGATGGCCATTTCTTGATTACCTCGCATGAACCGATATGCCGCATTGCTAATCTGAAGTTCTTCTTCCGCTCGCGTGATCCCCACAAACAGCAATCGTCGCTCCTCTTCCAACTGATCGGGGTCTTCCTTGCTGCGCTCATGCGGCAACATGCCTTGTTCGACGGCGACAATGAACACACAGGGGAATTCCAAGCCCTTGGCGGCGTGGAGTGTCATCAGCGATACCTTGTTGGTTTCCACTTCCCACTCATCCGTGTCGCTGACTAAGGCTGCCTGTTCGAGAAACGCTTCCAGTGGTGCGTCGTCCGGACTCTGTGTGTCAAATTCCGAAGCATCAGTAAGCAACTCCTCGACGTTGGCCAGTCGTTCTGCGTCTTCTTCCAATTCCGATTCTTCGAGCCAGTTGCGGTAGCCCGATTCCGCGAGCAGCTGCTCCATCAGCTCATGCAACGGTGCCGTGGCCAGTGGGCTCAGTGCGTCAAACATCTCGACAAACCCGTGGAGTGCCACAACCGCCGGCTTGCGCAACGTCTTGATCGTCTTCGCTTCGCGCGCCGCGTCCAACAGGGAAACTCCATAACGTTGGGCGTACTCATCGAGCCGTTTGATCGTAGCTTTGCCAATCCGTCTCGGAGGAACGTTGATGATGCGGAGCAACGACATGTCGCTCTTGGGATTGTTGATCAGGTGCAGATACGCCAGCACGTCCTTAATCTCTTTTCGCTGATAGAACTCCAGCCCCTTGATGATCTGATACGGAACGCCAGCATTGCGAAACGCGTTTTCCAACGCGCGCGACAGTGAATTAATTCGGTAAAACAACGCGAAGTCACGCGGACGCCGGCGATCGTGAGCAATGTCGTCCGCAATTTGGGCAACGATATGTTCGGCTTCATCACGACTGCTCGGGTAGCGGACCAACCGCACGGGATTGCCGGGCGGATTGTCGGTCAGCAATTGCTTGGGCTTGCGCTGCGTGTTGTACGCGATCAATTGATCGGCGACTCGCAAGATATTGGACGTACTACGGTAGTTTTGCTCCAGCCGTACGACGCGGACCTGTGGGAAGTCGTGTTCAAAGTCCAGGATGTTACGTAGGTTCGCCCCCCGCCAGCCGTAGATGGACTGATCAGGATCGCCAGTCACTGCCAGATTAGGATGGTCGCGGGACAACGCCCGGACAATTGCGTACTGCGAAAAGTTGGTGTCCTGATATTCGTCCACAATGATGTAGCGATACCGGTCATCCATTGCTTTCCGCAATTCAGGGTTTTCGCGGAGCATGGTTGCCAGATGCAACAGGAGGTCGTCAAAATCGACAGCGTTGGCTTGCAACATCCGCTTCTGATACACGGGATAGGCGACTTCGACGACGCCACCCAAGGTCTGTCCGGCCCGCGAGACGAATTGATTCGAGGTGACCAGATTGTTCTTGGCGTTACTGATTTCGTTGGCGATTTGATCGACCGTGACGTGGCTCAGGCTGATATCCGTGTCATCGATCGCGGCGCGCAGCACCTTGCGGCTATCGCTGGTGTCGTAGATCGAGAAATTTTCTTCCAGGCCGACGAGCCGCGCGTGCCGTCGCAACATTCGGGCACAGAAGCGGTGAAACGTGCCCGTCCAAACCGATTCGCCTGGTGCCAGCCGAGCCAGCCGCAAATTCATCTCTTCGGCTGCTTTGTTGGTAAACGTCAAGGCGAGAATCTGCCAGGCGGGTACCCCCTGGCGCAACAGAAACGCAATCCGATGGGTGACAACACGAGTTTTTCCGCTGCCCGGGCCGGCTAGAATCAGCAGCGGACCGTCCCGATGTTGCACGGCTTCGACCTGTGATGGCGTGAGACGTTCGAGTAAATCGTGGTTTTCGCTGTCTGGTGAATTCGGATCCATGGGAGCTGTTGAGCGTGTCGAGGTGTGGCGATCAGTCTCGCATTATAGGCCGTTCGGTCGGGTGCGCGGCAGCCCCCGTCGAATCCGGGAAACGGCGAATCCTGAGCACGGCGAATCCTGAACATGGCGAATCCTGAGCACGGCGAATCCTGAACATGGCGAATCCTGAACAAGTTCGGAATTGCGTTGCCAAGATGACTACCGCTTCTGCCTGTGCTAGCGGACAACTAAGGGAACCAACAATTCAATCGAACTTGTGGTAGCAATCAAGCGACCGATTGATATACTGTTTGCCCTGCTCTAAGTGGGCCTGTCGCCTGACGACCACTTCAGGATGATTGAGCAGTTCACACACACCGCAAGGAGGGTACTCATGTCGACGACTCGTATTCCCTTAAGTGCAACGGAAGAAGCTTCGCGGAGCCTCAATGAACGTTTGGAATTAAGTACCGCGGAAATTGGCCTGTCAGTGCGCACGACCAATTGTCTGGAAGAACGCGGCGTCTTCACGGTGCACGATCTCTTGAACTGCACGCGTGATGACTTGCTCAGCATCTCTAACTTTGGTGAGAAGACTCTGGACGAAGTTTATCATGCGCTGGCGAGCATTGGGTTCGATCGCTCCAAAGCAAAATAATCAGCTGCGGCGCTGCAGAGGGCCTCAACGGCTCACCAGGCGAGTCGCGAACAGCGCGTGAAGCCACTGACTCGGCCTATTGCGTTGCCAGCGTGAGGCATTTGAGCATGCCGCCGTTGTTGACGTTATCGCGAAACAGGAAGCGTCCTTTTGCAAACGCGGGCATCGCACGCGTGAAATTGGGGGATATTTGAGCACTAGCCAGCAAAGTGTATTGATCGGGTGATGCCGCGACCAATGCTAAATGTCCCTGGTTCGTCAACATCAGCAGATGATCGCCGACAAGAATGGTATGCGCGACACCAAAACCAGCGGCTGTCCAACGCACTTTTCCAGTCTTGGCTTCGATGCAGCGGAGCTCGCCATTGGAGAAATCTTCGCGTCCGTGAGTGCCGTAAAGGAACCCGTCTTTTTGCACACAGGTCGTGTACTGGCTGGACATGGCATTGTCATTGGCCCAAATCTGGGTGGCTGAATTCTTCGTCAAGCGGGCTAAGTGTCCACCGATACGATAGGCTGCGGAAACAAACAGGTGGTTGTCAAAGACCAGTGGCGTAGCCGCATTGACTGTCGGACCGCGATCACCGAATTCAAAACGAAATAGTTCCGTGCCTGTTTGGGGATCCACCGCAATCGTGTTCAGACGTGTCACAAAGATGACTTGTTCCTGGCCCTCAATCACGGCTTTGGTTGGCGACGAATAACTGGCTCGCTCGTCTGTCTTTTTCCAGACCGTGTTCCCAGTTTCGAGATCGAAGGCAACGATTCCAGCGTTGCGTCCACCGACGTTGAGCAACAGCTTCTTGCTGGCCACGATTGGCGAACTGCCGGCACCAAAGTAGCTGGTGGGTCCCGGATAGTCGGCGCCAGTGTCGCGCGACCAGACTTTCTTGCCATTGGCCAAACTCAGCGCGTACAAGTTTCCGGCCGCACCGAAGACAAAGATCCGTTCATCAGAAACCAGTGGGACGCAACGCGGTCCGGTATCAGGATTGAGACCACCTTTATAGGTTGCGGGATAGTCAGCCTTCCAGACCGACTTGCCGGTGGCGATGTCGATAGATTCCACTCGTTCCAAATCACCGACCCGGTGAAAGATAATAGCCCTTTCTCCGATCACCACGGGGCCAGCGTAGCCGCTGCCGACGGGAAACGACCAATTCACCTTAGGACCGGGCGCGGGCCACACTTCAAGCGGCTTTTCATCGACGGCAGCGCCGTTTCGATTCGGACCAAGAATCTGTGGCCAGTCGCCAGCGACACCTCTCGTCCCAACGTTTAAACTGCAAAAGACGGTCAGGATAAGAGAAACAAGAGGACGGAACTTATTTGCAGCCGAGTGCATTTGTAATCTCGCTGGGCGGAAGGAGTGGAAGGAACTGCAGCGTAGCGACGTGCGGATTCGGGATTGTCGCCTTGGTACAAAATGACATCCTACCCACTGGGGACGCCCCAATACAATTTCACGCGATTGGAGTATAATATTGCTCGAACGTCAAGTTGCCCGCGATCGCCCGCGATCTCATACTGCCCAACGGATTGCCCGGTAGAATCATGGCCCCCCGCTTCCGCTTTCTTGGAAAGAAAAGAGGAAAACGCCGGACGGGCTCGCGGTTGGTCGGCAGCGTTGGAGAGGCGATTTTCTTTGGTCTGCTGTTCCTGCTCGGTGCCGTCGCATTGACGTCGCTGGTCACCACTCAGGTCATCAACCCGACGGCGGCGATCTATCGCCCCGGATTGGGTTTTTGGTTGGCTGTCACGGTTTTGTCGTCGTTCGTATTCATTGGCGGTGCCGGCGTGATCTTGACGGTACTCCAAGTGGGAGTCTCTGCGGAGCGACGTTCGGCCATTGTCCAACGCGCGACTGATCTTGATCTGATTCAGGACGCGCTGCCGTCCCAAAAGGACTTTCCATCGATTCCCCGTGAAGCCAACTTGGTAAACAGCCCTGGCGTAGAACTAGCATATCGATTGCCGGCGATCAGATCGTCGGCTTGGAAACTGACTGGCATGACCTTGCTGGCGTTGGTGGCAACGGGCTTCGCGGCAGCCTTGGTGGTGATTTCGCTGGAAAGTTGGTTCTTCGGCGAATTCGAGTGGGTGTTGCTGGCGTTTGCCGCCCCGTACATCGTCTGCGGTATCTGGACGGCGAGTTACATCGTGCGCGAAATCTGGTGGAATAGCCGCATCGGGCCCACTTGCGTCGAAATCTCGGATCTCCCCTTGCGGCCAGGCCATGAGTATGCGATTTTTCTATCGCAAGGTGGGCGTGTGTCGCTGGCGGCGCTGAAGATGATGCTGGTTTGCGAAGAAGAATCTACTTATAGTCAAGGAACGGACATTCGTACGGAAACCAAAGTCGTTTACGAGAAGCCTGTCTTCGAGCGAGAGTCGATTTCGATCGAGCCCGGTGTCCCATTGGAGATGAGAGAGTCACTGCTAATCCCCCCAAACGCGATGCACTCCTTTCAGTCTGGCCACAACCTACTTCGTTGGAAGTTGGTTGTATCTGGCCAACCTTCCACTCGACCTCAATTCGTCCGAAACTTTCCGGTTGTTGTATATCCCAATGTTGACGGTTTCTAAACGAGCCAATCCGCGTCTTCGCGAACGAGTCGGTCATGCGATGATCGAGCCGCTAATCAGTTTGCAGTTTCTGAGTTCTGACGGCGCGTACCGTTCGGGGGATGTGCTGCACGCTGAGTATCAGATTGATGCCGTTGAGACTGACGACGTTCAGGCAGTTGAGCTCTCCATATTGTGGTTTACGGAGGGAAAGGGTGACGAAGATCTGGCCGTTCATTTCTTCGAGCGACGTGTCTCTACAGATGCCGACGACGGCGACCTGCGTCGCCTCTATCGATTCAAGACGGAGCTTCCCAATAGCCCGCTGACCTACTCTGGTGAGATTCTCAAAATTCGCTGGTGTGGACGCGTCCGCATTTTTCTTCGGCGTGGGAAGGAGCTGTTTTTTGATCAGCCTTTTCAGCTATTGCCACGCCAGACTAACGCGGAGAAGCAGGACGATCTGGCGTGACAGGCCATCCACCTGAATCCCAAACTTCGAAGTCGCTCCACCCCGCAAATCCATTTTCCACTTGCGCAGTCCGACCCGGCGCGATTCAGTACCAGTTTCCGTTAGACGACTCCCCAGCGAAGTTGCTGATCCGTCTGCGCGACAATTGCTGGTGGGGCGAGATCGTCGGACCACATGGGTCGGGGAAATCGACGCTGATTCAAATGCTTCTGCCGGCGTTTCAGAATGCCGACCGGAAGGTTCACCTGGTCACGCTAACGAGCGGCGAACGTCGGTTGCCCGCCGCCGCCCATGACATGTCAAATTGGGACGACCAAACGCAGGTGGTCATTGATGGGTTCGAACAGCTTGGTTGGTGGCAGCGCCGCTCGCTCAGGCGAGCGTGCCGCGGGTGTGGTTGCGGTCTGCTGATCACCGCTCATGCGAGTTTGGGCTTCCCGCCATTGCTTACCACCACCACTTCACTCGGATTGACCGAACAGCTCGTCTTCGCGTTGCTCTCTGAGCACGCCACCAACCACATCTCGACTGCCGAGATCGAGGATGCGTTCTCACGCCACGAAGGCAACGTGCGCGAGATCTTCTTCGATCTGTACGATCGGTACGAGCAGCACGCTCGGAGCTGACGCTTCCATTGCGAACAGGCTGTTAAGGTGGCAATCCGCAGTTCATGGAAATTCGCCGCCCCGCATGGTCTTTGTGAGGTAGTTTTTCGCAGACGGTCTCGCGCAACGCGCGTTGGCACAATGTGAATATTTGTCACGACCCGCGGTCGTGGAAGATGCCAAATCGCTTCGCAAACATTGAAGCAGTTGAAATTGGCACTTGACCACCAACCATGCTAGCGGGTCAAACAGAAGAACGAATAACCCATGGTCAATGAGAATCGCAGAATGAAAAGGTGGATCTGCCATACGGCCGTCATGGTGAGCGTGCTATGCACACTCGCCTTGAAGCCATGTGAATGCTCGGCGGGACAGTTGTCGGACTGGCTCTCCGGCCGCTCGCCCTACTATCACAAACAGCCTTGGCAAATCGACCGCCGGTCCCCTCGAACATCCCCGCAATATCCGCAGGTACTGAATGCAAGTCAGGCTGCTATTGCGTATCCAACTGGCGTTGCCTACCAACAGCGAACTGCGATTCAGACGAAACCATGGTATCAGGCAGCGCCGGTGATTCAACAGACACCGGCCTTTCAGACGACACCGATCAACCAATCGGTGACGGCGATTCGACAGGCAACGTATGCGCAAAGATCGGTCCTAAACTCAGGCTCTGGGGTCTGTGGGACAAATCGCCTGCAGTCCGTGCCTCGCTCGGCCTATCGCTCGACGTGGGTTCGTGTTCCGGTCACCCGATATCGCCCAGTGCCAGGAGTTGCCTCGACGGCGTACGGTATTCCTGCGACACAGCCTTGCAGCGGATACGAGTGGCGTCTGCGCCGCGTGCCTGTGACTACCTTTCTCCCGTTTGCAGACTATTGGGGCCACCATTCCGGCCCGCAACAACAGGTGTCAAATTTTGGCGCCCCGGCTGCGGCGCCGTGCGTGACCTACGGTACGGCGATCCCGCAAACCTCTCCACAAGGATCTCCATATTATCCGGCGCAACCAGGGACTGTGCCATTGAATCCTACGCCTGCCAGTCCTTCGACAGGAAATGGAGATGTTCCGGCAGACCGTGCGCCGAGTTTGAACCCCAGTGGGATTCCGAGCAACACACGCTCGATGAACTTCCCAAATCCCGCCATTTCAGTTCCCCAGGCAACGGCCAAGGCGAATCTCGACGAACAAACCGGCGACGGCCAGTCCGCAACGCAGACTCGACGTGACAACTATTTCAATGTGCGACCGATTCGTGACCCCGAGTCCAAATCGGGGCGTGGAGTGGTCGACGACGTTCCGCAACTTCTGCCTCCAGGGAATCACACAGCCGCGAACGATCCCAGCGGTCAAGCACGTGCCTGGCAGGTTGTACCGATCCAATGGGAATCGGTCCAGCGGCACGACTCGCCACAACAAATCGAACCGCCGACACAAACTACTTCCCCCAGCATCGCACCGCGACCGGCTCGCAAGAACTGGGACGACGGCGGTTGGCGATCAGCCCGGTGATTGCGTGGCTACTGTTCTGTCAGTTTTGATTTTAGGGTTGAAGAAGAATGGTCGCCTAGCGAGATAGTCGTTGATCGCTGTGATCAAAATGTTTGGTTCGCGGAGCGAACCACGACAATCAAGCTCAACAACCCTATTTCTTAGTCTTGACAAAGCAGCTGGGGGCGAAGCAGTAGCACAGCCCACGGCTGTTGTTACATTCGGCGGGCTCGCCGAGCCTCGCTTGCTTTCTCCGACGGGCAGGCGAAAATCAATAAGCGTTCACAGGCTGGACGTTGCCTCCAATGGGACACCAATTGGTCAGGCCCATTTTTCGGCCAACGCGTATTCCCAAGACCTACAGATTTCTGCCGAAAACCTGAGCCAGATCCCGACCTGAGAACGTTACGTTGCCCAGTCACTGCCTAAGTATGCCGCGCCGCTACCATGCCAGCCAATCTCACGATTCAGTATCGCAAGGCAGAAGAGGCCTATCGCTGCGCAACAACGCCAACGGAAGAACTGTGTTGTCTGCAAGTGATGCTGCGCGAGATGCCCAAACACAAGGGAACCGACAAGCTGCAGGCCGACTTGAAACAGAAAATCAGCAAACTCAGAAAGGAACTCGAACAACACCGCGCCACTGGCAAATCACATGGCTCTGGTATGCGGATACCGCGCCAAGGTGCAGGGCGAGCTGTTTTGATTGGCGGCCCAAATGCGGGAAAGAGCCAACTCGTGCGAACACTCACACCCGCCACGCCTGAAGTCGCTCTCTATCCATTCACTACACACCAACCTGCTCCCGCGATGATGCCGTGGCTGGATATCATGATCCAGTTAATCGACACCCCACCAATTACCAAGGATGTCTTTGCCCCTGTGACGCAGGGACTCATTCGTGGTGCCGATGTCGTACTATTGTTGATCGACTTGGGATCCGATGAGGGAATCGATCAGGTTCAGGAATTGCTTGACAAGCTGAGTTCGACGAAGACGCGGCTGGCTCGGGAGTCATCACTGGATGCCAACGACGTTGGTCTCTCGTACACAAGTACTATCGCCGTTCCAAACAAGATGGACGCATCTGGCGCGAGGGACCGACTGGCGCTGGTACATGAGTTCTGTCCACTGGAATTTGAAGAAATCCCAATTTCCGCGCAGGAGGGTATGGGGACGCAGGAATTGGGCGAAAGGATCTTTGAAGCACTGGACGTAGTCCGGGTGTATACGAAAATGCCCAATCGGAAAGATCCTGACTACGAGAAACCGTATACCGTGGGGCGGGGAACTCCGCTGATCGAGGTTGCTGCATTGATCCACCAGGATCTTGTGGAGAGTTTCAAGTTCGCACGTGTCTGGGGAAGTGCGGTTCATCCGGGAACACGAGTCAAACCAGACTATGTGGTACAAGACCAGGACGTCGTGGAAATCCATGTCGGCTAAGCAATGGTCGCAAACAATGTCAAATTCCGTAGGTCCCCATTGTCAGGTGTGACTTCATCGATCACCCCCACCAATCACATTTTTCCGAACTCCGCACACCATGACCAACGACCGTATCGCTGACACGTTTGACCAGATCGCAGACCTACTCGAATTTCAAAACGCAAATCCATTTCGCATTCGTGCGTACCGCAACGGTGCCCGCATCATTCGCGATCTACCCGAACGCCTGTCCGCGATTGTGGAAGATGACCAACGCCAATTGACGGACCTGGATGGAATCGGCAAGGACCTGGCAGAAAAGATCGCCACACTGATCTCGACGGGAGAACTAGCGCAACTGAACGAACTGCTCGAGCAAGTGCCTGCCACCGTGCTGGCTATCATGCGCGTGCCTGGGCTCGGCCCAAAAAAGGCCGCGGTGCTATTTAACGAACTCGGCATCCAAGATCTCGACCAACTCAGAGAAGCGTGTCTGGCAGGCAAGGTCCGCGAACTCAAGGGCTTTGCGGCGAAGACCGAACAGACAATCTTGAAAGGTATCGAAATTGCCGCTGCCGCGAATGAACGGATTCTCTGGGCGGACGCGGATCGGATCGCTCGGGAAGTGCTCGGGCACCTGAGGGCCTGCAAAAGCATCGAAAAGATGGAACTGGCCGGCAGCTATCGCCGCGGTCGAGAAACCGTCGGAGATCTTGACGTCTTGGTTGTCTCGCAAGATGCGGAGGAGATTATGGATCGGTTTTCCAACTTGCCCGATCTGGTCAGTGTCACAGGTCGGGGCGAGACCAAGATGTCCATTCGCATTCACACTGGATTGCAGATCGACTTGCGGGTGGTCGCCGCCGAATCGTTCGGTGCCGCCCTTCAGTATTTTACCGGCTCCAAGGACCACAATGTCGCCCTCCGCAGCATGGCCCGACAACGCGGTTTGAAAATTAACGAATATGGAGTCTTCCAAATCGACGGAGACGAGGAGACCTACCTTGCAGGAGCAAGCGAGATCGACGTTTATGCCACGTTGGATCTACCGTGTTTTGCACCGGAACTACGTGAAGCACGCGAAGAGTTCTCTTGGGCGGAAGAGGAGAAGCTGCCCGCATTGATCGAGGTGAAGGACATTCGCGGCGATCTTCATATGCATACGACAGCTACTGATGGGAAGGCGTCGTTGCAAGAGATGATCGAAGCGGCCAAGCAGAATGGCCTACAATATGTCGCCATCACCGATCATTCTCAACGCGTCACGATGGCGCGAGGGCTCGATCCCAAACGCGTACGCCGGCAGTGGCAAGAGATTGACCAAATCAATGCGACTTTGGGCGACGACTTTACCGTCTTGAAAGGGATCGAATGCGACATCCTGGAAAAAGGTGGAATGGATTTGCCAAACGATGTGCTGGCCGAAGCAGATTGGGTTCTGGCGAGCGTCCATTACGGGCAGAATCAGCCACGCAACCAGATTAACGATCGGATTCTGGGTGCGTTGGAGAACCCGCACGTCACCGCCATTGCGCATCCAACGGGACGGTTGATCAATCGACGCGAAGCGTATGACGTTGATCTGGATCTGGTCATGTCCACGGCAAAATCGCAGCGGAAGATGCTCGAGCTTAACGCGAACCCACAGCGGTTGGATTTGAACGATGTGTATTGCGCGGCCGCCAAGCGTCATGGGATTCCAATCGTCATCTCGACCGACGCACACAGCATCGACGGGCTAGACTGCCTGCGGTACGGTGTCCTGCAGGCCCGCCGAGCTGGTCTCACCAAACAAGACGTGGCCAACACACGGACCTGTCAGCAATTGAAGGAGCTGATTGGCGACAAGCGATAGATAGTCAATGCAACACACCGCTTGACTCTCGTGACGGCTGCCCGAAACGCACCGTGGCCGGCACGCCCCAAGATCGCGACTGAGTGCCGCCAGCACTGCTGGCAACGGTGCTGCAGGTCTGCATTTCTGCTTTACGATCTTCGAAGTTCCGCACCCTTGCACACTTTTGTCCCCTCCTGTCCGCCTCCCCATCTCCCCATCTCCCGTTCCCCATCTCCCGTTCCCCCCTCTCGCCACGGGCACTGATCTTGTCCGTGTTGGTGAATTCCTTTACCGTTCGCCGATCGATTTTCCAGACTAGTCCAAATCCCGTCCAGAAAAGTTGACGTGACTGCATCGGGCATCACCCTAGTTCAATTCCCGCACCGCCGCTGAAACCCGTGAACGAGCATGAACCCAGGATCGAATCCCCACTTCGGGAACTCTCTATTCAATCCGATCTCAATTCAGATCTGGATCATATGTCGTTAGACAAACCGGCTGCGCTGGCCCTTTTGCGCACAATATTGATCAGCCGTCACGCTGACTTGCGTGAACAGAGTTTGATGCGGCAAGGCAGGGGTTGGTTCCATGTCCCAGCGATGGGTCATGAAGCAACGGCGGCCGCAGCGCTTCACGTGCGTGCCAACGACTATTGTTTTCCGATGTATCGTGACCGCGCGTTTGTCCTCTCGCGTGGATTGACGGCGCGCGACTTGGCGCGAGACTTTTTCGCGAAACGGACTAGTTCGAGCGGCGGTAGACAACTGCCAGGCCACTTTAGCGATCGCCAGCGCAATATCTGGAGCCATCCGTCGCCATCGGGCGCCCACATGCTGCCCGCCTGTGGTGCTGCTTGGAATCTGAAAAGGGCCGGCGGCGACGACATCGTTGTGGCGCACATCGGCGACGCATCGTCGCGCCAGGGTGACTTTTACGAAACGGTCTGTATTGCCAGTGAACACAGGCTACCGATTCTGATCATGGTGGCGGACAATGGATACGGAATCAGCACTCCGACATCAGAGACGAATGCCCTGGCATTGAAGGTGTTCAACGAACACCAATGGACCCGAATCAACGGTCGGGACATTCAGCAGTTTCATCGGCAATATGGCGAGTTGGTCGACCAGGTGCGCCAAGGCGATGGTCCGGCGTTCGTCTGGGCTGAATTCGACCGAATGGGCAGCCATACCAACAACGACGATCATCGTCAGTACCGTTCGTCTGATGAACTCGCCCAGATCGTGGCGAGAGACCCGCTGGAGTTGTTCAAACGTCAGATCATCGACCAGGGCTTTACGACTCAGCTCGAAATCGACGCCATTGATTCACACATCCGCGATGACGTTCGCGCGGAATACCGCCAGGCAAGTCGTGAGGCCGATCCGACTGCAGCGGACGTCCTAACGAACGTGTTGGCCGAACCACGTGAAGCCGTGGCGCCGCCGATCGAACTGTCGTCCAGCACGACCATCGCCGACGCCGTCAGCGCAGTGTTTCGCGCCGCCCTGAAGGAAGATGAGAGGTACCTGTTCTTCGGTGAAGACATCGAAGACCCAAAAGGCGGTGTCTTCAAACTAACACAGCAGTTGTCCACAGATTTTCCTGGTCGAGTGGTGAATTCGCCACTCGCCGAATCAACCATCATCGGCATGGCCAGTGGTTTAGCATCGACGGGAATGCGGCCAGTCTTCGAGATTCAGTTCATCGATTTCATCTCCACCGCGTGGAATCAACTGATCACGAACCTCTCGACGCTACGATGGCGTAGCAATGGCGATTGGACGGCACCCTGCGTCTTGTACGCGCCTTACGGCGGTTATCTTCCCGGCGGTGCGATCTGGCATAGCCAGGCGAATGAATCGTCGTTAGCCCACTATCCGGGAATGTGTGTTGCGATTCCCAGCACACCCCAAGATGCCGCTGGTCTGTTTTGGACGGCGATGCACGCGGACGATCCCGTACTCGTGCTGCTGCCCAAACACCTGATGCGTAAGCCCTTCGTACACCAACGACCGCTCCAACCCGTGCCATTGGGCAAAGCATCGGTTGTTCGTCCTGGGGACGACATCACGCTCGTCGCTTGGGGAAATACCGTCGAGATCTCCGAACAGGCAGCCGAGCAACTGGAGGATGAGATTGATGTCGAAGTCCTCGATCTGCGTAGCATTGTTCCTTGGGATCGGCAGCGCGTGCTCGCTTCGGTGGCGAAGACCGGTCGTCTGGTCGTGGTCCAAGAGGACACGGAAAACTGTAGTGTTGGTCAGATGGTGATTACCGCCGCAATGCAGGACGCCGAAGTGTGGTCGAGCCTGCGTGCCGCGCCGCAATTGGTCAGCAAATCGAATGTACTGATCGGCTTTCATCCGAACCTCGAATTCGGCTGTTTGCCCTCGGTGGACAATGTCGTCGCCGCCGTGCGGCAAGTTTGCCAAACCGACCAGAAACGTCGGCGCGCCGTTGACCGTGCTGTGCCTCCGGTAGCCGCCTTCGATTCTAACGCGCAGGCCAATGTTGCGACCCCCGGCCAGATGAACGCCGCACCGAACGCAACATCACCACCTTCAGATAATTCTACAAGCGACCGCGACGTGTCTATTCTGGTACCACATTTGGGCGAAGGGATCTACTCAGGCGAAGTTGTCGAACTTCTCCGAAACGTCGGCGACTATGTTCTGCAAGATGAACCGATCTGCGAAATCGAGTCCGAAAAGGCGACCATGACGATCGAAGCATCCCACGACGGCCGGCTAGTCAGTTGGGATGTGGTCTCCGGTGCATCGGTAAACGTCGGCCAGTCGATTGCCAAGATTCGCGTGTCCGACGAGGCTGAAGAGCTGACGGCAGAAACAGTTTCGCCACCCGACACACTCGCGATCTCGACAGGGCCAAGTCAGGTGTCACTGCCGGTGGCCAGTCAGGAACGCTCAAAGAACGCGATCGCGTTGACGCGGGCCGTGCAGGTTCCAACAGCGGCCGTGAACTCTCGGGTCGTGTGGGAGACCGTTCGCCGCGCGTGTCAGAATATGATGGTGGACGGCAAAGCCTGTTCGCCAACATCGTTGATTGCCTGGTCTTTGACGCAAGCCTGCCGAACCGAAGCGGGAGTACGATTCCTAAGCAACTTCTCCCATCGCGACCCCAATTCGAACAGCTTTGATCTGGGCATCGCGGTTTCACTGCCCGATGATGAACTGGCTACTGCAGTCGTTTCAGACGCTGGAAACCTGACCTGGCCCGAGTTCCAGTCGAAATACCGCGAGGCGGTCGTAGCAGTACGCGATGGCAAAGTTCACGACCGGCGCGGGGCACCGATCCAGCTTTCCACGCTGGGGGGACACAAGATTGAACAAGCCCATCCGTTGGTTGTACCGCCTGCAATTGCCACGTTCTTTGTTGGCGAGGCACATTATGAACTGATCGAAGAAGCGGGCCGACCCGTCGCCGCAAGAGTTGCCACGTTGATCATGTCGTTCGACCATCGCCTGGTAAACGGCGTCGGTGCCGCGTCGTTTATCAACGCGGTGCGGAGTCAAATCGAGGATTCTGTTCCCGCCGATTCTGACCAGCTGAAGACGATCATCAAGCTGCGCGACGTGGCTTGATGTCCTGGTCGCGCAAGAGGGGTCATCACCGTCGGCGTGACCATATTGGATCGATCATCTGTCGATTCAAAGAGTCCCACTGTTCGGTCATCTCTTTTCTTTTCTTGGGTTGCGCCGCCGCCAGGTCACGTGTTTCGCCAATGTCGTCCGCAAGGTTGTACAGATGCCAATTGGCATCGAAGCCGCGACGCGGATTCTTCAACAACTTCCAATCGCCGACTCGCACCGCAGTCTTCTGATTGAGACGCCAAAAAAGCACGTCATGCGGGCGCCCTGCTTCAAGTCCAGTCAAAAACGGGATCAGATTCACGCCATCGATGTTCCGCCGATCCGGGATCGGAGCGTTGGCAACTGCGGCGGCAGTGGCGTAGATGTCCAGCGAAATCACCGGGCGTCGTTCCGTCTTTCCAGCTGACAACGCACGAGGCCATTTGACCATGAAAGGCACCCTGATGCCTCCTTCAAAGACGTCCCCCTTGCCACCCCGTAACGGCAGATTGCTGGAGGTGAGTTCGCGAGTTGGTCCGCCATTGTCGCTGACAAAGAACACCAGGGTATTCTCTTCGAGCCCACATTCTTGCAAAGCCTGCAGAACTTCGCCCACACTGTCGTCCAGGTTGGCCAGCATCGCCGCAAAAATGCGCCGGTGGACGTCCTCGATGTGGCCGAATCGTTTCATGTAGGCGTCAGCGCCTTGCAACGGGCTATGGACGGCGTTGTAAGCAAGGTAGAGAAAGAACGGCCGGTCCCGGCTACGGTCGATGAAATCAACCGCTTCACGCGTCAAGGCGTCCGTCAGGTACGCGGTTTCCTTGACGGGCTGCCCGCCACGCAAAATGGGGTTGTTGGCGTCGTAGGCAGGTTCGTTGCTTCCCATGTGGGTCGAGTAAATTAGGCGGCCGTCTTCGCTGATCCAGCGATCGTTGCCACCACCCAGCCCCTTACGACCATCCGGCAGCGCCTTGCGACGCAACATAGTCGTTACCTGTCGATACGGTGGCGGCACAAAGAAGTGGCCCTCGTGCATAAAGCCGAAGAACTCGTCGAAGCCACGCCGCGATGGATGAAACGAAGCGTGGCCACCCAAATGCCATTTTCCAAACAGGGCCGTTGTATAGCCGGCATCATGAAGATGTTGCGCCAACGTAACCTCCGAAGCCGGTAGCCCCGCACGGGGATCCTCGTTGTGATGCCCGGTTGGATTGTTTTCGTAGCCAAACCGAGTTTGATATCGACCAGTCATCAAGCCCGCGCGCGAAGCGCTGCAATACGCCGCCGTGACATAGCCGTCGGTAAAACGAATTCCAGTCTTTGCGATCGAATCAATATGCGGCGTTGGAATCTGAGGATTGCCCTGGCAACCGAGCTCGCCATACCCCAAATCATCCGCAAACAAGAGTACAATGTTGGGGCGATGTCCGTCTGATCGAGCTGCTTCCCGCTGAGCTAAGCATGGAGAAACGGCACCTATGATGAACAGCAGAAACAGTGAGAGTTTTCGGTACATGGGAGGTCTCTGGACGGGTGCGTGGAAATGCGTTGCCGGCGGTGTGTCCGGGCAGGAACTTCATTATGACTGCAGCGGACCATTCCGGCCATGCATCGTGACGACACATAGGGCAAGCTGTCCGAGGAACCACGAATGAACGCCAATGCACGCGAATCTTCTCGTCTGTTAGCGCCCGTTCGTGTTCATTAGAAGTGGTTCTGCACCTGTTTCGACTGTTTCGCGCTCACGCATTATGTCTTCGTGGAGACCGACTCCATTCAACGGTGCGGCGTCACCTCTTCCGCCCATTGGCGATGCAGCGTTTTGAGATGTTGGACGAGTTCCGTTTGTTCTTTGGCGTGATCTATTGTCTCTGGTTTGTCGTCAGTGAGCCGAAGTAGCGTCATTTTCGACTTACCTTCGGTCCCAATCAGTTTCCAGCTGCCATCTCGAACGGCCCACTTTTTGCCCCACTGAAAATGAAGAACGCCTCCGTAGCCTGACGGCGATTCGGCAGATTCGATGATGGGTAGTAGACTGTGGCCATCAAACGTCGGAGCATCGGCTTCACGCTCGATCCCGCAGAGCTCCGACACGGTCGGATACCAATCCATCGCCGTGATGATCTGATCGCGGACCGTGCCTTGCGGCAGTTTTCCGGGGAAGCTGATGATCGCTGGCACGCGAACTCCGCCCTCCAGAAACGTCCCTTTCTGGCCGATCCACTTGCCCGTGTTGCCCCCGCCACTGGCGCCATAGAAATGGCCCTTCGGGTAACCGCTCTTGTGATTGTCAACTTGTATGCGGTTGGTAACTTCCTCCGAGTGCCCGTTGTCGCTCATGAAGATCACGATGGTCTTCTCTCGCAGCTGGCAAGACTCGAGCTGTTCGATGATTCGGCCGATGTAGTAATCGGTTGTGGTCACGACCGCGCCGTAGGACCGACGCGCCGGATCCTTGATGTCCTGGTAAAAATGTTCGTGCTGTTTCAGAGCCTGCTCGGGGTAGTGCGGAATGTTGAACGGCACATACAGGAAAAAGGGCCGTTCTTTGTTCTGCGCGATGAAATCCAGTGACTGCTCGATCATCATCTCCGGAAAGTACTTACCGTTGGCATCGACGGCCTCCGTTCCTTCGTACAGATCGTGAAAACCACTGCCATGGAGAAAGTAGTGATTGTAGTTGTCGATGAATCCATCCCGAATTCCGAAGAACTCGTCGAAGCCTTGCTTCTTTGGCCCAAAATTGCGATGCGCACCGAGGTGCCATTTTCCAAAAAGTGCCGTGCGATACCCCAGGGACTTTAGCGCTTCGGCCAGTGTCACTTCCTGCAAGGCCATATTGATACCAAGCTTGGCGTGCATGTCGCCCTGTGTCCAGAAATGCACGCCGCTTCGTTGCGGGTGTCGGCCAGTGAGCAAGGCGGCACGGGCAGGGCAACAAACGGTATGCGAATAGGCCTGAGTAAACCGTACGCCAGTAGCCGCAAGCTTGTCGATATTGGGCGTTTCGAGGTCGGTTGATCCGTAGCAGTTGGCGTCCAACGTACCCTGGTCGTCGGTCAGTAGGATGACCACATTGGGACGAGGTTGCGCGGCGCCGGCGATGGCCAATGGTGTGGAAAGCAAAAGGAGAATTGCGAAGGTGCGAAGAATAGACATTGAGTTTTCCAGTAAATTGGCGTTTATGAGCGGTTCTCAGAAAATGCCGTGTTTTCAATCCATCAGTGTTTTCAATCGAGTTTCGCTTGTTTGGCTAACCGGTTTGATTCAGACTGCCAGATACCCACAAGTTCTTTGACTTTTTGCGGCATCACGTCGGCGAGGTTTCGTAGTTCAAGTGGGTCGTCGTCAAGGTTGAATAACTCCCACGGTTTCTTGGTCTCGGCGACAATCTTCCATCTGCCATGCCGGAGTGCGCGTCCCTTTGCGTGGTGGAAGAAAAGTGTCTCGTGGCCGGCCAGCTTCCGGCCGTTGAACGTCGAGGCCAGCGAATGCCCGTCCATTTTGATCGATGGCTTGTCGCCGGATCTCTGCGGCTGCCTGGCGCCCGTGACCTCCAGCACTGTGGGCATGATGTCAATCAAGTGGGAAACTGTCGGAACCAAGCGGCCCTTCGATGCGATCCCCTGCGGCCAATGTGCGATCATCGGTGTACGAACACCACCCTCGTGATCGAACTGTTTGAACATGCGATACGGGGTGTTCGATGCATTCGCCCAACCATAGCCATAACTCTGATAGGTGTCCTCGGGGCCCGGCATAATCTCCGGTAGGTTTCCTGGCCGCACGGGACGACCGTCGCGAGTTTGTTCTGGAAGGTAGTCGCCCTTTCGTTTCGGATCGTATTCGACGTGACAGCCGCCATTATCCACTGTAAACAAGATCAAGGTGTTTTCGAATCGCTTCGTCTCCTTTAACGCTTCGACGATCCGGCCGATTCCTCGATCCATTGCGGTGACCTGCGCCGCATAGACCTCCATTCGGCGTTGCTGCCACGTTTTGTGCCGTGCATCCTCCCATGCCGGAACCTTTGGGTGGCGTGGGGAGAGTGACAGCTCTTTTGAAACGATGCCAAGCTGCTTCATTTTTGCGAGACGCTGTCTACGCAACTCATCCCAACCCATCACATATTTTCCTTGATACGCTTTGATGTCCTCGTCCGGCGCATGCAGCGGCCAGTGAGCGGCGGTGTAGGCCACGTACAGAAACATGGGCTTTTTTGCATCGGCATGTCGGATCATTCGGTCGGCTTCATGACTGATCGCGTGCGTGAAGTAGTAGTCAGGATCCTCCTGTGCCTCCGATTCGACGTTCCTTCGGTTGCGCGACAGATGGGCCGGTGCAAAGAAACTCGCGGCACCACCCAGGATACCGTAGAACTGATCAAACCCACGATCGACCGGGAAAATGTGATATGGTTTTCCGGCCAGATGCCACTTGCCGGACATCGACGTCTGATATCCGTTCTTGTGGAGCGCTTCGGCCAACGTCACGCAGTGTGGATGAAGCGCGCTGCTGACCATCGAAGTCTTGTGATAAACGCCGGTCAGCATCGCAGCCCGCGATACCCAACACATGTTCTCGCTATAGAAATTCGTAAATTGTAGTCCACCGCCGGCCAAGCGATCCAGATTCGGTGTTTGGATTTCGCCACCGTAACATCCCAAGTCCGAATACCCCATATCATCGGCCATGATCAAAACGATGTTGGCGCGAGTGGTAGTTTTGTCGGAAGTCGCTGCGTAGACCTCTAGTTGCAGCAAGGGGCTCAACGCGAGCGTGAAGACGATTGCACTTACCACTTGCACTAAGTTCAATCGGGAATCACAGGACGGCAATCCTGCCCGGAAGGCTAGATAGAGAATGTTCACATATCTCTTGGCAATCTTCGCCATCGCACACCCTTTCATTTGGCGGTGTTGCAGTGCCTACCAAAAAAAGACCAGAGGCACGGGGCGGCAACCCCATGTGTGCCTTTGGCTGGCTAGAAACCGAGAACGGTCCCTCAGCGCTTCATTCTATGATCCGGCGGCAACCGGATACAACCTGTAAGGTCGACAACACAAAGCGAAGGGCAATGGCGATCGTCATGACCGCGTTCAACCACACTGTGAAGGAGGAAGAAGTTCTCGATAGCAATCCGAGCAGCAACAGATATCGGTCGGCTTCTCCCGATAGGTTGGGATCGTGACGTTCGATGACAAAGTTGGCCAGCACGCGAACCTGATCGTACTGCCGACGCGCCGCAAAATACTCGAACGTGCCGACGCGGATATGACCGGCTGCGACGCGAGTGAGAATCGCGCCGGGCAGCGGGCGCTCTCGCATCACAAGTTCTCCCGTTCCAACGGCCGCTAAAGCGCGGTTCGTAGGAATACCCAGAGCGTGCATCACCTCGCCAATCAGATGCTCACGCAACACGGGGCCAACTGCGGCTTTGCCGTCGCCGCCTCGCGAGAAAGGCGTTGGCCCGGACCCCTTCAACGCGATATCTCTGCGCCGTCCGTGACAGTCGATCACCTCGCCCAACAGCAGTGCACGTCCATCTCCCAACTGCGATACAAAACCACCGAATTGCAATAGAATTGATAATTAAACGGTGGTGTCACTCGCGAACCCGAGGTCTTGCCATGGCAAACGGAAACGCAACTACGGACGCTGATTTACTCAATCTCCTGACCGACTCCGGGCCGTTGGCCATATCAGACATCGGGCAGCATTTAGCGGTTACCCGAACTGCCGTCCACGAGCGATTGCTTCGTTTGATGGGTCAAGGTCTTGTTCAACGAGAGCTGGTGCGCGGCGGCCGAGGACGGCCGAGCTATAGGTACTCGCTGAGTTCCAAGGCCCGCAAGCTGGCGGGCAACAATCTTGCCGATCTTGCTGCCGTCCTGTGGCAAGAAGTGCTCTGCATCGAGGAATCACGGCGCCGCCATCTCGCTGCCAGAAGAATCGCCGCTGCCCTCAAGGCCCTTTACGCGGATGCCATTCACGGAACGACGCTGAAAGCCCGCATGGAATCTCTGCGCGAGCTGCTTGAAAAGCGACGAGTCCGCTGTGACGTCGATACACCGGGAAGTGGTCCCACGTTCGCGCTTCGCGACTGTCCCTACCCCGAGTTGGCCGACGCCGACAGCACCATTTGCCAAATGGAAACGATGTTGTTTTCTCAATTGCTAGGCAACGAGGTCGTGCTCTCACAGTGCCGAGTGGATGGACACGCTTGTTGTCAGTTCGGTCCAAATCGGAAACGAACAACTAGGAAGGCCCAACTAACTGTTTGACCCGGGCCGGCCCCGCGATGACATGATGGCGACAACCCTTCGCTCGATTTGCGGTCTAATTGCGACTTCGGTCGCGTGAGGAACTTGGGAGTAAGAATCACGATGCGTAGATATCGAAACGTATTTGAGGCAATTGCAGGCGAAGGCCACGAAGAGAGTTTCGTACCGATCGAGACTGATGATTTCGAGCCCGCCGATGCGCCGGCGGGTTTGCCGGAGAAGCTTGAACTTCTTCGCTGGCGCGTCGAAATGGGTTTGCCGATGTGGCACGACGCGGATCGATCGGACTACAGCGGTCTGGTCGGCACGATACGGCCACGCTCATGATCGTAGCATGACAGGGAGACCAATACATGTCGGATGAACTGAAGATGAAAAAGTGTCAACCATGTGAGGGTGGCGTCCCGCCGGTCCCGCGCGAAGAGGCCAAGCGACTGCTAAAGGATCTGGCCGGCTGGGAATTGACGGAAGACGGCAAACGGATTCGCCGCGAGTGGACGGTCAAGCACTTCATGGCAGCGATGGATTTCTTCAACCGGGTCGCCGAACTCGCCGAGGACGAAGGCCACCACCCCGACCTGCACCTCGTCGGCTATCGAAGTGTCGCGATCGAACTGTGGACTCACGCGATTGGCGGCCTATCCGAGAACGATTTTATTACAGCCGCGAAGATCGACGAACTGCCGATCAAGTTAAAAGACACCTAAGCCCGAAAACGGAGCACCGCGCATGTCACAAGCTGAGATTTCCATTACCGGCGAACCGATCTCGGACGCCATGTGTCGATTCACCGTCGATCGACCTGTCTATCCCGACAGGTCGTTCGCGGTCCTTAGCAAGGAAGCGGCTGAAGGCTCGCCGCTGGCGCAGCGACTCACCACGTTTTCTACAACATTGGAGAGAGAGGAAGCTCAAATGAAGACCGACTTGATGATTGTCAGTCTCTTGGTCGTTTTCGGAATGAATGCAAGTATCGCCCGAGCCGAGCACGTAGATCCTATGAACAGGCCGACGATGTCCGATCAGACAATGCCTCACTTTCGACGCTGTTCGAAAGTGAGGCTTGTTACGGATCTTGGTCGAATCCTACGGAATTCGATGTTGCAAATCAGGTTTTTGTAACTGGTACGTGGATGACAGCTTTAGTAAGATCGAATTGTGGCACAACCGTGTGCTCCCTTCAGAAAGACACTCGCATCGACGAAAGAGGTAGATATGATTTGGTTTCTCAAGGGGTTAACATTTGCACTGATACTCTGCGGTGCGTTCTTCAGCACTTCTCAGCGAGTAAATGCTCAGGTGCTGGTTGTGGCGAATTACCCGGCCTTGCCGGTTGTGTCCTACGTGCCTCGACGCGCTGGTTTATTCGGTCTGCGAACAGTTTATCGGCCAGTCGTGTCATATGCAGTGCCTAGACCAGTTGCGACCTACTACGCACCGTCTGTCGCTGTTCCAACAACGACCTATTTCGCCCCTGCTCCGGTCAGGACCTACTACGCACCGGCACCCACGGTGATTGCTCCACCAGTCACGACGTACTACGCGCCAGCCTTCCCATGATTTGTCGAATCCAAGCTGATTCGGCGTATTTCCTCACCTTCATCGACAACACGTTGGCTGAAGTCTTGGCCGGAAAGCTCTGCGGAATCCCCAACGTTCTCCTGCTCTGTCCGCTGAGAAGAACTTCAGGATGTCGAACGACGGTTGATGATACGGCCAGGTATTCAGCCAACGTCCGATGACAGGCCACCTGTTCTTTAAGCCCAACAGGGGTGAACGTCTCCCTCATCTGGCCATTGGCGGATTCCGCGTCGTCCCATGGCAGTCCTATTCTTCAAAGTTATGCGAATGGTCAACTAGCTCTGCTTTTCTTCTTCCAATCGCACTGTGGCTGGCTCGATCGCTGATTCTGGGGGAGCTTCGGGGCTCTCTGGCTTGTCAGCAGGAGCCGATGCTTGTGCTGCAGCAAGTTCGTTCTTCACTAGCGCAGTAACTTCGGCTTTGATCTTCTCGACCTCAACCTCCATACCATCCGCCATCTGTGAATCCATCTTTTTGATAGCTTCCTTGACTTGCGCTTCGGCGCTAGTTTGCAGCGCGACAACGCGCGTCTCGACATCCTGGCGCAACTTCTTCGCTTCCGTGGCTATTGCTTCTTCAGCACTCGATTGCATCTTTGCGATCTGGTCTGCAACCTGCCGCTCGAGCTTTTTAGCTTCGGCCGCCCACATCTCTGCGGCTTTCTTCTGAAGCACTGCCAAACCAGCTTCGACTTGAGCCTCGAGCTTCTTCGCTTCGTCCACCAGCTTGGCATCGAGTTCTGCGTTAAGTTCCTCGGTCGCTAGCTCGACTTGTCCGTTGACCTGAGTGCCAAGCTGGTACGACAACCCTGCGCGGATTTCCGCCTTCCGCCGCTTCCAAACTCGGCGAAACAATTGTGCTGACGCGGCATCAGTGAAAACGACGACACTCAACAACGCAAGTGTCACGATAGTTATATAGCTACGCATCACTCTCTCCTTTCCGTCGGGGAGTTGGACGCAACAGAGGCAGGGTAAATGTTGTTGCGTCAATGGGGGGGGAACGGTTCTCCAACGTACTCTCCAGAGTGTGGCGTCGTCAAACCCTCAGCGACATCGCGCCTCTTACCAGCACATCTTCACCGATTCAACCTCGGGCTTGCCGATCTCGGGATTGCTGATGCCAACCGCACGTACTAGCAAGTTGTCCGGCATTGGCAGGCCGCAAAAAGTACGCTGCCTTTCGTCGATCGGAATGGGAGAGCACAAAGTGTGTCAGGGTGATGCCAGCAACAAGAGCGTTGCTCCAGACATCCCGGAATTTTGATCGTCGGAACATCGATTGTGATGCATCCAATTGGCATCTTACCGGTCAAGGATAAATAGGACAGAAAGGGAGATAAAAGGGACAGGCATTATCTCATCCGATGCCGGTCAGGACAAAAAGACAAAAAGGACAGACATCAGGACATTATCTCATCAAAACATCAAAAGGACAGACATTATCTCTTCGTGACAATAAGTGACAATAAGGACAGGCATTATCTCTTCGTATTGCCTTGCCCGGCACCCGTCTCTTTGATACAGTTAGTGTATGTATTTTCATGTAACTAGATACGAGGGGAGGGCAGTCATGACGACGGCACGCAGTCAATTGGTGGATGTAGAGGTAACACGATACTACCACTGCATTTCTCACTGTGTCCGACATGCGATGTTGTGTGGAGATGGATTTGAACATCGCAAACAGTGGATTGAAGATCGGCTCGAATTGCTAGCAAGTTGTTTTTCCATGTCGGTCTGCGGATTC
>PVBE010390000.1_pt1 | contig 64542 bp, 52 predicted proteins | sample 1631181 | NCBI WGS metagenome assembly PVBE01 (sample SAMN08397723, study PRJNA350692) | Marine metagenome, whole genome shotgun sequencing project. | isolation source: water | place: Pacific Ocean | collected 2012-04
GCCAAGTTCATCTGTTCAGCCATTTTGCGAACAGATAATTCCAATTCAAAGAGCTTGATTAATGACAGCCACTTGATGCAGCTTAGATTGCCTAGTCCAATCCAGCGGCCTGAGAAATCATGGAAGGTGTATTTACATCTATCGCAACGACGCCTTCCAGAAGATAATTTGTAACGTCTGCGATGCAGACAACGAGGGCAAAATCGGTGTCCATTTTTGAGGCACTTTTTCGACAGATAATTTTTGGCCCTTTGTCCACTGTTAATAAGCTCGTAATAACAGGTTAATTCCATTGACATCCTTAACATGGGTGCCAAAACTTAATCCATTACCTTATAATTTTATGGTCCTGGGTTTTCAGATATTAGATATAGGTGCAAAAATTAAATTTTACATGTTGATTTCGTAAAAATTTTTTATTGAAAAAAATACTTGACTAAATATATTCAATTAATTAGAAAAGGCCAAAATTACCACTTTGCAGCAGATTCCTTGGTGGTCTAAACGAAATTCGAAAATCGATGCCATAGAGAAAATTGTCTATGGAAAACAGAAAGATGCCTCTTTTCGAGTGATCTTATTTCACAGGTAAATACAGCATTAAGGATCTCATATTCGAAGGGGTTCATGTAGGAGTGATTTGGATTCACGCCATTTTTCGTTCCGAAATTCTCGGATACGGCCAAACCCAGTTTTAATTTCTGACCCAGCAGCTTAAGGGCTTGCCGGTACACATAAACTTGTTTTTATGGGATTTTAGCCAAAAATCTATCAACCTAAATCATTTCAACTCGGTAAAAGAGGAGCGTGGATAGCTCAATAGCTTTACCTTTGGATTTTGTATTCTAAAAGGAGGGTCCAATGTTTAAAAGGTTATACTGTCTGATATTTTCTGTTTTGATTGCAGTCCCGGTTTTTGCAAGTGAAAATACCGGTTCGATTATCGGTGAGGTCAAAGTATTTCGTGCACGCCGGTCAGCGGATGTTGTGGTTTATCTAACAGATGTCCCTGGAACATTTAAACCTGCTCAAAATCATCCCACGATAGATCAAAAGGATCTTATATTCATGCCTCACGTTCTTCCTATTGTTGTTGGTACAACTGTGGATTTTGCTAATAACGATAATGTGAAGCACAATATTTACAGTTCATCAAAGGCAAAAAAATTCAACCTGGGCACATATGGCGGCGATGTCCTTAAACAAGAAACCTTTGACACAGAAGGAGAGGTCGCGTTAGCCTGTAATGTCCATGCAGAGATGTCTTCCTATATCGTTGTATTGTCCAACCCATATTTTGCTAAAACTGGAAATGACGGAAAATTCACTATAGGTAACGTTCCTCCAGGGCAATATACGCTCAAGACGTGGCACGAGAGAAAGCGCACATATGAACAGAAGATCACTATCGAAGCAGGGAAAACAACAGAGATAAAAATTGAATTGAAAAGATAATGGATAAGAACAAAAAAAAACAACCGGAAAACGAACCGAAAAGCAATTCTCGAAGAAAATTTTTTGTTACAGCCGGGTGGAGCGGGTTCACAGCATTGTCTCTGGGAAGTGCCGCGATATTTGCGAGGTTTTTTTTCCCGAGGGTTCTGTTTGAACCGCCGGCAAGGGTTAAAATAGGTGAACCTTCGGAGTTTCTGCCCGGGATGGTTGATACAAGGTTTAAGGACAAAAATGGTGTGTGGATTATCAGGGATGAGGAAGATAGCCTGATTGCCATAAAAACAGTCTGCACCCATCTTGGATGCACACCCAACTGGATAGAGTCTAGGAACAAGTTTAAATGTCCATGCCATGGGAGTGGATTTTTGCGAAGTGGCTTAAATGTTGAGGGCCCCGCACCTCGACCGCTGGATAGATACAAAATAACACTTGCAGATGATGGGCAGATCCTTGTGAATAAGAGCATTGTTTACAGGGGGGTAGAAGGTGAAGACCCCGATGAGCTTTACCCTCAGAGCATCTTAAAAGTATAATAAGGCAGCAATGATGATAAAGGAATTTTTTGATAAGTTAAGGCAGACCCAGGTCGGTAAATCGATCTTTCGCAGAAACTATGAGGATACCCCTAAGAACAGGATGCTTGCCATACGCGGCAATGTGTTTATGCATCTTCATCCGATAAGGATAAGGCACGGTGCGGTGAAACTGGGGTTTACGTGGGGTATGGGGGGCACAACATTTCTGCTTTTCCTGATCCTTACCATCTCAGGTGTCTTGCTTATGTTCTATTATCACCCCAATACCCGTGATGCATATCTGGACATGAAGGATCTGGAGTTTACCGTGCCCTTTGGAATGTACCTGCGAAATATCCATAGATGGGCCGCCCATCTTATGGTCATCACTGTTATGTTACATATGCTCCGGGTATTTATGACCGGATCCTATAAACCGCCCAGGGAGTTTAGCTGGGTGATCGGGGTTCTCCTTTTGGTTCTTACGTTGCTTTTAAGCTTTACCGGATATCTCCTACCGTGGGATCAATTGGGATATTGGGCAATTACAGTCGGGACAAACATGGCGCGAGCAACACCGCTTATGGGGCATGAAGGCCCCTTTGGTCCCCAGCTTGGCGTGACCGCATACAATGATATCAGGTTTGCATTGCTTGGAGGGTCTACGGTGGGCGGTAATGCGTTGATTCGAGGCTACATATGGCACTGTATTGCATTGCCTATAGTTACTTCCGTGTTAATAATCGTGCATTTCTGGCGCATTAGGAGAGACGGAGGGATATCAGGACCCCGATGAAGAATTTTATTGAGATCATAAGCAAACCGGATAATGTGGCAATCGTCATCATGATAATAATGGTGCTGTTTTTTACTATTTTAGCATTTTACTATGCTATCTCTGGTGATAGACGAAGAAGCAGGAAGATTGATCAGCCAACATCGCCTGAACAAAAGGCAGATGGTGAGGATAAAATACATTCATGGCCATATCTTGTACGGATAGAATTTCTAGTTGCAATAATTGTAATTGTACTCCTTAATGTATGGTCTGTTGTGCTTGATGCGCCACTGGAGGAATTCGCTAGTGCAACCCGTACACCCAATCCTGCAAAAGCACCATGGTATTTTTTGGGACTGCAGGAGATGCTTGTCTATTTCGATCCTTGGATAGCGGGTGTTGTCCTACCCACTCTCATTATCGTAGGGCTCTGCATTATCCCCTATATTGATATAAATCCCAAAGGAAACGGATATTATACATGGCGTGAGAGAAAATTTGCAATATCAATATACTCTTTTGGTTTTCTTGCCCTATGGATAACATTGATTGTTATAGGGGTTTTTATGAGGGGGCCTGGCTGGGTATGGTTCTGGCCGTGGCAGGAGTGGGATCCTCACATAGTCACCTCCGAGATAAATGTAGATCTATCGCAGATCTTTGGTATCGACGCCCGTTCTTTTGCCGGATCTGTGATAGGGGGATTGGTTACCCTTGGATATTTTGCTGTCGGGATAATCATTCCGTATATTTACTCGCAAAAACGTGGCGGCAAATTCCTTAAAGAACTTGGTCCTATACGATATCTCATCGTAGCGGGGCTTCTACTGATCATGATCGGGTTACCTATTAAGATATTCCTTCGATTGATATTTCATATTAAATATATATGGGTGACTCCGTGGTTCAACATATGAGACATTAAACCCCAGACACTGACAAAGAGTTATTAATTGCTTATTACCTCCCCTTATCCCCCGGTCAAGAGGATCAATTCTCTCTCCTGAGAGGTAAGGGTTAGGACACAAATTTTAGGTTTTTAGATGAAAAAAGAAGAAGAAAAATCTCATGCATTATATTTTTTGGTTGCTGTTTCACTTCTGATAATTACCGCCATATGGGTAATTTGGTGGGAGACAAAAACCCTTCGCCCCTGGAAGGATTATCAAAAGAAATACCATCAATTGGTCGTTGCGCAACTCGAAAAAGAACTTGAGCAAAGCAACGCAGAATTTTTGAGTGACAGTGCCCAGAAAGAATACAATGATTTTAAAAGTGCTTTGGAGAAAGCAAAAGTTGAATTTGAATCGCCTGCAGCTCAAACAGAATATAAAAAGGCCGGCAAAGAGTTGGGTAATGTTTCCGGGGAACTTAAAAGGGCTCGCCATAATTTTCAAAAGCTTCGATCAAGTTATCTCAAGACAGAATATGATTATATTAAGCACAGTAATGCAAAAGACAAACTGACACTGGATGAACTTAATAAAGAGATTGCTCAATTTGATAAAAGGATAACACAGCTTGAATCCAAAAAAAGGACATACAAGACAAAACTTACAAAGATGACAGCCCCTGTTGATGAACTTACGAGAAAAATGAATGGCTTTACGTTGGCTACAGATAATTTAAAAAAACAGATCGCCTCTTTTTCAAATCAAAAGATTGAGATTAAACAGATTCACATACCCGAGCTTGGTCGCACGGATAGATGCTCGTCATGCCATATTGGCATAGATCAAAGCAGAGAGGTTTCCTCCGCTGAACCCTTTACTACACACCCGGGAAGGGAGATATTCCTTGGAGATCATCAAGTTTCGCAATTTGGATGTACCTCTTGCCACAGAGGACAAGGGAGGGCGACATCGTCAGTAATGAAGGGGCATGGAGATGTTAAACATTGGGATTACCCCATGTTAAGAGGTGATCTGGTTCAGGCCAGCTGCGTCCTCTGCCACGAGAAAGTCAAGGGGCTAAGGGGGGCTGAGACCGTGTCATTTGGGATAGAGACACTTGAGCGAAAAGGGTGCTACGGCTGCCACAAAATAGCAGGATATGAGGATATTTCAAAGATCGGACCTGTTCTTTCAGGTATAGGGACAAAGGTAAACTACACATGGGAAGTGAACTGGCTCAAGGATCCTAAAAGCGTATTGCCCACAGCACGGATGCCAAAATTTGGCTTTAATGATGAGGAAGCCAAGGCGATCGTGGATTATCTTTTTAAACTAAATGTTGGCGATCGGGTTGACGCTCCTGCCAAAGAGCCAGATTGGGATCTAGTCGATAAGGGGAAAGGCATTTTCAGGCAGTCGAGATGCAGTATTTGCCATCCGGCACAGAATAAGGGCGGCGCATTTAAGAATATCTATGCACCTGATTTAACAAAGGTTGGCAGTAAGGTCAGAATCGAATGGCTTAAAAAATGGCTTAAGAAGCCCCAGGAGTATTTCCCAGAGACCAGAATGCCAAGATTTAGATTTACCGATGAAGAGATTGGCGCACTTTCCGAGTATATTATGAGCGAGTTTGTTGACTGGGATATTGAGGATCAGAAGCTCAAAGAAAAGGAACCGATAGGCGAACAGCATATTGAGCTAGGTGCACGTCTTATTGAAAAGTATGGTTGTTTTGGTTGCCATGACATCAAAGGGATGGAGAAGGCTGTCAAGATCGGACCCTTTCTGAAAAAGAAGGATGTGGTCAATAAGATTGGAGCAGAAATCTCATCTATTGGATCAAAGCCTTTTGAGAGACTTGATACGGGGAAAGTAGCTGATAAAATTAAAGACAGAAAGTCATATTTCAAGACAAAACTGGAATCGCCAAGGGTTTTCAGAGACAATTTGTTGATGCCGGATTTTGGCTTTAACGAAAAAGAGATCGATGGTCTATTGACAATGCTCCTTGGATTTACTGCTGAGGAGGTCCCGCTGCGGTATAAGGTGCTTGATATACCATCGGATTATAAACTAACAGGTGATTTTGCAAAGATAGCGGAAGACGTCAAGTGCCTATCTTGTCACACGATAAAAGGTGTGGGTGGTGGTTTTGCACCTGATTTAACCTTTGAGGGAAGTAAGGTTAAAATCGAATGGCTGAGAGATTTTCTGAAGAATCCCGACGTCATACGCCCCATGCTCAAACAAATGCCGATGTTTAAACTAGGTGGCGAAATTGGCATGATTAGGGGTTATCTTTCTGAACATGAAGTAAATATCATTATCAACTATATCAGGACAGTTCTTGTAACCCGTGATATTCCCGACGATTTTGAAATGAATAAAAGGCTGACAGATGTGAATGCCGAAGAGGGTAAAGCGCTTTTTAGAAAAAAGGGCTGCCTGGGCTGCCATCAAATCGGAAAAGATGGGGGTGCTGTTGGACCGAATCTTAGTTCCGTCGGAAGTCGGCTTAGTCCGGGATATCTCTATATGCATCAGAAAGACCCCCAAAAAATGGTTCCCGGCGCAGTGGAGCCGAACTATAATATGAACGAAGAAGAGCTTCTTAATATCACCCAGTATTTAGTAAACTTACAAAAATAGATATCATGAAAATATTCAACTCGAAAATTCTAATCATTGTAAATCTGCTTGTTTGTACAGTGATTTTTTCAGGATGTTCCTCTAGTGAAACAGATGAGCTGTCATCAGAAAAACCTATCCATCAATTTGCCATTAAGGAGGGGAAACGGCTCTTTCAAAAGCTATGTCTTCCATGCCACGGAGAAAGCGGCAAAGGAGATGGGATATATTGGGCAAGCGCTCTGGATCTAACCCCTACGGATCTCACCAGATTTTCACCGACAGAATCTGAGCGCATCTTTAAAACCATCAAATATGGCTCTGAAGCCCAAGGCAAATCAAATCTCTGTCCCCCATGGAAAAATAATCATTCAGATGAAGAGATCGGCTACATCGTTGACTACATCTTAACACTTTAAAAATTAAACAAGGCGCTAATTTAATAGAGAGCGGAGGTAAATAAAATGCTTAAAAAGGTATTGTGGAAATCTGTTGTCTTGGTAAGCGTTGTTGTAGCAATTTTGTTTTATTTTAATAATAGAACCTTATCGCAGGGCTCAGAAGAGCCAGTTGCTAAGGAGGAAAACATACCTACCAAAGAATTTTTAACGGTAAAATATTTGCCTTTAGAGACAAAATATGCCGATAAGGCGTTCGAACAAGTCGATCCACTTAATATAATATTACAGAAGCAAGACAAGGCAATTCCTCATGGGGGCGGTTCGATAAAGGAGATAGAGATTAGAGGCTTTCATAATGGAGAGACGATATTCTTTAGACTGGCGTGGGATGATGCAACGAATGATGAAAGGGCTATTAAACCTCAACAATACAGGGATGCTGTCGCTATGATGTTTCCATTGGATATAGTAACTATATCTCCGGAGACACCATTCAGTCCAAGAATGGGTGACAGGGCCAAACCGGTTAATTTATGGCATTGGAAGGCGGACTGGGAAAAAGAATTACACTTAGCAGGAGGATACGAGCATATAGAAGATGAGTATCTAAACATGTTTGACGACTTTGCAAGTAATCCACATCCAGTAAAAGGTCACAGCGATTTATATGCAAGCGCATCACTTGTTTCAGGTGGAAGGGCTTCAGGAACTTTGCTGGCAAAACCTGATAGAGGTCGATCAGTTGAAGATTTGAATGCCATAGGCTTTGGAACGCTTACCTCTCAAGTTCATCAAGACGTTAAAGGTAAAGGTGATTGGGCTGACGAGAAATGGAGTGTAGTGATTTATAGGCCTTTAATAACTCCGGATAAAAATGACGTTCAGTTCGTACCCGGTATGGGAACTTTCTTTAATGTTGCAGTATGGAATGGTGCTCAAGGGGACATCAATGGACAAAAGTCCATTAGCATAAGGTGGCGGCCATTAAAGATTGAAAGAGTAAAATATCAAGAATAGATTAATTAAAAAAGATCCCGGCATAATTAGATAAAGGAGGCTAAGAATGGCAACTGTTCATAACTGGCAACTCGGGAGAAAGATGGACTATCCATACCTTGAGTCAAGGCCAAAAAAACAATTTACTGCTGTCTTTAACACAAACAGATGTATTGCCTGTCAAACCTGCACAATGGCCGATAAGAGTACTTGGACATACAGCAGGGGACAGGAATATATGTGGTGGAACAATGTGGAGACAAAACCCTATGGAGGATACCCTCAATTTTGGGATCAAAAAATATTACAAATATTATCGGACGAAGGAAACAATCCCATGGAATGGTTTACTTCTGCCGAAGACAAAGATGATAAAAAAGCGCCTTATGGTTATTACGGTGGTGACACCATCTTTGAACTGGCAAAAACAAAGGATCTTAACCAGGTCGCTGTAGGTTATATTCCAGAGGATAAGGAGTGGAGATTTCCGAATATTTATGAGGACACTGCTGTGAGTAAGAAAACAAACATTGAGACAGAACCGGTAAAAGAGTATTCACAGCTTCCGGTGCATGATAGATGGTTTTTTTATCTTCAGCGAATATGTAATCATTGCACTTATCCAGCTTGCGTTGCCGCCTGTCCTAGAAGAGCCATATATAAGCGTGAGGAGGATGGCATTGTATTAATAGACCAGAAGCGTTGCAGAGGGTACAGGAAGTGTGTAGAGCAATGTCCGTACAAAAAACCGATGTACAGGGGGGAGACGAGGATATCGGAAAAGTGTATTGCATGCTACCCTAGAGTGGAAGGAAAAGACCCGGTTACAAAGGGCCGAAGAATGGAAGCAAGGTGTATGAGCGCCTGTGTAGGGAAGATAAGGCTAAACGGGCTGCTTAAAGGTAATCCTGATAATCCTGACCCAAAGAATCCCATGGACTTTTTAATAAGGATTCAAAAGGTAGCGTTACCTCTTTATCCCCAATTCGGTACCGAGCCAAACATTTACTATATTCCACCGAGATGGGTGCCCCGTGCTTACCTGAGGCAGATGTTTGGTCCTGGCGTGGATGAGGCAATCGAAAAGTATTCAGCGCCTTCCAGGGAAATGTTGGCAGTGTTTCAGCTGTTTAGAACCACTCAGACAATGATCTCAAGATTTGAGATCGAGTATGGGAAAAAGGTTTATGAAACCCGGACAAACGGGAAGAAATTTGAAGTATTTGACGATACTGTAATCGGATACGCGGAAGATGACACGGAACTGGTAAGAGTCAAAGTTGAGGAACCTACGTGGGAGTCGTCAAAAAAAAGGATGATTACATACTGAATAATTATTTTCAAAGAGGCATTGTATGATAAGTGGAAAAAAAGAAACGGTAAAGAGATTGCTTGTATTGAGCCAGGCATACCAGTTCCTTTCAAGTTCCCTATTTGAGCCGAATGAACAGCACCTGGAGCTGTTGAATGACCAGGAGTACATGGATGAAGTGGGTAGTTGTCTAGTGGAAACCGGAGCCAATAAATTATCAGAATCCTTTGATCATGTCAAGAAGGGATTACAACATTCAACACTGGATACATTGCTGGATGAATATCGGAATATCTTCGGTAGTACAACTGTAGCGACAGATTGTCCACCTTACGAGATGTACTTTAGCGGTTCTCACATCTTCCAGCAAACACAGGATCTTGCCGATATCTCAGGATTCTACAGAGCGTTTGGGCTGGAAGTTTTAAAGGACGACACTGCGAACAGGTGGGACCATGTAGCTGTTGAACTGGAGTTTTTACATTTTCTGACTTACAAACAGGCATATGCTATCGAGAACCATGGAGATGAAGAACAGGAGTCCTGTCTCACTGCGAAGAAAAAATTTTTGAACGCTCATATTGGCAGATGGATAAAGGCCTTTTCAAGGGCGGTGGAGAGTAAGTCTCCTTCCGGATTTTACAGAAAGGCTGCAAAGCTTGCAAGTGATTTTGTTCATTTTGATATGCAAACTTTGGGGGTAAGCGCAGACGAAATACAGGAATTACAGGACGGAGAACCTGATTTTCTCCAGAGACTTGAAGGCAAGAGTGCCGCAGCATGCGGTTCCTGTATGGATGAGGAGTAGTATGGTTGAACATAAGATTAAGCACGAGAAAGTACCCGAGATAATTTATGACGCACATTTAGTTGACGACGTAGTATTTAAAGGCTTGGCCGAGAGAGAAAGGAACGGAGACACTGCGTTGTACAGGAAATATCACGAACAGAGGGATGATATTTATGATCTTGAGCAGGAAATGAGGCCTAAAAAATTCAGAGATCTGGATAGCTATTTTTTTCATCATTTAGATTATGACCATTTCCTCATAGATACGCTGGATGAATTTCCTGACATAAAGGGAAACGTTGAGGAAGTACACGTAAGAAGTGCAACGACCAAACAGAATGAGGGTTCAAATTTAGTGGATGACGGTAAAAAGGTTCTGATAAGGCTGTATTCAGACCAGTTCATAGAGGGCAAACGAATATGTAAAGTGCTCAGGCATGAGCTTATGCACGTATCTGACATGATGGATAAAAGTTTCGGGTATGGTGCAGAACTTTTAGATTGTCCCCCTATGGAAGAGCGGATTATCAGAGATAGATACAGACTTTTCTGGGATATTTACATTGGTGGCAGGCTGGAAAAGGACGGAAGAGAAACCATTGCAACTAGGGAAGATAGAAAGAAGGAGTTTGATTCATTTTTCGGAAAGATTCCGGAAAAGACAAGAGACTTAATATTTGAGAAAATATGGGAAGGGAAAGAACCTTTAACACATGATAAAATGATTGCGATGTCAAAAGACATTAAGAAGATTGTCGAAATAGCAGGTTCAGGAAATACAAATAATCGTGAAGAGGGAATAGAACGGATAGACCCTGCACAAGGGACTACTTGTCCTTTTTGCGGGTTTCCGACATCTGACTGGGCAAAGGATATGGGAAATAGTGAAGAAGTTGTCCAAGTGGTAAAGGAAGATTTCCCTGACTGGGACGTGCGAGATAGTGTGTGTACCCGATGCGCGGAATACTATAGGTTAAAGATAGGTAAATGGTAGTTTATACCGAGAATATAAATTATCAAGAAGGAGGACTTCTATGAAACTTACACGAAGAAATTTTTTAAAAATCGCAGGTGGGGTTGCAGCGACGGCTTCAATACCAACGAGAAAAGTACTGGCCTTTAAATCCCTGAAGCCGGCGGTAGAAGTTGTTAACCCTCTCGATAGCTATCCGGAAAGAGGCTGGGAAGGTGTATACCGCAATCAGTATAAGTACGATCGGTCGTTTTCATTTTGTTGTTCTCCAAACGATACGCACCAATGCCGGGTAAGGGCCTTCGTAAGGAACGATGTTGCAGTGAGAGTGGAGCAGGATTATGAGCATCAGGATTACACAGACATTGAGGGCAGACAACCACAGAGGACCTGGAATCCAAGGATGTGTTTAAAAGGTTATACTCTCTTTAGAAGGATATATGGCCCGCATAGATTGAGGTATCCTGTCCTCAGAAAGGGCTGGAAGCAGTGGGCAGACGACGGATTCCCGGAGCTCGACTCGAAAAATAGAAATCAATATAAGTTCACATCTAGGGGCACGGATGAATTTATCAGGATGTCGTGGGATAATATATTCGATTATGTTGCAAGGGGTATGATTCATATAGCAAAAACCTACAGTGGCGAAGAGGGAAAGAAAAGACTGCTGGAGAGAGATAAATATGTCCCGGAAACGCTTACTCACTGGAATAACGCTGGTACCAGGTGTTTCAAACACCGTGGCGGAATGGGTTTACTGGGAGTTATGGGAAAGTATATGGGTCAGTATCGTTTTGCTAATATGCTTGCCCTTCTTGATACACATGTAAGAGGGGTGGGCCCTGACGATGCACAGGGTGGAAGAAAATGGTCGAACTATACATGGCATGGAGACCAAGCGCCTGGACAGCCCTTTATCCATGGAACACAGACTTCTGATATTGACTTCGCAGACGCAAGGTACTCCAAGTTGAGTATCCATGTGGGAAAGAACCTGGTTGAGAACAAAATGCCAGAGGCACACTGGTTCATAGAAACAATAGAAAGGGGTGGCAAGATAGTCGTTATTTCACCTGAGTACAATCCCCCTGCTACCAAGGCCGATTACTGGATGCCTGTCAGAACAGGCTTGTCAGATACCAGCATATTCCTGTGCGTGACAAAAATACTGATGGACAAAAGATGGTATGACGAAGACTATGTTAAGAAGTTTACAGACTTCCCACTTCTTGTCAGAACCGATAACCTGAAGAGGCTCAAGGCCAATGATGTATTTTCCGACTACAGAAACCATAAACTCGATTATAGTCACAGGGTACAGGGCATGACAGAAGAGCAAAGGGAGCAGATCGGAGACTTTGTTGTTTATGATAAAGATTCAAAGAGCTTCAAGGCAATATCCAGAGAGGATGTTGGCAAACGGTTTACAGCAAAAGGGATAAATCCATCTCTGGAAGGCAAGTACAAGGTGGAGACACTGGACGGCAAGGAAGTGGAAGTGATGCCTCTTTTTGAGATGTACAAGGTTCACCTAAGAGACTTCGATGCGAAGACAACTTCTGAAATTACCGGTACACCGGCTCATCTGATTGAAAGGCTTGCAAAGGATATAGCTACAATTAAGCCTGTAGCCATACACTACGGTGAAGGAATTAACCACTATTTCCATGCAACTCTCCATAACAGGGCTACACATCTGCCATTGATGTTAACCGGTAATATAGGCTACCACGGTTCCGGTTCTCACACGTGGGCGGGTAATTTCAAGGCTGGAAATTATCAAGCATCAAAATGGTCAGGTCCCGGGTTTACAGGAGCAATTGCAGAGGATCCTTTTAATATGAACCTTGATCCTAATCTGGATGGGAAGAATGTGCGCACTCGCAGCTATGCGATGGGTGAAGAGGTTTCGTTCTGGAACCATGGGGACACTCCTTTGATTGTAAATACACCCAAGTATGGCAGGAAATCTTTTACGGGTAAGACACATCTGAATACTCCTACCAAATCGTTGTGGTTTAATAACGTCAATCTTATAAATAACGCAAAATGGGCGTATGAAATGATTAAAAATGTGGACCCAAAGATTGATCTTATTATGTCGAGTGACACTAATATGACCGCATCCATACAACATGCTGACGTTGGATTCCCCGCGAATTCCTGGGCGGAGTTTGAGACTTACGAAACGACCAGTTCGTGCTCCAACCCATTTTTACAGATATGGAAAGGTGGTATAAAACCATTGCATGATTCAATGGATGATGTAATGATAAGCGCCAGGCTGGCAAAGAAAATGGGAGAGATCCTCGGAGACAGCAGATTTGCAGACTACTGGAAATTTGCACTCGAGGGCAGACCTGAAGTATATATGCAGAGACTTTTCGACGGCAGTGTTGCGACAAGGGGCTATAAGGTAAAGGATATCATTGCGGGCAAGTACGGCGTTCCGGGTGGTGCGCTCATGAATTTCCACACATACCCCAGGATACCATTCCATGAACAGGTGCAATATGACCGTCCCTTCCATACTGACACAGGAAGGCTTAATGCCTATTGTGATATACCGGAGGCAATCGAATACGGGGAAAACTTTATATGTCACAGGGAAGCGGTAGAGGCTACCCCTTTTCTTCCAAATGTCATAGTCAGCACAAATCCTTATATAAGACCGGAAGACTATGGGATACCTCAAAGTGATATCGGAGCAAATGAACGACACGTAAGGAATATTAAGATGCCCTGGAGCACGGTGAAGAAGACAAAGAATCCTTTGTGGGAAAAGGGTTATAGATTTTTCTGTGTAACGCCAAAGACAAGACACAGGGTGCATTCCCAGTGGAGTACTGTGGACTGGAACCTTATCTGGGATAGTAACTTTGGAGACCCATACAGAATGGATAAGAGGAGCCCTGGCGTAGGTGAACATCAACTGCACATCAATCCAGAGGCTGCCGTAGATTTGGGTATTAATGATGGCGATTATGTTTACGTTGACGCAAACGCCGCTGACAGACCGTACATGGGCTGGAAACCGAGCGACCCGTTCTACAAAGTTGCGAGGCTGATGCTCAGAGTGAAGTATAATCCTGCATTCCCTTACCATACGACCATGATGAAACATGCGCCCTACATTGCAACCGAGAAGAGCGTCAAGGCACACGAGACGAGGAAGGATGGTATGGCAATGTCTGATGATGGGTATCTTTCCAATTTCAGATATGGTTCACAGCAATCAATAACAAGGTCGTGGTTGATGCCCATGCACATGACTGATACCCTTTTCCACAAGAAGAAAGCTGCGATGGCCTATATACACGGTTTTGAGGCAGACAACCATACTGTCAATACAGTTCCAAAGGAGACTCTGGTAAAGATTACGAAAGCAGAGGATGGAGGTCTAGGTGCAAAAGGAGTCTGGGAGCCCGCCAAATCAGGTTTTTCGCCGGCAAAAGAGAATAAATTTATGAAACTGTATCTTGCCGGAGGAACTGTTAAAATAAGCTAACAGTGAAGAATTTTTGAGAGGTTGTTAAAGAGTGCCATATAGAAAAGCCTCTAATAATTTTTATTAGGGGCTTTTTTGCTTTAAAGGAGTAAAGTGTGCAGGTTACATTGCTTTTTCCACCATCATGGATTCCATCCCAACCCTTTTCAAGTCTACCTTCACTTCAGGCATTCCTTAGAAAAGAAGGTGTCGATAATGTGACCATTCGAGATTTGAATGTAGAGATCATGGATATGCTGCTTTCTCGAGAAAAAGTAGAAGAAACAAATGCAAAGCTTGATGAGAGCCTCAGAGGAGATGGAAAATCTTTTACAAATGAGATTAAGGTTAAGGGATTCCAGAGGCATAGATGGGCGAAAGAGAGGATAGAAAGTGATGACATGATTCAGATGGTAGAGTGGGCTAAAGCAACATTGAGGTCTCAAAGGTTCTATAATATTGAGGATTATGTTGAGAGTTGGAAAATTATTGACAGCTGGCTCCAAGCATATGGCATGTTGTATTATCCGGCTGAGATCATGATTGCCGACAATTCCATGAGGTATAGTGTATATTCATCTTCAGATATTCTTGCCGCGGCTAATGATGTGCATGAAAATCCATATTACGACCTGTTTGAAGAATATATCCTTGATTCAATTGTCAAGAATGAACCATCACTCATTGGCATCTCTGTGACGGCAACATCGCAGGTAATACCTGCATTTACATTAGCTAGGTTGCTGAGGGAAAGAAGCAGGGAAACTCACATAACGATCGGGGGGAGTCTGTTTACAAAGCTTATGGATAATCTGCAAGGATCCCATATGCTATTTGACCTTGTGGATAGTTTTATTGTGTTTGAGGGGGAACACGCACTGCTTGAATTAATAGAGCAGCTTGAAGGTAAAAAGCGTTTTAATAAAGTGCCCAATCTTATATATATGGAGGATAATCAAACTCGTGTAAATGAGCCCTTTTATATTGAGGATATAGACTCTCTTCCCACTCCCGAGTATGACGGTTTTCCACTGGAATTGTATCTATCTCCCATACGAGTTTTACCATTGCAGGGCTCAAGGGGATGTTATTGGGGAAGGTGCACATTTTGTAACCTCCACCTTGATCACTTGCGATTTAGATCAAGGAATATCGATTTGGTCATGGAGGATATTATAAAACTTAAGAGAAAGTATCAAACCAAATATTTATTCTTTTGTGATGAATGTATGCCGATAAAGCAGTTAGATCATCTAAGTTCAAGATTAATTGATGAGGGAGTAGAGATACGGTGGATGGCGGGAATAAGGTTTGCCAGGGATCTTACGAAGCAGATAATAAAGAAGGCCAGGGATGCAGGATGCCTTAAGATGGTTTTTGGACTTGAATCTTCCAATAGACGTATCCTTGCATTGATGCAGAAAGGGATAAAGACCGATACAGCAAAGAATGTAATAGAATATTGTCTTGATTCGGGTGTTGCGATACATCTGTATATCATTGTAGGGTTTCCCACAGAGACTAGAGGAGAGGCCATCGAGACACTCAATTTTGTCATATCTAACGATAGGCTTATAAAGTCGAGAGGGGTTTCATGTCTCCCATGCCTTTTTGAGCTGGAAAAACATGCTCCAATAATGGGAGATCCAGGAAAGTACGGGTTGATGAGTATTGCGCATCCGAAACAGGATGACATGAGTCTTGGTTATTTTTACAAGGTAAGCACTGGGATGTCTCATGATGAAGCAGGTGACATTTACAGTTATATAAAGGGAGAGATTGACAAAAGATTGTCTATATTTCCCTACAATTTTTCAATGTCGGATGGGTTATTATATTTAGATCATTTTTCGGAAGAAGACCGTGATTTTACTATCAAAGATACTCATGATATAAATTCCCCTGCAAAAGATGAATCTATTACCAGTTTTATGAAGTGATGGGACACAGATGTTTTGGAGAATAAATCTGGACTCCTTGCATTACGAAGTAGAAAAAGAATGATTCATGATAATATCATAGTGAGATTATAAAAATGAAGAAGGAGATTGCAGACCCCAGAAAAAGGGAATTTTTCAAGGATGCGTTTTCTTTTTTAGAAAATACCGTTGGTGTGATGGTTAAAAGGAAGACGGATATTATTCCTGAAACCAGAGGCATTATCAGACCGCCAGGGGCTGTGAGAAAGAAAGAATTCCTTGCTTTATGTACCAAGTGTGATGAGTGTTTGAAGGCCTGTCCCCATGGTAGCATACGGAAGCTAAATAAAGATTTTGATATTGCCGATGGCACCCCTATTATATTACCGGATGAAAGGCCTTGCTATTTGTGTGATAATTTTCCATGTATAACGGCATGTGAGGAGGGTGCTCTGAAAGGGGTTGGAGATAAAGAAGATGTGAATATGGGCAAGGCATATATCAACGAGTCTAATTGCATGGCCTGGGGAGCGCAATTTTGTGAGCATTGTGCAAGGAATTGTCCTGTTTCGGGTGCTATTTATCTGGAAGAAGGCAAACCTGTGGTGAGAAGAGATAGATGTGTGGGGTGTGGTATTTGTGAAAATGTATGCAATACGGTAAATCAACCTCTTGCCATCAAGGTTGTTCCTGAGGGATAAAGGTCCAATTCATCGCGGATCTTGAGATAAGAAAAGATTCTTTTATATGAATAAAAAATTTAAAAAATTCTTCAAAGTAACCTCTTATAAAGATATTCTTGAACAGATAGCGGCCTTTCCTCATGTGGAAAAAGAAACCGTTCCATTGGAAAATTGCCTGGATCGCGTTCTTGCCGAGGATATTGAGTCTGATATCGATCTTCCTGACTTTAAACGCTCTACGGTCGATGGGTATGCAGTACAGTCCAACTCTACCTTAGGTGCCTCAAGGAGTGTCCCTGCCTGCCTTAATGTCGTTGGAACAGTAGCAATGAGTATGCCTCCGGATATTTCTGTAAAACCTGGGAACGCTGCTAGAATCCCTACCGGTGGGATGCTACCGGATGGGTGTGATAGTGTGGTAATGACAGAGCACACCCAACTACTGGATCAGGCTACCATCGAAGTTTTAAAGAGTTGTATCCCTTTACAAAATGTAACTGAAATCGGCGAAGACGTAGGTAAGGGGAGACAGGTTCTTACCCAAGGGAAAAGGATTAAACCGCCAGAAATGGGTTTGTTTGCCGCACTTGGGATAAGCATGGTGCCGGTCTTCAAACAGCCTGTTGTGGCCATCATTTCCTCCGGAGACGAAATTGTGCCTGTAAATACCGAACCCCATTTGGCGCAACTACGGGATGTGAATGGTTATCTCCTTATGGGTATGGTAAGAAAGGCCGGAGGTATCCCCTTATATATGGGTATTGTACGAGATGACTTTGAGGAAATTTTTCAACGTTGTCGGAAAGCGCTTTTACAAGCAGAAGTCGTGGTGCTCTCCGGAGGGTGTTCCATAGGTACCGGGGATTTCAGCTTGGAAGTAATTAAGGCATTTCCCCACTCCCAGCTCTTTGCCTACGGTGTTTCGATCAATCCAGGAAAACCTACTATTTTGGGTAAGATAGGGACAAAAGCATTCTGGGGTCTCCCTGGCCGTACTGCAGCAGCTATGTTGACATTTTTTGTGATGGTACGTCCCTTGATTGAAAAAATGAGCGGGCTTTCACTAGAGTATCGAGACACATTACATCGACTCCCTGCTATTTTATGTCAGAATATAGGTTCGGCCCGGGGTCGAATCGATTTTATCTGCGTTAAAATAACGCATGACAGTGACCAGACCTATGCCCATCCCATCCTTGGGAAATCAAAATCGATTCATACTATGGTTGAAACAGACGGGATAATCAAAGTCGATATTGACTCAGAAGGATTAGACAGTGGTACCGAGGTTGAAGTAATTATGCTTTAGCTGTATGGGTTGTCCTTTATCTAAACCTATAATATGATTTGGAACTTTCTGCAACCTATTGAAATTAAGTTGATAAATGGATATTTGAAATAACGTCTAATAGATTGAATGAAGTGAAATCGGGATCTTCGACATTACCTATTCCATTATTCCAATTAGGACAGAGCCCCCAAGTTTTACTTCCAATTCCCTTTCTATTCCTCAGAAAAAGTGACCGCACCTTGCCAACCATTCACACGGCTATCCAAAATGGCCCTCGCCCGTAATACCGCAGCCCTTGGTTAGGCCGGCTTTTTTTGTGAGGTAAAAAACGGTTTGTGCCGCGTCTTCGGCCTTTTTCATCAGGGCGGACTCGTATTTACGAAAGGGGTCTGAATTGATGATGCGAGTGACTTGGCGCAGGCTGTGTAAAAGGATTTATTTGAAAACAAGGGCAAGATCACGGGCAGGAGAAAACAGAACCAGGTCAGAAATGGCCGGTTTTTTTGTTTAAAAATGGGGACTATATGGGGACTAAAATTGTAAAACCTCTAAAAAACAAAGAAAAAGAGAGCCAGCCGATATACGCTAATTCCCTGATTTTATTGGTGCCTGGGACGAGAATCGAACTCGTACAGAGACTTAGCTCCGAGGGATTTTAAGTCCCTTGCGTCTACCTATTCCGCCACCCAGGCACATTGTCAATTGTGTGGTATTTCCAATGAGTTAGATGCAATTTAAAGGAATCTCTCATTTGGTATCACTGACAAAAAACGGTAAGTTATAGAGTTTTTTTACTACAAATCGTCTACAATTTTAAAAATTTAATAGATCATCAGGGTTCGGAAAACAAGAAATTTTCATAAAGATAACGAAATTATTTCATAAAATCATCTCACACAACCAAGTTTAATACTTTTTAAAGTTCAGTATATAGATGCCCCCTTCCCTTCCGAACAAATTTACCAATTTGACATCGATCTCTGCAAAATATCTGAAGAAATAATTATTATCATTATAGATTCTTCTCCCCATTAGTTGGGGTCAAACAAGGTAAAATGCTGAATTGGTCAATGACATTGAGTAATGCATGACATCTGAGATATTGTCAAATGTTGTGTATAACATCAGGCGGCGGTCTGGTTGACCGGAATACAGGACTTGAGTAATAATTATCGATCGGTCCGATATTCGGACCATGGATATCTCAGTATCGGTCTTGACTCCCACTCGGAAGTCTGTCAAAAATGGGTCTGTCTTGCTGGTGATGCTCAATAAGGCAGGTTTCAAATAAAAAGCATGGACCTTTTATGTCAAAAATTAATTAACAGACGATAGGTTTAACAGGGGTGTTATTATGGCAAATTTTAAGGATCGAATCATTCGCGCTGCCAAGTTGGATATTCGTCTATATGAAGAGGTTGAAGCGGATAAAGGTGCCATGGGTCAGGCAATGGGACTGGTTGTGCTTTCAGCGATGGCTGCTGGAATCGGGAGTATCGGAAAGGCGGGTGCAACCGGAATCGTTATCGGAACAATAACCGCTCTCATCAGCTGGTATATCTGGGCTTATATCACCTATTTTATCGGCACCAGAATCTTTCCAGAACCACAGACCAAAGCCGACCATGGTGAATTGCTTCGAACCATCGGTTTTTCGAGCGCTCCGGGATTACTCCGTGTTTTAGGCATCATCCCTTTCCTTTATGGAATCATCTTTTTTCTCACCGGAATCTGGATGTTAATCGCAATGGTCATTGCCGTAAGACAAGCGCTTGATTATTCGAGCACACCACGGGCCATAGGCGTTTGCATAATAGGATGGATCATTCAGGGTATAGTTTTCTGGTTATTTTTCTCAATTGTGGCAAAATAGATAAAAAATTGCCCAAAACAAAGGAAAGCCCGAAGAGATAACGATGGGGAAGACGAAACGGCTTTTACTCTCTTTAGGTATTCTGCTGGTAGACCTGGTCATTTTCTACCTGCCGTTGACTGCCCTTTTCTTAATTTATATTCTCATATTCAATCCGCCCTGGTTCAAGGACTTCTTAAACCACATGGATGATTCCACTGATGTCGGTTGAGTGATATAGGTCGACAGAACCCTATTCAACCTCTTTCAGACCGGTTTGACCGGATAGAAACTGTTTTCCTCGCCATCGATTTATCCACCGTCAATTAATTATTACCACTGTATTACCTTGTGATTTATTCGGTTTTGAAGCGCCAGCGCTTGTCAAATCCCCTTCTCTTTGCTAATGAATGGGGATGCAGACTTCCATCGATCACCCATTAATCGTATTGGCTTCAAAGTCCCCTCGCCGACGGTATTTACTCAACCAGGCAGGACTCTCATTTTCCGTTATTCCAAGCAATATTGATGAAACAACGGTTCCGATGTCATCACCCCATGACTATGTGAGGGCCTTGGCTGAAGAAAAAACAAAGTCGATTTCTGAAAAATATGAAGAGAGTTGGGTGATCGGTGCGGATACCATTGTTTTGATAGGCAACACCATATTGGGAAAGCCGAATTCTACAAAAGAGGCCCGTGCCATGCTCAAACGTCTCAGCGGAAGGAATCACCGGGTTATTACCGGTTATGCCATCTGCTGTAAATCAAAGGACCGACACTTTTCAGAAACCGCTGAAACAAAGGTCTGTTTTAAGAAATTGACGGATAGCGAAATCGAGTGGTACATTCATTCCGAGGAACCGTTTGACAAAGCGGGCGGTTATGCCATCCAGGGATTGGGGATGTTCCTGGTGAGGCGGATAAACGGCTCTTATACAAACGTGGTCGGACTGCCGGTTTGTGAAATCATTGAATTCCTCCTAAAAGAAGGGGCCATTCAGCATATGGGCAGGAGAAAAATGCCGTGCAGATAGATACCAAGGTAAAAGAGTTGAAATACCGGTTGGAAAATGTGGAAAACCGAATTCGAAAGTCCGCAATCGATTGCCAACGGGATCCGCAATCGATCCGCCTGGTGACGGTGAGCAAAACTATGTCGACGAAAAGAGTTAAAGAGGCCATCGATGCTGGCGTTGAGATTCTGGGGGAAAATTATATTCAGGAAGCGCGGGAAAAGATCGACCGCTTTTCATCCTATCCAGTATCCTGGCATTTTATCGGTCATCTTCAAACCAACAAGGCAAAATATGCGGTAAGGCTTTTTGATCTGATCCATTCGGTAGACAGTCTCAAACTGGCCGTGGAATTAAACAAACAGGCAAAAAAGATCGACAAGGTTCAGGATATCCTGATACAGGTCAATGCGGGACAAGAAGTTTCAAAGACAGGTGCATCCCCAGAGGAAGCATTTGATCTGATAAAAAATATCGACCGTCTTGAAAACCTCTGTCTCAGGGGGTTGATGACCATGCCCCCTTTCTTCAATGCCCCCCAAAAAGTTCGGCCCTACTTTTCATCACTTTGCGACTTGCGTGACCGAATCAAAGCAGTGATACAAACGAGTATTCCGATGAATGAACTCTCAATGGGGATGACCAACGATTTTGAAGTCGCCATCGAAGAGGGCGCAACCCTTCTTCGTATCGGCACCGCAATTTTTGGAGAAAGAAATTGAAAATCCTCCTCCACATCTGCTGCGCTCCATGCGCCATCTACCCGGTTAGAGCACTTCGGAAGGAAGGGTACGACACAATGGGCTTTTTTTACCGGAGCAACATTCATCCCTTTATGGAATGTGTAAGGCGGGAGGAGGCGCTAAGATCCCACGCAGCAGATATCGACTTGCCCGTCATTTATCAAAAAGAATATGACCTTGAAGGGTTCTTAAAAAAAATGGTGTTTAGGGAGTCTAATCGTTGCTCGATCTGCTACCATGAGCGCCTTCGGACAACCGCAAATATAGCAAAACGCGGAAAATTTGATCGGTTTTCAACCACCCTGCTCTACAGTAAATTTCAAAAACACCAGGAGATAAAATCGATTGGAAATGCGGTGGGCAGATCGGTGGGTATCCCGTTTTACTATCGGGATTTTCGGACCGGTTGGAAAGAAGGTGTTTTGGAATCAAAACGCCTGGGAATCTATCGCCAGCAATACTGCGGATGCATTTACAGCGAAAAGGAGAGATATTACCGTTTGTCAGAAGATCGATCTTTAATCAACAGGTCAGCATCAGATGTTCAGTAATTTTATATATTTTATCATTGCACTCCTTATCTACACCACTTATCAGCCTTCAGCAGAACCGAATTTAGGCACCCTGAAAACCCTCTTTCTTTTCATATCTTTGATCGCCCTTTTTTCATATTTCACCCGGATCCAGTTTCAGGCGATCAGAAAACAGATTAGGCGCGAGACCTTTTCAAGCCTCGGTCATCGATTCAACGCGGTTTTAACACGGCAATCTGTTCTGGCGATTGTGCTTTTTGCGATCGATGTTTATGGATTGGGTCTCTCCTCATTTTTTAAAGACATAACCATTTTTTCCATTATTCCGACTTTTCAGGCGCTGATCTTTATCGCCCTTTTTGTATGCTATCTTTCCATTGTATGGATCTGTGCCCATGCGCCGTATCAGGGGCTTTACAACACCGACATATCGATGCGTTCGTATGTTTTTTCAAATATCTTATTCTCCATTCCTGTACTTTTACCCTGGCTGATCCTTTCCGGCATTTCGGATATCATCCTTGCCATCCCGTTTGAAGCTCCGAAACGGTTTCTTTCCACCACAGAGGGTGAGGTGATCTATTTCGTTGTTTTTCTATTTGTTATTGCGATGATCGGTCCGAGGATGATCCAGAAGTTTTGGAGATGTAAACCGCTTGAATCCGGATACCATCGAAACCGTATTGAGAGGCTGTGCGAAAAGGCGGGATTACAATATGCCAATATTCTTTACTGGCCCATATTCGGCGGCAAAATGATAACCGCAGGTGTGATGGGGCTTACCAAAAAGTTTAGGTATATCCTTGTCACAAATGCGCTTCTCAGGCTTCTTGAGCCGGTGGAAATTGATGCGGTCATTGCCCATGAGATCGGACACGTAAAAAAGAAACACCTGTTATTCTACCTGGTTTTTTTTGTGGGATACCTTTTACTTTCCTATGCCATCTTAGATCTGATCATCTATTTCATCCTCTACGTGGAACCGATTTACAGGTTCCTCAGCAATGCCGGCATCCATCAAACCACGGTGACATCCACCCTTTTCAGTCTGATCATCATTTTTACCTTTCTCATCTATTTCCGGTATATTTTCGGTTATTTTATGCGCAATTTCGAGCGGCAGGCCGATGTCTATGTCTACTCGGTATTTGATACCGCTATACCGCTGATCACGACACTCGGGAAAATCGCTGCGACCAGCGGCCAACCGGACGATAGGCCGAACTGGCACCATTTCAGTATCAGGGATCGGATCGATTATCTGAAAAAATGTGAGGCTGACAGAAAATGGATCAAACGGCAGGACCGGAAAATCAGAAAAAGTATATTGATTTATTTGTTGGGCATTATACTCATCAGCGGTGTAGGGTATCATTTAAATTTTGGTGAAACCGGAAAAAAGATAAACCAACAATTTATTATCACCATGATCCAACGAGAAATTGAAAAAACGCCTGATAGCCCAAAACTGTTCAGCATCCTTGGAGACCTGTGGTATAGCCGCCAAAACTACGAAAGAACCATCAAGGCATATAAAAAAGCGCTGACGCTTTTGCCGGACAGTCCACAGGTATTAAACAATCTGGCATGGCTTTATGCCACATGTGAGGATGAACGATACCGCAATCCAAAACAGGCGATCGCGTTTGCCAAAAGGGCGGCGGCACTCTCCGAATCCCCCCATGTTCTGGATACCCTTGCAGAAAGTCACTATGTGAACGGCCAGTTTGAGGAGGCAATCTCTGCGTCGAAGAACGCGCTGGATATGGCAAAAAAAAATCGGGGGGATTACGAAAAACAGTTGGGCAAATTTATTGAAGGATCAAAATAAACTACCCCTTGATTTTTGCGTTAATCAATTTAACCAAATTTTTTTCTGCTTGATCCAATCGGATGCCCATCACCTCAAAAATGTTTGGCAACATCCGGGTATTTTTCAATGACCTCATCAAGTTTATCCCAAGGAAAACGCTTTACAATCGATCGTTTATTTGAAAGAATGGATGCGGTTCGCGGCTCGCCGATGATCGCAGCGATTTCACCAAACGACCCCGATTAGGATTGCCTCTGGGTAAGATAGATATTTCCTTTCTAAATATTCATTTAACGATCTATTTCCAACTTCCTGGAATAGAGGTATATTTTTTTCAATCCACCACCGATCAGCAAAATACCGATCAGATAGAAACAGAGACGGATAAATAAAAGAACGGGCGAATACAATTCTATTTTTTCTATTTGCGGCATCACTTGCGGGATGCGGATAAATACCCCTACCCCTGCCACAACAAGAAGAATACCCCAGATCATCTGCAGCGGCTTTTTGTTTTTTAACATAACCCAAGTTGTTGGATCTTCCTATTTATCAAAACCCATTTATCCGTATGGTAGATAAATAATGTATAAACTGATAAAACAATCTTGGCAAACACTATAACACTTTGAAAAGAATGCCCAATTTTATGTTGTCAGTCCCCCCTTGAATTCCGGTTTTCGCTTTTCCAAAAAAGCCGCTGTTCCCTCTTTGGCGTCCTCGCTCGCCAAGCAAATGGCAAAGGCATCTATCTCAAGGCTGCAACCTGAAGCAAGATCGCCGTTCATCCCCATGTTGATCGCATCCTTTGCTGCCCTTAGAGATACTTTTCCCTTCGAAGCCATGGTGTTAGCTGTTTGCATGACCTCATCCATCAGTTTTTCTGGGGAACAGACCTTATTCACCAGCCCGATGGTTTTGGCTTCGGCCGCGGTGACCATCTTCCCGGTCAAAATCATCTCTTTGGCCATGTTCATGCCGATGAGCCGGGCCAGCCTCTGGGTACCGCCAAACCCGGGAATAACCCCCAGTTTAATTTCAGGTTGACCAAACATCGCTTTTTCAGATGCATAGATGAAATCGCACGCAATGGCGATCTCGGTCCCTCCGCCAAGTGCGAAACCGTTGACCGCCGCAATGACAGGTATCGGTAGCGCTTGAAATCGATCAAGTAACTGATGGCCGTTTCTTGCAAAAGATTTTGCTCCAAGTATGCTGAGCTGTGCAAGTTCGTTTATATCTGCCCCTGCAACAAATGCCTTTTCCCCTGCCCCGGTAAGGACAAGCACCCGGATATCCTCATTTTCAGCAACAGCAGTCAATGCCTGTGACAGTTCCGTGAGCAGCTTTGAATTTAACGCATTTAATACCTTAGGCCTGTTAAATGTGATCGTTGCGATCCGGTCTCTTACCCCATAAATAATATGATCGAACATTGTTTTTCTCCTCCATTCTAAATTCAAATGTTTATCTTCAAAATCAGTCCCCTAGGAATTATTATTGTGCATTTTGTGCAAAAATTTAGGATATTTTCGTAATTGAATATTTTCGGTTCATAGAACCAATATTATTCGGTGTTACGGTGAGTATCCCTGATATAGTATTTAATCCCCTTGACGATGGCCTCCGCCAAATGTTCCTGGTAATCAGCGTTCAACAGTCTTCTGCCTTCACGGGCATTGCTGATAAAAGAGGTCTCAATCAGAATCGAAGGCATCTGGGCCCCCAACAGTACATAAAAAGGCGCCTGTTTAACCCCCTTGTTTTTTATCCTTTTGTACCGCCGTTTCATGTGCTGATACAATGACTCCTGGACATAACCGGCAAGACGGCTCGACTCATTGATTTTTGCATTGTGCATCAGGTCAAACAAAATCCTTTCCAGGTCGCTGATATTCTTTGTTGATGTGGCATTTTCCCGGGCAGCGACCAATATCGCCTCATCATCCGTCGCCAAATTTAAGAAGTAGGTTTCTATTCCATATGCTTGTCTGTTCTTCGCTGAATTGGTATGGATGGAAATGAAAAGATCGGCATTCTTCGTGTTTGCAATGGCGGTTCGTTCTTCCAGGCTGAGGTATCGGTCCGAATTCCGTGTTACAATGACCTCAATGCCCAGTTTTTTCCGTATCTTTTTTGCCAGTTTTCCGGCGATCTGAAGAACAATGTTTTTTTCATGAATTCCTTTGAAATAACCCGGTGCGCCAAAATCATGCCCTCCATGGCCCGGATCGATAACAATTCGCTTAACGCCCAAGGCAAGTTGTTTTGCCAGGGAACCGGGGACCACCTTGGTGTCTTTTCTTCCTGCAGGAGATGATTTCGTCTTCTTTGTTGCATAGGTATTCCCCCATACGTCCACCACAATTCGAAACGGATTTTGAAGGACAAAAACCTTGAAGATTTTGAACGATTTTATATCGATCACAACCCGTACCGAATTATTTGATTTCTGTGCGACGCGCACATTCCTCAGCAGATTGTCATCGATGGGAATAAACTTCTTGATATCTTTTCCCAGTCTGCTCTGCTTGAGATCGATATAGAGTCGCGGCTGTTTTTGAATAGCGGATTCTTTTTTGAGAAATTTGTAGTTGTATGATATTTTTGCATCGGCATCGATGACTAAACGGGTATAGGTGGGATTGGACCAAAACCTCAGTCCCGTCACAGTGGAAGGAGGACGAACACGTGATCTGCTTTTATTATAAGCTGTGTCTCTTATTTGATCGGCTTTTTGCTTGCCATTGGCCTCTTTTTTAAAAACTCTTTTTTTAACCGCGAGTGCTGAAATGGATTGCAAGGCTGTTGCAACCTTCTGTCGATACCGGCTTTTAGGAAAACGTTTCACAATCCGCTGATAAAAATCGACGGCTTCCTGCAGATCGGTTTTTTTAAACGAACGCTTGTATAACAATTCGTATAGCCTTCCGGACCTATACAATCCTGCAGCCGCCCAGGGACCCGAAGGGTCGTGTCGGTAAACGGTCTGAAACTTCTCAATACATGCCAGCCAGTTGTGCCTGTATTGCTGCTTCTGCCTGCTTTTCAGCAATTTCTGAGAGAAGGCTTCAGCTTTAGCATACTTATCCCGTGCTGTCAGCGCCGATGAAATACCTGGCCAAAACAGCGCAAAAACAGTGCAGATGAGCAAAATTACCGATCTTTTTTTATTCAATCATCCGTCTCCAATGCCTTTTCCCGAAGCTTGTCCAAATAATTGAGCGCTTGCAAAGGGGTCATCTTCGATATATCAAGGGTTTTCAACTTTTGAATAACCAAATTCCCGGAATGGTGAAAGAGATTCAGCTGGACATGACCCAGCTTTAATTCCTTGTCATCCGAGGAATTAATGTCAGCGACGGTTTTTTTTACCCCCTCGTTTTCGATCTCGAAAAGTATCTTTTTAGCCCGATTGATCACTCCATCCGGTATACCTGCCAGCCGGGCAACTTGTATGCCATAGCTTCGATTGGTAGCTCCCTTCACCAGTTTGCGTAAAAAAATGATTTCGTCATTCCACTCTTTTACTGCAATGTTGTAGTTCTTCACCCTTGATTTGGTCTTTGCCAGATCGGTGAGTTCATGATAGTGGGTGGCAAAAAGTGTTTTCACGCCTTCATTCTTTAAATCATGGAGATATTCGGCCACAGCCCAGGCGATGCTGAAACCATCATAGGTGCTCGTCCCCCGCCCAATTTCATCCATAATAACCAGGCTACTCTTTGTGGCGCTGTTCAGTATGTTGGCGGTTTCCTCCATCTCCACCATAAATGTGCTCTGGCCCTGGGAGAGGTTGTCCAGTGCGCCGACGCGGGTAAATATCCTGTCGGTGAGGGTGATGGACCCCTTTTTTGCCGGGATGAATGAACCCATTTGAGCCATCAGAACCTGGAGGGCCACCTGCCTGAGCACCGTCGATTTCCCCGCCATGTTGGGGCCGGTGATGATCAATACCTGGCTGTCATGGTCGTCCATCTCAACGGAATTGGGTACAAATCGTTCTCCGGTGATCATTTTCTCCACCACCGGATGACGTCCATCTTCAATAGAAATACGACCATCCCTGTTGATCTCCGGTCTCGAATAATCGTTTCTATCTGCAATTTCAGATAGATTGAGCAAGCAGTCCAGTTGGGCTAAAAACGCCGCAACCCGCTGAATCACCTGATTGTTTCTGATGACCTCCTCTTTTATTTCATTAAATATTTCATATTCAAGAGCAGCCCGTCGATCCTGGGCGTTCAACACCTTGATTGCAAAAGATTGCAATTCATCGACAATATACCGTTCTGCATGGACCAAGGTCTGTTTCCGGATATAATGGGGAGGAACGACATCGGAATGGGTTTTTGGAATTTCTATATAGTAACCGAATACTTTGTTATATCTAACTTTTAGGGCCTTTATCCCGGTAGCATCTTTCTCCTTTGTCTCCAGATGCGCCAGCCAGCTTTTGCCATCCTGTCCAATCCGGATCTGTTCATCCAGTTCCCGGTTGAAACCGGTTTTTATGATCCCCCCTTCATGAATCGTCAACGGCGGATCTTCATCTATGCCGTCTTCGATCAGCTTTGCCAAACTGTAAAGCGGATCAAGATCTTCGTCCGATTGAAAAAGCGTTGATTCAAACTGCAAAAGGGCCGACCAAATTTCCGGGAGGCGGCGAACCGATTGTTTCAGCGCGACGAGATCCCTCGCATTAGCGTGCCCCATCGTAATCTTACCCCTAATCCGTTCCAGATCGTATACATATTTCAACGCTTCCCTGATGTTTCTAGCCACCTGAATGTGCGCCTTTGCTTCTCCAACCGCATCCAATCGACACTTGATCTCATTTTCATCTAAAAGGGGATACCGGATCCATCTCTTGAGCAACCGGCCACCCATGGCGGTGACGGTCCGGTCCATCAGCCCCAGAAAGGTTCCGGCTCTCGAACCGGTCAATAGATTTTTCATCAGTTCGAGGTTCCGACAACTCAAATCATCCACCATCAAAAAATTGTCCAACGAGTAAGTTTCAATACCGGTCAGATGTGCCAGCTTATTCTTCTGGGTCTCTTCAACATATGAGATCAGCGCTCCGGCAGCACCGATACCGGCCTTAAGGTGTTCACATCCGAAACCCTTAAGGGATAGGGAGTTGAATTGATCGATAAGAATATCGCGTCCGTTTTTATAATCAAACGCTTTATCTTCCAAAAATGTCACCGATGTTTTCTGAAATGCGGAACGAATTGATCTGAAGAACGGAGTTCCCCCTTCATGCCCGGAAGACTTCGGAAGCAAAACTTCGTTCGGTGAAACGCGCAGGGTCTCATCAAGAATCGCGGTGAGGTTCCGCGACTCCGAAACTCGGAATGTCCCAGTAGAAATATCGAGATAGGAAAGGCCGATCGCATCGTTGTTTAGTGCCAGTGCCAAGACATAGTTGTTGGTCTTTTCGTCCAGGAATTCATTTTCAATAATCATCCCCGGTGTAATCACCCGAACAACGTCCCTTTTTACCAGGCCCTTGGCCATGGAGGGCGCTTCGATCTGGTCGCATATCGCCACCTTGTAACCTTTGTCAATCAAACGTCTGATATAATTTTGGACTGCCTTTGCAGGTACCCCACACATCGGAACCGGAGACGGTTCCCTCTTGTTTCTTGAAGTAAGAGTAATTTCCAATAATTTAGATGCTAACTCGGCATCTTCAAAAAACATTTCATAAAAATCTCCCATCCTAAAAAGAAGAATTGCATCAGGATAATTATCCTTGATGCTCAGATATTGCTTTATCATCGGTGTTGTTTTGGGCGTGGTCATCGATCTAATGGGGCTGCGGATTTCGGAGTTAATAGAGTCGAGCTCGAACTTCACTTTCGTTCAGGAATCGGACCCAGGGAGAGGAAGTCATGGTGCCTATCCTTCAGGGCACAAATGACGGTTATATGGCATTTTCAGTGCCATTGTCCGAAGGGATACCTGTTACCGACTCCAATTCATTTTTCAATTCTGATATCTTTTTTAGGTGGGAATCAAGCGTCACACTCAACCTCTTTATCGCCTTCTTTGATCTGATTTTTTCAGAAAAATTGATAAAATAGGAAATAAGGAATCCAATCAAAAAACAGAAAAGAAAAAAGATGGCAATGAGCATTTCAGGCGTACGGTAAGTTGCGAAGTAGAGGTTGACGATGATATGCTGTTTTGTCAGAAAGAAACCCTGGTTCTGATAGACCACCAGCAAGACAAATAGAACCGCTAAAATCCATAAAATCATTTTTATTTTTTTCATATAACATTCCTTTTTAATTGCAAATGTTTTTATTAATTTTATTAAAGTATGGTTTCAGATTATTATAGGTAGCGATGAAATGCTCCGGAATCACCCGGACGTCTGCAAATACAGTCAATGCGTTTGTATCGCCGAACCAACGCGGTACCACATGGAAGTGAAGATGTTCTTCAACCCCCGCACCGGCAACCTTTCCTAGGTTGAGCCCGATGTTAAACCCGTCCGGGACCATCACTTTTTTAAGGACATCGACCGATTGTTCGACCCTCTTCATCAGAATTCCCATTTCGACTATGCTGAGTTGATCCATGGCCGAAAGATGCCGGGCGGGTGCTACCAAAAGATGACCGTTAATATAAGGAAACTTGTTCATCACAATAAGCGATTCTTTATCCATATAAAGGGTCAAATTGTCTTCTTCTCCAAGTGCTTTGCAAAAGATACACCCGGTTTCTTTTTCATCGAGGATATATTCCATCCGCCATGGCGCCCACATAGTCTTCATGACAAATCTCCCAGTTGCGATTTTGGATCGAAGATGAATAAACGTTTAATCTTTTCAATCTTCGAATTCAACCTTTTTTTCCCACCAGCAGACAAATCTCCGGCCTTCTAAAATCGATCAGTGTGTCCAAGCCCATACGCTCAACCATGCCGAATTAAAGAACCCGGCAGCCCCGAATGCCGTGATCTTCCCGGCGCCTTGAAAAGCTACGGGGAATGCGTTCGCTAGTTCGGTTCAGTCGTTCAGAGACTGTCTGAAAAAATACTGATCGGTCATCCCTGCAATAAAATCCCTGACAATTTCCACCTCAACATGATTCTTAAAATAATTTTCAGACATGTCTTTTAAAAAAGTTGAAAAGATAACCGAATCATAATTTTCTTTTTCAATATCATTAAGATATTTTTCAAACAGCATTTTGAAACGTTTTTTGATTAAGGATAAGTGGATTTTAATTTGGGGGTTCATGTAAATGTGTTCATAATTGAACGCCTTAAGATGTTTCAGGGCGACCGACGCTTCGGGACTGAATGCAAGGTAGTTTTTCTGAAAGCTGTTCCGGATAATGTCGGTGACCAAATGGTATACGATCTCTCCATTTGTATCCCCCAACCGTTTGACGCATTTCTTTGGCAAATCCGACCGTTTGATCATGTCCAATCGAATGGCGTCCTCAATGTCACGCCCAACATAGCTTATCGTATCCGACATACGAACCACGCACCCCTCCAGTGTCATGGGGGTGAGATTTGTCATAGGATTTTTTTTCTTTTTTATCATTTCTTTTTCTAATGTTTCAAATGACTTATCAGATTTAATCTCAAGTTTTTCATTATGTATTTCTCCATCGTGACATAATATGCCGTCCAGGGTTTGAAGGCATAGGTTCCACCCTTTCCCTTTTCTTTCTACCTTATCCAGAAACTGGACACTTTGGACATTGTGCTGAAAGTATCCGATACCGTGTGAGTAGCAGAGTTCGGAAAGAAAGCGCTCCCCATCGTGGCCAAACGGTGCATGCCCGATATCATGCCCAAGGGCACAAGCCTCGATCAGGTCTTCGTTTAACCCCAGAAAGTGGCCGATGGTTCGACCGATCTTGGAAACCAGTTGGACGTGGAGAACCCGGTGGGTGATATGATCATTATCGATCAGATAAAAAACCTGCGTTTTGTCAATATATCTTGTATAGGAACGGGAGTGCAAAATTCTATCCACATCAACGGAAAAGGATTGTCGGTACCCCTTCTCCAATCGCTCTTCATGAAACCGACGGACAGCATTTGTGCTGATTGTCGCCAGGTAAAATAATGTATTTTTCTCCTTTTGATTCAAATCTTTTTTGATTTTATTCAAAGGGTCCAAAATCGCTCTCCTTTTGAAGTACCCTGCATTCTCGCTTTTAAGCGGGACAGGGAATGCACTTATATCTCTTCTCTTGCAATCAGGGTCTCCATAAGTGTGGGGTAGTCTATGCCGGCAGCCCTGAAGCCTTCCTTTCCATATTTCATGTTGGCTTCGAGTACATAATATTTCCCATCGTGAAAACAAATATCAATACCCACATCATCCCATCTGCACATTTTAGCTGTATAGAGGGCAAGGTCCAAGGCGTTTTGGGGAACGGAATTCAGGTTTATTGTCGCGCCAAGTGCAACATTACTGCGAAATTCATTTGAAGGAGATATGCGCCAATAGGAGTGGACGACTTTATTCCCGATGACCACTACCCGAATATCACTCTTTATCGGCAGATATTCCTGTACATAGGCCGGATGCGGCAGCGAACAGTAAACAGAAAGTTCGTCTTGGTTCTTAATGAGAAAAACCCCTCTTCCCATGGCAGACCCCTTGGGAATTTTTGCGATAAAAGGAAAGCGAAAATGGTCACAAATCAATGACTTTTGGCGCTTTCCATAAAAAACCCTTGTTCTGGGATGGGGGATATTTAAAAGGGTCAGCAGCGCAGTTTGCCTGATCTTGTCCTGAACACATTTATACGTATGGTAACCGGGAAAGGTCTCTTTCCCCATCGCGTCAAAAAGGTCCGCATAAAATCGAGTGGGATAATATATCTTCTTTGCACTTCTGATCAGTGATGCTGCTTCCGGATCGTAATCAGAAAAATTGGGTCGAACCCCCAGTGTCAATACATTTTTGCACCCTCGAAGTCTTGCTTCAAGGGCGATCACTTTTTTCTTGGGCATCATCATCGGTTCATCCTGTACTGAACGGCTGGTGATCCGAAACAATGAGCGCATTCCCTGTAGTTTGTCGAAGCGCGGCGAAGATCTCGACATTTGGAGCTGCAGGGGTCTTCAATAAAAAAACAGTAATCTTTAACTGAAGAGACGGGTTATCATTTTGTAACTTCGTTCGATATGGCTGCCCGGCCAATATACGCGCCCGCATGAACCGCAGGACTTAAAAACATCATGGATTTCCCAAACATATTCAGGGACCGATGCGACCACTTCTTCCTTACCGACAGTTTTAATCGGTTGATTGCACCGGATGCATCGGGAAAACAGCCGAAGGTCTGCCGATACAAAACCAAGTGTTTGAATCACTTCCACCAGCTGATCAGCCATGCGGTCTGATGAAATAAAAATATGACGCTGCAATCCGGTGTGGCCTAAAAACCGCTTTTTTGTACGGGTTAGAAATATCCGATCCTTTTCCCAAAAACCTGTGCTTCCAGCCTTTGGAGCATCGGATTCATAAAGGGTGTCAAATCCGAGTAAGCGCAACCATTTTGCCAGTTTTCCCACATTCTTATCCGCTGCAAAACGAATTGGTGCTGATTTTCCCACTTTTAGTTATCCTCCAAGTTTCACACCATTGATTTTACGAAAAGCCGCTAATTTCAGTTCACCCCATGTTGGATGCATGCAATGCGCCGGCGGATTAGAAGTGTGGAACTTGCTTTGTCATCGCTCGACAACCGATTGGTCGATGATCGTCCGCGGGTGGTTGACTTGGGTGGTTCCAATACAAACATCGGCAGCGAAACCGGAACACCCACCCAGTATTTTTCGATATCGAGTTCAAAAATCACCCCCACAGCCGTTGAAATGACCAATTTTACAGGAACAATATAACCCGCGATGGTCTGTAGACGCTCAAATTTAACCCGGTACACGAGATCGCCGGTAGAATCAAAACGTTCAACCTGGGTTACGTTTTCTTTCTTTTTATCAAAGTAAATCTTCTCAACCAACCCCCGCCATCTCTTCTTTAAAACCAATGTATATCGATTGGAAACCGGATCTCGTTTTAACACAACAGATTGGTGGTCGGCTATCGGCACCCTGCCGCTCAGGAGAGCTATCATATCGATGGATCCAAGTGGCAAGGAAAGAAAGTTTTGAAAGGTTGTGTTTGCCCGTTTTTTATAAAACCGCTGTTGTGTATGGATATAAAAATAGACCCAGTCACCGTCACTTGCGAGGCTTACCAGCGGATGTCCTGATACCCCTAAAACTTCCATGCGAATCCTCTTCGGATTCCACCCCACCCATGCAACCCTTGATACCTGGAAATTCCCTTTATCCCATAGCCTTACTCTTCCGATCCCTTTAAAGGTTTTGAGTTTGGAATTTTTATTTTTTGCGAGTGAAAGAAGATCAATAGCGCCGGCTGAACGTGGGTCAATGGGTGTTTTTGACATCCCTCCGGTTAGATTGCTGCAGGCAGATAAAAAAAAAGAAGCGGCAAAAAATAAGATTACGATTTCCGTTTTATGTGATAAACTTCTCATTTCCGAAGGGCTCAAAACCACCGATTTTAGCGGGGGTAAAGGTTCTAAATCCCGAAATTTTTGAGATCCTGAATCTTCCTCTCTATATCTTTTTTATCCTTTTTTTTCATTTTCAGAGACTGTTGGTAGTATTCCAATGCCTTAAGCTTACTACCTGTTTTAAGATACGCATCCCCGAGATGTTCCAAAATGATGGGGTCATCGGGAACCAGGTGGATCGCTTTTTCCAAAAACTTTAGCGCCTTTTGAAACAATCCCTTTTTAAAGTATACCCATCCGAGACTGTCCGTGATATAGCCATCATCCGGTTTGTACTTGAGGGCTTCTTTGATGAGCTTTTCGGCCTCGTCCAGGTTTTCCCCCAAATCTGCATATGAATATCCGAGATAATTTAATGCATTGGCATTTTTTGGATCAACACGGATTACCTTTCTCATCGCTTCCATGGAATCTTCTTTTCGTTTGAGTTTGTCGTAGACAACCCCTAACCGAAAGAGAATCCTAACGCTGTCTGGATCTTTAACAAGGCCCTGTTCAAGGACATCAACCGCCTTTTGCAATTTCTCTGCCTCTTCATAAAATGTACCGAGGTAGAAGAGAAGTTCCGGTCCAGGTGTCACTCTCCGGTTTACATCCTCTAACAATCGGATCGCTTCGGATATTTTTCTCTGATCATCATATATAAACGCCATGTGCACCGCGGCGTTCTGATAGAATTTAGAGGTCGAGCGGACCTTTTTCAGATGTATCAATGCCGTCTCTTTATCGCCTTTTCTGTCAAAGGCGACTCCTTGGAGGTAGTGAATATCTGAACTGTCACCGGCTCCTTTTAACATGCCATTGAGTATGATGATAGCGGCGTCATACTTTTTTTGATCCAGGTAGAGTTGAGCCAACTTTCTGATGATTTCCGAATCTGAAATACTCCGTCTCCCAAGGTCTGTAAAAAGTTTTTCAGATGCTCCCCTCATCCCTTTCTTATGATACAAATGACCCAATGTCATGGCCGCTCTGATGTCATGGGGACTCCCCTTTAGAATTTTCTTATAGGTCTGAATCACCCTTTCTTCTTTACCGGTCGACTTGTAAAGTTCGATCAATTCAAATTGTGCTTCATCAAGGCGGGGTTCCAGTTCAATTGCCTTCTCAAATTCTTTTTCGGCCTCGGTGTTTTTTCCCTTTTTGGCATGAATCTTCCCCATAAAAAAGTAGCCCACATAGTATTCAGGGAACTGTTGAATCAGTTGATCGTATACCCCGGACGCTTTGTCGAAATTGTCCTCGTCCATGTACAGGCCACCGAGAATCAAATATATATCTTTTTGCTTTGGATCCAAAAAGATCACCTGCTCATATGCTTTTTTAGCGTCTGCAATTTCTTTCAATTCCTGTTTTATTTTGCCATACATGATCAGTGCTTCTACGTTATTCGGATCACCGTCGATGATTCTCTTAACCGTTTTAAGCGCCTTGGCATTTTTTTTCTGCTGTAAATATATGATGGCGAGCTCTCTTTTTAAAAATGAAGAGCCGGGGTCAGTTTCGATCGCTTTTTCAAGAAAATGGGCGGCCTTTTCCAGGTCCCCCCTGTTCTTTTGCACTTGGGCTTCTGTGAAGTAATAATACGAACTTTCCGACTTCCGATAAATGGCCGGATGTTCTGGAGATTCTCCGGGAGGCGCACTCTCGGATGTGGAGGGGGTCGTTTTCTTAACGTAACATCCTGTAAAAAATAGAACGATTATTCCAAAAAGGGTCAATGTCGAAAAAATGGTTTTCATTTTTAAAATACCTTGTGATCAAATGAAAAATTCAGGGAATCGGGATGGTATAGGAATCAAAATCGGAGATTTCCCGCTTAAAAAATTCTTTCATCTTTTTGATGATATTCTTTTCAACCTGTCGGACCCGCTCCCTGGAGATTCCGTACCGCTCACCGATCTCCTGCAGTGTCACAGGGGAGTCGGAAAAAATTCGATTTTCAAATATTTCAAGCTCCCGCGGTGTCAATTCCCTTTTAAACTTAATAACTTTTTCGTTCAGAAGTACGTCCATCTCTTTTTTAGCCACCTGCTCCTCTACAGACTCGGCATCGGCGGCAACGAAATCAATCTTTTCTGTGCCAGAATCATCTTTCAGTGGGGCATCCAAAGAAACATCCCACCCATCGAGCCGCTGATCCATATCCACGATTTCCCGTTCAGAAACCCCCAGTCTTTCTGAAAGGAGTTTCGGTTTGGGATCAAACCCCTCTTCAATCAGTTTCTGTTTTTCTTTTTTCAGTTTAAAAAAAAGTTTTCTCTGCCCCTGTGTCGTTCCAATTTTAACCAGACGCCAGTTGTCCATGATGAATTTTAATATATACGCTTTTATCCAAAAGGAAGCATAATATGAAAACTTTACATTCTTATACGGATCAAATTTTCTAACAGCCTGCATCAGTCCGATATTTCCTTCCTGTATCAGATCCAAGAGATTCTGCATCCAAACCCGCTGGAACTCCAAAGCGATTTTAACAACAAGCCGGAGGTTGGAAGTCACCATGTGATATGCTGCTTCCGTGTCACCCTGTTCGCGCACTCTCTTTGAAAGCTCAATCTCTTCCTGTCGGGTAAGAAGCTTATAGTCCCCTATTTCCATCAGATACCGCTGGAGTAAATCGAACTTGACAATCTCTTTTTGTGTGGTTCGATTTTTCGTTTTGTCTTTCTTTGGAACCTTTTCAGCGCAATTTTTGGATTTACTTTTTAAGGCTTCTTTTTGTTTTTTTTTATTTGGGGTCATAACCGTTTGTTTAACATCTTCCGGGATTAATATTTTTTTCAACAGATTTCGGATAAAGCAAACAAATTGGCAGGCAGGATTTGAACTGTTTTGTTGGTATATCGTCTGCCTTTACTTTTGTGGACATCGAACAAGATTTATGATAAAGTTTATTTTTTTCATTATGCGCCTGTAGCTCAGATGGATAGAGCAACGGACTTCTAATCCGTAGGTCGCAGGTTCGAATCCTGCCAGGCGTACCAATTTTTTGTTTTACGAGGCCTATTTAAAGCTTTCTGTGCCTGCTCCAAGCAACCTTGACAGTATCGTAAAGGCCGAAATTAGACGGCAAAGTAAAAAGCTTCAAATTCAAGGAGCGCAAATCCTGAAGAATGAGGCGTACTTACAGTACGCTGCAATGGCGAAGGATGCAACGCAACACAGAAGTTGGACTTTTTACGAAGCCGTCAATCTTATTGCTCGCTGTTTTGTCTCAACCACTATTACGGTCGAAGAATCTGTTTAAACTTTTTATTTTACATTATAGTTGTGTTTTAAATCAAGCATAGTTTTTTTGAAGGATATCAAAAGGATTTGAGTTGCACAAATCATATTCTTAAGGAATTGATTTTACCAGATCATATATGCTTTTCACATTCGTTCATTTATTTTTCATCAATAAATTTTTCCAAACCCTACTGTCGGAAAAATAAAAAAAATATTGAAGAGCCCCGCAGTCCCCGAATGTAGGGATCTTCATTGCACATCGACACGCTGTGGGGAATACGCTCGCTTTTTCGGTTCACCCTCAATAGAGGTTCTAGATAAAATATGAATACAATCATTGTCAGCGATCTCCACATTGGGTGCCGCTACTTTTTATCTGAAGTTTTTGAACGCTTTCTCGAGACAACCATTAAAGGTTATGACCTTATCTTAAACGGTGACATCATTGACGACCCGAAAATGGAATTACCGCCATCACATCAGGTAATTTTGAACCTAATTCGAAGGGCTTCTCACAACCGTCAGGTCGTTTGGATTCGCGGCAATCATGACAACGGCTATCTCTCGGAAGGATTCGAAAGGGTTCAATTTAAACGCGTCCACAGTATAAAAAAAAAACTGTTAATCACCCACGGGGATGATTTCGATGAAATCATGCCAAGGAATCAAGCCTTTATCAAGGCCTTCAAGCTGATGCACAATTTGAGAATCAAGATAGGTGCAAGACCGGTGCATGTGGCATATTATGCAAAAAAATGGGCAATATTTTACCGGTATCTTCGTAAAAATGTGATGAGGAACGCAGTGAGGTGCGCCGTGGAAAATGGATATGAAGCGGTTACCTGTGGTCACACCCACTACCCGGAGCAGGTGGTTCTAAATGGCATCCAGTATATCAATACCGGCGCATGGACGGAATTTCCAGCATGTTACCTGGTCGTAACACCTGATAAAATAGCTTTAAAAACAATCAACGGTAATGCCATCAACTGATTGAAGAGCCCCGCAGCCCCCGCCTCGTCGGGATCTTCATTACACATCGACACGCTTTGGGGGATACACTCGCTTTTTCGGTTCACCCCACCTGAGCGTTGATCTGTTTAATTTTCTCCTTTCTCAAGAAGAATATTTCTTTTCACAATAGAAGCGGCTAACTTCTGGTCCCTTTCGGTCAGATCTGACACAAAAAACCTGTACCTCCCGTTTTTACCCAGGTTGCGTTCAGTTTCTTTGTTATCTTTTAAAAATCCCTCCACTTTTGCAGCAACAGGTTCGGAGGTATCCACAATGTTTACTCGTTTGCCTATTTTCACCTGGATAATCTTTTTTATCCGCACATAATGGGTAGACCCGAGAATAAGTGTATCGACCTGCTTGGCCTTCAAGGGGTGGAGATACTTTTTTATGATCATGGTTGTTTCAGGTTTTTTAATCCATCCCTCTTCCACCAACGGCACGAGAAGTGGGCAGGCCATCGAATATACTTTTGCTTCGGGGCTCATTTGTTTGATTTTCTCCTCATAAATGCCGCTTTCAATGGTTGTCCGTGTTCCGATAACCCCGATCATCAATTTTTTAGAATATGAAAGTGCGCGCTCAACTCCCGGCGTGATGACCTCAAATACCGGCAGGTCATATCTTTTGGAAACAGTTTCGGAAGCGATGCTGGAGATGGTGTTGCAGGCCGTCACTAGAAGGGTTGCCCCTTTGTCCAATAAAAATCCGGTATTCCGGAGGGCCCAACGGGTCACCGTTTCAGGGCTCTTGTCACCATATGGAGCACGGGCGGTATCGCCCAGATAGATCAGGTCGTATTCGGGGAGTTGTTTTATCAACTCTCGAACCACCGTCAGTCCACCAATGCCTGACCCCAAAACACCGATCACGGTTAAAATGCACCTCGTAGATTCAGATGGGAAAACCCGTCCATGGTTCCTTATACCTCAGTTGGGCGAAAGTCGAAAGTGTACCAGGTGCTGATCAAAGCGGTATTGTATCCTGCACCTGATTTAAATATTAGGAGACGGATCAACGATCCGATTGTTTTGACATCACTTTTCCCAGGCATTCTTTTAAGCGGCTGATTGGGATATCGTTATTAATGCCGGGGCAAACGGATGCCATCTCAGACCAATTGTCGATATCAACCATAACGGCCTTGATAAAGGGCCATTCGCGGCACATACGGGGTTTTACCGGATGAATTAAACAGAGTCCGTTCCAAAACAGGCAGTAGCCGTTTCCCCCCTGCCTCAGGATCGGCTTTCCCCCTGACATCTGGCAATAGTCGGTAACAAAATTCCGTGGGTCCGCTTTAATATAGTTGGAAATGGATGTGATATCTTCGGCAGCGATAAAAGTTCCCCCATACCCCTTGCAACAATTGCCACATTTTTTGCATTGAAAAACCTCCGAAAGCTCTAGGGTATCATAGGTCATGGCGTTTTTCCATCGCTCTTTTCAAGGTAACCTGATCCACATATTGCAGTTCACCGCCCATCGGTATCCCCGAGGCGATCCGCGACACTTTGATCGGACGTTTCCGTAGGCGCTCTGCAAGATATGATGCGGTTGCCTCCCCTTCAACATCTGTACCGGTTGCGATCACTACCTCTTTAACCGTTCCTTCCTCGATTCTTGAAATCAGTTCTCTAATCCTGATATGATCAGGGCCCACACCTGCCATGGGAGATAATACACCTTGAAGAACATGGTACACGCCTAGAAATGAGCCCGACTTTTCAATCGCCACCATATCCATCGGCTGTTCGACTACACAAAGCAGTGTTTCGTTTCTTGTCGGATTACTGCAAATGTCACAAACAGGGTTATCACTTAAGGAAAAACATCGTGAACATAACCGGATCTTATCTTTGACTTCAAGAATACTCCCTGCCAGCTGTTCTGCTTCCTTCCGAGGGACACCGAGTAGATAGATGGCGAGTCGTTCGGCGGTCTTTTCTCCAATTCCAGGGAGTTTGGAAATGTTCTGAATTAGATGCACTATAGGTGTTGGATAATAACCCATTCACATCAACCCCGGTATGTTCAATCCGCCGGTGAGTTTATTCATTTCTGCTGAAACCATTTCCTGCGATTTTTCAAGAGCTTCATTGACCGCAGCGATGATAAGATCCTGAAGCATTTCAACATCCTCGGGGTCTACAACCTCCTTTTCGATTTGGATGGAAAGAATTTGATGCTTCCCGTTTGACACCACTTTTACCATGCCGCCACCAGCGGTCGCTTCAACCATTTTTTCAGCCATTTCTTCCTGCAGTTTTGCCATATTCGACTGAAATTTCTGAGCCTGCTTTAACATCTTTCCCATTCCTTTCATGGAAACCTCCTATAGAATCCTGATATCGACAACTTTGCCGTTGAAAATTTCAACTGCATCAGCAACCAGCGGATGCTGAATCGCTTTTTGTTTTAAGTCGTTGGTTTTGTCTTTTTTCCGAGGCCTTTCATCCGGTTTGGATGGTTTGGCTTTTATACTGAGATGCATTTCTTTGCCAAAAAAGTCCCGGCAGATGCTCTCAAAGATCCTCATGTTTTTTCGCCGCTGAATCATTCGCAAATTGAAATCGTTGCCGTTGGCCTCAATCTCCAGGCTTTCTCCGGTTAATTTGGTTAAAGTACATTTTTTCAGAAAAGCGGCCAGAGACGGATTTTTCTCCGAGATCACATTCCTAAGCTTTTTCCAGGTGTTGTTCACATTGATATTGTCGTCGAGGGGCGGATCGAGTCCAGGTTTTTTTTTTATTGGATTATTGTTTTTTTTTAAATTTTTCTTCTGATCCACGGTGCCCTGAATTTCCTTTCTAAGATTATCGAGTTTTTCGATGAGCACGTCGATGGATAGAGCAGGCTCTATCTGAACCACCTTCATCAATATCATTTCAAGTGCTAACTTTGGCTGAATGGCGAATCTAATGGCTGATTCCTCTTCAAAAAGAATATTAAAAACCTGATTCAAAAAAATCTCAGAGATGTCTTTAACCTGCTCGACCATTGAACCAACTTCATCTGCCGAAAGATTAACCAGCCGATCGATCTTATCTCCCATCTTAACGATCAATAAATTTCTAAAGTGTTCAATAAGATCCTGATACAGCTTTTTCATGTCATGACCACTCGCATAGATTTCCTCTACCATATCGAGCAATCCTGAGGTGTTTTTCGAAAAAATGGCTGTGGATAAATCAAAGATAATTTTTCTGTCTAAAACACCGAGCAACTCCAAGACCTGATCATGGGAAAGGGTGCCGTCTGAACAGGTCATTACCTGATCGAGAAGGCTTAAAGCGTCTCTCATACTTCCGCCGGCCTCATGTGCTATCAGCCGTAGGCTCTCAATTGCAATATCAACACTTTCTTTAGAACAGATCGTTTCGAGATACTTTGAAATCGATTCCACATCTATCCGCCGAAAATCATGATGCTGACACCTGGAAAGGATGGTAACGGGGATCTTGTGAAGTTCGGTAGTAGCGAAGATGAACATGACATGTGACGGGGGTTCCTCCAGCGTTTTTAACAATGCATTAAAAGCAGCTAAACTGAGCATGTGGACTTCGTCTATGACATAGATCTTGTACAGGCTGTGGGCGGGCATGTATTTGACATTCTCTCGAAGCTCCCTGACCTGATCCACGCTGTTGTTTGAGGCCCCATCAATTTCAAACACATCCACGGCATTCCCTGTGGTAATCTCCATACATGAACGGCAAACATTGCAGGGAACAGGGATCGGGCCCTCTTTGCAATTCATCGCCTTTGCCAAAACCCGGGCAACTGTGGTCTTGCCGGTTCCCCTCGGCCCTGAAAACAGGATCGCATGGGCGACCCGATTTGATCTAATCGCATTGGTCAGAGTCCGAGTAATATGACCCTGCATTACAATTTCATCAAACGTTTGTGGGCGGTATTTGCGTGCGAGTACAAGATAGGACATGGTGAAGGTTCTTCTTTGGTTTGTAACTTAAAATGAACGAAACAAAAAAATATGGAATTTTATTAATTGAAGATTTACTGTCCGCTTCAGGGGACTGCAAGGAGCTTCAAATACTTTTTGATTTTTTGGCGGAGAGAGAGGGATTCGAACCCTCGGTGCCGCTTTAAACAGCACACACGATTTCCAGTCGTGCTCCTTCAGCCAGCTCGGACACCTCTCCAGCATATTTGCGGTCAATATCATCTTGTAAAAAACTTGCTCAACGTTATGGAGAGGATTAGCTAACACGCATAAAAAATAAAAACAAGATGTAAAAAGTCTTTAATATTGGATAATAGATCCGATCAAGGTAATCGTGCTTTTTGTCAAAGGAAAAAGATATTAGGGAGCGGTGAATATTTTATTTGCAGCCGATGCCAACACAGAAAATCATGGAAAAGATTGCGGATAGATGGAGCCCATGGAGTGGTGGTCTTGTCTTCATCGGCGACCTGTTTGCGCTGTTTGTTAAGGTTATCTATCTGATTTTATTAGTAATGAATGACGGAGAGGGTGGGATTCGAACCCACACCTATCCAATATTTATCAATAATATCAAGAGTTTATGATAACTTTTTAATCATGTTTGTAAACTGTTTGCAAGTTGTTATTTAAACCTCTAATCCATGCCTGATTTAGGATAGCAAATGAAGGATTTTTATTTGTGCTTTTTTTGTAGATGGTCGTGATAAATTAAGCCGCCTGGATAGATATCGAGTTTAAATTATATGATGAATGAAACCCATACGATACAGGTAATGTTTGAAATATGATGTCAGTCCTTTCAAGATGGTTTTCAATTTTAGTTAATGCCTCCTTTTTTCCGGATACGACAAAGTGTGAATCGTAATTGCGAGCCGCGAGTTCGCTGTTTTCATAGGATATGGGAATATCATGAAGCAATCGATAATCATCAACGATAGCGGTCATTCCTCCTTCTAAACATCGGGCTTCAAACAGTTCCACTTGTCTGGCTAAAGCTTCAAGTGCCCATTCTATTTCCATCATCCCGGCAATGACTGCAGAAGTATATTCCCCGAGACTGGCTCCCAAAACATAATCAGGTTCTATTCCGTTCTCGAAAAGCACCTGTGCCATCGCATATTCTACCATGATGATGGCGGTGCTGGAAAAACGGGTGTGGTCAAATTGGAAGGACATATCATTCTCGGGACTGTAAAGCTCGTCTAGTACTGAATCACCCATGATGCGTTTAGCAATTTCATCCAAGGATTTCATCCATTGCTTGAAAGAAGGGTTTTGAGCATATAGTTCCTTGCCCATATGGTAGTACTGTGAGCCCTGCCCTGAAAACATAAATATGGTGGGTTTATCCATGGAAAGACGCATCATCCATCGGTCTTTTGTCAGAAGCAGTTGCCGGTGGTGCATTATGCATAGCTGCTTTCTGTTTTCCGCTTCTGAATCTTTCGCTTGTTTTTTGAATCACCACATAAAAGACCGGGATGAAAATCTGCCATTTGGAGCCTTCCTTCATGATCTGGAGGGCTTCGGTCCATCCCTTGATGACGCCATTGACCGGTAAGGTGGCGAGTTTTTCCCGTTTGTAAGAGATGTCGAACTCGGTTAAGCTCTCTTTCTTGCTTATCGTTGTCTTAAGTGAGTAAGTCAAACTTGCGGTACTATGCAGTAAACATTGACACTATATCGGCTCAGATTGAAAACTGTCAATTTTTTGTGTAAAATCTGTGTCAGTCAATTTTTGAAAGGATATCATGTTCTTACGCACTTTGAACCTGGAGCACTGAATCCGGAGCTGTACAGCTTAGGTTTCGCTAAAATGGGCTCAGTTTATTGCGCTTTAAACCGCTGTTCGATTATCAAAGCCGGTTTGATCAGCAGGGTGACAACAAGCATGCCGACGGCCAGAATGCCTATCGCTACACAGACCTCCACCCAACTGGGTGCGTAATCAACCACCTCGCCCAAGGGTGAAGGCACCAGTCCCGGCACAATCAAGCCCATGCCTTTTTCGATCCAGATACCGATAAAAAGTAGAACACAGGCCGGAAGCAGCACCTTGGGGTTATTCCTGCCCGGGTTCCAAATCAGCGTCAACGTACCTAAAAAGTTCAGGCTGATCGCGGTCCAGATCCATGGGACCAGGGCAAAGTGACCTTTGAGACCGAAGTATAAATAGATAGCCGGCAGACTGTGATGGGTAGGTAGGTAAAACTCCTTGAAAATCTCGGAAAAGAGCATTATGAGATTAATTATTGCGGAAACGACAATGATCAGCCTCAGTTTGTTAAAGGTCTCTTTCTCGATTTTAAATGTGGTGGCGGTATGAACAATTACCAATACCACGGTTATCAAAGCCGGTCCGGCCGCAAAAGCGGATGCTAAAAATCGGGGGCCCATCAGCGGGTTGTTCCAAAAAGGCCTGGCAGGCAGTCCTTGATACAGAAAAGCCGTCACTAAGTGAATTGAAAAGGCCCAGAAAATTGAAAGAAAAACAAATGGACGGTATTTTTTTTCATCGGGTTCACGATTGTTGTACTGACAATAAAGGATATAGACAGGCACCAACAGGTTGAGGGCCAGATAACCGTTTAATACGATGATATCCCACGTGAGCAGCGATGAAGGCCAATTAAAAATGCCGATACCTGGTATCAGGTGCCACAGCTTAAGGGGACCGCCCATGTCAGCCGTAATAAACAACAGGCACATCACCAGGGCCCCACAGGCCACACCTTCACCGATGATTACCACCTTGTGCAGATCCTTATCCCGAAACATATAGGCAGGTAAAATCAACATAACGGCCGCTGCTGCCACACCCACCAGAAACGTAAAATTACCGATATAAAATCCCCAGCTGACAATATCGGACATATTGGTAGCAGAAAGGCCTAAGTGCGTTTGAACGACATAGGCATAGACACCCAGCATCACCATTGCGGCCAAACAACACAGATATATCTGATAGCCGATACCGCCTGACAGATTCCACCTGATGGTATCCGTAACAAACGATATAATTCCTTTTTCAGGAGACTTTTTCAGCATCGTTTTTTCCTGCAATTAGTCGATGAAATACCAGTATTTTGGATCCGTCCCCAGATCCTCCTTAAATCTGAAAACCTTCTTGTGCTTCAGGACAAACCTGATTTCGCTCTTGGGGTCCAAAAGATTTCCGAACACCCTGGCACCGGTTGGGCAGGCTTCAACACAAGCGGGAAGTCGGCCTTCTCTACTCCTCTGCACACAAAAGGTACATTTCTCCATCTGTCCCTTAGCACGCATCCGGTTGCCGAGATAATGCTGCTTTTTGGTCATTTCCGCTGCGGGAACATAGGGTTCGTTCCAGTTAAATCGGCGACCGTAATAGGGGCACGCTGCCATACAATACCTGCAACCGATGCACCAGTCATAGTCCACGACGACAATTCCGTCTGGCTCTTTCCAGGTGGCCTTGGTGGGGCAGGCCTTGACACACGGGGCTCTTTCACAGTGGAAACACTGAACCCCCATATAGAAATGGTCCTCAACCGGCACTTCATGGAAGTATTTTCCGTCGCCGACCTCAGGAGACATTTGACCGTGTTCCATCTCAAAAATACGAATATATTGCGTATTAGACTTGCGGTCGAGGTTGTTCTCCTTGACGCAGGCAGCCACGCATTCCAAGTAACCTTCACAGCGGGTGAGACTAAAGGCATAGCCAAATAAAACCCCGTCTATGGGCGCCTTGGAGCTCATCTGGATATCCACGCCTTGCTTCATTTTGGCTAAACGCTCAAGGCGTTGAATCGTCTCTTCTTTTTCCTCCTGTGTCATGAGACGGTAGTTCTTCTTGAAGTATTCCTGCCACCGTAAGGAAAGCTCTTCTTTCGATCCAAACATCCCCGTACCGCAACCCGAAAGCAATGCGGCACTGCCCATTGCAGCGGTCTTGGCGGCGCCTTTGAGGAATTCTCGTCGTCCGTTTGATTTCACCTGCAGACGGCTGTTCTCCCTTTGCCTTCGACGATCCTTATTGTTTCGGGGGGGCATCCTGTTTCCTTAGTTTATAAACGGAGTTGAATAAATTTTGGGCCATCGCTTTTTAAAAAGCGGCGAATGGGGATCGTGACAGGAGACACAGTTTTTGACCACCCGTTTGCCGGCCCAGAAAGAGATGCGTTTACCGTGGGCACCACCCACCCAATCTTTTTTTTGTCTGAAATGGCATTGCCCGCACATTTGATAGCTGTGGTCCATGTCGATTTGGACCCCCTTTTCGGTTGTCAAAAAATCACGCTCATCCTCTTTATGACAGGTAAAACATGATAAGGGTTTTTCCTGACCCCCATGATTGAGGACGATGTCCCCATGCGTTATTTCGGCGGCCTGTGATACGGCAACATATTTATTATTGTGACAGTCATTGCACCTATAGCGCTCCATTTTGTCCTTGCGGGTTTCGGTCCAGAAAAGCCCTCCCTGGTATGGAGTCTGGACCAAAATGGTTTTTCCCGGAAGCGATAAGACCGGATCAACCTTCTTTTCATCATCAAAGGGAACAGTGGCCTTTTTATAAATCTGAACGACACCACCATCGTCGGAATATGCAGTCCAACCCGCGAATATAACGAGCAGTACGGTCAATGTCACCCAAAAGCAAGTTTTTAACACGGGTGTTTTCTTATGGAAAATCATCCATTTCCCTTTTCGCTCCGTTATCGCCGAAATGGTTCCACCTGAAGATCAGGCACGTGGCACTGTCTGCAATTACCCCTCGAAGGGTGCTCCACACGAATGGCCGCCACCGTCCCCGGCCCCACATGGCAGGCAATACAGTTACCTCTCATCTGCAGATCGTGCGGAATGGGTACCGGAGCACCCGGGAGGTGAGATCTGCCGAGGCGGGGGGGAGGGATACTCCGCCAGTCGATAGCCCTGAAGAGAGTGTCCGTTACGGGCCTGACATGGCATTGCATGCAACTTTCCAGATCAGCGTGGGGCGTGACCGGTGTTATCTTTTTTAAAGATTCCGTCCAGCCTCCGCTGGCATGGCATGTCAGGCACCCAAGGGTTATGCCGTGCGCCTCCACCGGATGCGGAATCTCGGGCGGTGAACCCGGATACTGTCTGCGGGAGTAGTATTGGCTGAGGGTCCGCCCGGTGGATGTGCTTTTCAGATAGGCATCGGAGATCAGGTCATACTTTTCAAAAATGGTTTTCCCGTTATGATCAAAATCAAAGCTCGCTGTTTCCAATACCGCCGCGATAATCTCCTTCGGGGCGTAAGTGATAGCCGAAAACACGACCAAGGGTAACGCTACGATGCAGATTCCGGCAAAAACGAGAAAAACCTTCCCGATCTTCTGGTCCGCCTTATGATTTGGCTTTTCTTCCATCACCCTCTCTCCACTTTTACGGCGCATTTTTTATAATCCGGCTGTTTGGATATGGGGCAAAACGAATCCAGGGTGACCTCATTGATGAGGTATTTTTCATCAAAGAAGGGAACGAAAACCATACCCTTTGGTGGAATTCCCCGGCCGTTGATACTTGCGGGCATCTTCACCGAACCTCTCCGGGACGAGATTTTGACCTTGCTTCCGTTTACAATGCCCAATCGGGCCGCATCGTCGGCGTTAATCTCCACATAGGACGACGGCACCGCCCTGTGCAGAATGGGGATGCGCCGGGTCATGGAACCCGTATGCCAGTGTTCCAGAACCCGACCCGTATTGAGCCAGAAGGGGTATTCGCTGTCAGGCGATTCCGCTGCCGGTTCATAGGGCCTCAGCCATATCCAGGCCCTATGATCCGGTTTGCCGTAAAAATCGAAACCCTCTCCCTTGGCGGCCGGATCGTACTTGGGATTGAAACGCCATTTTGTCTCCATTCCGTTGACAAAGGGCCACTGCACGCCGGATCGCGCTTGAAGGACCTTGTAAGGCGCCATCCGGTGTTTAGGATTGTCATGGAATTGGATATACTCATTCCAGATATCTTCGATATGGGTTTCTCTGCCCCACGGAAACTGCTTTTCGTATCCCAGCCTTCTGGCAACTTCAATTAGCTGCCACGAGTTGCACATGGTGTTGCCAGGGGTGGGAGTAATTTGCTCGTTGTGTTGGGTGCGCCTTTCCGAGTTTCCAAAAAAACCTTCCCGCTCGATCCACAAGGCTGATGGCAGCACCACATCGGCGATGTCATACGTGGGAGTCGGATATATTTCAGACACGACGACGAACCGATCCTCTTTTTGGGCACCATCTCGATACCGGTTCAAATTAGGCATGGTGACCATGGGGTTTGTAGCCTGGATCCACATGAGCCGGATATCGCCCCGGTCCAGGGCCCGGAACATTTCCACAGTATGATAAGTAGGTTTGGGATCGATGTTTGTTACTGGCACATTCCAGATTTTTGCGGCCAACTGGCGGGCCTTTTCCTTCATGACCACGCCATGGGGAAGCTTGTGTGTCAACGTGCCCACCTCTCGCACCGTACCGCAGGCACTGGGTTGTCCGGTCAGGGAGAACGGACTGTTGCCGGGAGTGGAGATCTTCCCCACCAAAAGATGAATATTGTAGATAAGGTTGTTGATCCAGGTTCCCCGGGTGTGCTGGTTCGGACCCATGCACCAAAATGAGGTCACCTTCTTGTCCGGATTCCCGTAAAGCGACGCCAGATATTTGATGTCTTGGGCGGAAACACCGGATATTTTTTCGACCTTCTCGGGGGTGTAATCCTTCAAAAACGCCTTGAACTGCTCAAAATCAACAGTTTCTGCTTTATCTTTAAACTTGAAATGATCTTCGATGCCATAGCCGATGTTGGTTTTTCCTTTATGAAAGGAAACATGCTTGTTCACAAAGTCCCAATTCACCCACTTGTTGTGGATGATCTCATAGCAGATAGCATTGGCCACAGCCAGATCGGTCTGGGGCCTAAACAGAATCGATTTGTCCGATGCCTGGCTGCTTCGGGTGGTGCGGGTGGCAAAATCGATGATCTTGATATGTCCCTTACTCTTACGGTTGGCGAGCATTCTTGAGAAGAGGACAGGATGCATTTCAGCCATGTTATTGCCCCAGGTGATAAAAACGTCTGCGTGATCGATGTCGTCGTAACAGCCCATTGGTTCGTCCAGACCGAAACTGGTCAGGAATCCGGTAACAGCGCTGGCCATGCAGAGTCGGGCATTTGCTTCCACATTGTTGGTGCCGATGCAGCCCTTGAACAACTTGGATGCCACATATCCGTCGGGAATCGACCATTGTCCGGACCCGTAAATGGCTACGGCGTCCTTGCCATGGTCTTTGATCGTCTCTTTCATTTTTGCGGCCACAAGATCGAGGGCTTCTTTTAAGGAAACCTCAACCAGCTTGTCGTTTTTGCGAACAAGTGCCTCTGTTACCCTATCTTTGCCATAAAGAACCTGGATCGAATGATAGCCTTTGACGCAGCACAGCCCTTTATTGACAGAACAATTGGGATCGCCTTTTACGGCCACTGCCCGACCGCCGGCAACACCGACCAGAAGACCGCATCCGGTGCCGCAAAATCGACAGGGCGTCTTTTTCCATTTAATCCTCCCCGAAGATAGATCTAACTTTTCCCAGGCACCGAAACTGATTCCCGGAAACAGCACCCCAGCGGTAGCGGCTGCACTCTGGGCGGCCACGAGTTTTATGAACTCTCTTCTGCTAATGTCCATTTGCTACTCCTTCTGTCTATCCTTCGTTTGCTCATCGGTATGGCCAAAGGTCATCCCAAGAGACTGTAACAATTTCAATTTATTAAGCTTTTTTTGCAATTCCTTTTCCTTTTTTTCATCCGCTGTATCGGTCACAAGGATCAGGATTTCTTCATTTTTGGCAACCATCACTTCACAGTGATCGAGGGTTGTAAGATCATTTAGTAGGGCTTTTTGGCACCCGGCTTGGGGTAGGCCAGATAGCTGAAAAAAGACATAAATTCCCCCTTTGTGATATCGTGTGGAATTGCGCTCCTTAACAAAGCTACCCACTACAGTCTTTGGCATAAATCAATTCTATTAAACCGGCGTGCAGACAGGGGCAACAATGACATTCTTTAATTGCCGGATTAAGAGTTTTTTAGTTTTTACGGGAGAAGCTGTATGGCTGAAAGTCGGTCCGGACACGGCATTTGTCATTTTCGACCCGGAATCCACTTTTTGTCCTGTACTCAGCTTTTCAGCCCCTCCGCATAAATCTCCACCGGATGTTTCACCATGACCCTGTCTCCCGCCTTTGAAAGCACGTCAGAAAGCTGGATCATGCATGCAGGACATCCGGTGGCCACAACAGAACATCCGGTTGACGCGATATTATCCCGCTTTCGTTTTCCGATTTCAGTTGAGATATCATAATACTGAATGTTAAAACTCCCTCCGAGACCGCAGCACCGGTCGGGTTCGGGCATCTCCGCCAAACGGTACCCGGGATTTGCCTGCACGACGGTTCTGGGTTCGTCGGATATCCCCAAAGATTTTTTAAGATGGCAGGGGTCGTGGTATGTGACCCGGACCGCACGGTCATCTTTTCCGGGAGTTCCCTCTTCCACGCCTGTCTTTGACACGAGAAACTGGTTAATATCAAGGGTCTTCTCGGCAATCGCCTTCACTTTCACCCGGATGTTTCGGGAATCATCCTGGACCATCATGGGCCATATTTTCTTAATGGTGGAAGTGCAGGTGGCGCAGGCGGTGATCAGATAATCAAATGATTCCTTCTCAAATTTTTCCACATTGTGCCGGACCAGTTGATTAAATGTTTTCATATCTCCGGAAGAGACAGCCGGAATGCCGCAGCATCCCTGATCTTCCGGCATAAAAATTCCCACCCCGTGATAGTCGAGCACATCCACAATCGCCCGGGCTATATTCGGAAAAATTTTATCCATGAGGCAGCCCACATAGAAACCGACTTTGAGGCCGGAGCGCCCCCCAGGGGCCGTATTCAGATAAGGGGTTATCTGATGAAAGGGGACCGGTGTAAGGGGCATGAAATGACGGTCTCCGATCAGAGGAAAAGCAAATCGGGCACAAGAGGTTCCGATAAGGTCATTCACCGGTTTGGTGAAGAATTTCTGAAATTTTGTTCCCCATTCCACAAGTCGATCAAAGAGTTCCGGACGAGCCAGCATCCCTCGCAGAATTGCTTTTTTTACCGCGGGAAGCCCCATATAGCCAGTAAGAATCGCCCTGGCTCTGATAAAAATCTCCAGAACATTCACCCCGCTGGGGCAGTTGTCTGCACAGGATCCACAGAGCAGACATTTGTTCAGACGCTCATAAACGCCCTTTGGCTCCTTGAACATCTCCTGCATCAGGCCATCTAAGAGCGCCAGTTTCCCCCGGGCCACATCAGATTCACGCCCGGTCTCTGCAAAAAGCGGACACACCGCCTGGCACATACCGCACCGCATACAGACCACAAGCTGCTCTTCTAACTCCTTCATCAATTCTGTCAGCGTTTTTATATCGGACACGATCATACTCCTTATGTTTTAAGCAATTTGAAAAATTGCTTAACAGTAAAACAAATTTGCAATTTGTTTGCAAAGTGCTCTGTAGTTAATCGCCAATAACTTTCCCGGGATTGAGAATGTTATTGGGATCCAGTGCTCCCTTGACACGTTTTGAGTAATCAATGGCAGCCATGCCGGTCTCTTTTTCCAAAAAAGCGGATTTGGCGATGCCTGTTCCGTGTTCTCCGGAGAGGGTCCCGCCCAGTTCCAATGCTCTGTCAAAGATGGCTGCAATGGCCGATTCCACCCGTTCCCATTCTGTCTTGTCCCGGCGGTCGGTGAGGATCGTCGGATGAAGATTCCCATCCCCCGCGTGGCCGAATGTACCGATGGAGATATTATATTCCTTAGCGATATTCTGCATAGCTCGCACCATATCAGGAATTTTGCTTCTCGGAACGGTGGCATCTTCCAGAACCAGAGTGGGCTTCAGATTTGCCAGCGCGGAAAGGGCACTGCGCCGGGCAGCCCACACGCTGTCCCTCTCTGAAGCGTCCTTTGCCACACGGACAGAGGTCGCCCCGTTCTTCCGGCACAGGGATTCCACTTTCTCAGCATCTTCCACCACCGGCGCGGGATGCCCGTCAACCTCGATCAGCAACAAGGCCGCAGCATCTGTGGGAAGCCCGACATGGCTGAAATCCTCCACTGCTCGGATGGTGAAGTTGTCCATGAATTCCAGTGTCGCGGGGACAATCCGGCTGGCGATGATCCCAGCCACTGTTTCCGAGGCTTTGTCCATTTTGTCAAACACTGCTATCATCGCCTTCTGAGATGCGGGAAACGGGATCAGCTTGAGGATGATTTCATTGAATATGCCTAGTGTCCCTTCCGAGCCGATCATCAGACCACCGAGGTTATAGCCGGTAGCGCATTTTACTGTTCGGGAGCCGGTCTTTACCAGTTCTCCGTTCACATCAAAAAACTGAATCCCCATGACATAATCCCGTGTGATTCCATATTTCAGGCCGCGCAGTCCGCCGGCATTTTCGGCCACGTTTCCGGCAAGCGTGGAAACGTCCTGACTCCCGGGATCCGGAGGATAAAAAAGGCCCTTTGCCTCAACTGCCGCGGCAAGCTTTGCTGTCACCACCCCGGGCTGAACCACCGCATACATATCCGCTTCATTGATCTCCAAAATCCTGTTCAGCGCGTTCGTCAGAACAACCACGCCGTCAGGAAACGGAATGGTTCCGCCGCTCAGGTTGGTCCCCGCACCGCGTACTGTGAGCGGTATGCGGTTCTCATTGCAAAGACGCACGACATAGCTCAGAGCTTCGCTTGTGACAGGCCGCAATGCGGCTGCAGGTAAGACCGGATCTAAAACTGCGGCATCATAAGCATAGGTGAACAGGTCGGCCTTGTCGGTGAACACATTCTCACTGCCGACCTTTTCCCGGAATTCTTTTAATAATGATTTACGAATCATAATCTTCTCCCGTTTATAAAATAAACATAAGTGTAAACTTAGGGATTCCCAAAACTCTTGATCTGGAGCGTTTAAAAATGGGGTAATATGTTTTTTCAGAGCATCTAAGATTAAAGAACAAGATAAAGATGAAGTTTGAGGATTTCAACTGCCACAGCGAAAAATGCTGACCGGCACAACTTTCAGCGCAGGCATTTTCGCCTGAGGATCCAGCGGCACCGAACTCATCAAGGCATTGAAGTTGGGGGTGTTAAAATGGTTCGGGGCAAAGAGATAACCAGCTGTCAGGCTTTTGCTTATCCTGAGCTTCGATGTGACCTCACCGTAGGGGCTGATCACGCGAACCGGATCGCCGTCTGAGAATCCCTCCCTTTCCGAGTCATCAGCGCACATACCCACAAATGACTCAGATGATGTGCCTTTCATCAGCCGGCCGGCCCGCCGCGACATCTCACCGGTGTTGAAATGGCCGATGAGTCGTCCTGTGATGAGAACATAGGGGTAATCGTCTGTGGCCTCCATGAGGTTCTCAGGTGGGCAGACCGGAACAAACCGCGCCCGCCTGTCTCTGAAAGCGAACCCGTCTTCATAAAGCCGGGGCGTGCCCGGATGGGATTCGTCGTAACAGGGCCAGAATACACCCGAGGATTCTTTCAGCCTTTTATAAGAGACGCCGCTGTAAATGGGAATGGTCTGCCGAATCTCCTCCCATATCTCCTCTGCTGATCCGTAATTCCATTCATGGTCCATGGCCTTCGCCATATCCTGAAGGATCTGCCAGTCCGACCTTGCCTCGCCCGGAGGGGTCAGTCCGCCGGACGTATATTGAATCCGCCTGGCCGCGTTGGTAAAGGTCCCTTCCTTCTCTCCAGTGGCTGCCGCGGGGAAAACAATATGCGCATATTTTGACGTCTCAGTGGGGAATATATCCTGCACAATGAGCAGTTCCAGACGCTGCATCATCCAGGAGACAAAGTTCGACTGGGGCTCGGACATGACAGGATTTTCGCCGATCACCCAGAGGGCGCGGATTTTTTCGTCGGCGATATCGTGAATCATCTCCGGCGCGGAAAGTCCCGGATCTGACGGAAGCACCGAATCCCATATCGCTCCGATGTGAAGCCTTGCGGCCTCGTCCCAGAGATGCATGTGCCCCGGCAGCACATTCGGCAAAGCGCCCATGTCGCTCGCGCCTTGAACATTGTTCTGTCCTCTCAGCGGTGACACGCCGCATCCCGGCTTGCCGACATTGCCGGTGAGAAGGGCAAGATTGACAAGGGCTGAGACATTGTCTGTTCCGCGGGCGTGCTGGGTCAGTCCCATTCCCCATATATGAATGGTCTTTCTGCCGCGGATCATCTCCGCCGCTTTCTCCAACTCTTCACGTTGTACTCCGGCTTTTTCACATGCCTCGTCAATATCAACGGCTTCAAGGGATTTCAGATACGCATTGAAACCGATGGTGTGACGTGCGCAGAATTTCTCATCATGCCAGCCGTTTGAACGGATGATCTTTGCCAGCGCGTTCAGCCAGTAAATATCCGCTCCGGGCTTGGGTTTAAGGTGAATCGAGGCGGACTTTGTCAGACCGGTGGCTCTCGGATCAGCCAGAACCAGATTCGCCTTTCCCTTCCGCACACGACTGCGCATCCGCATCCATACCATCGGATATGTCGCCATTGTATTTGCGCCAACAATGACAAAAGTTTCTGTCTGGTCGAAGTCTTGCAGAAAGGTACTGACCGCACCGAATCCGAGCTGTTTTCTGAGTGCGGCTTCGGACGGGCCGTGACAGAGCCGGGCGCAGTTGTCAATAATGTTGTTGCCGATGACCGACCGCTGGAATTTTTGGGAAAGATACGCCTCTTCGTTGAGAATTTTGCCTGAACAGAGCATTCCCACACTCTCCGGACCGTGGCGGTCCATAATCTCTTTCAGCTTTTTGGCGGCACCGGATATCGCTTCATCCCAGGAGGCGCTTTCAAGTTTGCCACCTTTGCGGATGAGCGGGGTTGAAAGTCGCTCTTTGCTGGTCAGCATCTCATGAACAGTGACGCCTTTGATGCAAATATACTGGGCATTCAGGTCCTCATTGTGCCCGGAACCGGTTTTGACTGGTATTCCGTTTTCATCTGTTGATAAATCAAGATTGCAGCCTACGCCGCAGTACGGACATATAATCGGAATTGTTGTTTTCATAAGATCACCTCTGTTTCTTGTTCAGACAGCTTCCCACAGGATTCTCTCAAACCCGATGGGGATGACAGTATATGTTTTCAACTGAATAGTATAAATCAAAAGCATTAACAAGAGTTTTATGTGTGCAGATAAAATAAAAAGAAGTATCCGGATATAGATTCGAACTTAAACGGACCCAATATGTCGACGAACGGCTCGATTCTATTAAATCGACCGCTACGGCCATTGCATACCTAAAAGAACTGCATCGAATTTTCGGCGACTGGACCACTGCCATGTCCGCCTATAACTACGGGGACTATCGGGTGTTGAGGGTCATCCGGAGTCAAAACGTCAATTATCTCAACAATTTCTGGGATCTATACGCACGGCTTCCCAGGGAAACGACCCGGTATGTTCCCGGGTTTCTGGCTACCCTCCATATATTCCGAAATCCGAATCAATATGGTCTGAATGCCGTCAATCGCGATCCACCGATGAAACTTGAAACCGTTATTGTGTCCAAACAAGTTCATCTTGAAGACATTGCGGAAAAAACCGGGGTTTCGGGAAAAATACTTAAAGAACTGAATCCCAAACTTCGTTATCGAAGTGTTCCCGGGGATCAGTATGCGCTTCGGGTGCCGCCCGGAAAACGGCACTCCCTGGTCGCCGTCATGAATCAAATTCCGGCTGCGGCTGCACCGAGACCTGTTTATGTTTACCATAAAATCAGACGGGGAAACACCCTCTCCACTATCGCCGGGCGATACAGAACCAGTGTTTCGAGTACTGCCCGCGCCAATCGCATACCGAAGCGCAAATATCGATGCATTGTGGCTGGCAAATGGCTCAAAACCCCACAAAAAGGAATCATCTATCGAAGAAAAAACTATCTAAAATCAAAACGGTGGCAGGTATTCACCCATGTCATCCGCAGAGGAGATTCGCTGTGGATTTTGGCGAAAAAATACGGGACCACCACCAAACAAATTCAGGCGCCAAACCACCTTTTTGGAACACAGTTGCATATCGGACAAAAACTGAAACTATCGAGCAAAGGTCACAGATTTTCAACAGCCGGTTTGAAAACTTATCTGGTGAGACGGGGAGACACGCCTTTTAAAATTCAAAACAGTATGGTATGTTTTTGGGGCGTTTTTTTGCGGTTAAACGGATTGACGCCCCGCGGCAAAATCTACCCGAACCAAGCACTCTATGTGGTAATGATACCGATATCATGAAATGCCGTTTTCTGTTGATCCCCCTGGTTGTCATCGTGGCTTCATGTGTCGGCACGTCAGCCATCTTCCCCCCGAAAGACGCTGATTACAAACCTCATGAAGTGATCGTGAAGTTTAAAAAGGCCACGGGCCAGGATTAAAATAGACACCGTTTTCGAAGCCCTAAATCTTTTAACAATTCGTACATTTACCCTTCCGAACCTTTTTTTGATCAAGATTTTAGATGAAAAAACTGTTGAAGAAACCATTAAAAAATTACATAAGTATCATGACGTGTTGTATGCTGAACCCAATTATACCGTTCGATTGACCAAATGCTAAATGTTAAAGGAGGTGAAAATGAAAAAAATTATTGGAATATTTATCATTACGGTGTTCATCCTGGTACCAATGGCAGTGGCTAACGATGCCGATCCGGTTCCCGCGTTCGTAAAAGCACCGACCGGCGATTATGTTCCAGGTGAACTGCTGATTAAGTATGAACCGGAAGTGCGCTCAGCCACCGCTGCCTATTACCAGACCCAATATGAGGTTACGACCATGAAGTCGTTTAACGCCATCGGTGTCGATCACGTGAAACTTCCCCAGACCATGACCGTTGAAGGGGCTTTAGAGGTTTTTCAAAGCGATCCAAACGTTGAATATGCCGAACCCAATTATTATCGATATGCCACAGGCACACCAAATGATGCCTTATTTGGCTTACTTTGGGGTATGCACAACACCGGCCAGACTGTCAACGGCACTGCCGGCATCCCGGACGCCGACATTGACGCCCCGGAAGCGTGGGATATCACCACCGGAAGCAGCAGTGTCGTTGTCGCGGTTGTTGATTCCGGCGTATCCACACTTAGTGTCGTTAATGATCTTTCCGGTAATATATGGAGCAATCCGGGGGAGATCCCTGAAAACGGCATTGACGACGACTCAAACGGCTATGTAGACGATGTCGTCGGGTGGGATTTTGTGTTTGATGACAACTCGCCCAACGATGCCAATGGTCACGGCACGCATGTGGCCGGCACCGTCGCGGCTGTGGGAAACAACAGCACGGGGGTAACTGGCGTCAGCTGGAGTACAAAGATCATGGCACTGCGGTTTCTCGATGCCCGTGGATCCGGTTCTACAGAGGACGCCATTTCGGCCATCTTGTATGCCAATGCCAAGGGTGCACACGTGATTAACAACAGCTGGGGTGGCGCGCCATATAGCCAGTCCTTAAAGGACGCCATCGATGCGTCATCGGCCGTGGTGGTGTGTGCCGCCGGAAACGGCGGAAGCGACCGCATCGGCGACGACAACGACGCGGTTCCCCATTATCCGTCCAGTTACACCAGTTCAAATTTAATCGCCGTAGCTGCCACCGACCAGAACGACAACCGGGCCTCCTTTTCCAATTATGGCCCCACATCCGTGGATGTGGCCGCGCCTGGGGTCAACATTTTAAGCACCCTTTCAACCGGGGGTTACGGTTACTTGGCCGGCACCTCCATGGCAGCTCCCCATGTGGCCGGCCTGGCGGCATTAATCCACACGGTCTCTTCATCGGCGAGTTCCGGAAATCGGACACTGGCTGCAACCGACATCATCCAAACAATCAAAGACACCGTCGATCCCCTGTCATCGCTTTCCGGCGTGATCGCCACCGGCGGGAGGATCAATGCTTACACTGCGGTTTCTTCTGGGGGCAATGGAGATGAACTCGAAGACGGATGCTTCATCGCCACCGCCGCCTTTGGATCGATCATGGACCCCCACGTCAAGATCCTGCGCCACTTTAGAAACCGCTACCTGAAAACCAGCCGGCTGGGCCGGACGTTTGTCAATTTCTACTATAAACAATCGCCGGCCATTGCAAAAGCCATTCAATCGAATGAAAGTTTGCGTCAGGCCGTGCGAACCGCACTGCTTCCGGTGGTGGGCTTAAGCTGGGTGACCTTAAAACTCGGTCTTCTGCCTTCGATGGTTCTTTTCCTCGCCCTTGCCGTTTTCGGTTGCGCATTTGTGGCGAAAAAGAGAACAGGTGCAAAAAGATGATTTAAGGAACAAATACCTTTTGCCATAAAAAATAAAAAATTCACAATTAAATAACTGAAGCGTCAACCAAATGGGCGAGACAGGGACTCACCCATTTTGATCCGTATCGGACGTGTAGAATGCCGGTTTATGGATATAAGGCGTTTAACACAAAGGGAAAGCGCGTGTCTGGCATTTCTGAAAACGGGAGCCTTCAACATATCCTCAGGCAATAACCGTGCCGGAAGCAAAGATTCCACCAAAGCCACCTGACGTTGATTATAAGCAAAAACAGGCCACAATTTAAATATTGATCATTTAGCGGAAGCCATGATTCCGACCAATATTATTTAGCCTGCAAACGATTCACTTTGGGCAAAGTCAAAGGCAACCTTTATTCATCCCTCTTCCGGCGGCACCGGCCGCGGTTTGCCGTTCTCGTCGATGGCGACGCAGGTGAAGACCCCTTCCGTCACCTTCACCCGATATTTATGATTACGGCTGCGCAGCACATAGGCTTCGATCAGCAGGGTGATCGAGGTGCGCCCGACCTTGACGACATCGGCATAAACGCACAGCACGTCGCCGACCCGCACCGGACGGTGGAATTCCATGCCCTGCACGGCCACCGTCGCCACCCGTCCCCGGGCCTGCCATGCGGCGGTGATACCGGCGGCGAGGTCCATCTGCGACAACAACCAGCCGCCGAAAATATCGCCGCTGGGGTTGGTGTCGGCTGGCATGGCCAACGTGCGGATCGCAGGCTTGCCCTTGGGATCCGGGTCGCCCGGTGCCGTGATGATCAAATCGGGGTCCAGCTGGTCAATGGATGCAGTCATGAACTTATCCCTCTCCACATAGAAGTTTTACCGTTTGCACGGCCATATCAGCTCCCTTTCCTTGAACTGCGAACGTAAAAACCAATCCGTTCCGGTAGCCATTGGCGGGTGGGCGCTAAATGACTTTTCCAGGGTTCAAAATGCCTTTGGGGTCGAATGCAAGCTTGATATTCCTCATCAACCTGGCGCCCTCTTCCCCCAGTGATTCTGCCAAATAGAGTTTCTTTGCAAACCCGATACCGTGTTCGCCGGATACCTTGCCCTTGAATTCCTTGCCCTTATCGTACATATGCTGAAAAACTTGATGTAGTTTTTCCTTCCACTCATTTTCTGCAAGCGCGTCCCTGAGGGCATACAAGTGCAGGTTCCCGTCTCCGGCATGGCCGAATCCCATTATACGAATATCGATCTTGTCATGGAGCGTGTCCACGTATTTGACGAACTTGGCGACCTCACTACGCGGAACCACCACATCGCATTCGTCCATTTCGGTGGTCGAGGCATGGATCGCCTCCAGAAAGACCCCCCGGGTCGACCATATGGCCTCCTGACGCTCCTGGGTGTCGGAAATGAATACGTCCAGGGCACCGGCATCCAGGCAGATAAAGGCTACATATTCATAAATTGTCTCAATTTCCTGTTTGCTGTTGCCGTCAAAAGAGAGCAGCAGGTAGGCATCGGCCGAATCGTCCGGAAATTTTCGGCCCAGATAATCTTCCGCGGCTTTGATGACGTCTTTTTCCATATATTCGATGGCCGTGGGGATCGCCTTTGATTTGATAATCTTGGGCACGGTGTCGATAGCTATGTCCAGGTTGGGAAACGGCACGAGCAGGCTGATCATTTTCTTCGGCTTGGGAATCAGCTTTAAAATCGCCTTGGTGACGATTCCCAGAGTCCCCTCAGACCCGATCATTAGGTGCAGCAAGCTGTAGCCGGAGCTGTCCTTGACGGTCTTGCCGCCCATCTCCATGATATCCCCGTTGGGCAGCACGACTTCAAGACCCCTGACAAACTCCCGGGTCACACCATATTTTACGGCCCGCATCCCGCCGGCATTGGTGCTGATATTTCCGCCAATGGTGGCTGTTTTTTCACCGGGATCCGGCGGGTAAAACAGGTCGTGTTCCTCCACCAGTTTGGTAACCTCCATGAGCATGACACCCGGCTCCACCGTGAGCGTCAAATTGTCTTCATCCAGTTCAAGGATTCTATTCATCTTACAAAGGTTGATCATGATGCCCCCGTGAACGGCCACAGCCCCGCCCACCAGGCCGGTCCCCGCCCCCCTGGGTGTAACGGGAATGTTCTTTTCGTAAGCATATTTCATGATCTTGGAAACCTCTACGGTACCAGCAGCTTCCACCAACACTTCGGGAAATTTTTTCATGCCGGAAAGTTCGTCATGACTGAAATCTTCATTGATTTCATCACCTGCCAAAACCCGGTCTTTTTCGCAGACCGAAATTAAGAATTCGATATCTGCATTATCAACGGCTTTATGACTCATCGTTTTTTCCTCCTGGCAATCTGCTATCGAATCAGCCGACTGGTTATATTTTGCACTCGACACTGCTCTCATAGCCCTCGTATGCGGCTATTTTATCGATCAGCTTGGGAACGACCTCATAGATATCACCCACTATGGCATAATCAGCGACCTCGAATACAGGGGCCTTTTCATCCGTATTGATGGCGACGATACAATCGGAATTGTTCATGCCTGCCACCCATTGAATAGCACCGGAAATACCGCAGCTGATGATAAGCTTCGGTTTTACGGTCCGACCGGAAAGACCGATCTGATTCCTGGCATCCGCCCAGCCGGCCTCGATCAACGGCCGCGTAGTCCCGATCTTGGCGCCAAGAAGCTTCGCCAGATCATAGATCATGGCCATGTCCTCTTCCTTTTGAACACCTCGACCGGCAGCAACGATCACTTCGGCCTCTTCGATCGTCTCCACTTTCTCCTTGCGTTTGACCTCCAACACCTTGATTTTGGAGGCCAGCTTGCGTTTGGCAATTTCGCAGAGTGTAATTTTGCCGTCGGGTTTATCCAGACATTCAGGCGCCGAAAATATTTTATACCGAACCGTGGCAAACTGTGGCCGGTGATTGGGTGTATAGATATGGGCCATGATGTTACCGCCGAAGGCGGGCCGGATTTGATCCAGATCAGTGTTCTCCTGGACATCGAGAATGGTGCAGTCCGCGGTCAGCCCCGTCCGGAATCTGGCTGCCACCCTGGGCGCCAGCGAGCGCCCCACGGTGGTTCCGCCGATGAGCATAATGGACGGTTCCAGTTTATCCAGGAAGTCTTCCAGCACCGCAGCGTACGGCTCGATCCTGAAATGCGCCAGTTCCTCTTGGTCGTAAAGAAACACCTCGTCTACGCCATAACGAAGGAGGTCCGCGGCGCGCTCCTTGATATTGTGCCCCATGAAAACGCAGTAAACGGGATGATCGATTTTCGCGGCCATCTCTCTGGCCTTGCCGATGAGTTCGTAGGTAACCGGGTGGATTTCACCGTCTCCGTGATCGACATAGACGGCAATTCCTCTCCAAAGACTCTTGTCAATGGCCGCGACGGCTTCCTCAATAAATTCGAATACCCCCTCCGGGCCGTTCTTGACGCACAGTTTGCAGACCTTGCAGCTTTCGTTTATTACGAGCTCCTTTTTAACTGCATAATACCCTTTGGTATCGGCACCGGCGCCGCTGACGGCGCGTTCAACGACTTCAATGGAATCAAAGGGACAAAGCTCGATCAACTCTTCATGATTATCGATCTTTTCTTGATGAACGGCTATTTTTCCCATCACAGTCCTCCTACACAAATTTGCCTTCGACCAGTTTGTCAAACAACTTATCGGCCAGTTCATCCCCGCTTCCGGTCCACATTTCACTGTCCGCTTTGGCCTCCGGCGGAAAAATCTTCAGTACCTGTGTCGGGGAGCCGTTCAAACCGTAGTTTTTCTCATCTTTGTCTCTGAAGTCCTTCAGCCGGAACACCGGGATTTCCTTGTCTTTGGTCTCCATCTTCAGCTTGAAAGACGGCAGGCGCGGCTCGAAGATCCCCTTTTCCACGGTAATTAGGCAAGGGAATTCGATTTCAACGGTCTGGACCGTATTGGGCAGATCCATATCCACCACGATGCAGTCTTCTTTCACTTCCACCAGTTTGATGACGTTGGTCACATGGGGGATATTGAGAAACTCCGCCAACTCGGGTCCCACCTGGGCGGTGTCTCCGTCTGTGGTCTGTTTGCCGCAAACAATCAGGTCGGGCATTCCCATCTTTTTTACGCCCTGGGAGATGGTGAACGAGGTGGCCAGAACATCCGCTCCGGCAAACTTGCTGTCCGATAACAGGGCTCCTTCGGCGACCCCCATCATATAGGCCTCCCTGATGACTTCTTTGGCCTGGGGCGGCCCCATGCTGATCACGCTGAGTTTGGCCTTGTTTTCATCCTTGATGCGCAGGGCCGTTTCAAGGGCGTACAGATCATATGGGTTCATTTTCGAATCGATGCCGCTTCTTTTCAGCACACCTGTCTTTTCATCGACTTCGACTTCAGTGGTTCCCGGCACCTGCTTAATGCATACGAGTATTTCCATATATCCCTCCATATTGCCAACCTGCCAGTAAGATTGATTTTTTCTGCATCACCCAACGAAGGCAGCCCGTCTACTGCTATTGAATTGATAAGAACTCGCTTTTTGAGATCGGGTAGATTGCAATTTTATAATTGTGAATAGAAATCATGCAAACCGCAATATATGGTGGCATCCATTTTGCGGTAATAAAGGCGGTTTCGGTTCATAGTGAAGCTAAATTCTGTGCTAATTTCATTGGAGATACATGAAATATGATATACTTAAAATTATTGCAAGTTCTTTTTTATGAATAGCTGATATGCAAAAAATATTTAGTATTATCTAAAAACAATTTTTGATCTGTTAAGTTCTTTGACAGATCGACATCCCATCAATGTCATGTCGCGTTTAATTTCGTCTTTCATTATTTGCAACACAGCCTCGACACCTTTTTGCCCTCCAGCACCTAAGGCAAATAAATATCCTTTACCAAAACTACAAGCTTTTGCTCCAAGTGCTAGTGCTTTTAAAACGTGTGTTCCTCTTCTAACTCCCCCATCAAGAATTACTTCTATTTTGTCTCCAACAGCATCAACGATCTCTGCCAGCTGATCGAAAGGTGCTCTAGAACCGTCGAGCTGGCTTCCTCCATGAGTAGAAATCATAATTGCACTACATCCAATATCAATTGCTTTTTTAGCATCCTCAACTGACATAACTCCTTTAAGAGCAAAGGGTCCTCCCCATTTTTTTACACAGTATTCTGCATCTTTCCAATCCATTGAAGGATCAAACTGTTCGTTGATATAATCTACAACTGATTTATCA
>PVBE010233207.1_pt1 | contig 64527 bp, 59 predicted proteins | sample 1631181 | NCBI WGS metagenome assembly PVBE01 (sample SAMN08397723, study PRJNA350692) | Marine metagenome, whole genome shotgun sequencing project. | isolation source: water | place: Pacific Ocean | collected 2012-04
AGCTTTTTTTCGACAATATCCTTCAGCACTTCGTGCTTGAGGCTGAGGTCGGCATACATCTGTTTCAGGCGCCGGTTTTCATCTGCCAGTTCCTTCAGCTTTCGTATATCAGCAATCTCCATGCCGCCATACTTGGCTTTCCAGTTGTAGTAGGTCGCGTCGGATATCCCTTACTCGCGACAGACTTCCTTTACCTGGCGGCCGCCCCCAACCTCTTTTAGCACTCGAACAATCTCGGTTTCTTTGAAACGTGCTTTACGCATTCTTCATCCTCCTTCTCAGCATCATTATGCCGGAGAACTCCAAATCTGCGTGGCTCTATTCTAAGGGAGGCTTACACAAACAAGAGTAATGGTTATGGATTTGCGTGGGCTATGCGCGACGGCGATGTAGCCGCAGTCCCGGTTCCTGCGGCCTTTTACCTGTTTGGTTCGGCGCTCGGCATCCCCGGCAGGATGCGGCGAACGGGAAACATTACAGTAATTTAATAATCCGAAAAGGCTCTGGTTAGTCGGGGATAGCTATAGTTACATCAATCCAACGGGTTACCCCCTTAGCCCGGTAAATGCAGAAAGACCCCGTTCCTCCAGCGGGGTTTTTCTTTTCCGGGCCTTTCCCGTTATGGGTTGAAAATGGGGTTGTTTACCAGGCACCATCGACCCACAAAGATTCTTCGCAAGTAACCTTTCGGCTTTCGCACAATTTTTTGATCTTGTCGATCGCTTCGGCATCTTCGCTAAACATCTCTGCCAGTTTCTTGGCCCGTTTGCGACGGTCTCGACCGCCAAGTGCTCTGTAGAGGCTGTTAGCAGCTTCAGGTTTAAGAGACAGTGAATGATCCACTCTGTCTGACGTCAGCGCCTATGGGGCAGATATAGTTCTGGTTTAAGTGAGTGTTTTTGTTCATCCTGACCTGAGGAGTTGAGATGAGACAGAAACCAGCAGGATGACCTGCGTCGTCAGAACGGATCATTAAAGACATCAAGCGCAAGACGCGTAAGCAATACAGTGCCGAGGAGAAGATCCGCATTGTGCTGGATGGATTGCAGGGAGCATTTAAGCAGCATGATGTTATCGATAACTGGTGGTATTGTGTCGAACTAAATATGTGGCTCATAATGTAATAACACTTGGATTCATCTCGTGGGGTAGCACAGAGGTAGCACCATGAATCCAGTGTCGTCAGAAACACACAAGCCCCGGTAGCTCAGCTGGATAGAGCGTCCGCCTCCTAAGCGGAAGGTCACAGGTTCGAATCCTGTTCGGGGCGCCAATAAGTAAAAGAATTTAAAAAGTTAAAAGTCACCACCGCGCCGGTCTCAACTTCATCGTTAGAAATAAACAGGTTGCATAATGCCTGGCGTACACCTGTTATTTATACTTATAGCTTTTCTGGCTTCACATGAGGGTTGGTTTCGCAGTCAATCTGGCAGGATTTATTAATATTATGTGAACTGGCGCATACTTATGTTGCGTGACATTGATACTATATCAATAGTGACTTGCCCGATGGCGCAACTTCGGATAGTCGCAAAAAAGCAGTAAAAAAGCCCACCACGGATATTCAGTCTCCGTGGTGGGCTGCTGGAAAAACCTGGTAAGTCTGACGAACGGTTTTCCAGGGATATACCTCCTTTTTGTCTTTACACAGGTCGCTGCGATATGGATCGATTGCGTTGGCGGTTTTATCTGTGGCGCCTTGCTGAATGTCACCCGGGCCCGGGATGCGAATATCAATTGACGTGATAGCAGTGATAACCAAATGGTCTGGCCGGACGGATGTTGTATCTGTCACACCATTAGATTCGTCATGCGCTGATGATCAGGCGTGGGTGAATTTCGCTTATGCTGTCATTGAACAGCAAAATATTACGTGTTTTTCCTTATAGTTACTGCGTTTCCACGGAGCATAATCGACCCTAGGTTTATTATTTGCAGGTGGTTGTCTATACTTGCTGTATTGGTTTTATGTAACTAAATGCCCCGCACAGGCGGGGCATTTTTTCAGCCTTTCTGAGGCCAGAGAAGAAAGTTTATGGTCGATTCGAAGATAAAATTCTACTATACGGTCGCAAAGGTATTGCATTGGTTTGCTGCATTCATTATCGCCTTCAATTTGTTGTCCGGCTGGAGACTCGGAGGGTTTCCACTGAATCAAAAGATAGTGTTGATCATGATCCACTCGGGGATTGGGGTTACGATATTCGCCCTGATGCTTTTTCGTTGGTGGTGGCGCAGAAACCATAAGCTCTATGCGCCGCCCGGGTGGCAGAAAAAACCCTCTATGCTGCTGCAGTGGATATTCTATCCATTACTATTAATACAACCGGTCATAGGTGTGATACAGGCCGCATATATTGACTACGAGGTCCGCGCATTCGGGTTCATTAATTTTTCTGCTCTTGCTGCTGATAATGAGAAATTGCACGCGCTGTTTCTTCAGTTGCATGGGCAGACAGCCTTGTTGCTCATTGTGCTTGTTCTCCTGCATGGACTGGAAAGGACGAGAGGCGCCCTTGTATGATCTAAGTAAGCGGAACAGCGTTCAATCATCCGGGTAAAGTCCCGGTCAGGCAGTCTTGTGTTTTCGAGACCTGATCCTGGCAAATAACAATAAAAGTTGTCCGTAAATATCCGGCTACCGTGCACACGTCACAGAAATTGACAGTGGAAAGCTGTATTTGATTGGTTATGGTAAAGCTCGGGCGTAAAACAGGGTCGTGCTGGGTAACATTATGAGGAGATCCTTGTGCCCGGAAAAATCTCCGTGGCGATATTTTAAAAATAAATAAAATTTAAGTATGAAGCCAATCGAGCCCTCTATTCAGATAAAGAAAAACTGCGACAGCAACAGGCCCTACGGTAAATCACAGGAGTTTGTTCCAGACCAACTCAACGGGAATATGGATCCCGCCCTGGGGGTGTTTGAGGATCGGCGTGAGGCAATGGATCGGCGCCGGGAAAAATCACTTTTTGCTTTTTTGTACGGCAATTTTCATCCTCGCAGGCGCCGGAGCAGGCGCAGCATTGACGATCATCGATATATCTTCGACTGGCACGAACCTCATCTACTCTACGTCGCGCTGGCAATTGTCCTGTTAAGTTGTACTGATGCACTGTTTACGTTGAACCTGCTGAATATTGGTGCCTATGAGGCCAACCCGCTCATGAACGGAATGCTCCAGATTAGTGTAGATCGGTTTTTACGGGTCAAAATCGGTTTAACGGCTGTTTCGGTCGTGGTGTTGGTATTTGCCGCGCAAAGCCAGTTTTTGGGCAGATTCAGGGTCGTCAACCTGCTGTACATGGCTTGCTTCATTTATGCCGCTCTGATTCTCTATGAGCTGTTTTTATTCAGACAGATTCTTGCCTGACATCAGTTCCCACCCGATACCCCGATTATTAATCGACTTTGCTGTGCCCATTCCGGTACAGCAGCGGCCAGTGTGTCAATCAACACCCTGTCCGTAACGCACCTCGGCTTTTCGGCAGCGTAATAAACAGCGGAGTTCCGACTGCGACACGCAGGCTGTTGCATGGATTGAGGCTGGTTTATCGGCTTTAATTATTCATGGATTGACATCTAATACATTCAGTATATTCATGATAATAAAAGTTTTATTATTATCTATCTCAAGTAATTTCTGAGGTTCAGCGGGTTCCTGGAGCAGGGTTGTAACGGGCTGCTTTCGGGTATGATTGCCGTGTTGTTGTTAAGGAGACTAAGGATGAGATTTGTTGCTTCCCTTATCGGGATTTCACTCGTGTGCGTGCAGGTTTTTGCTGACGAACTGGATCTGAGTCTGAACAACGACGCATTGCGCTTGCAGTATGTCTACAAGGTGGAATCCTCCGGTTTAAACCTTGATGCCGGCTGGTTACATCACTCTGATAATGGCGATATTCTGCATGCGGGTGTTCATCTCGTCGATCTCGCCTCAGGCGGGCGTGATAAGCTCGAGGCCGGTCTCGGTGGCCGGGCTGTCTATACCAATGGCGACCTCAGTGGTCAGAGCGGATTTGCTCTGCCAATCGGAGGTTTTCTTCGCTTTACGCCGATGGCAATCAACCGGCTGTCGGTTGCCGGCAGCCTGTATTACGCTCCGAGCATTCTGGCAATTGGTGACATGGATAAATACCAGGAAGTTACCCTACGGGTGAGTTACAACGTGCTGCGGGAAGCGGACCTGTACCTCGGCGTCCGTTATGCCCGTGGGGATTATAAGAAAGATGTGCCGGACACGCGGTTCGATAAGGGTATGCATGTTGGCATGTCGCTGCGTTTCTGAAAGTTGCGCGGTAAGACGTGACGGTAGAATTTTTTTCGTCTGAGTTAGGGTAGGGCATGGCTGGTCATAGTAAATGGGCAAATATTCAGCACCGTAAGGGTGCTCAGGATAAGAAACGTGGCAAGCTCTTCACCAAGCTGATTCGCGAGATAACAGTTGCCGCACGGACCGGCGGCGGGGATATGGATGCAAATCCCCGCCTGCGCCTGGCCATTGACAAGGCCAAGGGTCAAAGCATGCCGAAGGATAATATTGAACGCGCAGTCAAGCGTGGTTCCGGTGAGCTTGAAGGTATGGACTATGAGGAAATTATCTACGAGGGCTATGGGCCCGGTGGTGTAGCCGTGATGGTTGATTGCCTGACCGACAATCGCAATCGCACGGTAGCCGATGTCCGGCATGCATTCAGCAAGTATGGCGGCAACCTGGGTGCCGATGGATCGGTTGCCTACCTGTTTAACAAGGTGGGGTTAATGAGTTTTCCGGTTGGCGTGGATGAAGACCGTGTCATGGAAGTTGCGATTGAGTCCGGCGCAGAAGATGTTGTAATCAATGACGATGGGTCGATTGATGTGCTAACCGACCCGGATGAGTTCGAGAACGTGCGCAAGGCACTGGAAGACTCCAGTAACGGGTTTGAATTTGCCGAGATAACGATGCGTGCATCGGTGTCTGCGACCCTTGGAGAGAAAGAAGCATCCAGTATGATGAAGCTGCTGGAAATGCTTGAGGATCTGGAAGACGTTCAGCAGGTGTACTCAAATGCTGAAATTCCGGATGAAATCCTGGCGAATCTCTAGGGCATGACAATTGGATGATCCAATCCGCATTCTTGGCATAGATCCGGGGTCCCGCATAACCGGCTACGGGATTATCGATTCCAACGGAGCCGTAAGCCGACATGTCGCAAGCGGTTGCCTGAGGCTCGGTGCCGGTGAATTTTCAGAACGCCTGCGGGAAATATTTTTGCGTATAGGTGACCTGGTCTCGGAATATGCGCCAAACCACCTCGCAATAGAGCAGGTGTTTGTGCATAAAAATGCCGACAGTGCGCTGAAACTGGGTCATGCCCGTGCCGCGGCCATTTGCGCAACCTTTTCCGGAGGCGCGGTTTTTCACGAGTATGCGGCCCGCGAGGTCAAGCAGGCGGTTGTCGGCAGTGGCGGGGCGGAAAAACATCAGATTCAGCACATGGTCAAAGAAATTCTCACGCTGGAATCAACGCCGGTCAGCGATGAGGCGGATGCGCTGGCAGTTGCGCTCTGCCATGCGCACAGTTTCCGCTTACAGACCGGCATCACATCACTCACCTCAGCACCGCGGCGCAGCACGCGTCGTTCGAGTTGGAGGAAGTTCGCCGGATGATCGGTTTTTTGCGCGGTGTGCTGGCCCACAAGGCACCCCCGTTCCTGATTATTGATGTCAATGGCGTCGGTTATGAACTTGAAGTGCCGATGTCCACGGTGTTTCACCTGCCTGATCCTGGCAGTCGCGTGGAACTGCTTACGCATCTCGTCGTTCGTGAAGACGCGCAGATACTGTTTGGGTTCAACACGGCTGAAGAGCGGGGCTTGTTCCGCAGCCTGTTGAAGGTTAACGGGGTGGGGGCAAAACTGGCGCTGGCGATCCTGTCCGGCATCAGTGTAGAGAGCTTCGCCCAATGTGTGCGTAATGAAGACAAGGCGACGCTGGTTCGCTTACCGGGAGTCGGCCGTAAAACTGCCGAGCGCCTGATCCTGGATATGCGTGATCGAATCGAAACGGATTTGCCGGTCGGTGAAAACGGTGCAACGCCGCCGCCAGCAGGTGTCGGGTCTGTGCCACGAACTGAAGCGTTTAATGCACTAATCAGTCTCGGCTACAAGCCGGGTGAGACGCAGAAAATGCTGGATGCCGTTAGTACCGACGGGGTAACCACCGAGGACATCTTGCGCCAGGTCCTGAGGTCGGTTGCGCCATGACTGATAGCCAGAGAATCATTGCCGGTGATCCGCAGGATGGGGAAGTGATGATCGAAGCGGCGATTCGCCCGCGCTCGCTGGATGATTACGTTGGTCAGGAGCCGGTCAAGCGGCAAATGCGGATTTTTATCGCCGCCACCAACAAACGTGCCGAGGCTCTTGATCATGTGTTGATTTTCGGGCCGCCGGGACTGGGCAAGACGACCCTGGCACATATCATTGCCAACGAAATGGGCGTCAATATGCGCCATACATCGGGGCCGGTTCTCGAACGCCCGGGCGACCTGGCGGCGATGCTGACCAACCTGGAGCCGCACGATGTTCTGTTTGTCGATGAAATTCACCGTTTAAGCCCGGTGGTCGAAGAAGTCCTGTACCCGGCAATGGAAGATTTTCAGCTCGATATCATGATTGGCGAAGGACCGGCTGCGCGGTCGATAAAACTGGATGTGCCGCCGTTCACACTGGTTGGCGCCACGACGCGTGCCGGGTTGCTGACCTCGCCGCTGCGCGATCGTTTTGGCATTGTGCAACGCCTGGAGTTTTATACGACCGAGGAATTGCATGACATCGTTTTGCGTTCTGCGGCCATTATCAAGATGCCGATAGACGACGCCGGTGCGCGTGAGATTGCATCGCGGGCTCGCGGTACGCCGCGGATTGCGAACCGGTTGCTGCGTCGCGTGCGTGATTATGCCGAGGTCGAAGGGCAGGGCCGCATTGACAAGCAGGCATCAACGGCCGCAATGGATATGCTGGCAGTCGATCCGAATGGTTTTGACCTGATGGATCGCAAGTTGTTGATGTCGATCATTGAGGGTTTCGACGGCGGACCGGTTGGTATCGAATCGCTGGCCGCGGCGATCAGTGAAGAGCGGGGTACGATTGAGGATGTACTTGAACCGTTTCTGATTCAGCAGGGATTTCTGATGCGCACCTCGCGTGGCCGTATGGCAACCCGCAAAGCTTATTTGCACTTCGGAATCAAGGCGCCGACCCAGGCGATCGACAAGACGATGCCGTTATTCGAGGAGCATGGTAATAATGATGATGATGGCATGGGTTCAGATTGAGCAAGACCGGCACCAGCATGGATGACCGGCATGACTTGCGGGCCTGGGTTTGCTACCAGGAAACCGGGGCGTGATTTCATTTGTCGAGCTGTTTGCGCCCAACGCGATATGGTCATCCATGATTGGCGTCAGGTTTAACTATTGGGTCGCCGCCAAGCGGGCCATTTACCAGGAATTTTTCAGAGGACATTTGGCATGACCGGGAACCTGTCATTTATCAATCTGGTCTTAGAGGCCAGCATCATCGTGCAGTCGGTTTTGTTGCTGTTGCTGATCGCATCTATTGCGTCCTGGGCGATAATCCTGCGTAAGCGGCGGGTGTTGAAAAAAGCGGTGTCGAGTTCTGATTCTTTCGAATCCAGCTTCTGGTCCGGCGGCGATCTAAGCGCTATTTACCGGGAGATCACAGCCGGCGGAGAGCCGCCCACAGACATGGCCGGCGTATTCGAGGCGGGTTTTCGCTCGTTTCGCCGTTTGACCCTGCAGTCCGGCCTGACGGCAGGGCAAATTGTCGAAGGTGCGCAACGTTCGATGCGCGTTGCCCAGATGCGTGAGATGGACCGACTCGAACAGAATCTCGCGACCCTGGCAACAATCGGTTCGACCAGTCCCTATGTTGGTTTGTTCGGTACGGTCTGGGGCATCATGAATACGTTCACCGCACTTGGTAACGTCAAGTCGGCAACCCTGGCGATGGTGGCACCCGGTATCGCCGAGGCGTTGATTGCAACGGCGATGGGTTTGTTTGCCGCGATACCGGCAGTTATCGCCTACAACCGTTATGCCGAAATGGTGGGGCGCCTCGAGGTTCGTTATGACACTTTTGCCGAGGAATTCTCGACAATCCTGCAACGTCATGCACACACTGCGGTTAATTCTAACGGCGAGGAGACCTTGTGAGCGGGGTACGTAAACGCCGCCTGATGGGCGAAATCAACGTCGTACCCTATATCGATGTCATGCTGGTATTGCTGATTATCTTCATGGTTACAGCACCGTTGCTGACTCAGGGCATTGAGGTTGAACTGCCAAAGGCCGGTGCAGAGCCGATCGATCCCAGCGAAAATGCCGATCCTCTGGTGTTGTCCGTTGATCAGGACGGTAATTTATACCTGAACGTTGGTGAAGACGAGTCGGCTCCGCTTGATGCCAAACGTGTTATTCGTCTCATTTCAGTTGTGCTCGAGCGGCGTCCCGCCACCCCGGTGCTGGTCAAGGCGGATGCTCGCGTGTCCCACGGCGATGTCGTTGCCGCGATGGTGTTATTACAGCGCGCCGGAGCGGAAAAAATTGGATTTTTGACCGACCCGGCCGAATTGAAAAATCTCGAGGCGGGTTGAGCCGGGCTTGATCGTGGCGTCCTTCGCGCAGGAATATTCCGCTGGATTGACAGTTTCGGTTATCGGACACGCCTTATTGGTGCTGGCATTTAGTTTCAACCTGATCAGCATGCCGTTCAAGGATGTGCCGCCGGTGCAGTTGGCTATCGAGGCGACAGTCATCGATATGGGTGCCGTACGCCGGAAACAGGAAGCAGAGAAACAGCGCCTGCTCGAACTGGAACGGCAAAAACAGGCGGTTGCGGCCGAACGTCGAAAAAAGGCGCAAGCCCAGCAGCGTAAACGTGAGCAACAACTGGCTGAGCAAAAACGCCGCCAGGAGGCCGAGCGAAAAAGATTGGCAGAACAGGAGCGTCAAGCGGATGCTGAACGCAGAAGAGTCACCGAGCAAAAACGTAAAGCAGAAGAAGCTCGCAAGGCCGAGTTGAAACGCAAGGCTGAAGAGGCGCGAATTGCCGAACAGAAACGGAAGGCTGAGGTTGCGCGAATTGCCGAACAGCGGCGGCAGGAAGAAATACAACGCCAGTTTCAGAGTGAACTGGCCGCCGAGGAAGCACGCCTGTTGGCGATTTCCTCCGGTGCGCTGCAAAAGTATAAGGCACGTCTCATGGCGCATGTGAAACGTTACATGATATGGCCTCCAGGCGTTGCATCCGGCACTATTTGTGTTTCACATGTTTCGGTTATTCCCGGCGGAGAAGTCGTCAATAATCGCATCGGTCAGTGCAATGGAAGCGAAGCTGTAAAGCGAGCAGTCGAAGCCGCGGTCCGCAAAGCATCGCCATTTCCGATGCCTGATGATCCTGGCCTGTTTGAACGAAACTGGACAATTGATTTCGAGCCCGAAAAATAATGCCTTTGATTTGTGGGAAGTAGCGTAGTGAAGGTTGTTACTGAAAAAATAAAGTTCTGTGCCGTGCTTTTTTGTTTGTTCGCCGCAGTGACGAATGCAGAACTGCGGATTAAAGTAATTGGTGGCGCCGAGCAGGCCGTACCAATCGCAATCGTGCCGTTTGGCTGGCAGGGGGCGGGCGCCAAACCGTTTGATGTCAGTCAGACCCTTAGTAATGACCTGGCCAACAGCGGTCGATTCAACCCGTTACCTCCGGATGAAATGCTTGAGCGGCCGTTAACCGGGCGGGATATAGATTTTGAAGACTGGCGTATTCTCGGGATCGAAGTTGTTATTGTCGGGCAACTGCTACAGACCGGTAACGACGAGTATACGATTCAGTTTCAGCTGTTTGATGTATTTCGAGGTAAACAACTGCTCGGTTATCGACAGCCGTCTACCGGCAAACAGTTACGCCGTGCCACCCATCTTGTCGCCGACATGATTTATCAGGAACTGACCGGCATCCGCGGCATTTTTTCCACCCGGATTGCCTATATTACCGTCGAGGGCAAGCCACCGGATCAGCGCTTTCGCCTGATCGTGGCGGATGCCGATGGTGAAAATGAGCGTATTTTAGTGGACTCGAATGAACCGCTGATGTCGCCCGCCTGGTCACCGGATGGGCGTAAGCTTGCTTATGTATCGTTTGAGAAGCAGCAATCGGAAATTTATGTTCAGACGCTCCGTTCCGGCGCCCGTAAACGCGTATCCAGTCGTGCCGGGGTTAACGGTTCGCCCGCCTGGTCGCCGGACGGGCGCAAGCTTGCCCTGACTTTGTCGAAAACGGAGGGTAATCTCGATATCTATATTCTGGATCTGCAGTCGCAAATGCTGACGCGACTGACGAATCGCGCTTCAATCGACACCGAAGCGACCTGGTCAAAAGACGGTAACATGATTTACTTTACCTCCGACCGTGCGGGGCAGCCACAGATTTACCGGATTCCGGTACGCGGCGGCAAGGTCTCAAGGGTTAGTTTTGAGGGTACCTATAACGCGCGGCCACGCATCAGTCCCTCGGCCGAGCAGGTTGCGGTTGTGCATAACGACCACGGCAACTATAGAATTGGGCTTATCGGGCTTGATCAGGGCTTCATGCAGGTGCTGACCAAGGGTAGCCTGGATGAGTCACCGAGTTTTGCGCCCAATGGTGAGAGCCTGATTTATGCTACCCGGGACAGACAGCAAGGGGTGTTGGCAACCGTGTCAGTTGACGGTCGAACGCATCGGCGAATTTCAGTCGTGAGGGGGGATGTGCGCGAACCGGCGTGGTCGCCCTTTGTGAGGAATTAAATAATTCTATAAAACATATGTTTATTAATCATTATTAAAGTATTACTAGAGTATTTAAAGGAGTAGTTACAGATGTTTGCATGTAAACAGTGGTTGGCGATTGGATTAATCGTGGTACTGGCCGGATGCGGCGGATCGTCCGGAACCATGATGGATGACGGCGCTGCTGCTGAGGACGGGACCGTGGTCGGCTCCGGTTCCGGTGCTGATGACAGCGCCAGTCTGTCGGGCACCGAGGATGATGAACTGCTGTCCGGAGGAGCTTATGAGGATCCGACCGCTGCAGGCGCTGCGCTTGAGATCCGGGTGGTTTACTTTGCCTTTGACAAGGCCGATGTTGATGAGGCCTCTCGTGCCTTGCTGGTGCAGCATGGCGACTATCTGGCGGAAAACTCAACTCGCGAGATTCGACTGGAAGGCCATGCCGACGAACGCGGCAGTCGTGAATACAATATCGGCCTTGGTGAACGACGTGCCCAGGCGGTACGCCAGATTCTGCTGCTGAGAGGCGCATCAGCGGCTCAGTTCAGTACGGTTAGTTATGGTGAGGAACGCCCGGCTGCACTCGGCAGTGACGAGAAAGCCTGGAGCCTGAATCGTCGTGTAGAACTGGTCTATAACCCCTGATGATCGTGTCCGGGGCGATGTTGCCAAGAGAGTCGCAGATGAAAATACTGACAGTTATAGCGGCGGTGCTGTTGCTGCTGATGGTGGCGGGTTGTACGGCGGTTGTGCCGCCTGAAGAAGACCCGCTATATCTCAAAATAACAGAATTTGACGGTCGCCTGTTACGCGCGGAAAAACTCATTGACAACCAGGGTCTGATGAATCTTTTGTTGCAACTTGAAAGCCTGCAAAAAGATGTGCAAAGCCTGCGCAATGATGTCGAGACCATGCAGCATCAACTCGACCAGTCCAATACCCGGCAAAGAGATCTGTATCTCGACGTGGATCAGCGTTTGCAACAGATTGAGCAGATGACAGTAGCCGGCAACAGCGCCGGCATGCCTGCAGGTGGTGTACTGGAGCCGGGTCAGTTACCGCTACCGGGCGGTACCGATCGGGCGAATTACCAGGCCGCATTCGAGTTACTCAAACAGGGTCGTTATGAACAGGCAACACTTGCCTGGCAACAATTCATGGTTGCTTTTCCGATCAGTGAGTTGTCCGACAATGCGCAATACTGGTTAGCCGAAATAAACTATGTTTCACAGGATTATGAGGCCGCATTGCCTGCATTCCAGCTGGTTATTGATCGTTATCCCGATTCCCGGAAGATCGCGGATGCACTGTTAAAAATTGGCTACTGCAATTATGAACTCGGGCAAAACGCGCCGGCGCAACAAGCATTGTCGGAAGTGGTCGAGCGGTTTCCTGAAACCACTGCAGCCAGGCTTGCTTCACAGCGGCTGGATCGAATGAAAAGAGAGCAGCGTTGATTTTCCACTGTGAAAACTGAAGCGGCCATCCCCGACCGACAACTTCGCATCACTGAAATTTTCCATTCGTTGCAGGGCGAATCGCGGCCGGTTGGCTGTCCGACCGCATTTGTTCGCCTCAGCGGTTGTCCGTTACGCTGCACCTATTGCGATACTGCCTATGCATTTCAAGGCGGCATCCGGCTCACCTTTGATCAGATCCTCGCGCAGGTTGGTGAATTTGCGGCGCACAATATTTGTGTTACGGGTGGCGAACCGCTGGCGCAACGCCATTGTCCTGAGTTGTTGTCGGTTCTCTGTGATGCGGGTTATGACGTGTCACTGGAGACCAGTGGGGCGCTTGCTATTGAGGGCGTCGATGCTCGTGTCAGTATCGTACTCGACCTGAAGACACCGGGCTCGGCAGAGAGCGAGCACAATTTATGGTCGAATCTTGAATTGTTGAAACCCGGCGACCAGGTCAAGTTCGTGATTTGTGATCGAAGCGACTACGAGTGGTCGCGAGCGATGTTGTCCGAGCATGAGCTGAGTGCAAAATGTCCGGTGCTGTTTTCACCGGTATGGGGACAGGATGGTTTTGCGCGGGATCTGGCGGAATGGATTCTTGCTGACCGCCTTGAGGTTCGTTTCCAGTTGCAGTTGCACAAAATACTCTGGGGTGACCGTCCGGGTCACTAGGTATATTTGCTTGAAATCGCTACAACCAATCCCTGTCAGGAGTGATAAGTTTTTCTCATGAGCAAGGCTGTTATTTTGTTGTCTGGAGGCATGGATTCGGCTACCTGCCTTGCAATTGCCGCAGATCAAGGTCATGAGTGTTACGGGCTGAGTTTTGACTACGGTCAGCGTCACGAAACGGAACTTGATGCGGCGCGGCTTGTTGCCAAGTCGTTCAGCGTAGCCGAGCACCGTATCCTGAGCGTGGATCTTGGGGCAATCGGCGGTTCCGCGCTGACGGATAAAAATATTTCCATACCCGTGTCGGCAACTGACCGGATACCGGTGACCTACGTTCCGGCGCGTAATACGATTTTCCTGTCATTTGCACTGGGCTGGGCTGAGGTGCTCGATGCGGATTTTATCTATATTGGGATTAATGCTGTCGATTACTCCGGGTATCCCGATTGTCGTCCGGAATATATCGATGCATTTCAAAAGCTGGCAAACCTGGCCCTGAAACGCAGCGTCGAGGGGCGCCCGATCCTGATTCGCTCACCGTTGCTCGAATTGACCAAGGCGAGAATCATACTTCGGGGCGTTGAACTGGGTGTCGATTTTGCGCAGACCGTATCCTGTTACCAGGCGGATTTGGTGGGGCAAGCCTGTGGGCAGTGCGATGCATGCCGGTTGCGGCGTCAGGGTTTCCTGGATGCAGGTATAAACGACCCAACGCGTTACCAGCTCCGTGATCCAGGCAAAACCTAGCGGCAGCTACCAGTTTCTGCGTACCAGGCCATATGGTGGGGATCGCGGTTGGAGATTTCCAGATGGATAAATCTTGTTTGGCTTGCCGCGGGTTGGACTGACCACGTACAATTCAAGTCCCGTTGGGGTCAGACCCGACCCCAAATCAGTTGTTGTGCGGATCCTGACTACCTGGCTGACCGGCGACGAATAGATTATGGGCCGTTAGCTCAGTTGGTAGAGCAGTTGGCTTTTAACCAATTGGTCGCAGGTTCGAATCCTGCACGGCCCACCATTCTTTCCTACCTTTTCAATTATTTACGATGTGTGTTGTCAGGTTTTGTGACTTGGGATTTGCTTAAGTCACAACTAAGTCACAGCCGGTCGGAAATTACTCCACTAATTAGCCAGTTTCTGGGTTTCTCGGTCAATTTGCGCAGGATTTGGGCGGTCGCCCAAGTTCGAATACGTGTAATCAAGTAGTTCATTTTGGCCCCGTATCGCGTGTTTTCTTTGTATCATTAGTGGGCGCAATAAACCCGATACCGCAACATGGGGAAGATAATGAAACGCTTTATTCTGGCTTTGGTTCTTATCTTGAGCTTGCCTTCATATGCTGGGTTCTATGAAGGTTTTAATGCTTACAATAAAGGCGACTATGCAACTGCGCTGAGTGAGTTGCGGCCACTTGCAGAGCAGGGAGATGCTGATGCCCAGTACAACCTTGGCGTGATGTACGACAAAGGCCAAGGCGTAGCACAGAACTATGCCGAGGCGGTGAAGTGGTATCGCAAGGCTGCCGAGCAGGGATATGCTGATGCCCAGTACAACCTTGCCCAGATGTACCGAAAAGGCCAAGGCGTAACGCAGGACTATGCCGAGGCGGTGAAGTGGTATCGCAAGGCTGCCGAGCAGGGACATGCTGATGCCCAGTACAACCTTGGCGTGATGTACGGCAAGGGCCAAGGCGTACCGCAGGACTATGTTTTCGCACATATGTGGTTCAATCTTTCCGCTGCGCAGGGAGGCGAGGATGCCCGTAAGAATCGAGACATAGCCGCAGAATTAATGACCCCCGAACAGATCGCCCAAGCGCAGAAGCTGGCGCGGGACTGGAAACCTTGCGGTAAGGATAGGCAGTGCCCCTAGAAATTATCTTTTCCTAAGGCTGTTTGGGCGGATGCGGTGCGGAAAAGCGGGCTGCCGTTAGGAATTTGCCGACATATTCAGCGGTTCGAGGAACGAATCGCCGCCATCGATTGGGGGCATGTTTTCACGTCGTCGGATTTCGTTCTGACTCATGAAACCCCATTGCCGACCTATTGCGTAGGCTTCAAACCGTTCTTGCTGATTACCGCGCAACAGACCTTCAAACACGTGTTCGACAAAGTACGGTGATCCGGGTGACAAAAGTGCGGCGTTCAATGCTTGCTCGACACGAACCAACCACGGACGAACCGTGTCCATGACGAACGAACGCTGCATCTCGGAAATGTTAGAAAAGGTCGCATGATCCAGAATGCCGACCTTGTGTTGTGGCACGTTGAAGATCCGGGGCTTTTTTGAATCTTTGCCGCCAGGGTCAGAAATTATAAACGGCATTCAATGAAAGCAGCCACGGCTCATCCATTTCCTTGATACTGAAATATTCGAGTTCGGCCCGCACACTGAGGCCGCTTTCAGAATTAAAGTTAACCCCAAAAGCGCCCATGCCATCCCAGCCTGAATTTAAATCTTGATTCACAACAGGTAAGACCAGTAGCGGCACGGCAGGGGGTTTTGCCGGCACTAAACCGCCCACTATTCTTTCTGAGGCATCGCCATCAACGTTAGAATAAATACCACCTGCTTTGATGAACAATTCAACAGTTTCATTGATTGGCCAGAATCCAATTACAGTAGCTGTAAGCCCGGTGGTGGGCAGTTTAACGGTCCAGGCACTTGAGCTAATGACACTGGTGCCGCTACCGCGTGACTCGGTACATTCGTCATTTGTGTCGGTGAAGCAATAGGTTTCTTCAATATCGAAGCCTTTGAAATAACCAAGTTCGATACCGGCGTTGCGAAAAATGCGGTAGCCGATAAAAGCTTTGGCCGTAATTGAAGTTTTCTTGAAATCGTCACTCTCAATATCGACGCTTTCTGATGGGTCAGTCGGTATTGGTGCAAGCCCGTTACCGGAAAGTGTGGTCTCGTATCGCAGAAAACCGGATCCGACGCCCAGGTAGAGACCGTCAAATAAGCTGCTGTCGTTTTCGGCGGCCAGCGAACCGGCAACCAGCAGGCAAAGAATGGAAAATATAATTCTCTTCATAGTCTAGCGATCTGCTCCAGTGCCTTTGAACGGCAAATGGGCCTTGTCTCGCTCCTCTGTGTAACTTTTAGTTTGTAATCTTGGTCGGCCTAAAAAATACTATCGCGACCGTCGAGTAACAGGCTGCCGAAATGCCACCTGAGCCCAAGCTCGAAACCTGTTTCGCTGTCAAAAATAATGCCGTTTACAAGCACAGATATGCCGTCCCAAACCTGGTAGTTCAGTCCGATTGTCACATTGCGGTTGGTAACATCATTCGGGTCAGATCCCAGATCATAGTATTCGTAACCAACATGTACGTCGGCACGATCTGAGATCCGGCCTCTGATCGCCGCTTCGGCAGACCAGCCATCTTCGCTGATGGAGTCAGGTGAAGCGATATTCAGGGTAGACAGTTCCGTATCCACCCAATTGCCACGAATGACCAGATCGACATCTTCGCTTAATCCGATCAGGTCGAGGCCGAGATTGATACCGACACCGACCTTAAAGCCCTCTATATCGCTATCCGATGTGCCGCCGCCGAGATCGGTTTTGCAGTTGTTGCATTTGCCGTTAGCGTAGCCGAATGCCTGTCCCTTGAGGTGCAGCCAGGGCAGAATGCCAACGGAAATATCAAAGTTTTCACCTGCAATGTCGCCATTGTTGAAGCGATCATCGACTTTCGGGTTTAGGCCGTATTTCACGTCAGTCCATTCGTAGCTGATACTGGCATAGGTGTATTCAGGCCCATTAGCCTGAACGGCAGAACTGACAAGAATGGAAAGCATCAATGCTACGACTGACCAGCCTTTGGTTGACGCGAATAAGCGCAAATTCATATTTATCCCCTTGGATGGCTTTCCTGACACAAAATTATATGTTGTCCAATCAGGACTATAGCGAATCATTTGCAGGCTTGCCACAGGGTGACCGTGTCCCGTTCTAATCCTGCAGGAAGGCAGTTTCCCGACTTTCACTTGGTTAAAGACTAGCCTATTATCGCCCAACAGAGAAATTTACATCGTGCAATGGCTATAGTGTCTCATCAATAATGAGTTTATTCAGCACAATATTGAGGCTGAATATTGACTGCTGCGGGCTGCTGATTTGCAACGGTAAGATATTGATTGTTCAAGGGGATATACATGTTTAAGGCGAGATGTTTGGTCGGTGCAAGCAGTGCAGCATTGATCGTTTCCGGCATACTGGCGGCTGTTCCGCTGGCAGGTTGGGCACAGATTGAAGAGATCGTCGTTAGTACCCGCCGCAAGAGCGAAAGTGTGCAGGACGTGCCGATAGCCATCGATGCCATATCTTCCGAGCAACTTCAGCGCCAGGGCATCTCGGATATTTCTGACATTACCCAGTTGTCTACGAGTGTCCAGTTTGATCAGGCATACGGGCCTGCTGATGTGCGCATCGCAGTACGTGGTTTATCCAATACCCGCGGCAGGTCGAATGTTGCATTTCTCGTCGATAATGTGGATACCACGACTGAAAACTTCATCTCGGCAGGATCGGGTTTATTGACCAACCAGCGGTTGTTGGTTGATGTTGAGCGCGTTGAAATCGTCAAGGGGCCGCAAAGCGCTCTTTTCGGTCGTGCAGCATTTGCCGGTGCAATCTCTTATACCACCAAGGACCCGGGTGATGAGTTTACCGGGAACGTCCGGGTGACTGCCGGAGATTTCGGGTTGATGGAGTTCAGCGGTGCCCTCGGGGGGCCGGTTAAGGGTCTGGAGGATGTGCTCGGAATTCGGGTGAGCGGGGCTTACTGGACTGAAGACGGATATCACAAGAATTCCATCTCCGGTATCGATCTTGGTGGCCAGCAGGGTTGGGGGACTGCTGTAACGGCATTGTTTACGCCGACCGATGCAGCGCAAATCAAATGGCGCACTGAATACAGTGACAGCAAGTATGATCAGCGTGCGAATGTTCGCATGGGTGCCGGCACGCAGGGTCATAATCTTAAATTCTATCCGTACCCGATCGCGCCAGAACTGATTCAGGGGACCAGCAACACTACGACGCGACTTGCCGATTTTGGCCAATATTGTCCCGATGAATTAAAAGACCCGTCGCAGGGTCCGGGAATTTGCCAGTCTGCCAGTTATGGGAATGCGAGCGGAATCTTACCCACATTGAGCGAGGATCCGGTCACGGGTAAGGATTATCGTGGCAGTGATACGCAGCTGTTTCGTACCACATTAAATATGTCGTTCGATTTTGACTTTGGTACTTTTTCATCGATTACCGGTTTTACCGACTACGATGCTTTTGATGAACTTGACCAGGATTACCAGGCAGCCGGACGGCCCGATACCCTCAGAGGTCATCAGCAGGGTCGCACCAATCTTGAAACCAAACAGTTCAGCCAGGAATTCCGCTTTGCTTCAAGCTTCGACGGGCCGCTGCAAACTACATTTGGCGCGTTGTACTGGAAGGAGGATCGTGCGCAGCAGGATCTCAATTTTATTGTCTCGTGTATGGAGTATGGCAAAATTCCAAGTGATCCGGCCCAGGTTTGGCCCGATCCCGATGTATTTGTTTCCGGTATCTGTGATGGCACGAACAACACAATTTCGACCTGGCAGGAACAGGTGTTACAGCAATTTCCTTGTTTATATGATGCTACCGGTATGCCTATACCGGACCCGGAAACCGGGACTTGTCGCCAGGGTCCGCGCACAGGTTCACCGTGGAGCGCTGTTACCGAACACAAGTCGTTATATTTCATGTTGGCATGGGACCTGACGGATACATGGGTAATCGAATTTGAAGACCGCTTTGTCTGGGAAAATTTTGATCTGCTGCGGGAGAATTACAGTTCCTGCGCAAACCTTTTCTTCCCGTTTGGTACAACGGCTTTTGTGCCGGGCTTCAAGGAGGGGCCGGTTACGGATGCATCGCAGGATATTGCTTGTACTAATGAACTGGTTATGAATCCGGATCTGCCCTCGCCACCTGCTGATGCCAACGGTAACGACTGGTTCCTGCTGCAGGGCGCTGAAAAGTCGAGTTACAACACACCCAAACTCACATTACGCTGGCAGGCCGCAGATGATGTGCAGACCTACTTCTCGTGGGGTATCGGCCAGAAGCCGGGCGGCATTAATACCCTCGCAGCCGGCGGTACGGCGACAACCATCGACGATGAGCGCTTCGACTCGGAAAAGGTGACAGCCTGGGAAGTCGGCATGAAGTCGGAATGGGAAATGGCCGGTTTCCTGCGCTTCAATGTGGCGGGTTTTCTTAATGATTACACTGATAAGCAGATCGGAACCCAGATCGTTAGGCAGATGGGTGATGATGTAGCCTTGCAACCGCGTATTGTCAATGCTGCTGCCGCCCAGGTCTGGGGTGTTGAGCTTGAGGCCATCTGGCAGCCTTCTTTTGTTGATGGATTGGTTTTGAGTGCCAATTACACATGGCTAAAGGCCGAGATAACCGAGTTTCTTGATAACACGCGTTCATTGATCCGTGCGGCAATGAACGGAGAATGTGAGTTGATCTACAAAAATGGCGATGATGAAATTGTTCCATACAACCCGAGTGAGTCTCAGGGAACATTCTGCCAGTTAAACCTGAAGGGGCACAGGCTTGAGCGTACCCCGGAACACGCGTTTGTCGGCAATATTCAATTCACTCAACAACTATTGGATACCGGGGTCGATTATTTTGCTGAACTGACCGGCACTTACCAGGGTGATCGATATATGCTTATCGACAATGCCGTTAAGTTCGATTCCTACTGGTTGGTCGATACGCGTCTTGGTCTGACGGAGGATAACTGGGAATTCCTGATCTATGTCAACAACCTGTTTGATGACGATACATTTCAGACTGGCGGTAGTGGACCTGATTTTGGTACACAAGTGACACGGCTTGGTTTTACCGCAGGTCTCGGAACATCGCATTACTTCGCTGTGCTGCCCGATCCAAGAACCTTCGGTGCAATGTTGACCATCAATTTTTAATCACCGAAAGTCAATGCTTGATGCAGGGTCCCCGATCTCCCGGATCGGGGGCCTTTTATTTGTGCTGTCAAGTGCGCTGCGCCATCACCGTGGTGTGATCTCTGAGTTGATAAGTTAAGATTAGAACCGCTTTATCAGGCGATAGTTTCCGAATATTCGGTAAAGTATGCCAAATTACAAGGGGGGTCGGATGCGACGAGTATTCTTATGGGTCACAGCGTGCAGCGCTATTTTATTGTTCGGCCAGATTTATGCCGGGTCGTTGGGCGGTGAACTTTCTGCTGACGAGAATTTCGGCCATACCCTGACGTTATTCCTGCACCAGTTGTTGCTGGTTTACTGGCTGGGTCCCGATATTGCGGTATATATCTGGAGTCGGCGGGTCGTCAATACCGGGCTTAGTGTAGAGCAACGCATCGTTGCCGGGAATATGATGACGATGATTGATATCGTGCCGCGTGTTTGCCTGAGCCTGTTCCTGACGGTAGCGGGAATCCTGAGTGAAACCTATGGGCTGGCACACCCCTGGTGGCAGATGATCGCTATTGTCCTGCTCGGTCCCGTCTGGCTGACCATCGTCCTGATGTCTTACCTGAAGCGCGGCAGCGACTTCGGTGACCTGGTCATGCGCTTTGATTGCTGGTTGCGCGGGTTACTCGTTATCGGTATGCCGATCTCGGTGATCTGGTCTGTGTCTGCCGGCCGACTGGCTGATTCGCCATGGATTGCCGGCAAACTCATTATTCTTGCCATTGTGATCCTGCTGGGCTTGTTGCTTCGGCTCAGGCTGCGCGCCATGTTTGATGGTCTGAACAGGATGGAGAAAGAGGGTCAGACGGAAGCTGTCGATACGGTCATGACGACCAGTCTTGCGCGCGCGCAATTGTTTAGTTTTGCCATTTGGGCATTATTACTGTGGGCTTCGCTGCTGGGTGTCGTCAAGCCGGGGGAACCGGCGTCCGGTGAGCCTGTAGCAAGGCTTGAGTGGCTCGATCCGGTCAGATCACTTTCGTCGTTGCAATAAAGGCAACCAGCGCAATTATTGTGTAAGTTGCCCAGATAATCCATGTCGAGCGGTCCATAACACCGCTGATAATGCCCTCGATTTCCGGCGTCGAGCCTTCAACGGCCAGCCGGCCAAAGGCGGCACCGAGTGGATCAAATACGATAATCATGACGATAACCATCAGGTTGATAAGCCCATAGAGACCGATTTTCCAACTCAGCCAACTGGCATCGGCCGGGATTGGCCCATAGCCGGCCAGCGACAGGGCCGCTATGGCGACAAGTCCGATGCCAACGCCTCCGGTGAGGATGTTGGTCAACTTGGCAAACTGGTGGCCGATGGGTTTGTCGTAATGCCATGCACCGTACATGCTGATTGCCCACCAGGCGATACTGAACAGCCAGGTTAGCGTAAGCTCGAAGAACCCAAAATCAATCAGTTCCATGCCGACCATCAGCATGACGCCGAGTGGGAGCGCGGCTTTCCACATTGTGCGGGGTAACAATTCTATGCGCAGTGCAATGTGCAGCAACGTGACGCGGGTATCGAAGGAGAGTTTGGGGTCGGTGGATTTTTTTGCCGACAGAAAAACACCCAGATCGGTGCCGATCCAGAACACGAACATCATGATATGCAGAAATTTCCAGATGTCGTAGCCAGCCATGAGAACTCCTTGTGGGATAGCGGATATTCACTATCCCGATATCTCGATTCTACCTGTATAATTTGATTGCGAACATTGCACTGCGGATTTTCCCATCATCTGGTTGAACCTGCAGGCGATCTTGCAAAATCTACTTGATCGGATGATATTACACATATTACTGATTATTGGTTTGGTTCACAGTAAGAAATAAGGAGTTTTCGGTGCGACCGCATGTTGAATTAATACAGGAAGCCGATCTTTGCTGGCACGAAGCGGAATTACCACGAGGTGAAGGTAAGGTTAGGCAGAGAAATCTGTCCTACGATGAGGAGGACGGTTCGGCATCAATGCGCGTGTTGTTCGATAGCGCCTGGGAGCGAGAGGCCGGCTATCACCATGCTGATATCGAGTGGTATGTGGTGCAGGGAATGATACGAATTGGTGAACGTCTGCTGGGCAAGGGTAGTTATTATCGAGCCCCGGCAGGTCTGATGATCCCGAAAGTATCCGTGCAGGAGGGCACCGAGATTCTGATGTTCAGAGAGTATGGCGACTGGGGCTTTTCTTTGGCGAAAAAGAATCGGGCAGATTTCATACCCCGTGGTGGCAACACTGCGTCAAATGAACCGGGTGAATTTACCGTCGTCGATACATCGCGGATGGAATGGATGCCGAATGTCTATGAAGGTGATACGCAGCGCTTTTTGAAGCTTAAACTGCTGTATCACGACCCTGCGCCGGAGGGCGACAACAACAAGGGCTTTGTCACCATGCTTGCCTGGGCTCCGCCCGGATGGTCGGATAACCGTATGGTGCATCACCCGGTCTTTGAAGAAGCTTACAGTCTTGAGGGCAATCTCGTTTATAACTTTGGCACACTCGATGCCGGTACCTATTTTTTCCGGCCGGCGAAGGTCAAGCACGGGCACTTCGTGGCCGGTGAGGAACGCGGCTGGGCCGGGTTCTTCCGCCTTGACGGGTCACTGATCAACTGGATCACAGTTAATGAGCGGATCATCGTCGAGGGCGATGCGCTGAACTACGATCCGGAGACCCAGGCGGCTGTAATTGCCGGTATCCCGGTCCGTTCGCGGAGTGCCGGTCCCTGGGATTTTGATGGTCAATAATTTGTGCGTACTGACGAGCATCGAGGATTTATGAATGGCTGGTGTTATCGATATTGTTTGTAATCTGTTCACACCCGAAGAGGTTCGCAACGGACAAACCGGCCTGGACGAAACTTTCAAAGCGCAGGTGCGCATGCCCGAGGAAATTCGTGGTGGTGTCACGATTGAAGATTATCTTGGCCGTATGGATCGGGCGGGGATAGAGCGATCTTTATTGGTGGCGGTGCGGGCTGGTGATATCAACGTCAAAGGTGGTTTTGAAATTCCTTATGCTCGCGTCCACGAGGTGTGCCGTCAGCATCCCGAGCGTTTCTCCGGTCTGGCCGGCATTGATCCGTTTCGTGGCATGCAGGGTATTTATGATCTTGAGCAAGCTGTATCCGAATACGGTTTTGTCGGCGCACATCTGTATCCGCACTGGTGTGGTCTCGCGCCTGATCACGCCAAGTATTATCCGTTTTACTCAAAGTGCTGTGAACTTGATATCCCGATCATGATGCAGGTCGGTCACAATCTTGTGTATTCGCGCGAGCGTCGCCTGCCGAGTGTCGGGCGGCCGATTTGCCTCGATCAGGTAGCCATCGATTTTCCGGAACTCAGGCTCATCGGTATCCATATCGGCATACCGTGGACTGATGAAATGATTTCGATGTGCTGGAAGCATGAAAATGTCTACACGGCAGGCGATGCCTATGCACCGAAATACTGGCCCGATTCATTCGTGCACTATGCAAATTCATATGGACGTCATAAGGTCATGTTTGGTACCGACTGGCCGGTTATCGATCCCGAGCGCGGGGTTGCCGAGGTCGATGAACTTGATTTACGCGCTGACGCAAAACAGATGTTAATGCGTGACAATGCGTTACGAGTCTTCAAACTGGAAGATTCATGAACGAGTTGCCTTTTTCATTTCGCCACCTGTCACTGGCCGGTGGCGTTCGAGCCGCAGCGAGCCGTAATCCGGGCAAACTGGCCTATCGCCATCGTCAACGCAGCCGAACCTATGCGCAGTTAATTGATCGAATCGATCGCGTTACCACGGCGCTGTCGGCTGATGTTGGTCTGTGCAATGGAGATCACGGCGCCATCGTTGCGCAGAACTCGATCGAATACATGGAAATTGTCATCGGCGCTGCGCAGGCCGGTGTTGCACTGGCTACGGTTAACCCGAAATTGTCGCCTCTCGAGATCAAGGCAATTTGTGAAGATGCCAATGCGCGCGTGTTATTTATTGACGGTGCCAGTGCCGCGCAACTGGCTGACGTCGAGATCGACGGTATTGAAAGGACGATAGTCATCGACGATGGGCTCGAAGACTGGTTGGGTAATGTCAACAACATTGTGATACCGGAAGCGGAAGAGTGGGGCACATTCACAATTCCTTACACTTCGGGTACGACGGGTAAGCCCAAAGGTGTGCTGGTTCCGCACCGCTCGCGCATATTAAGCATATTAGCGATGGCTTCCGAGTATGGCTGTTTTGCACCCGATGATCGTTTTCTTTCCATTGCACCCATGTGTCATGGAGCCGGCATGATCTTTTCCCTCGCACCGGTCTTCCTCGGCGGCTATGCAGAAATCATGGATGCATTTGATCCCGAGCAGGTCATGGTCAAGTTGAAGAATGAAGCGATGACCGGTTTTTTCGGTGTGCCGACACATTTCAGTGCGATTTTCTCGTTGCAACAATCCTTCCTGCAGGAGCATCGCCCTGCGCACCTGAAGTCTGTCATATCGAATGCAGCGGCCTTGCCGCAGTCCATGAAGGAAACTCTGGTAGAGTTTTTTGGTCCCGGTATTCTGCACGAAACCTACGGTTCGACTGAGGCCGGCATTGTATTGAATTTACGTCCGGCGGATCAGTTGCGCAAGAATGCCAGTGTCGGACAGCCCATTCCGGGTACGCTGGTTAGTGTTCGCGATGAAGACGGCAATGAATGTGCAACCGATGAAGTGGGGGAACTGTTTTCGACCAGTCCGTATCTGTTTAATGGTTACTGGAAGCGACCGGAAGAGACTGCGGAGTCCTATCAGGACGGATGGGTAACGGTCGGCGACCTGGTGCGGCGGGATGCAGAGGGCTACTTGTATATTGTCGATCGCAAGAAAGACATGGTGATCTCGGGTGGCGTTAATATTTATCCGCGCGAAATAGAAGAAGTCATGATTACTCATCCTGAAGTAGCCGATGTTGCAGTTATCGGCGTGCCTGATGAGAAGTGGGGTGAAAGCCTGAAGGCGTATGTGGTCACAAAAAGCGGAGCAAGTGCGAATAAAGAAGCGTTGATGGAGTTTTGTGAGAGCAAGATTGCGCGCATGAAAATCCCCCGGATTATCGATTTTATTGACGTTATCCCCCGTAATGCGACCGGTAAAGTACTAAAGACCGAGTTGCGCAAGCGGGCCTGATGGTCTGGCAGATATGGCCTCCGTCGAGTTCTATTTCGATTATTCGTGTCCGTGGAGCTATCTCGCGTTCATGCGTCTGAGTGAGGTGGCGAAACGAACCGGTGCGGATATCCTCTGGCGGCCGATGCTGGTGGACCGGTTGCTGGAACGGGTTAATCCCGGGCAACCGGTGGCACGGGAACCGGGCGACCCGCGGCGGTTGGCTTACCAGGCACAGGATATTGAAGCGTGGGCGGATTATGTCGGCGTCACGATTAATCGTCCGGATGGCTGGCCAGCCGATTCTGGTCTTGCGGCAATCGGTGGGCTTATCGCGGATCAACAAGGACAGGTTGCAGCTTACAGTGACGCTGTGTTTTCGGCGTACTTCGGTCCCAACCGGCAAATCGGGGATCCCGTAGTATTGGCTGAACTCGCTGCGGCGGCTGGACTCGAGCGCGATGCTTTCAGACAGGAACTCGCTAATCCCGAACATGCCCAGAACGTGGCGGCGAATACCGACAGGTTACTCAAGCGAGGTGGATTCGGTGCGCCGACGTTGTTTGTTGATGAACTGATGTTTTTCGGCAATGATCGGATGCCGCTGGTTGAATTTGCCTTGGGTCAGCGTAGCGATAGAAAATTTGTCATGCCCGGGCAGCATGGCTGACTTTATGCCAGACAGGGAGCATTAGCATGTTTTCCGACACCACTAACAGACGCCAATTCATTACCGGTAGTGGCGCAGCCGTATTGTCACTGAAGTTTGCGACGCAGGGCTTTGCGCAAAGCGACGCACCGGTTACCTACCATAGCTGGGAAAACCTGCTGCGCGAGAAGTGGACCTGGGACCGGGTTGTGCACGGCACCCACGGGACCAATTGCCAGGGCGGTTGTGCGTTCAATGTTTACGTTAAGGACGGTATCGTCTGGCGCGAGGAGCAACAGGGCGAGTATGGCAAGTCGGACCCGGATGCGCCTGACTACGGTCCGCGGGGCTGCCAGAAAGGCATGCGGCATGCGAAGTATATGTACGGCAACCAGCGTGTCCTGTACCCGATGAAACGTGTGGGTGAACGCGGTGCGGGAAAGTGGCAACGGGTGAGTTGGGATGCGGCTCTGGCGGATATCGCCGACCGCTTCATCGACACCTGCGTGGACTACGGGCCCGAGTCCGTGACCTTCGGCATGGGTACCCAGATGGCCATGAAGCGCGCCTCGATGATGGCGAACTTCCGCTTTACCAATATTTCCGGGAGCCCGATGCCGGAGGCCTTTGCCGGTGTCGGCGACCTGCCGACCGGCGTGTACCTGACCATGGGTGAAGCCATGCTCGGCGACACTGCGGCCTCGATCTTTAAATCACGTACCTGCCTGATCTGGTACTGCAACCCGGCAGTCACCCGTATCCCGGACGCGCATTTTTTCTGGGAGGCCCGCTACAACGGGACGGAGGTCATCGCGATCTCGCCGGAGTTTACCCCGACGGCCATGCACGCGAGCAAGTGGCTGAACCCGAAGCCGGGTACCGATGCGGCCCTGGCCATGTCGATGGTACAGACCATCATTCAGGATGGCAGCTTTGACGCCGAATATATTCGCGAACAGACCGACCTGCCATTCCTGGTGCGCACCGACAATGGAAAGTTTTTGCGCACCACGGATCTGAGCGATGATGCCGAGGCTTCGGATCAGGAATTTTATTTCTGGGATGAGGCGGCGGCGGCAATAGCCAAGGCACCCGGCACCGGTTTCACGATGCCGATGCCCGGACCGCCACAACCCGAAACAACCGAACGTCTGACCCTCGGGGGTCTCCGGCCGGCGCTCGAGGGGCGCTGGAGCATTCAAACAACCAGCGGACCGGTCGAAGTTACAACGGTTTTCGAACTCGTCAAGGAGCATGCGGCTACTTTTGCGCCTGAACGTGCCAGCAAAATTACGGGTGTGAAACCTGACGTAATTCGGCATGTCGCGCAACAGTTTGCGTCCGGCGGCCCGGCCATGATTTTCTCGGGCTTTCGAGCCTGCAAGTGGCTGCATGGCGACTTGCTGCAGCGCTCGATGCTCTTGCTGTTATCAATTACCGGCAACCTGGGAAAACCGGGCGCCGGTTTTCAATTCATGAATATGGGCAAGGTCGATGATCAGATGGCTTTCATATTCGATGGCCTGCCACCGACACTGAGAGCTGCAACTCTGTCCCGCTGGGACTATACCCATGCTGATGGCAAGGCGTTGAATCAGGAAATTTATGGCGAGGAACTCGCCGATCATTTTGATAGTTACTTTCAGAAGTCAGTTGAGAATGGCTGGTTTCCCGATTACGCTGGCACACCCTTGAAGATGGGGTTTTATGTCGGCTCTAATACCGCTAACTGGCGGGCTTCAGGCAAGCGCTGGCGTGAAGAAGTTTTCGAGAAACTCGATCATATTGTGGCCTGTGTGCCTGACATGGGCGTCACCGCCATGTATGCGGACTATGTTCTGCCGGTTGCTCATCATTATGAGCGTGAAGACCTGGTGCTTTGGCCGTGGACACCTTATCTGCAGGTGCTGGATGCTGCCGTACCGCCACTTGGTGAGTCGGTCGATGATTTTGAATTGCACAAACGGCTGGCGAAGGCCATTAGCGAGCAAGCCCGAAAGCGAGGTGTGAAACCCATCGAGGACAATGTTATGGGCATGCCTGTGCAACGTGATTTCACCCAGTTTCACAACCTGTTTACCAAGAATGGCGCTTATACGCGCACCCGCGATGCGCTGGATTTTCAGCTTGCGGTCAATCCCGGGCTGCCGAAAGAATCATTCGACACGCTGGCAAAAAATGGTATTACCCGGTTGCCGGGCGGTGACGACGGTGTGATGTATGGCCCCGAATCACCGTATGTGGATACGCTGATCCGTAGTGTGAGTGACAAGAAACCCTATCACACGCTCACCGGTCGCCAGCAGTTTTATATTGATCACGACTGGTTCCTGCAGGAAGGTGAAGCATTGCCCACGCACCGCGCACCCCTGGCCAACAAGGATTATTCGTTGCGTTTCCTGCAGGGTCATGCCCGTCACGGGATTCATACGATGTGGCGTGATGACCCCCTGCTAGTCAGCCTGCAGCGCGGTGAACCTGATATTTACGTGAATCCGCAAGATGCCGCTGATCGCAGCGTTGCAGATGGCGACAGTATCCGGGTGTTCAACTCCCTGGGCTCTTTCATCGCAATGGCCCATGTCAGTTCTGCGATCCAACCGGGGACGACTTATATGTACCATGGCTGGGATCCGATGATGTTCCGCGGCCGACAGAATTTCAGTGCAGTGGTATCGACGGCAGGGTTGATCAAACCAACTTCAGTAGCGGGTGGCCAGGGTCATATTAATCATCGTCTGTTTCAGTTCGAGCCCAATGTTGTTTTTCAGGACCTGACCTGCGATTTCGAAAAAGTTGATGCCTGACCATGAGCGGTCGTCAGTTTTCATCGGGCAACAAATCCAGCTTTCTGGGTTCGCTGTGGCATCGGCCCGCCGGAAGACTGCCGGTCTCGACCTATTTTGGTTACGGTGTCGGTCAGGTCGGTGGACAGATACTGCGCGATACGCCGGCACTGATTTTGCCGATCTACCTGACCACCGTACTTGGCATGGAAGCGGCGCTGGCAGGATTTGTCATCATCATCGCCAAGCTCTGGGTTGTGGCGGCCGATCCTATCGCGGGGGTTATTTCTGATCGAACCGAAACACGCTGGGGCAGGCGCAGGCCGTTTATCCTGGGTGGTGGATTATTGGCCGCTTGCTGTTTTGTCATGTTGTTTGTGGTGCCGGATATTCAGACGCAGACGGTCCTGTTTCTTTACATGACGGTGGTCTATGTGTTGTTGAACACCGGTTACTCCCTGTTTGCCGTTCCCTATCTGACCATGGCATCGGAGATGTCGGACAGCCCCGATGAGCGCACCACAATCATGTCGTTTCGCAATGCTGCGCTGTCCGTTGGTCTTATCGTCGGGGGTGCGTTTGCGCCCAAGATTGTTGCCTACGTAACCCAGGAACTTGGCGATACACCACGGGTGGGCTACGAGTGGATGGGCTGGTGCCTGGGTGGTGTCATCGCGCTGGCTACCGTGTGGGTATTTGCCGGTACGGCCCGGGCAACGGGCGGGGCGGTTGGAGAGAAATCAGTGGGTTTGCTTGAGCAGGTACGAATTGCCTGGGCCAACAAGCCGTTTGTGATTCTGATTTCGGCCAACATCATTCAGTATATCAGTGCCGGCATAGGCTATGCCGGCGGCTTCTTTTTTATGGCCTACGGGCTGCGGCTCGATTTTGAGGTCTACCATGTCATACCAGTCTGGATCATCATCATTGCAGTTGCTTCGATTGCATCGATGCCGCTGCTGGTCTGGGCTGCGGCACGCTACGGTAAAATGCGAGTTTACAAGTGGTGCCTGGTGCTTTATGCGTTGAGTATTCAGCCGTACTGGTTTGCAACAGCCGACTCGCTATGGATCGTCTGGTTGATAGCTGCGGCGATCGGGCTGTTTAACGGCGGCTTTATTCTGATGTCGTTTTCTGTGCTGACGGATACGGTCACCTACGATCGCATATGTTCCGGGATCAGCCGCGAAGGCGCCTTGTCATCGATCTACAGCGCTGTGGACAAGGTCGGTAACGCAATCGGTTCAGCATTATTCCTGGCCGTGCTGTCGATAATCGGTTTTGTCGAGTCTGCCGACGGCAGCTTCCCCGAGCAAACGGATCAGGTGCGCCGCTGGATTATGATTTTTTACATCATAGTGCCGGCACTGCTGCATGCGGGCAGCATTTTTATCCTGAACCGCTATCATCTGAATAAAGAAGATCTGGTAGCAGAGTAGCAAGGTGGCGGTTTTTTATATGCAAATACCCGCCAGGGGTTCACGGAGAATGGAACCGTGACCTGCAGGTAATAATCGCCACTAGTGGAATCCCGCAGATGATTGTTTCATGTTGTGGGGCTACTATAGTAATGGCTTAAACAAATCAGACAAGGAACCTGAATATGATTCAATATACTGCTGTCGGTATTCAGAACGAATCACGTATGGCCGTGACTCGTGACGATTACTGGACTGATCTAAACAATCTTGCGGGCAGTATTGAATATGCCATCTGGAATTGCAGCCTGGATTTGCCGGTTCGGCTGGTAACGGTTTCCGAGGGAGGTATAGGCGGATGGTGTCTGGGCGGAGGTGATGAGCACCTGCGAATTTATCGTGATGTCGTGCCTGAAATTCCCGGCAAGGAAACAGAGTTTCTCGGTGAACTTTGCAAGAAATTTAATTTTTTCCTTGTTGCGCAAATGATCGCCAAGGATCCGGAACTGATGCCGGATAAAATCTTTAACATTGCTTTCATCATCGATCCGAACGGCGAGGTGATCCACAAACATTACAAGACGGCGTTTTACCAGCGCGAGCCGAACGTTGCGCCGAGTGATATCTGGGATCACTATATTGAACGCTACGGCGATGATCCGGTTGCCTTGTTCGAGGCCGTGTACCCGGTGGCAAAAACCGAGATCGGCAATATTGGCACTCTGATCTGTGCCGAGGGCAGTTACCCTGAGGCTGCCCGCGGGCTTGCTCTGAACGGTGCAGAGATCATCTGGCGTACCCAGTACCCCGAACCGTGGATGGGGAGCGGTATTGCTGAGATCCAGAATCGTTCGCACGCTATCTTCAATACCTGTTATGTGGTTGCGCCGAATATCGGCGCCATCTGGTTTCCGGGCGGCGAGAAGAAGCAAAGTTGCGGCAAGAGCCAGATGTTTGACTATCGTGGCAATATCACTTCAGAGTACCTCGGCCCGGGCGAGGCGCTGGTCAGTTCGATTATCAATATTGACGGCTTGCGTGATTTTCGTGTGCGTGCTCAGTGGCAGAACCTGGCCAAGGACATGCGGGTCGAGGAATACAAGATCATCTACGATGCGATGATGGCCAAAGGCGGCATTTATCCTGCCAACCTGTGCATGGAGAAGCCGCCACTGACTGAAGAGCAGCAACTTGAACTGGTCAAGAATCAGGTTAACAAGATGGTAACCGACGGGGTTTATACGCCACCGGCTGGCTGGGAACCCTATGATGTCGATCCCGAGGTTCGTCAGCGGATCGATGAAGCAAATAATAGAAAGTAGTTATATAACAGGAGTATATAGTTATGAGTGAAGGTGGTGTCGATCTTTCTAAGATCCGTGGGGATTGGAAATTTCATATCGATTACCTGCAGAATGCGGTTGATCAGACGCTTAAACGCCAGGTCAGATACTGGGGCGAGCTCGATAATGATGCGCAGGTTGGTGCCGATGTCGAGCAACAGGTAAATCTCTGGTCTGAGCTGCAAGCCAATGCGAACGATAAGGGCACAATTCCGACAGCTGACGGGTTGCTGGAGAAATTTATTTCCAGCTGCAGGGGCGCCAGGCCGCGTTGTGATGCTTATCTGGACAAGAATGACAGTCTGCTGGCTGAAGAGTTTACCGAGGCCTGCCGGCAAACCCGGGGGCTATGCGACGACCTGGAAATGATGACCGGGCAACGCCCGGACGATCAATAGAAGCCCGACTGCCGTACGCCGTCATGCGGCGATGTGCAGCAGCCGGGTGGAATCATGCGGTTATTTAACGGATCTTGCTCTTGGTGTAGGTTCCGCGCTTGATCAGGGTGTCAATAGTGCTGTTGAACACCCGGTCTGCATCGGCATGCTGCATCGCAGGCTGATTTTTCGGCCACAGCGGTTGCGCATAGAGTTTGCTGAAGATTTCAGTCTTCAGGTACGGAATCCAGTTCTGGAATCGTGCCGTCTCACGATAATGGCGTAGTGCCTCGATGTTGATTTCCGCGGCAACATAACAGTCACCGACAATCTGGTTGGTGGCCAGAACCTGGCCTTTGTAGTCGATAATTGCCGAGCGGCCACCCAGTGCGCCCTCGATCTGGGTTGGCGGCGTTCCCGGCATGATCAGTGTGCCGGTATTGGTTGCCAGCATGTATGCCGTATTATCCATCGCCCGGGCACGGTTCTGAGTTTCAAAGATTTCCCGCGAGACCCACGGTTCGGGCAAAGAACCCCGGTACAGAATTTCGGCACCATTCATGGCAAATGCGCGGTAACTCTCCGGGAAGGCGCCCTCGACACCGATGGTGCCGGCAATATTACCGATCTCGGTTTTGGCAACCGGGAAAAACGCTTCGAGCGTATCGCCATGGTCAGCAATCCAGTCGTCGTACACATCATGCGGCGTCGTGGAATGTTCGACATGCAAGACGATGTTTTTCTGGTGTTGCCAGATAACTTCACCATTCGGGTCAATCAGAAAGACTGTATTAAAGAACCGGTCGGGATATTTTTCCTGCCTGGTTTTCAGTTGGCCAAGGATGAAACAGCCTTTTTGCCTGGCTTTTTCGGCCAGCATATCGGTTTCGGGACCGGGGATCTCGGCAGCCATTTTGTGGCAGTACTCGGCCTGATCCATGTCCAGGATTTCGTCGACGAAACCTTGAATTGCCCCCTCACCGAGGGTAATCAGGCGCACCGGCAGTTCTAACGAGCAGATGTGCGTGACCAGGTCGATCATGTTGCAGATATGCGTCAGATTCTGTTCCACCTCGTCACGGGTCGTGACGTGGCGAACGGTAGTTTGCAGTGTGACGGCCAGATAGGGCGCAATCATATGTGTTCTCCGCTAGTCCTGATTATGGCAAGCCGGGTCATTCAGTCGATATAGTCTTGCAGATTGATTTCGTCAATACCCGGGATTGTTGGTCGCTGGAGCTTGTCGGCATCTTCCAGATCCATCGTCGCATCAATCCCGATTCGTACGGATTTTTGACCGGCCTTCGCCGCACGTTCGAGTTCCCAACTCTCAACGCCGGGAATAATTATAAACTTGGTTTCGGTGGCAGCCCGATTCCAGATTGCCCAGCGTACATCGACCGGATCGTGGACATCAATGTCATCGTCCACGACTATAACCCGTTTGGTGATTTTACTGACCGGGAATATATGTCCGTCGGCAGCAAATATACGCTTGATGATGTCTTTTGCCTGTGTATCGCTGTGTTTGTCAATCGAAACAACGACGTGGGCGAGGGTGCCCATCTCAGGTGTTAGGCGCACGTTAATGTCTTTCACTTCCGGGGTGGCTTCCCTGATGGATGCCGTGATGCTGCGTTGAACGCCATAGACGGCAACATTACCTAACGTGTTGTGTTCAGGATGCCGGCCGGCCACGATCGAGTAGAACATTGCATCGTTGCGATGAGTAATGGCATTGACCCGTGTCATGGGTGCATCCTCCGGCCCATACTGGCCGGCAAATTCACCGAGCAGGTTTTCAACCCGACGGGAGAAATTAACCGTGCCTTCAATGACAATTTCGGCATCGGCCGGTACCAGTAAATCGCTGCCCTCACATTTGACCAGTTGCATGGGTTCACCGACCAGGCCGCCGGCAACGCCGAACTCGCACGTGTTCGGCGGTAGCTTGCATGACGCGCCGATCAGCATGGCAGGCGCAACACCGAGCGCGATAGCGATCGGCATGGTCTGTCCGGACGCTTCCCAGGTAGCGTAAATCCGGCGCAGATCCGACATAGAGCTTGCATTGATAACAAAATGATTACGATCAATGATCAAAGTTCGGTAAATACCGATGTTTAGTTCGCCACTCACCGGGTCGCGGGCCACTCCGATTGCACCCGTGATGAACGGCCCGCTATCGAGTTCGAAGAATGTCGGTATCGGCAGATCATGCAAATCGATTGCATCACCGGTAATGATGTTTTCCTTGGTAGGGCCGCTGGCAATTGTGAGTGGTTCGATCGGTCGGGCTTTCGCAGCTTCTATCCGGGTATCGAAGTCAGTGTGTGTGAACGGCTCGGGGCCGGTGTGTCCAAGTGCGGCGCCGAAACGTTCAAGACTGTTATAAAGCCCGCCTACCAATGGAAATTTGGCATCCTTGACGTTCGTGAAGCAGAATGCACGACGCTTCATTTCAATTTTGGACATGACTCCGGCCAGTTCCTGTGAGCGGTCAACCTCCCGTGAAACATGATCCATGTTACCGCTCTCATTTAACATCCGAATAAATGATCGAAAATCGTACACTTCTGTATTCTCCATGGAGGATGAGTTATGAGCCGGTTACAGTGTCTATTCTATTTTCGTAGTAAAGCAAATATGTAGTTGGTGCTTGACCATGACCGCGCATAGGGCAAGCCATCAGGCGGTGTTGACGGCGTAGCCGGCAGGCCGGTGAATTACAGTCTTTATGTTTATAAGGATTTATTTAAACAAATAAAAAGGTCATTTTGTTATTGTGAAAAAAAGTTCTCGAATGAATCGATCTGAACTCCTCTCTCGTTTGCTGGTGGCAGTTGGTGAAACGGCAGTGCTTACCGGGGATCGGGTGCGGGCGCGCAGTGCTGGAATCTGGGGGCAACCGCACACGATTGCTGCCGAGATACTCGTTCGGCCGGCGGATACCGGCCAAGTGGCCAGTGTCTTGTCGATTTGTAATGAATTGGATCAATCAGTTGTCATTCACGGTGGGTTGACCGGCGTCGTAGAAGGCGCACGGGCAGAAAATTCTGATCTGGTGTTGTCACTCGAACGGTTGGACGGTGTTGACAGCATTGACCCGATAGGAGCTACGCTGACTGCCGGAGCCGGCACACCGCTGGCGACGATCCAGGAAGCTGCGGCCGAGCATGGCCTGATGTTTCCATTGGACATGGGCGCACGCGATACTGCTACGATCGGCGGCAACGTCGCAACAAACGCGGGCGGCAATCGTGTGATCCGCTATGGCATGGTGCGTTCACTGGTGCTTGGTCTGGAAGTCGTGCTTGCCGACGGTACGGTGCTCAGTAGCATGAATCAGATGATCAAGAACAACGCCGGTTATGATCTAAAGCAATTGTTTATCGGCAGCGAAGGTACGCTCGGTGTCGTCACCAGGGTAATCGTCAGATTATCGGCGCAACCTGCGAGCCGGGAAATCGCGCTGGTGGGGATCGATGATTTCGATCGGGTCACTCGATTGCTTGGTTATTTGAACGGTGCCTGCGGCAATACGCTGAGTGCGTACGAGGTGATGTGGCACGATTATTATTCGTTTATGACGGTGACGCGGCCCGCGCCGCTGCCCCCCGATTCAGCCTATTATGTACTGGTCGAGATGCTCGGCAGCGATCCGGTCGGTGATGGTGAACGGTTCATCACCGTGCTGGATGAGGCGCAGACGATGGGTTTGATTGACACTGCGATTATCGCTAAATCCGGCACGGATGAGCAGGCGATCTGGGCCATACGCGACGATGTAGTCAGCCTGCAAGAGCTTAGACCGATGTTCCTGTTTGACGTCAGCCTGCCGATACGCAGTGTCGAGGCTTACGTTACGGATATCCGTGCCGCCCTTACCAAAGGGTGGCCGGATCAGCAGATGTTTGTATTCGGACATCTTGGAGATGGCAATGTGCATCTTGCCATTTCGGCCGGTTCTGCATCGGGCGATGCGCGCAAGAATGTCGAGGATATTGTGTATCGACCATTGGCAGCATTAGGTGGCTCGATTTCGGCGGAGCACGGCATCGGGTTGGAGAAAAAGCCCTACCTGGACTGGTGTCGCAGTGATGCGGAGATCGGTGTCATGAGGGCCTTAAAGAATACCCTCGATGTAAAAGGAATACTGAACCCTGGCAAGGTTTTTGACTGAAAAGGACTACATATGAATACAGCAGTTACTGAACTACAAGTCGATACCGATCCGTGGAAATACTTTTGGTATCTGGTTTACCTGGTTGTCATGATTGTTACCGTGATTCCGCTGTTCGTTACTTTGCAGTTGCCGCAGGTTTTCGACCGGATCACATTACTTCTCATTCATGAGTTTGCCGGTTTTCTGTTTATCGGCCATACACTGTTCAGTAACATCTGGGCCATGCGTATTCGTATGACCCAGCCTGAGGAAGCGGGTATCTGGGCACGCGGATTCCTGCGTAAACTGGCGCTCAGCATTACCTTTCCGATGTCTATCATATCGCCGGGCGCCGGCCTGTTGCTAATGGAATATTACGGTGGATTGTCCAATAACCCGTGGGCCTGGGATGCCTATTTCGCCTTCTGGCTTATGGCCGGCGTTAGCATCGTGCCCGATGTCATTCGTTATGGGCGTAACCGCAACGCCGCAAACCCCAAGCATGGCATCATGAGCGGTGCAGTCCGCGGCAACTTTGGTACCTTGATGGTGATCTATATTCTGTGGTGCATGATCGCTAAAGATTCCTTGGTTTACCAGGTTTTTTATTGACTAGATTCGTTCGCGCCAGATACGGATTATCCGCGCCATGAAACTGATGCTGCCGAGTAGAACAGGTGACGGCCCGCTATAGCCGTGTGTCGTGAAGATGATCATTGCCGCATCGGCTTCGCGTGCCTAAGCGATGATTAATGATTTTACTGCTTTCAGTCAGGCCGGTATTTGCCGGTCTTCAGGCGGATGATGATTGCAGTGAGCAGGACTATCGAGTTAATCACGCCCATTAGCACGAAGGGACCACCAGCCATCCAATGATCAAAAATACGACCGCCGAGCGATGTTGCGATCAGGATGCCCAGGGCGCCAAAAAGAGCAAAACTGCCGAGTACCGTGCCGCGTATCTGTGCCGGTGCAGTCTGGCCGATTAATGCATTGCCTGAGATGATGGTGCTCGTTTCGCCCATGCCGAGCAAAATTGCAGGTATGAAAATACTGCTGGAGAATGGATCTGTAATCAGCCCGAACGCTGTGTAACCGATGGCCGACAGGCTGAATGCGATGATTACGCCCGTGACCCGGTCAATTTTATCCAGTATGACGCCCATGATCAGCGCCCAGGTTAGCGCTGAACCCTGGATGACGCCGACAATCATGCCGCCACGTTGATATCCGGCGGCAATACCGAGTCCGAGGTCCTCGGCGGCCTGTTGGGTCCACAGGAAGCTGAACGTGCCGACCACAAGAATATCGCCGCGTGCGGCAAATGCGCAGCCGTAGGCCAGGGCGATACGACTGTTTTTGCGTGCAGCATCAAGACCCAGGCGGATCAGTTTGAGCATCGGTTCACGCTCACGTGCCTCGGCCGGTTTGTTGCGACTCAGGCCGAATGTGGCGATTAGAAAGGTAAACAGGCAGATACCTGTGCAGCCCCAGAACAGATATTTTGCCGTGACGGTCTCGCTGTAGCCGAGTTGCGCAAACTCGGCAGGCAGTCGCCGAAGTAATTGTGTGATGATGAATATGCCGATGCCCTGGGTCATGCTTGCGACGGCAACCCATTTGCCCCGGCTGCGGTCCTGTACGTAATCCATGTTGATGATCGAGATCACGGTCGCGACCAGCGCTATACCAAACGCGAATATAGTGCGGTACGCATACATCATGAAAATACTGTCGGCGAATGGATAAAATGCGTAGCCGATACCGAGCAACGAGATACCAAGCATGATGAGCGGTCGCCGACCGAGTTTGTCGGCCAGTGCGCCGATAAAAGGGGTTAGCGCAAGGACTATGCATTCCTGGTAAAACGTCAGGTCGCCGCTCAGTGTGCCCTGAATAGCACGTTCGACACCGACAAGTTTCAAAACCATCGGTTGCAGGAAGCTTAAGGAAGCCATCATCGGCACGGCCAGCATGGCCGTGATGAAGTAACTCAGACCGTTGATCCTCGTGATGCCCGGCATCAACCAGAACAGGCCAAGTTTTTGGTTCTGCGGAATCGGGGCGCTACCGGTAGTGGGCGACACTGATTATTCCTCCGCTAACTGCGAAACTGGAATGGTGGTTCTGATCAGGTTTTACAGTAGGCTCTCACCATCATGTTCGCCGCGTGGATCAAGGAATTGGAAGCCGGCATCTTTGATTTTCTGATTTGACAAGGATTTCGGGCCGGTTCCGTGGCCGACCCAGTTGATGGGTTCAACACCGGCCTCGGCCACAAATTTGCCCATGAAACTGGATTTTGATTCACTGATGTCGTTGACGAGGTTGTAGATGCCTGACAGGTGGTTGTCCAGCGCGAATGTCAGTGCCCCGACAACATCATCGCGATGTACGATGGTTGCGGGTGAATCACCGTCGAACGGAACCGTCTGACCCGCCAGTGGCAGAGCCTGGGCGCGAAGTTGCCGGGGTATAAAGCCAACCTGCGGTCCGTAGATCGTCCCGGTGCGGTAAACGCAAACATTGCGGGTATCGGTGGCAGCGTTGAACAGAATGGATTCGGTATCGGCATAGACTTGCTGGAAGGGACTGCCCGGAGTGGCCGGGGTGTCTTCATTCACATCGTCCGCGCCCCCGGCATTGCCATATACACTCCATGATCCGGTAAACACAACCTGGCTGAGTTGCGGGGCGGCATCCAGGCATTCTGCCAGGCACTCGGCCGTGCCAACATAGGTATCCGTATAAAGCTCAAGATCCATGACAAATTTACCGTCTTTCTCGACCATGCCGCCGGCGACGGTCATCAGCACGGCATCCTGTCCGCTTAACAACTGGCTCATCCTCTCCCGGTTATTACCGCGCATGACAACAACCCGGTCCGACACCGGTTCGAGTTCTGCCACCCGGCGCTCACTGGTGGTGGTAACACTGATGGTATGTCCCAGGCTCTTAAGGTAACGCGCAGCTTCCATGCCTGTGTAGGCTGCACCGATAATAGCTATGTTCATGGATATGCCTCCGTAGATAGTTTGGATCGTACCGCCGAGTTGTAAATCAGCTGCACAGTTTGGTTTTGAAAATCATCTTGACCTGTTGGCCCATGGCTTCCCCGATTACGTTGTACACACCTTTCCAGGCGCGTGGGTCGAGTCGGTCATCGAAAAATTGCTCAAGATGTCGTTGGTTACGATCGCGTAACTGGTCAGCCGATGAGCCTGCATAGACCAGGTTGTCGGCGAGATTGAGGTATTGGTCTAAAAACGCCTCGATCGACGGGCTGACGCGGTCGAGTTCGGCGCGATTGGTCGGTCGACCACAACCGATACTCCAGGGACTCAGGTACACGGCAATCGCCGGGCTGGCCGGGGCCAGCGCACAGACGTTATTTTTATCGTTGATTGCCTTCCAGTAAGGCTTGCTCAGAGTTGCGAAAACTTCAGTATAGTAATCCGGATGATCGATCGGATCGAGGCGGGGAAGATAATCGGTATTAAAGACACAGGCATCCGCTCCGAACTGGACTACCTGCGCATGAAAGTGGGGCATTGCTGTCCCGTCACGGCCGAACAGAAAAAACAGCTGGGTATCGACCGGATCACTCACTAACCGGAAGTGAATCATGCGATCGATCAGGCCGTCATCGCTACCTTGCCACAGCCGCAGGGCACCGGCATCAGTCGTCGGGTCGTCGGCACGAAACAGCGCCATCTGCGGCCCACCGGTCTCATCAGTAAGCTCTTTCAGCGCCCGACAGGCCAGGGTCCTGTCGATAAGATTATTGATGTATTCAAAGCCAAACATAATAAAAACAATAATTTAAGTAAATAAAATAGAACGAGTCGAAGATAAAGCCGTTAACCCCATCTGGATTAGCTTTCACTTGATTGTAGGCTGATACCCATAGCGACGGCTTCTTGCTTGTTTGATTATCCACTGTGCAAAATGGCAATGTGAATATATTGCTTTCTGCATCACTGTCATTCACCGGTCGGGTGGTGACCGGGGTCGGTCAGGGTGCCGGCTTTACGCAACTGGACTGGGTACGTGAGCAGTTTTTGCAACATTGTGGTGTTGATCCATATCCGGGAACCCTGAATCTTGTCCTGGCGGCAGACGCCGACCGGCGGGCATGGCGCCGACTGCGGGCACGCGGAGGTCGGCGCTTGCTGGCACCGCGCGAAGCCTGCGATGCCATGGTGCACTCAATCAGCATTGCCGACAGCGTGACTGGTGTGATTGTAATCCCCGAGGTTGATGATTACCCGGCAGATCAGGCTGAGATCGTTGCCGCGGTCAATCTTCGCCAGCATCTGGATGTTGCTGACGGTGATGTCGTCAGGCTTAAGAGTTATGACTGGCATCCGCCGCAAGCGATTATTTTCGATGTTGACGGCACATTGTTGAATTCACTCGATGGTTATCAACTGGCAGCCAGTCGGGCAGCTGCGGCCTACGGTTATAGCGTAAGTTACGACCATTTGCGTCAGGCACTGAATACAAATCGGCCATTCTGGGATTTTATCATTCCACCCGACAGGCAAGCTGATCAGGGTTTGCGGGCTGAATTGCGCGCCGCGACCAGGCGGCATTGGCCGGCTGCCATGAATGAAGTTGTCGATGTTTTTCCGGGCTGTGGGGCGGCACTGAGTTCCCTGAGACAGGCCGGGATTCGCCTGGCCATTTATACCGGTTCCGGTGGCGAGTCTTTCCCGCCGTTACGCAAGGCCGGGTTAATGGATTTATTTGAAGTCATTATTACCGGCAAGGATGTTCGGGCGCGCAAGCCTGATCCGGAAGGTATTCGCTTATGCCTGGATAAACTCGGCCTGCGACCACCGGAGGCTGTTTATATCGGTGATTCATGTGCCGATGTTGCCGCCAGCCATGCAGCCGGTGTGGCGGCGCTGAGTGTGCTGACCGGCGCAGGGGATTCCGCCAGCCTGAGCGCCGCCGGTACGCACCGTATCCTGTCCAGTGTGGCTGAGTTAGCCGATTTATTTGTGTCCGGCCAACAGCACCGGTAAAGCTGAACAGATAACGGCTATGGCAACTCAGATTATGCCGTCATCCTTCAGTTTGGCCTGATCTGCAGCGCTGATTCCCAGTAATCCGCCAAGAATTTCATCGTTGAAGGCGCCGACGGCGGGGCCCGGCCAATCGGTACGGCCAGGTGTCCTGCTGAATTTTGGTGCCATGCCGGGGATCTTCAGGGGTTTGCCGTTTACTTCAACTTCTTCAAACAAGCCCCGGGCGTTGAAATGCTCATCGGCAAGCATATCTGCAACGTTATAGATCGGGCCGGACGGAACGTGTGCTTCTTCCAGCAGGGTCAGCGCCGTCGCGGAGTCCAGTGAGCAGGTCCATTGTGTTATGGCAGCATCGATCTCCGCTTCGTGCTCGACACGCCCGGCATTATTGGCAAAGCGCGGGTCTGTGCCCATCTCAGGACGACCCATCTTGTCGCACAGGCGCTTGAATATGGAGTCACCGTTGGCGCCAATGATGATGAATTTACCGTCGGTACAACGGTAGGTATTGGTCGGAACGATGCCGGTCAAAGTCGAACCCGACGGTTCCCGAACGATTCCGGCGCCGTCAAATTCAGGCACGACACCCTCGAGCATGTTGAACACCGATTCGAATAGCGCCGTATCAATGATCTGGCCACTACCGTCCGGGTCTTTCAGGCGCTGAACCAGGGCCATAACAATCCCAAGGGCGGTATGGAGCCCGGCCAAAGTATCGCCGAGGCTCAGGTTGGGACGCACAGGCGGGCCATCCGGAAAGCCGTTCACGTAGCGCAGGCCGCCAACACCTTCGCAGACCGAAGCAAATCCGGGTTTGGAGGCATAGGGACCGTCCTGACCGTACCCGGAGATGCGGGCATAGATCAGGCCCGGGTTGCTGGTCTTGAAGGCATCAGGCCCGAGGTCCCATTTTTCCATCCTGCCGGGGCGAAAATTCTCGACAACGGCATCGGCTTTTTCGATTAGCTGGCGGACGATCGCCTGGCCTTGTTCGCTGCGCAGATTCGCGGTGACACATTTCTTGTTGCGCCCCAGGCTATGCCACCACCATGAGGTTCCGCTGTCATCCAGAACCCGCCACTTGCGAATGGGGTCGCCGTCCCCGGGTGATTCGATCTTAATGACTTCAGCGCCAAAATAGCCGAGGATGCAGCCCACGAAGGGACCAGCAAGCAGCTGGCCAACTTCAATAATGCGAAAGCCGTCAAGAGGACGGGCGTCAGGTCCATTCATAGTGATTGATCCGGTAGCAAGTTGTTGCGGGTCTTAGTGTCCGCTTACATTCTGATTCCTGAAATGAGGCTTATCACCCCATCCTTCAAGTCTAGCGCGAAATGTTGACGAAGTAACGAACCCAGGTTGCGCCCTGTGTCGAATTGGAGAGTAATTTAACATTATGTGTGCAACAGTGGCGGGTCGATTGGCAAATTATTCAAGCGGCAACTCTTGCTATCATAAGGGCGTAGCCTGACCGCAGTAGTGAAAGGACAGGAACTTCGGCCCATCAAAATAGGTCTCTTCCAGTTCCAGGAAGCGAAAACCTGCTGTTGCGATCAAGGGTGAGATCTGACGATCAAGGCTGCACCCGGCCAGTATTTTGAACGCCGGCGTCATGCGCCGTTGCAAGCGGGCAATTTTCTCGTCCGGAGCCTGACCGTGTTCGAGAAACAGCAAGCGGCCGCCCGGCTTTAAAACCCGTCGCATTTCCTGCAGAGCCGATTCGATGGGAGGAATAGAGCACAGTGTCCATGTCGTTACGATGGTATCGATACTGTTCGTCTCAAGCGGTATGTCTTCAGCGCCACTGTTAATAATATCAACCGGAAAAACGGTGTTTTGGATAATCTCCTCTGCCTTGTCCAGCAGTTTTCCGGATGGCTCCAGGCCAAAGAAATGATCAATATTTGCAGAGTAGTAGGGCAGGTTCATGCCAGTGCCAAAACCAACTTCAAGTACTCGCCCGGTTGCCTGCGGCGCTACCAACGGCCGGTGCTGGCGGATAGCCTTATTTTTCATACCACGTTCGATCAGGATCGGTTGTATGTGCTCGGTATAAAACCCCATTATTGCCTCAATGAGTTACTGCATGCTTTTGCATCGGTATATTGGAGATCTGACTCGATACGATGTTGTCCGGTTAGTTCGAGCGATTTTTTTGCTCAATACCGTCAGCGATCAGTTCAATGAAGTCGGATTCGCTGTTGACGTCACTGATGAGACTGGCATCGACGGTGTAAGCATGTTCGCTGGCTATTGCTTCGTAAATAGGTCTGCGATGCTCAAGCAGTTTGGGGAAAATCCATTCGACGAAGCGGTCCGGCTCAATTTCCTCAGTCGAGCCGAGTTTCTCCTGTGCGAGATACTCGGCAAGTTTCCTGTCAAGAAAGGTGTCATTGAAAAATAATGGTTTCGGATTACTGACCGCTCGTTGAATCAGTTCTGCTTCCATCTCCGGATCACATTCAAGATACAGGATCAGCGTATGTTGCTTTAATGCATCAATAGCCGGCCCCGGGGGTAATTCACAAATACTGCCGCCGGCATCGTTCAGAAAGTGATCATAGCCATAGATTTCGTGTGCCTTATCGATGAATTCAATAACGTCGCACATTGCCGCCGCTTCAGCTTGCATATGCAGTGACTGTCGGCGCTTGAATTCGTCGATTGGCAGGCCGCCCAAATCGGCACAACCGATTTTGCCGAGAAACGTCGATACCGGTTCGAGGTTATGCACGCTGATATTATTGGCAATATAGATGGAATCGCTGCGCAACAGGTCTTTGAGGAAGTCAATCTGCATGGCCTGACGCTTGATATTGTCCAGAATCGGCTCGGCCAGGTACTTTGTGCCGATCCGATAGTCACCGCTGTAGTGAAACCAGTTGGTTTTTGGCAAACGGTTGGCGAGATGCGTTTTACCCACCCCTGACATGCCGAGCAACGTTACCGCCTTTTGTGACCAGTTAACGAATTCATCACGCGTCATCAACATGCTTTCACCAGTTAAATAAAATTATAAATAATATCAGTATTATAAAGTAATTAATTAATTATAATTAGAGATTTGATGCTGTAGTAAATTGAGCGCGAATTCTTACAGTCCGGCAAGTTTTCAGTGCTGGTCCAGGGCCCCGGTACTGGGATGCTGTGCATTATCATGTGGATATTTCAGCGGTCGGTCAGCAAGAATCCGTTGGCTCGTGTTGAGCAGTTCATCACTAAGCACCATTGTAATCGTTTGCGTGTCCACGGCAATTTTGCCCAGATCGAATTTGGTCGCGGCGCTTAATATCCATGAGTTCGGGGTAAGTAGCATCGCTGAAAGATTTGATTACCGTCTGTTGATCGACCCGGTTAACAATCGATTTTTCCAGACAGGCTTGATCCTGTTTTGTGCTGACGTGGGCGACGAAGATTCTTGGCATCGTGATCGAGATCCTGTCCCTAGAATTATTTATAATCCTGCGCCTATTTGCAATGCTGAAGACTGCCGTTCTGACCCAGAACAGGTATCATAAGCGACTTTTGCCGGATCCCATGGAAGCTGGTGGCCCGGTAAAAGCGAGGCTGTAGCGGCAAGCCGCAGGTGCAGGTTCCTGCCGCGCTGGTCACGCCAGGACAGAGCTGAGTGGCTGGAAGTCGCATCCGCTGGCTGTGTTATACGTTGGTTGTTGATGTTTGCAACTGTATTTGGGGGGCATCCCCCGTGTTTACCGGAAATTAAGGGCAAATGGTCCAGAACGCTTGGCAAGTTCATAAATTTGGTGGCAGTAGCCTGACCGATGCACAATGTTTTGGTCAGGTAGCGGATATTCTGTTAACCGGGTCATCAACTCGTCAGGCCGTTGTTGTTTCGGCCATGGGAGGCATGACAGACGCGTTATTAACCCTGGTCTCGGCGGCGGAGGATTCTGCGGATGCTATTAAGCCGGGTCTGCAAACGATTAAAGACCGCTATGCACAGACCCTGCAGGAGTTGATCGGGGGCACACCGGCGGCTGATGTGATCATGAACCAGTTTCAGGCCGAACTCGTCGATGCTGCGGACGTTTTGCAGGCGATCTCGCTGGTCGGGGCGGCAGCTGAGCGCAGCAGATCCCTGATTTCAGGATTTGGCGAAATATGGTCGGCGCGACTGTTGAGTGCATTTCTCACCAATAAGGTCGCTGCTAAAGACCGCGAATGTAACGTTAAATGGGTCGATGCACGTGAACTGATCGTGGTCAGGCACGGTGAAATGGGTCCGGCTGTCCAGTGGGCTGCATCACAGGAAAAAACGGCGCGCCATTTTAACGCCGAAACAAATGGTATTGCGGTTATAACCGGTTTTATTGCTTCGGATCCGGAAGGGCTGCACACGACGTTGGGACGCAATGGCAGTGATTTTTCAGCTTCAATTATAGCCACCTTGCTGGACGCTGACTCGATTCACATCTGGACTGATGTCGATGGTGTCATGAGTGCGGATCCGAACCGGGTGCCCGAAGCCACGGTGATACCGGATCTGTCATACAGCGAAGCGATGGAACTCGCATACTTTGGTGCAAAAGTAATTCATCCGCAAACGATGTCACCTGCCGTAGAAAAAGCGATCCCGATCTGGATAAAGAATACTTTCAACCCGGGCGTGCGAGGTTCAAAGATTGGCCTGGTCGACAATCTCAAAGCTGGAATCAAAGGTGTGACCTCGGTTGACGATGTTGTACTCGTCAACCTTGAAGGTGCGGGCATGATCGGCGTGCCGGGCACTGCCGATAGATTATTTGGTGCGCTCCACGATGCAGGTATATCGGTTACGCTGATTTCACAGGCCAGTTCGGAACATTCAATTTGCTTTGCGGTACCGAAAAGTGCAGCCACGACGGTTAGTCAGGTTGTCCGGCAGGCTTTTCGCAATGAACTAGAGCAGAACCTGATTCAGAATGTCGGGGTTCAGGAACACTGCAGCATTATTGCTGTGGTCGGTGATGGCATGGCTGGGTTGCCCGGAATTTCCGCCAAGTTTTTTGGCACACTTGGCGCCGCCGGAATAAACGTTAAAGCCATTGCTCAGGGCTCGTCGGAGCGTAATATCTCGGCAGTCATCAGCCAGGCAGATGAGACGCGTGCACTGCGTGCCGTACATTCAGGTTTCTATTTATCCGCCAAAACCATTTCAATCGGATTGATCGGTCCGGGAAATGTGGGCGGCAAGTTGCTGGACCAGATGGCCCTCCAGGCTGGGCAGTTGCGGGCTGATTTCGGCCTTGATTTTAGGCTGCGTGCCATTGCCACCTCGACACGCATGCACCTGTCAGAGCGGTTCGTAGACCTTAACGATTGGCGCAGCATTCTTGACAGCAGCAGTGAGCCACTTGACTGGGATGCATTCTCCGCACATGTCAATGCTGAGCACCTGCCGCATGCAGCAATCCTGGATTGCAGTGCCAGCGAACAAGTGGCTGAGAGATACCTGGGCTGGTTTACACACGGGATTCATGTTGTGACGCCGAACAAGAAAGCGCACAGCGGTTCATTGGAGTATTACCACGCACTGCATCAGCAGCGTCATCAGCATGGTGCACATTTTTTATATGAGACGACCGTCGGGGCCGCCTTACCGATTATTGAAACACTACGCGATCTGCGCCAGACCGGTGATGAGATTACCAGTATTGAGGGAATTTTCTCCGGTACGCTGGCGTATCTGTTTAATGTATTCGATGGTGAAGTGCCGTTTTCGCAAATTGTCCGTGAGGCACGGGACAACGGTTACACGGAACCGGACCCGCGTGACGATTTATCGGGTATGGATGTAGCCCGTAAAGTCATTATCCTGGCGCGCGAAATGGGTATGCAGTTAGAACTGGAAGATCTTGTTATTGAAAGCCTGGTGCCTGATGGACTCGATCAAGGTAACGTCGATGATTTTCTCAATGCACTGTCGGAATTTGACGCGGCCATGAAACAGCGCTGGAGTGATGCGCACGCAAAGGGGCATATCCTGCGTTATGTCGGACGCCTGAGCCATGATGACGGCGCAACGGTGCAACTTGAATCATTACCGGCCGATCATGCATTTGCCAACATGAACCTGACTGACAACATCGTGCGCTACGTATCGCGTCGCTACAGTGACAATCCCCTCGTGGTTCAGGGGCCAGGTGCCGGACCGGCAGTAACTGCGGCCGGTGTATTTGCCGACCTGTTGCGACTGGCATCTTATCTTGGTGCGCGTCGCTGAGTTGGTTGCTATGGATTTCATCAGTACCCGTAGCAAACACGCGGTTCGTCTCGAGCAGGCCATCATGAGTGGCACGGCGCCTGATGGCGGACTCTATGTCCCTGATATGTTGCCCGCCCATGAGCTTGACAGGTTTGCAGGTGTGGATACTTTTGCCTCTATAGCGGCACGCTTCCTCGCACCTTTTTTCACCGGTGCAAGCCTGGAATCGGCGCTGCCGGACATTTGCCATGAGGCTTTGAACTTTCCTGTACCGTTACATCGTTTGCCCGATGAACCGCATGCTGTATCGGTGCTGGAGTTGTTTCACGGGCCCACGGCAGCCTTTAAGGATGTCGGCGCTCGATTCCTCGCCGCAACAATGGTTTCGATCATCGAGAAAGGCGAGTATGCGCAACCGCCGGTTACCATTCTGGTTGCAACATCGGGCGATACCGGCGGTGCGGTTGCGGCGGCCTATCACCGTAAACCCGGCACCCGGGTGATCGTTCTGTTTCCTGATGGGCGGGTATCACCGCGCCAACAGCATCAACTGACGTGCTGGGGCGATAATGTCACCGCCTTGGCGGTACGTGGTGAATTCGATGACTGTCAGCGACTTGTTAAAGCTGCATTTGCTGATGCCGCTCTGAATTCTGCGCATAACCTGGTTTCAGCCAACAGTATTAATGTCGGTCGCCTGCTGCCGCAAACGGCGTATTACGCGAAAAGCAGCCTCGAACATTATCGTGCCACGGGGGAGGTGAGTAATTTCATCGTGCCAACCGGCAACCTTGGTAACGGCTTTGCCTGTGTCTGGGCAAGGCGTATGGGTATGCCGATCGGTCGCATCGTGTTTGCGACCAACGAAAATACAACCATTCCGGATTTCCTGAGCAAAGGAGAATATGAACCGCGGCCCAGCAAAGCGACCTTGGCTTCGGCGATGGACGTGGGTGATCCGAGCAATATGGAAAGATTACGGGCACTGTGTGGTGATGTTGATGGTATTCGTGAAATTGTCAGCGCCAGGTCCGTCAGCGACGCCGTGATTCGCACGACGATCAGGGATGAATACGCACGTCATGGAATTGCCTGGTGCCCGCACACGGCGACCGGCCTGCATGTTTATCGCAGTTTACCGGCAGCGGAACAGCAAGCCGGACACTGGGTGGTCGTTGCCACCGCTCATGCAGCAAAATTCGATACTATTGTTGAGCCTTTGCTGGATCAGCACATTGAGCCACCGACCGAATTGGCCCGGTTACTCGACTGGTCGGTTGATTATAAGACCATCGATGCAGAACTGGACCAGGTTGCACAAGCACTTTAAGTTGACCAATCGGTCAGGTGTCAATAAGACATGAATGCCTTGTTGCAGCATGAAATGTTGATTCCGGCCATGGCCGGCAGTGTTCTGCTGCTGGTGCTCATCGCCATTGCCATCCATTACAAGCGCAGGGGGGAGCGTCCGGAGCAGCGGCTGCGGTCTGTAGCCGATGACCTGTTGGCGAATTTTCTGATTCCAAACGGTGATGAAGGCGAGATTACCGTCGGCTTGGCGTTGCTAACCCGATGCGGTATCGTGATTGTCGATCTGAAAGATGTCGAGGGTAATGTATTCGGCAGTGATACCATGCAGGACTGGACGGTTATTTCAGATGATCGTCGGTTTACATTCAGTAACCCCCAGTTCGCGCTCTATGATCGCATGGCCGCAGTTCGGCGGCTTGTTGGTGATGTTCCGGTTAGTGGTTATGTCGCATTTACAAAGCGAGGCGAATTCAGCAAGGGGCTACCATCTGCTGTGATTCAACTGGATGCACTGGTGAACAATTTGCAGGCCGAGAGTCAGGATCTAGCGGGCGATGCGATGCTTGGCTGGCTGTCACAATGGGATGCATTGCGTGAAATCGCGCTTACGGTGCAGGTTGATCACCTGCTAAAGAATTAGAGGCATAAAAAGTACTGGCCAGGTGAAAGTTTGGTGCCGTGACAACTTTTACATAAATTATGAGGAAAGTGCTTTAAATATATGATAATTATGATTAAATTATCTTAATAAAATTATTATTAAAGTCACTATCCCTTTATGTAAAATTTGTAATGTTCCGGTAACCGCTGTGTCAGGGGGTACTGGTTATAGTATCACCCGTTGCCCGATTTTCCCTTATCAGGTCACAATCCTCCACCAAGCCCCGTTCCTCCAGCGGGGTTTGGTGTTATGGGGTTGGTTACCCGGCAATGAAGTCCGTGCTGAATCGGGCGCTCAGTTTGCAGATAATCCAAACAATATTTCGCTATTGCGGGTGGCTGCTTCGGCAACGCGTTGTGCTGTCTGGTCCATGTAACGGGCAACTGCTGCCAGTATATGCGGCAGCACCGATGGTTCGTTGCGACGACCATCGGGCTTGTCTTGCAGATCGCGCGGCAGCAAATAGGGCGCATCGGTTTCCAGCATGATACGGTTCAGCGGCAGATACCGCACAGCCTCCTGCAGATCGTGGCCCCGGCGTTCATCGCAGATCCAGCCCGTGATACCTATGTACAAGCCCATGTCGAGACAGGCACGCATCTCATCGCGGCTACCGGTGAAACAGTGGGCGACACCACCGGGAATTTCATCAAATGTATTCCTGAGCAGGGCAATGAAATCATCATGTGCGTCACGCTGATGAAGAAAGACAGGCTTTTGCACTTCGATGGCAAGATTCAGCTGTTTTTCGAATGCAACGAGTTGCGCTTCGCGCGGTGAGTAATTACGAAAATAGTCGAGTCCGCATTCACCAACGGCTACGATCTGTTGCTGGTTTGCAAGCCCGCTGAGCGCCTTGAAGGAGTGATCATCGAGTTCCTCGGCATGATGTGGATGCACTCCCGCAGTTGCGTACAAGGTGCCACGATGCAGGTTGGCAAGTGCCAGCGCGTCGCTGCTGGCTTCAAGCGTTGTACCGGTTACAATCTGGCGACTGACACCTGCATCGATCGCCCGTTGCAGAACCTCGTCACGATCCTTGTCAAACGCGTCATGGGTCAGATTTGCGCCAATGTCGATCAGTTCATGCATGGCCAGGTATCTCTTTTAATGCGTTAACCAGCTGCCGGCTGTACCTGAGCCGAGGTGCCGGAACCGGTCATGGCGACAATATGTTGCGAGCGATCAGAGCCGGAGGAAAAGTATCGAATTCACGCTCAGATCCCATTTTTACTCGGGCAAGCAACCCGTGATGCCACTCACAGCAGCGTCTTTAGTCACAATTGCCCACGCTATGCAGCGAGTTGCCGCAATACATAGTGCAAAATGCCGCCATTCCGGTAGTAATCGCGCTCCTTGGGCGTATCGATACGCACCTGAACCTGAAATTCAATACTGCCGCCATCAGTTTGTGTGGCCGTAACGGTTACTTGTTCGGCGTCACCATTATCAAGGCCGGTAATATCAAATGACTCCGTACCATCCAGGCTCAGCGTTTCGGCTGACTCGCCGGCATGGAATTGCAAGGGCAACACGCCCATACCGATCAGGTTGGAACGGTGGATTCGTTCATAGGTTTCTGCAATAACTGCTTGAACTCCAAGTAGTTTAGTCCCTTTGGCCGCCCAGTCACGCGAGGAGCCCATGCCGTATTCCTTGCCGGCGATGACGATCAGCGGGGTAGCGGACGAGGCGTAGCGCATGGCTGCCGCATAGATCGTCATTTGTTCGCCATCAGGCTGGTAGCGGGTCCAGCCACCTTCAGTTCCCGGCGCCAGGCGGTTACGCAGGCGAATATTGGCAAATGTTCCGCGCATCATGACTTCATGATTGCCGCGCCGTGAGCCGTAAGAATTAAAGTCCTGAGGGTCTACACCTTGTTCTACCAGGTACATGCCGGCCGGCGAATCAGCGGTGAATGAGCCGGCGGGAGAAATGTGATCAGTGGTGACATTGTCGCCCAGCAAGGCCAGCGCCCGGGCGCCATGAATATCACTGACGGTGTCGGTGGTTAGTGACATATTCTCGAAGTAAGGCGGGTTGCGCACATAAGTGGAGTCCGGTGCCCATGCATAGATGTCACTGGTTGCTACATCTAGGCCATGCCAGTTTTCATCACCGGCAAATACACCTTCATAACTGGCCTGAAACATTTCCGAATCAATGGTGGCGGTCATGACCTCCTGAATTTCCGCCTGCGATGGCCAGATGTCCTTAAGATAGACAGGGTTGCCGGCGGTATCGGTGCCGAGTGCGTCGTTGACCAGGTCAATGGCCATTGAACCGGCGAGGGCGTAGGCCACCACAAGCGGTGGCGAGGCCAGGAAGTTCATCTTGACCAGCGGATGAATGCGACCGTCAAAATTACGGTTACCGGATAATATGCTGCAGCCGAGCAGATCATTATCTTTAACGGCGGCCGCTATCGGTGCATCGAGCGGACCGGAATTACCGATGCAGGCAGTGCAGCCGAAGCCGACCACATTAAACCCCAGTGCATCGAGATCCGCGGTCAGGCCAGACCGGTCAAGATAATTGCTGACCACACGCGAACCGGGGCCAAGGGTGGTCTTGACCCATGGTTGCGACTGCAGGCCGAGCGCAACGGCTTTGCGCGCCAGCAAACCGGCGCCGATCATGACCGAAGGGTTCGAGGTATTAGTACAACTGGTGATGGCCGCGATCAGGATGGCGCCATCCCGGAGTTCGAAGGTCTCCTCATGCTTTGTTACGCTCGCCGCACGAACGTGCTCAATACCGGCCTTTTGGCGTAATTTGGCAAAGGTATTTGCCGCCGTGCTGAGCAGGATGCGATCATGTGGCCGGCTCGGACCGGATATACAGGGTTCCACAGAGTTCAGATCAAGTTCGACTACATCCGTAAACAGGGGGTCCGGCTGTCCGGCTTCTCGCCACATGCCCTGAGCGCGCGCATAGGCTTCGATGAGTTCAATTTGCTGCGCATCGCGGCCGGATAGCTGCAGGTATCGAATCGTCTCGCCATCAATTGGGAAAATGCCGCAGGTACTGCCAAATTCCGGGGCCATATTGGCGAGTGTTGCGCGGTCTGAGAGCGGCAGGGCAGCCAGCCCGTCACCAAAGAATTCGACAAATTTACCCACCACGCCTTGCTCACGCAGCATCTGCGTAACCGTCAGGACGAGGTCGGTAGCCGTCGTGCCTTCCCTGAGTTGGCCGGTCAGGCGAAAACCAATGACCTGCGGGATGAGCATCGTAATCGGTTGACCGAGCATGGCGGCTTCAGCTTCAATGCCCCCAACGCCCCAGCCGAGTACGCCCAGACCATTGATCATTGTAGTATGCGAATCAGTGCCGACGACCGTGTCCGGGTAGGCAACCCGTTCGTCGTTCTGCTGGTTAGCGAAGATAACGCGCGCCAGGTATTCGAGGTTGACCTGGTGGACGATGCCTGTGTTCGGTGGTACGACACGAAAATTATCAAACGCATTCTGACCCCAGCGCAAAAAAGAGTAACGTTCCTGGTTACGCTTGAACTCAATGGCATTATTTTCAGTCAGTGCGGTCGCGCTACCATAATGATCGATTTGCACCGAGTGGTCGATGACAAGTTCGGCCGGGGATAAGGGGTTGATTTTTTCGGCATCGCCGCCGAGTTTGACGACCGCATCACGCATTGCCGCCAGGTCAACAACGGCCGGGACACCGGTAAAGTCCTGCATAATGACCCGCCCGGGGGTGAAGGCGATTTCGTGGCTGGGTGTTGCGTGCGGATCCCAGTTGGCCAGCGCGGCGATATCTTCGGCACTGACATCCTCGCCATCAGCGTGGCGCAACAGGTTTTCCAGCAAAATTTTCAGCGAGTAGGGCAGACGTTCAACATGCCCTTCTGTCACGGCCTGTAACGAATAAATCTGGTAATCGGTCCCGCCAACATTAAGAACCGTTTTTGCATCGACAACATCTGCCATGGAGTACTCCGAATTGATGACCTGAAATTATGGGGGCGGAATTATAACGGAGCGCGGCCGGTCGCGACCACAGGGTTTTTTTCAGACCGGGCAGAATCGATCGGGCCGCCGCCGAGACATTCGTCACCAGTATAAAAAACGGCATATTGGCCCGGCGTGACAGCCCACTGGGGTGTGTCAAACTCAACCTGAAGGCCGCCGCTTGTATGACGGCTTACCAGGCACGGCACATCCTGTTGCCGGTAGCGTGTCTTGACAGCGCAGCGGAAACTCGCCTGGTTGGTGAGTTCGGCCGGTTCGTCATTAATCCAGTGCGGTGTCGATGTGACAAGCCCCTCGGACCACAGCAACGGATGATCGCGGCCCTGCACGACGATTAGTTTGTTGCGCGCTTCGTCCTTGGCGGCGACAAACCAGGGTTCGTTAGAGCCGGCTGCCAAGCCGCCAATGCCCAGTCCCTGGCGCTGACCGAGCGTGTAATACATCAGTCCGTCGTGTTTGCCAACGCTGCGACCTTCAGGCGTGACGCTCTCACCCGGTTCACCGCTCAGGAACCGGCCGAGGAACTCACGAAACGGGCGCTCACCGATGAAACAAATCCCGGTGCTGTCCTGCTTGTCGTAGACACTCAAGCCGTACTCGTGGGCGATGCGTCTGACTGCGGATTTCTCCATGGCGCCGAGTGGAAATATTGTTTGCTCGAATGCTTTGGCGCCGACCTGATGCAGGAAATAGCTCTGATCCTTGTTGCCATCGATGCCTTTGAGCAATCGCGTCTGCTGACCGTTGTCTATACGTGCGTAATGGCCGGTAGCAATCAGTTCACCACCCAGCCGGTGTGCGTAGTCCAGAAAGACGCCAAACTTTATTTCACGATTACATAGAACATCCGGGTTCGGCGTCCGACCGCGTGAATACTCGGCGAGAAATTCGGTAAATACCTGTTCGCGGTAATCTGCCGTAAAATTGACATGATGCAGGGGGATACCAAGATCATGACAAATCTTGCGAGCATCCTGCAGATCGGTGGCAGCGGTGCAGTAACTGTCGTCATCTTCCCAGTTTGTCATATGCAATGCGGCGACATCATGGCCCGCACGGATAAGCTGGATAGCGGCGACCGCCGAGTCGACGCCGCCCGACAAAGCAACAATAATCTTTTTGCATCCCGGACCCATGCGGGAATTATCGCATGGTGTGACTGCCAGTTGCGTCAGACGTACAATTCCCGCCTTTCTGTTTGCACGCTTGAGGAATTCCAGACCTGGTTAAACAGGCCGAGATAACGGCGGGCAACAGCCGGTTCGTGGGTATCAGCAATGCCCTCCCATTTACTGGAATCAACTCGGTAGATCAGGGCGTTTTCATCGGCAATCAGGAAAGCTTCACGATGGTTGCGGTACTCTTCGCTAACATTGCGAAACTCAATGCAGGCAGTGAGTCGACGAGCCAGTTGCACAAACGGATTGCGATTGTGCATGACACGTGCGGGGTTGGTGATCAGGATTCGAATACGTACAAAGGGTTTACCAAGCGCCAGGCGCTTAACGGCCGCAAGGAATCGTTCATTATTAAAAATGGCAGGTTCCAGGCTGGATGAGAAAATAGAGATACGTCGATCGGTTGACTCAATAATGCGGATAGTCGCATCCAGGGTTTCGTTAACGGAGGTCAGAACCCAGCGACGGTCTTGAGCAGGTAATGCCTGCATGCAATATATTCCTCCAACGTGACTGATAATGCGGCCTGAGCCCATCTGTACAAAGCGATTTTATGCCATGCGCAGATTGCACTGATTGCAACTGTGTCACGTTTCAGGATTTTTTTTCGCCGTGCTACCGGTCAGTCGTCCGCGTTATCCTTCAGTTTGCCCGCCAACTCTTCAGCAAGCCCCGTGTAGCTGCCGGGTTCGAGGTCAAGCAGGGCAGACCTGGCGGCGTCAGGAATATCAAGAGTCATGATAAATTCGCGTAGCTTGTCGGCATTTATCCTGGCGCCACGCGTCAGGTTCTTCATCTGTTCGTAAGCATCGCCATGACCATAGCGTCGCATGACGGTCTGGATGGCTTCACCAAGTACTTCCCAGTTGGCATCCAGGTCGGCCTGCATGCGCTCGGCATCCGGGCGCAATTTACCGAGACCGGTCAGCATGGACTGATAGCCAAGCATGCTGTGACCGATTGCAACACCCAGGTTGCGTAATACTGTCGAGTCAGTCAGGTCACGTTGCCAGCGGGACACCGGCAACTTTTCAGAGAAATGCCGAAGCAGCGCATTGGCAACGCCAAAATTTCCCTCGGCATTTTCGAAATCAATCGGGTTGACCTTGTGCGGCATGGTTGAAGAACCAACTTCGGTCGAGATTTGTTTTTGCTTGAAGTAGCCGAGCGAAATATAGCCCCAAATGTCGCGACAGGCATCGAGCAGGATGGTGTTAATCCGGGCAAGCGAATCGCAATATTCGGCAATCCAGTCATGTGGTTCTATTTGGGTTGTGTACTCATTCCAGGTCAGACCGAGTGATTCGATAAAGGTGCGACTCAGTGCCGGCCAGTCCGCTTGTGGATAAGCAATCAGATGGGCGTTGAAATTGCCGACCGCGCCATTGATTTTGGCCAATGTGGGTACTGCCTTGAATAGCTCATCCTGACGTTCCAACCGGGCAACGATATTTGCCATTTCCTTGCCGAGCGTTGTCGGGCTGGCGCTCTGACCATGGGTTCGTGCCAGCATTGGCTGTGCTGCGAGCGTGCCGGCCAGGGCATGAAATTTTTCGATGACACGCCTTAGTGTCGGCCTTATCACTTCACTTCTTCCTTGCCTGAGCATCAGTGCATAAGTGATATTGTTGATGTCTTCAGAGGTGCAGGCAAAATGCACGAAAGGCCGGATTCGGCTGAGATCCGTATCGCCATCGAGTTTTTCTGCTATCAGGTACTCAACGGCTTTAACGTCATGATTGGTGGTCGCTTCAATCTCTTTGACCTTGCGCGCGTGCTCACGAGCAAAGTTTTCGGCAAGCTGGTTCAGGTATTCGTTGACAACCGGTGTCAACGGCTTAAGTTCGGTTATCTCAGGGCGATCAGCGAGGAACTGTATCCAGCGAACCTCGGTAAAAGTGCGCAGCCTGATCAGTCCATACTCACTGAAGACTTCACGAAAGCTGTCACACTTGCGAGCATACCGGCCGTCCAGCGGCGAGATGGCGGTTAACGAACTGGGTTCCATGTTTCTGTTTCCATCAGTCGGTTTCGATGTCAGGTCATCAGGCTTAGTAATAAATCAGGAAAGATTCATAGGCTGATGTTTTTAAAAGAAATAAGATTATACATAAATCATCTGTCTGTTACGATTAACCGGGGTCGGTACTCTACACTGATTCAGGGCGATGAACGAGTTTTAACGGCCACTTACCCCGATAGCGCACTGAGACCGGAGGCACGTTAAAATGCTCCATCAGGTAGTTATTTTTAAAATCTTTCAGGAGCGATAGATGACGGACGGATTTCGTATAGAACAAGACAGCATGGGTGAATTGCAGGTTCCCGAAAAAGCCCTATGGGGTGCGCAGACCCAGCGTGCGGTTCAGAATTTCCCGATCAGTGGCCTGTCGATGCCACGAGGATTCATTCGTGCGCTCGGGTTGATCAAGTGGGCCGCAGCCGGTGCAAATGCCGAACTGGGATTGATGTCCAGCAATAAAGCCAGCGTAATCCAGGGTGTTGCCCTGCAGGTTGCCGAGGGTAAATACGACGAACATTTTCCGATCGATGTATTTCAGACCGGCTCCGGCACCAGCTCAAACATGAATGCCAATGAAGTCATTGCAAAACTTGCCACCGAGAAACTCGGAGCAGTTGTGCACCCGAATGATGACGTGAATATGGGGCAGAGCAGTAACGATGTTATTCCAACCGCAATACACGTTGGCGCTGCCTTAATGATTGCTGAACAATTGTTGCCGAACCTGGGGTATCTGAAAGAGACGCTGGATGACAAGGCCAGCGAGTATCAGGAAGTTATCAAGACCGGGCGTACGCACCTGATGGATGCGATGCCGGTCAGCCTTGCACAGGAACTGGGTGGCTGGTCAAGCCAGGTCGGCCAGGCGATAGAACGCCTTGAACAGTCCATGGTGCGACTGTGTTGTCTCGCTCAGGGCGGTACTGCCGTTGGTACCGGTATCAATGCACACCCGAACTTTGGCGCCAAGGTTGCGGTATTGCTGTCCGAGAGCAGCCAGCTGGAATTTGCGCCGGCGGCCAATTACCTGCAGGCGCTGAGCAGTCAGGACACCGCGGTCGAGATTTCCGGTCAACTCAAGACACTGGCGGTGTCATTGATGAAGATTGCCAATGATCTGCGCTGGATGAACAGTGGGCCGCTGGCCGGACTGGGTGAAATAGCGCTGCCGGCGTTACAGCCGGGCAGCAGCATTATGCCGGGCAAAATCAACCCGGTCATACCCGAAGCTGTCGCCATGGTTGCGGCGCATGTCATTGGTAATGATGCGGCAATTACCATTGCCGGTCAGTCCGGTAATTTCCAGTTGAATGTCATGCTGCCCCTGGTGGCTTACAACCTGCTGCAGAGTATCCAGGTACTCGGCACAGCCTCTCAACAACTGGCGGACAAAGCCATCGCCGGGTTTACGGTCAATACCGACAACCTGAACCAGGCGCTGGAACGCAACCCGATACTCGTCACGGCGATGAATTCGGTTATTGGTTACGACAAGGGCGCTGCTATCGCGAAAAAGGCCTATGCGGAAGGGCGCCCGGTGCGAGACGTCGCCAGGGAAATGACCGATCTGAGCGACGAGGAACTCGATCGCTTGCTCGATCCGACCGAACTGACACGCGGCGGCATCAAGACCTGATCCGGCAGGGCAACCTTGAAGCAATTAATCGAGCGGCGGTTTAGGAATACGAAACCGCCTGCCGATCCGGTCGGCGCTGCGCTTGCCCGTCTGCCTGACGGCGTCGCCGGCGCATGGTTCAGTCAGCCGCTCATCAAGGCGGCTGTTCTGGTGCCGTTGATCGAACGTGAGTCAAGATTATCGGTGTTGCTGACGCAACGCACCGAACACCTTGACGATCATCCTGGGCAAATCAGCTTTCCCGGCGGGCGAGCCGAACCGGCTGATGCAGGGCCCCGCCAAACGGCATTACGTGAAGCCCGGGAAGAGATAGGCCTTGCTGACGAGTTGGTTAGCGTAGTCGGTTATCTGGATGCGTTGGCCGTGGTGACCGGGTTTGTCGTAACGCCTGTGGTTGGTTTTGTAGCCGCAGATGCCGAGTTCACGGTCGATCCGTTTGAGGTGGCCGAAATATTCGAGGTACCGCTCGAATTCTTTATGGATGACATGAATCATCGCCTCGGTGAACGGAATGTGAATGGTTATACCCTGCCATTCAGTGAGTATCACTTCGAACATCGACGCATCTGGGGAGCCACGGCGAAGATCATAAGTGATTTTATTAAAACTATGAAAAACAAAGAGATATCTAATTAATGCAGAAATTACTTGATATCATGCGTGAGTTACGAGACCCGCAAACAGGCTGTCCATGGGATCTTGCCCAGGACTTTCGCTCGATTTACCCATTTACAATTGAAGAGGCATATGAGGTCGCTGATGCCATCGAACGTGAAGACTGGCCGGGTTTGCAGGATGAACTTGGCGATCTTCTGCTGCAGGTTGTGTTTCATGCCCAGATGGCCGATGAACGCGGCCTGTTTACTTTTGCTGATGTCGTTGCTGCGCTCGGCCGCAAGCTGATACGTCGTCATCCACACGTTTTCGGCGATCACTCCGTGGGCACGGCGGACGCGCAGAGCGCTGCCTGGGCGAGTCATAAACAGGCAGAGCGGCAAGCCGCGGGGGTGGTTGGTCAGCTCGACGGCGTGGCCCGGGCACTGCCTGCCCTGGTGCGGGCTGACAAGCTCAGCCGACGTGCTGCCGGGGTCGGTTTCGACTGGCCGAACGTGGAGCAGGTACGGGGCAAGGTTGACGAGGAACTGGCCGAGCTGGATGCGGCCCGAACTACCGGGGATCACGCTGCTGTCAGTGAAGAACTGGGCGATTTGCTGGTGGCGATCACCAACCTGGCCCGCCATCTTGGAGTTGAGCCCGAGGCCGCGCTACGTGCCGGCAATGATAAATTTGTCCGCCGCTTCCAGGCGGTGGAAAAGCTCCTGGCCAGAAACGGCGAAGAGTGGTCTGATCTGGGCCTTGATGACATGGAAGAGCGCTGGCAAAGCGTTAAATCTGCCGAGTAGTCGCCTTATTTCAGCGTCACGGGGTTCCGGTGCCGGCGTTTATGCTGCGATAATCCGGAGCATGGATATGAAAATAAACATCAGGAGTGGCTGCGTGGACGGTGTGCTGTTGATCGATGATCGATTCGCGCCCATGAATGACAAAATGCTCGCCGCGGTCGACGCGCCATGAGCGGCACGGACAAAGCAACCTGGCATCCGGATAGCTGGCAGGGCCTGCCCGCCATCCAGCAACCGGTGTATGCCGATAGTGCACATGTGGACAGGGTTGTCGCACGTCTGGGCAAGTTGCCGCCGCTGGTAACCAGTTGGGAAATAGAGGCGTTACGCGAAAAGATTGCTGCTGCTCAAAAGGGCCGTGCATTTATTCTGCAGGGTGGCGACTGCGCAGAGAATTTCGATGAATGCACGTCTGAGAACATTGTCCGCAAACTGAAAATATTATTGCAGATGAGTGTGGTTATGACTGCCGGATTGACTCGTCCGATCATTCGAATCGGGCGTATGGCAGGTCAATTTGCCAAGCCGCGTTCGGCTGCCATGGAAACACGTGGCGGGGAGACGCTGCCGAGTTACCGCGGTGATCTGGTTAACCGCATGACATTTAACAGCAACGATCGGGAACCGGATCCGGAGTTGCTGCTGCGTGGTTATGAGCGTGCCGCTTTGACGGTAAATTTTATCCGTTCCCTGATCGATGGCGGATTCGCGGATCTGCACCATCCGGAAAACTGGGATCTCGACTTTGTCAGTCACTCGGCATCGGCAGTTGAATACCATCATCTTGTCGAGCGCATTGCCGATAGTCTGGATTTTTTCGAATCGATAACCGGCACCAAGATCAACCAGGCTCAGCGAGTTGATTTTTACACTTCACACGAAGCATTGCATTTGCTGTACGAGCAGGCGCAGACACGTTTTCTCGATCATCGTAACGAGTGGTATAACCTGACGACACACTTTCCCTGGGTTGGCATGCGCACTGCTGATCCGGACGGCGCACACATCGAATATTGCCGTGGTATACGTAACCCGATCGGGATAAAGGTGGGCAACGGAATTACGGATGAAGACCTGCAGCGGCTTATCGTTACGTTGAACCCGAATGGCGAAGAAGGGCGGTTGGTCCTGATTCATCGCTTTGGCGCCGGGCATATTGATGAGCAATTGCCGCGCATCATCAGGATTGTTAACGATTTGGAAGTCCCCGTGTTGTGGATGTGTGACCCGATGCACGGCAATACCGAGTCCGTAACCGGCGGCAGAAAGACGCGCCGACTCGTTAATATTATTAGCGAGATTGAGTCGGCTTTCCGAATCCATGACGAGGCCGGAACCATACTGGGTGGTGTACATCTTGAATTAACCGGTGAACATGTGACCGAGTGTGTTGGCGGTGCACGCGGACTGAATGAGCAGGACCTGGAAAAAGCCTACCTGACCCAGGTTGATCCGCGGTTGAACTATGAGCAGGCCATGGAAGTTGCTCTGCGCATCGCTGATCGTGCTACTGCGACCCCTGCGGCCTGATCCCGCCCTGATGGTGCGGCAGTATTCATGACCGCCGGATTTCAGCCTGGTTGCCGCAAATGTCCACGCCTGGCCGCGTTTCTCGACGAGGTGCGTGCTGAGTATCCGCGGTATTTCTCTCGTCCGGTGCCTTCCTTCGGTGATCCGGATGCTCGCTTGCTGATCGTCGGTCTCGCCCCGGGCAAGCATGGTGCAAATGCAACCGGCCGCCCGTTTACCGGTGACCATGCCGGCATCCTGCTTTACCAGACATTATTTGAATTCGGCTTTGGTTCTCAGCCATGCAGTAACAATGCCGACGACGGACTGATGCTGCGCGACTGCCGGATCACCAACGCGGTGCGCTGTTTGCCGCCCGAAAACAAACCCACGACCAGTGAAGTCGATACCTGCAATGCATACCTTGCCGACGAGTTGCTCAGCATGCCGGTTAACGGTTTTGTACTGGCACTCGGCACCATTGCTCACCGCTCGGTACTCAAGGCTCTGAACCTCAAGCTGTCTGCTTTTCGCTTCGGGCACGGGGCCGAGCATGAGATTGGTGCCGGGCTGAAATTGATCGACTCTTATCATTGCAGTCGTTACAACACGCAGACGCGGCGCCTGACCAGTGCAATGTTCACAGATGTATTTCGCCGACTGCGTGCGGCGCTGGATGACGGTGGCTGATCAGCGCATGGGCGAGCCCTTTAATGCAAAAAAATTCCTGGCGACCCTGAGTCAGCGCCCCGGGGTTTATCGCATGCTTGCTGCAGATGGCTCGATACTCTATGTCGGCAAAGCGCTTAATCTGAAAAAAAGGGTAGCCAGCTATTTCGGCAACAAGGCGCATCATCCTAAAACACAAGCGCTTATGAACCATACTGAAGATGTAGAAGTAACGCTGACGGCAACCGAAACTGAAGCCTTGTTGCTTGAGTTCAACCTGATCAAGGCGCATCAACCACGTTTCAATGTCCTGTTGCGCGACGGTAAAGGCTATCCGTTTATTAAACTGACCCAATCACATAAATTTCCACGTTTTGATTTTTACCGTGGCAAGCGATCAGCTGAGAGTCGTTTTTTTGGTCCCTATCTTTCCGCCGCTGCAGTGCGCCAGACACTTGGGCAGTTGCACAAGTTGTTTCGTATCCGCCAGTGTAGTGGTTCTTATTTCGACAATCGGAGCCGTCCGTGCCTGCAATACCAGATTAAACGCTGTAGCGCGCCGTGTGTCGGACTGATCGATAAGCATGAATATCGGCGCGATATCGACAACGCAATCAGGTTTCTAACCGGCAAAAACGACGCGGTGGTCATCGATTTGCAGACGCGGATGGATGCGGCAGCGGCAGCGTTGAATTTTGAATTGGCGGCGCAATACCGTGATCAGATTGCGACCATAAAGGATATGCAGGCGCGCCAGGTTGTCACCGGGGTAGGCATGCAGGATGCAGATGCCCTGGCCGTGGAGTCAGAAGCGGGGACATTCTGCGTTGCTGTTCTGATGATCCGGGGCGGAAGAATGCTCGGCAGTCATCACTATTTCCCGAAGACATCGGCGCATACACAGTCCAGTGAAGTGCTGTCGGCTTTTATTGCCCAGCATTATTTCTCGCAGCAGGCGCCGGCGGAAATTCTCGTCAGCACTGAAATTGACGATCATGAACTGCTTGAGGCGGCCTTAAGTGAACGCGCCGGGCGCAGGGTGGCAATTCGGCGGCGGGTGCGCAGCCATCGCAAGCGCTGGCTGGAGATGGCCGCTGCCAATGCCGTGCAGGGCTTGCTCACCCATCGTGCCGCAAATGCAACGATTGCACGTCAGTTTGAGTCACTGACCGAACTGTTGGGTCTGGACGATGTTCCCGAACGGATCGAATGCTTTGACATCAGCCATACGAGTGGGCAGGAGACTGTTGCTTCCTGCGTCGTTTTCGGCCTTCAGGGCGCTGTAAAGTCTGCTTACCGACGCTTTAATATTCGTAATGTCGAACCTGGCGATGATTATGCGGCTATAGAGCAAGCTGTAACCCGTCGCTACAAACGGGTATTAAAAGGAGAGGCGCCGCTGCCGGATCTGGTGCTGATCGATGGGGGACGCGGACAACTCGGCAAGGCCATTACAGCGATGCACGAATTGCAGCTGCCCGGTATCACGCTGCTCGGTGTTGCCAAAGGGCAGGGGCGCAAACCAGGTCACGAGAAATTATTTCTCCCCGACACCAGGCAACCGCTGCACCTGCCCGGTGATGCTCCGGCCCTGCACCTGATCCAGCAAATCCGCGATGAGGCGCATCGTTTTGCAATCACTGCGCACCGTCAGCGCCGCGGCAAGGTGCAGCGGCAATCGGTACTTGAATCGATCCCGGGCCTCGGACCGCAACGTCGTAAAGCATTGCTCAAGGCATTTGGCGGCCTGCAAGGGGTCAGGCGATCAGGTATTGATGACCTTGCGGAGGTCAAAGGTATTAGCCGCAGGCTTGCCGAAAGAATCTACAACCGTTTGCATGGTGGCTGAGCGGGATGCGCCGCTATTCTTTTAACTGGTGAATTTGCAATTATAATGGTGGAGAATGAACCGCAAACCTAATCCTGCTGAAATGAACGGTTGGCAAGAATGTCATCCAAGCTGAATATAGCGACACTGCTTACGTGGTTTCGCATCGCAGCGATTCCGCTTTTTGCGCTCGTTTTTTATTTGCCGCCCGGCAAACTGATGCGTCCGTTAGCATGCGTCATCTTTACTATCGCAGGCCTGACGGACTGGCTGGACGGTTATCTCGCCCGACGCCTGAACCTGATGTCGAAGTTCGGCGCCTTCCTGGACCCGGTCGCCGACAAACTCATGGTGAGTCTAACCCTGGTAATCATCCTGCAAGCCGATCCGCAATGGTTTATTGCGCTGATAGCGGCCATCATCATTGGCCGGGAGTTCACCATTTCGGCATTGCGCGAATGGATGGCCGAGATCGGCGCACGCAACCTGGTCGCGGTTTCCGGCTTTGGCAAACTCAAGACGATTTTGCAGATGGTTGGCCTGGGCATGATGATCTGGAAATATCCGTTCTATGGTCTGCCCATTTATGCGATCGGGCTTGGTCTGTTGATAATTTCAGCCGGCCTGACGATGTATTCAATGTTTGTCTATTTGCGGGCTGCCTGGCCGGCATTAACTGCAGAGTCTGACGGTGTTTCTTGACAGAACGCTGACAGGCTTTATCATTCCCGTCCGGGTCTGGTTTCAGATCCGTTGTTCAGATCCTCGCAGCGGGCATAGCTCAGTTGGTAGAGCGCAACCTTGCCAAGGTTGAGGTCGCCAGTTCGAACCTGGTTGCCCGCTCCATTTTTCCCGTCCACGGGGTGCGGTCTGTGGCGAGATTTGTAGTTGCGACAGCAGTAAGGCTGCCGCAGGTGGCACGGCTAGGTGGCAGAGTGGTTATGCAGCGGACTGCAACTCCGTGTACGCCGGTTCGATTCCGACCCTAGCCTCCATTCTAACTTCTCAAGACTTCTGACAAAGCCCTAGAAGCCCTGTAATTCAAGGGCATTCAGCTTATCTAGCTTCTAAAGGGATATAAATAAAACCAGTAGATTCTGGGGGCATTTGGGGGCATATTAGGGGGCATCAAGAGCAAAGCATCGCTTCAGCGGTCCGGAGATGCCCCCAGATGACACGCAAGCAACTGACCAACAATGAG